>Ga0247784_1000381_pt1 | contig 12240 bp, 12 predicted proteins | sample UWRJL169409R5_FD_179909 | JGI IMG/M metagenome (GOLD analysis project Ga0247784, IMG submission 179909) | Plant litter microbial communities from Arlington Agricultural Research Station in Wisconsin, United States - UWRJ-L169-409R-5 | ecosystem: Environmental > Terrestrial > Plant litter >...
AACACGCGGTGGTGCCCGATTCCAACGATCCCTTGCGCAACACTCGCACCACGCGCGCGAATTTTCTGGAGCGGCTGTTCATCGCGCCATATTACGTCAACTATCATCTCGAGCATCATCTGCTGTTTTACGTGCCGTGCTACAACCTGCCGCGCGTCCACCGCATTCTGTCTGAAAGCCGGTATGCGGAGCGGATGGAGGTGCAGCCCAATTATCCCGCCGTGCTGCGGCTGGCGACCGCCAGGCCGGACCACGAGGATCGCCCCGGCAAACTTGTGAGCAGCGTGCGCCGCGCACGGGCCGGGAAAGAGGTCGGCGGCGACCAGGCGGCAGGCGGCTTCTAGCAGCCCGATCAGCGGCTCAAGCCCGAAGCCCGCGATTCCGCACCGCGGCTTGACATCCCGGCCTCGGTCAGTGTCTTACGGCCCCATTCGAATGAGGGAGCGCCGATGACGGCTGCATTTACGTTTCCTGGGCAGGGTTCCCAGGCGCTCGGCATGGGCAAGGCCCTTGCGGAGGCCTTTCCTGCCGCGCGGGCGGTGTTCGACGAGGTCGATTCGGCGCTCGGCGAGAAACTGACCGCCGTCATCTGGGACGGTCCGGCCGAAACCCTCCAGCTCACCGAAAATGCCCAGCCGGCGCTGATGGCGGTCTCGATCGCCACGCTGCGCGTGCTGGAAACCGAGGCGGGCTTTTCCGTCGGGCGGGATGCGGCCTTCGTCGCCGGCCATTCGCTCGGCGAATATTCCGCGCTGGCGGCCGCCGGCAGCCTCAGCGTCAGCGATACCGCGCGCCTGTTGCGGACCCGCGGCCTTGCGATGCAAAAGGCGGTGCCGGTCGGCGCAGGCGCCATGGCGGCACTGCTCGGGCTCGACTACGAAGCTGCGATGGCCGTCGCCAGCGAAGCGGCGCAAGGGCAGGTCTGCCAGGCCGCCAACGACAATGGCGGCGGGCAGGTGGTGGTGTCCGGCGACAGGGCCGCCGTCGAACGCGCGCTCGAAATCGCCAAGACCAAGGGCGCCAAGCGCGCGATGCTGCTGCCGGTCTCCGCGCCGTTCCATTGCAGACTGATGCAGCCCGCGGCCGATGCGATGGCACAGGCGCTGGCCGGTGTAGCGATCAGGGCGCCGGCCTCGCCGCTGGTGTCGAACGTGCTGGCCGCACCCATCACCGATCCCGACGAGATCCGCCGCCGCCTGATCGAACAGGTGACCGGCACCGTACGCTGGCGTGAGTCGGTGGCCTACATGGCCTCGCACGGCGTCACGCGGTTCTTTGAAATCGGCGCCGGCAAAGTGCTGAGCGGGCTGGTCAAGCGCATTGCCGAGGGTGCGGTCGGCGTATCGGTCGGGGGACCTAACGATATTGCAGCGGCCAAGGATGCACTGGCGGCTTCGGCCTAAACCTCCCGGAAGGAGAAATTGATGTTCGACTTGACGGGCAGGACGGCGCTGGTGACCGGCGCGACCGGCGGCATTGGCGGGGCCATCGCGCAGGCCTTGCATGGGCAGGGCGCGACGGTCGCCATATCCGGAACGCGCCGCGAGGTACTGGATTCGTTTGCCGCCAAGCTTGGCGACCGCGTCCACGTGCTGCCGTGCAACCTTTCCGACAGCGCGGAAGTCGAGGCGCTGGTGCCGGCGGCGGAAGCCGCGATGGGGCAGGTCGACATCCTGATCGCCAATGCGGGCATCACGCGCGACAACCTTTTCGTGCAGTTGAAAGACGAGGACTGGGACGACGTCATCCAGGTCAACCTGACCGCGACCTTCCGTCTCGCCCGCGCCGCAACCAAACTGATGATGCGCAAGCGTTTTGGCCGGATCATTGCGATCACCTCGATCGTCGGCGTCACCGGCAATCCGGGCCAGGCCAACTACACCGCCTCGAAGGCTGGTATCATCGGCCTGATCAAGACGCTGGGCGCCGAATACGCCAAGCGCAACGTGACCGCCAATTGCATTGCACCAGGCTTTATCAAGACGCCGATGACGGACGCGCTCAACGACAAGCAACGCGAGGCCATCCTGGCGAAGGTTCCTGCGGCGCGGCTGGGGACACCGGAGGACATCGCCGCAGCGGCCGTCTATCTCGCCTCGAACGAGGCGGCCTATGTCACCGGCCAGACGATTCACGTCAACGGCGGAATGGCCATGTTTTGAGCCAGTTGTCGCCCCGATCAGAACGGCCGAAGGCCGTTGCCCGGGGCGGTTGAGGCTTGTAGTCAAGGCTTGGGAAGTATGATAACCGAACCCCCAACGGATGGGCAACAAGGCCATTGCAGGAATTTGAAACCCTGTATATTGGCGTGGCAACGCCTGCCGTTCGCCGGGGCTTTGTCGGCTACCACCGGGCCGAATCAAGACTATGCGCGATAGCGAAGGAAGTTTAACGACCACGATAGCTGGTAGCGTCTCTATAGCGTCTTGGGATCGGGTCCAATGGAACAAGCACGAGGTTGAACGATGAGTGAGATTGGCGAGCGGGTTAAGAAGATTGTGGTCGAACACCTCGGTGTTGAACCCGATAAGGTTGTCGACAACGCAAGTTTCATCGACGACCTTGGCGCCGACAGTCTCGACACCGTCGAGCTTGTAATGGCATTTGAAGAAGAGTTCGGTTGCGAAATTCCCGATGACGCGGCCGAGACGATTTTGACCGTCGGCGACGCCACGAAGTTTCTCGAGAAGAACGCGAAAAGCTGACGTCCCGCGCGGGTAGAGACAGAGCCGGACGGGCCGTCTTCGAGCGGTCCCCCGGTTTCTTGTTTTGGGCCGACGTTTTCGGGTTGGAGTTTCTGACATGAGGCGGGTTGTCGTCACGGGGCTGGGCATGGTTACGCCGCTCGGCTGTGGCGTTGACGCAACGTGGAAGCGTATCCTCAACAGCGAGAGCGGCGCCAGGAAGATCGAGACATTCGAGGTCGCCGATCTTGCCAGCCAGATCGCCTGCGTAATTCCGCGGGGCGACGGCAGCGATGGCACTTTCAATCCCGATCAGTGGATGGAGCCCAAGGAACAGCGCAAGGTCGACGACTTCATCATCTTCGCAATGGCCGCGGCGCGCCAGGCGCTCGACGACGCCGATTGGCACCCCTCGACCGAAGAAGACAAATGCGCCACCGGCACCCTGATCGGTTCGGGGATCGGGGGGCTGTCCGGCATCGCCGACACGGCGCTGCTCTTGAAGGAGCGCGGACCGCGCCGGGTATCGCCGTTCTTCATTCCGGGGCGGCTGATCAATCTCGCGTCGGGCTATGTCTCGATCGAACATGGCCTCAAGGGCCCCAACCACTCTGTGGTGACGGCGTGTTCGACCGGCGCGCATGCGATCGGCGATGGTGCCAGGCTGATCGCGCTCGGCGACGCCGACGTCATGGTGGCGGGCGGGACCGAATCGCCGATCTGCCGGCTGGCGATGGCCGGCTTCTGCGCGGCGCGCGCGCTCTCGACCGGCTACAATGACGCGCCGCAACGGGCCTCGCGGCCCTACGACAAGGATCGCGATGGCTTCGTGATGGGCGAGGGCGCCGGCATCGTGGTGCTCGAGGAATATGAGCACGCGAAAAAGCGCGGTGCGAAAATTTACGCGGAAGTGGTGGGTTATGGCCTGTCCGGCGATGCCTATCACATAACCTCGCCTGCGCCGGATGGCGATGGCGGCTTCCGCAGCATGAGCGCGGCGATCAAGCGCGCCGGAATCGCGGTATCCGATATCGACTACATCAACGCCCACGGAACTTCGACGCAGATCGGCGACGAGATCGAACTCGGCGCGGTGGAACGGCTGCTCGGCAACACCGCCTCCAGGGTGTCGATGTCGTCGACGAAATCGTCGACCGGACATTTGCTCGGTGCCGCCGGTGCGATCGAGGCGATCTTCAGTATCCTTGCGATTCGCGACAATGTTGTCCCGCCCACCATCAATCTGGAAAATCCGTCGGTGGAAACGGCGATTGATCTGGTGCCGCAGACGGCGCGCAAGCGCGAGATTAACGTCGCGATGTCGAATTCCTTTGGTTTCGGGGGCACCAATGCCTCCGTGATCGTTCAGCGGGTAGCTGACTAGCAAGTGTTTGGAACGACTCCACCGTTTTGCCGTATTCGGCGATGACTTCTACATGCGGGCGTATGCTATCGACTGGGCAAGGGGATTGTCCGGCCGCGATTGAACCGCCAGGATTCAGGTATCGATGAGTGAGAGGCCGCCCATTTCACCACGGAGCCCGCGCGCTGCGCTGGAGCCCGAACAGGTGCCGCCGCCGCCGAGGCGATCGGAGCGCGCACGCAATCCTTTCGTGGTGGTCGGCAATGCCATCATCACCATCCTGATCATTCTGATGATCGGGGCAGGAACGGTGTACTACTACGGCCGGCAAATGCTCGAGACTCCGGGCCCGCTGCGCGAGGACAAGATCGTCAACATTCCCTCGCGTGCCGGCAAGCGCGACATTGCCGACGCGCTGCTGCGCGAAGGCGTCATCAACGTCAATCCGTGGGTATTCATCGGCGGCGTATTTGCGCTCAAGGCCAGTTCCGACCTTAAGCCGGGTGAATATTCCTTCCAGAAGAATGCCAGCCTGCGCGATGTCATCGCCACCATCGTCGAGGGCAAGGTGGTGCAGCACGCCGTCACCATTCCCGAAGGCCTGACCTCCGAACAGATCGTGGGGCGACTCGTGGACAACGACATCTTCGCCGGCAGCGTGCGGGAAATGCCGCGCGAAGGCACGCTGCTGCCGGAAACCTACAAATTCCCGCGCGGCACGACGCGCGAGCAGGTGATCCAGCGCATGCAGCAGACCCAGAAGCGGGTGCTCGCGGAGATCTGGGAACGCCGCAATCCGGATGTGCTGGTCAAGTCGCCGGAACAGCTCATCACGCTGGCCTCGATCATCGAGAAGGAAACCGGGCGCGCCGACGAGCGCAGCCGCGTGGCCGCGGTCTTCACCAATCGGCTGCGGCAGAGGATCAAGCTGCAGTCCGATCCGACCATCATCTACGGCCTGGTTGGCGGCAAGGGAACGCTGGGACGCCCGATCAAGCGCTCCGAGATCACGCAGCCGTCGCCCTACAACACCTACGTGATCGAAGGCCTGCCGCCCGGACCGATCGCCAATCCCGGCCGCGCCTCGCTCGAAGCGGCTGCCAACCCGGCGCGCACGCGCGACCTGTTCTTCGTCGCCGACGGCACCGGCGGGCACACCTTTACCGAGACCTACGACCAGCACCAGAAGAACGTCGTAAAGCTGAGGGCGCTCGAAAAACAGATTCAGAACGATACCGTCGAACCGTCCGAGGATGCGCCGCCGCCGACGTCCGCCGGAGCGCCGGCGGATACCACTCCGACCGCGACCACGCCGCGGTCGGGATCGCCGAAAAAGCCTCCCGCGGCCCGTCCCGTGGCGCCGGCGACTGCAAATGGCCGTCAGGGCGCCGTGCAGTCGACCGCGACGCCGCCGGTGGTGCAACGCTGACGCCAGCCGGTTAAGTCGGCATTTCTGCTACCGAGCGAACGCAATTCCACTTTGGCGGAATTCGGCCTAAGGTCGCGGCGTTCCTTTCGAGTCTCGAAATCACAGTCTTTTGGAAAGTGTTCCGCGATGGCGCTATCGAGCATGACCGGTTTTGCCCGGAGTCACGGCGCCAGCGGGCCCTACACCTTCGAATGGGAACTCAAGTCCGTCAACGCCAAGGGTTTTGACCTGCGCCTGCGCCTGCCGCCCGGATGGGATGAACTGGAGGCCTTTGCCAAGAAGCGCGCGGGCGAGGTGCTGTCGCGGGGCACGGTGTACGCGAACCTCAGCATCAAGCGCGCCAACGCGGTCTCGACCATACGCATCAATGAAGACGTGCTGGACTCGATTGTAAAAGTCGCGGGCGAACTCGCCGGCCGGATCGACGCGGTGGCGCCCAGCATCGATGGGCTGCTCGGCATCAAGGGCGTCATCGAGGTCGTCGAACCCGAAAGCGACGAGGTGGAAGACAAGGCGGCGAGGGAGGCGGCGGCCGCAGCCTTCGAGCAGGCGCTCGCCCATCTGGTGGAGATGCGCCGCCGCGAGGGCACGACGCTCGGGCAGGTTCTGATCCAGCGGATGGATGAGATCGAGAAGCTGGCGAACAAGGCCGAGGCCGCCCCCGGCCGCAAGCCGGAAGCGATCAGGGCGCGGCTGGCCGAGCAGGTGGCAGCGCTGCTGGAAACCTCCGAGCGCTTCGATCCCGACAGGCTCAATCAGGAAGCGATCATGATCGCGGCCAGGGCCGACATCCGCGAAGAGCTCGACCGCATCGCCTCGCATGTCGCACAAGCGCGGGAGATGATCGGCAAGGGCGGACCGGTCGGCCGCCGGCTCGATTTCCTCGCGCAGGAATTCAACCGCGAGGTCAACACCTGCTGCTCCAAATCGAATGACCTGGAATTGACCAAGACCGGACTCGAAATGAAAAACGTGGTCGAGCAATTCCGCGAGCAGGTCCAGAACCTGGAGTAACCGATGACGGCTTCTGGTTTCGATGGGGTTGAACGGCGCGGACTGATGTTCGTGCTGTCGTCGCCCTCGGGCGCGGGCAAGACCACGCTGTCGCGATTGCTGCTCGAGCGCGAGCCCGGCCTGAAGATGTCGGTTTCGGCGACGACGCGTCCGATGCGGCCGGGCGAGGTCGATGGCACTGATTATTTCTTCGTCGACAAGGCCAGATTCGAGGCCATGGTCGCGCAGGGCGAATTGCTCGAATGGGCGACGGTGTTCGACAATCTCTACGGAACGCCGCGAGCGCCGGTCGAAGCCGCATTATCGGCGGGACAGGACGTCTTGTTCGACATTGATTGGCAGGGCACCCAGCAGCTGCATCAGAAGGCAAGCGTTGATGTGGTTCGGGTGTTCATCCTGCCGCCGTCGGCCGCCGATCTCGAGAAACGGCTGCACACGCGGGCGCAGGATTCCGACGAGGTGATTCGCGGGCGCATGAGCCGCGCCACCCACGAACTCAGCCATTGGGCGGAATACGATTACATCGTCGTCAACCACAGCGTCGATGACGCGTTTGCCGAAGTGCAGTCGATCCTCAAGGCCGAGCGGCTCAAGCGCGAGCGGCGCACCGGCCTCACCGAGTTCGTTCGCAAGCTGCAGCGCCAGCTGGAAAAATAACCGCCGCGTCCGTTTCGGTCAGTTCTGCGCGCTGCGGGCCAGCCGGGACAGCATTTCCGTCACCTGCTGCTCCTGCTCCCGCTCGCGGTCCTGGGGCGGTCGGCGTTCCTGCGGCGGGCGTGGCCGCTCCTGAGGCACGCGCGGCCGCTCTTGAGGCACACGTGTCCGCTCCTGAGGTGCGCGCACCCGCTCTTGCGGTGCGCGTGTTCGCTGCTCTTGCGGTGCACGTGTCCGATCCTGGGGCATGCGTGTCCGGTCCTGCGGCACGCGCGGATTGAACGCGCCTGCGGTGCGCCGCAGCCCGGCATCCTCGTCATGGAACATCGGTGCCGCCGAACGCCGCGCTGTCTTCGTCTTTGCGGCATCCCACATCGCGCGGCGCTTGCGGCGGATGGCGCGGCGGGCCCGCATGCGGCCGATCCTGACGATCGCGCTTACCGTGAGGCCGGCCAACGCGAGGGCGGCTGCAATCACCACCAGCAGCTTCTGCAATGACGCGGTCGGCTTTGCCGCCACCGCGTCGACTGCGACCGGCGCAACCGGATCTGCCGCCGGCTGCTGCACTTCCTCGACCTGCGGCAGCTGGGCCGCTGGCGGGTTGGCGGCGGCGATCTGGAGATCGGTAGAATTGAGGGAAGCGCGCGTGGGGGCAGCGTCATTCCATCGCATCGACGACAGCGGCGCCGGCGCCAGCACATTCGGCATGGCCGCGCGCGGGTTATTCGGTACGACCGGGGCGGCAGCTGCCGCAACCGCCCGCTCCACTTTGGCGGGCGGATTTTGGTCGGCGCGGGATTGCTGGGAGACCCACTCGGCCCGCGCGTCGGAGATCGACTTGCGCGTAATCGTCCGTTGCTGCGGTGGCGCCGGCTCCTCTGCCGCCGCAACTGGCGCCGGCGCTGAAGCAGGCGGCGCAGCGCGCGCAAACTTGTCGTCGGCGCTGTCGGCTTCCTCCCGGAGATACCAGCATTGACGTCGGGTGACGCGATCGATGCGATAGTACCAATGGCTGCCCGAGGGGGTGGCGCCCTTTGGCGCGGACAGGCAGCTATCGGCGGCGGCCAGGGTGGCTTGCGTGGCGGCTTCCGCCGCGGTGGTGAGCACCTGGGCTCGTAGATCCGTCGTCGTGACCAGATTCGTGCCTGCCACGACACCGGCAAGGAGAGCCGGGACGAGTTTCACGGATCGGTTCGACATTCTGTATCCCCGGCAACGCAAAGCAACACGACGCTTACGACCCCAATCTGGTCAGAGACTTGGGTCGCAATGAGCCGCAATTCCGGAGCAGTTGGGGTATAATTGGGGCTGAGCGGCCGGCCATGATTTAGGGCGTGCCAAACGTATGGAAAACCGCTGTTTTTCTACTGTTTGGAAGCCGTCCAGCGTCCGGTGCAACCATCCGATCGGACGAAGGAGCCGGAGCCGCTGCGGCCCGAAAAACGGCCGGTGCTGGTCCAGCTCAAACCCTGGACGGATCCGCCGGTCCGCGTGGCGCCATTGGGGCTGACCGAGCCGGAACTCAACTCGCCCGAAATGCTGCCACCCGAGATAACAAACCGCTCGCTGCTGCTACCGCAGGGCGACCCCATGGCAACGGCAACCCATGTGCCGTCGAAGCCGCCGCCACCGCCGCCTCCACCACCACCGTTTTTTCGGGACGCACGACGCGGCTCTTCGGCTTCGGATTTGCCGCGGCGCGCCGGCTTGGAGGATTCGACGGCGCGCGGAGCCTCGCGCGAACCGGACAGTGACTTTTCGTCGTTGCCGATGCTGCCGCCGGCGCTGCCGGATTGTGCCAGCGTCGCATCGACAGGCAGGGCTGCCGAGATCAGGGCAGCGCAGAGGGCAATCTTGATCGTGCGTTGAACCGGCGATGGCGTCATGAATGGCTTCCAATATTTGCGTGACAATGCGCTGAAGACCTATTGCTTGGATGCCGTCCATGTTCCGGTGCAGCCATCCGATTGCCGGAATGTCCCGCCGCCGCTGCGACCGGACAGCCGGCCCGTCGTGATGACCGTGATGCCTTTGCCGGTCGAGGTGCCGTATACCTTGCCGTCGGGACTGACCGTGCCTCGCGCGGTCTCACCGATGATCTTGCCGCTGGTGACGACGACGGCGTTGCTGCTGGTGCCCTGACAGGTGACGCCGCGGCCATAGACCATCCAGGCGCCATCGAAATTGCCGCCACCGCCACCGCCGCTCTTTCGCCCTGCGCGGCGCGGTTCGTCCGCCTCGGGCTGGCTGCGCCGCGCGGGTCTTGCGGATTCGCTCTCGCGCGAGCCGGACAGCGATTTTTCATCATTGCCGATGCTGCCGCCGGAGCTACCGGATTGCGCGTAGCCAGGGCCGGCGCCGAACGCCGCCGGTATCAACACGGCGAGCAGAGCGATTGGGATCGCATGTCGTACGGCAATGTGCATGGTGTTTCCAATAACGCGACCCAAAAATTTCAGCGGCCCGACCCGTCGGCACAGACCGCGCCAATAACGCGGCAAGATTTGCCAGTCTTCCCGCACTCGTCAAGCGCCGCGTCCCTGGCGCGCTGGACGGTGTCGCGCTGAACCAGCGACCATGACTTGCCGGAGATCGCGAACGCGCCGCATCGCGCGCCGTAGAAGCTCAGCTCGACCGGACATTTGCTGCCGCCGCAATTCTTCAGCGCGTCGTCGATCGCCGCGCGGCGCGAGGCATGATTCCAGGACATACCCCATTTGTCGCTGTCCGGGCCGTAGACGATCGAGCCCCAAGGCTTGAGATCTTCCATCTTGCGCAGCCGCGTCAGCACGCCTTCGGTGGCGTCGCCGGTCGGCGTCATCCTGGCCTTCTCCTGAAACTTTGAGATCGCCATGCGCATGCCGTTCTTGCTGTCGAGCGGCTCCGGATCGTAATTGAGTTCGAACAAACGGTCGCTCAATTCGCGCAGCAGGATGGGGTCCTTGATCGGAATGCGGTCAGGATCCGGGCGCAGCGTCGGGGCCAGCGGCTCGGGCGGCGCCGCGACGGCGAGCTGTTGCGATGCCGCGGCCGGAGCAGGGGCCACGAAAAAGAAATTGCCGTCGATCGGCGAGGAGGACACCCAGGGCTGTTGCGATCCGCCGGTCTGGCGTTTCACGGCAAGTCCGACCTGGTTGAAGGTCTGGAAGATGTCGAGCCCGGCCTGCCTGACCGTGTTCGCAAGCGCCTTGGTGTAGGGGCTGTGGCCATCGGTGCCGTCGAGCGCGACATTGCCGGGCTGCGTCGCATAGGAGATCAGCGTCCCTTCGGGCGCGCGCATCTGCGCCAGCCCGCCGTCGGAAGCGCGCAAGCCGCGAGCGCCGAACGGGTTGTTACGGCAGGCATCGAGGATCACCATGTTGAGCCGCGTGCCCGAACCCTGCATCTGGCGCAACACGAGGTTGACATCGACCATCTGGAAATCGACATCGGCCTCGCGGGTCGGATTGGCCGTGATCGGCACCAGATAGTTCGCGCCCGAGACCTGCACGCCGTGGCCGGCGTAATAGAACAGCGCAACGTCGGCGCCCTGTACCTGGCGGCCGAAATTCTGCACGGCCAGATCCATCGCCGGCTTGTCGAGATCGAGCTGGGCGCGGCCGCCGATCAAGGTGAAGCCGAGGGCACCGAGCGTCTCGGCCATCAGCGCCGCGTCGTTGCGTGGATTGTCGAGCCGGGTGACGTTTTGATAGGCGGAGTTGCCGACCACAAGGGCGACGCGCTTTTCGGCCGCGGCAGGTGTTGGAGCGAGCGCCGCGAACAGCAGCGCGATCAGGAACACCAGCGGCGAAACTATCCAGCTACCGTCAAAAGCCGCGCGCATTCCTAATAAAATCCCATAATGCAATGACGACAGGTTAGCAGTCCGCGCGCGCCGCGAAAAGCGGTGCGTTGCTGCAAAGTGGGCGGTGGGGCTAGGAGTATGCCGATGTGCTTGGTGCGCATCGCTCTATTCGACAGCGGCGGCGCTGGATACGGCATTGCGTTCTCGCAGCGCGGGTGGCGCCCGAAGTTATAAATCTACGGTGCCCTCGCGAAAGCAAGGGCGCAGGGAAGACCGGTGCCCATCACACCCCCACTGGGCGATCTCACCGCGGCGCGTTATTCTTTCTCCACCAGACCGTCTCGGCTGCGACAAACCGGTGACCCATGGACAGCGATCTCTCACAGATTCCCGTTGAGCCGATTCCATTCGAGCACGGGCTGCCCCACTTTGCGCAAAGCGTCAGAGGACAAGCCAAGATCGTCGCGATCGGGTCGTCCTCAACGGTGGGCCACGGCGGTATCAGGCCCTATCCAGATCGGCTGCTGTCGTTACTCCGGGCACAATATCCGAACGCCCGGATCACCATGGTCAACCAGGGAATTGGCGGCCAGGAAGCGCCGATCGAGTTTCGGAGGTTCGATAGCGACGTCATCGCCGAGAAGCCTGATTTAGTGATCTGGCAGGTCGGAACCAATGCAATCTGGCAACGCTCGGACCTGAAGCCTCCGCCTCCGTCCTTCGACGAAACCACGACCGCCATCCGCGACGGCCTCATCAAACTGCGCAATGAAACGCAGGCCGACGTCATCCTGATGGACCTCCAATATGTGCCGGCCCTGTTGACTCCGGCAAAGAAGCGCAAAGCAGTCGCGATGGTCGAGAAGATAAGCGAACTGGCGCGGGCTGCAGACGTCAATGTGTTCCGCCGCTTCGCGTTCATGAAGGGCATGTCTGAGGTCGAACAGGTTTCGTTCGACCGGATGGTCGATCCGACGGATGAGCACAGGCTGCATGAGAGCGATTGGAGTACGAATCGCGTGGCGTGGGCGATGAAGCTGGCGATCGCCCGCAGCGTCGGCGAGGCATGGTCATCGATAGCCGTGGATTCGGGGTCATCACCGGCGAGTTGATGGCACCGCAGTTCCGCGCGGCGCTCCTCTCGTTCCACATCCGATGCGCGCGACGAGGGCGCCGTCTATCACCCGATGGCATGCGCATTCAAAGCATCCCTGCGGGGGCCCGGTGCCAAGGTGAACACGCAGTTGGTTGCTGTTGCTTCCGGCAATCCCGACATTGCCGGCCTAGTGTGGAATCACATAGGTTCCACGCG
>Ga0247784_1000382_pt1 | contig 12160 bp, 10 predicted proteins | sample UWRJL169409R5_FD_179909 | JGI IMG/M metagenome (GOLD analysis project Ga0247784, IMG submission 179909) | Plant litter microbial communities from Arlington Agricultural Research Station in Wisconsin, United States - UWRJ-L169-409R-5 | ecosystem: Environmental > Terrestrial > Plant litter >...
ATCGGGCGTGCCGTCGCGAAGCAGCCCGCCGCGTACTCGATTTGCAACACGCGAAGAAATCCGGCGCAACCAGGTATCTTTTCTTGTTGTACGGTTGCCCATCACCAACTTTAGCGAGGGCGCCGCCGTGCTCAGCGCCTGCACCAATTCCGGAATGTCGGCAGGATCGTTTTGACCGTCGCCATCGAGGGTTGCGACCCATTCGGCGCGCGCCGCTTCGACCCCCGTGCACACCGCCTTGCTCTGGCCACTGCGCTGAGAGTGCTGCAAGACTCGAATCTCGGGGATGCTCGCGCGTTCGGACTGAAGCGCGGCGACCGTGCCGTCGGTGCTGCCGTCATCGACGAAGATGATCTCGAAGGGCCGATGGTCGGCGAGCGCGGCCTGGATTTCCCGGGCGAGGGGCCCGACGTTGTCCGCCTCGTTACAGACGGGAATGACGACAGAGAGTTTCATGGGCGCGCGGATTATAGGCGAAACGACTGAAATTCATGCCGGCAGATCGCGTAAATGGGTTTGACGCGCTGGCCGGGCAATGCCAATCGCCTTATTCTCGACCCATGAGCGAGCACCGGCACGGGCCCGGCGGCCACGGCGACGAGCATGGCTGTTCCGGCCACGCACACAGCCACCCGCATCGACTGGCGGGCGGCACGAATCGTATCCACCCGAATGCATCGGCCGGCCGGCCGGCGACGCACGACCATTCTCAGAGTCATTCGCACAGCCACGACGACCATGATCACGACCACACGGCTGGCGCGAGCGGTAGCATTTTAGCCGCGGCGTTCGGGCTCACCGCTGTGTTCATGTTGGTCGAGTTCGCTGGCGGCCTGCTGGCACGCTCGCTTGCGCTGATGGCTGACGCCGGCCACATGCTGACCGACGCAGCGGCCCTGGCGCTCGCGTGGGCCGCCGTTCGCATCGCCTCGCGACCTGCGGATGCGAAGCGATCGTTCGGCTATCAGCGACTCCGTGTGCTCGCCACGTTCGTGAATGGCTGCGCGCTGCTGTTCATCGTCGCTTGGATCGGCGTCGAAGCCGTGCAGCGACTCATCAACCCGGTCCCGGTGAATGCGACCGCGATCCTCTGGATCGGCGCGCTCGGCCTGGCAGTGAACTTGATCGTGTTCGCGATGCTCAGAGGGGGCGACTCGCACGACATGAACATTTCGGCGGCAACGCTCCACGTGCTCGGCGACTTGCTGGGCTCGGTCGCTGCCATCGTCGCCGCAGTGATTATTCTTTGGACCGGCTGGATGCCCATCGATCCTCTGTTATCGCTACTCGTCAGCGCACTGATCGTGAAAAGCGCGGTGACATTGGTCCGACGATCCGCCCACATCCTGATGGAAGGCTCGCCCGAGTGGCTCGATCAAGGCGAGCTACGGCGCACGCTCGAACAGAAAATTCCCGCGATCCGCGATGTGCATCATGTGCACACGTGGTCGGTCGGTCCGCACGAAACGCTGCTCACCATGCACGCCCAGATCAACGGCGCAGCCGATCAAGCGACGGTGCTCAAGGATGTGAAGGCGCTATTGGCCGAGAAATTCGGCATCACCCACACGACGATTCAGATCGAAGTCGAGGACTGCGTCGACGAGGATTGCGGCAAGCAAATCGCCGCGCTCAAGCGTAAAGCTTAAAGCTCTCGTTGCGCGATCTTGAACGTCTCATGCAGGCGCCGTTCGACTTCCTGGCACGCGAGCGCCATTTCTTCGTCCGTCATTTTCTTTTTCGGAAAGTACGGCTCGCCGATGGCAATGTTGATCTTCGCGAACGGCCACGGAATCACGAATTTGTCCCAGGTTCTGAGCAACCTGGCAGGCCGCGCCGCGTAGGCCACCGGCACGACAGCCTTGCCACTGATTTGCGCTGTGAAGATTGCGCCAGGCTTCGCGACGAAGCGCGGACCACGCGGACCATCTGGCGTGATCGTCGGCGAGATCAGGTCCTTCACGATGGCCTGATACACGCCGCGAACTGCTCGCACGCCCGTGTATGAGCCGGAGCCACGCACGACGTGCGCACCGTAGAGCTCCGCCAGCATGGTCGGCGCCTGACCATCGACCGACGGCGAAATCATGAAGCCGGGCTTCATCCCTTTGATACGCGACGAGCACATGAAGCGCGCACACAGCAGCAGATGCTGATGCCAGAACACCGGCACCACCGCGCCCTGCTCTTTCAGCAATGCTTCGAGCCGATCCAGGCCGATGAACTTCTTGCGGCTGGTCCACCACAAGACTTCGAGAATGAAGGCGCCGAGATACACCGCCAGGCGATAAACAAACATTCGCCCCGCCGTGAGCTGGCGTTGCGATTTGGTACGTGAGGGCGGCGCGGGGGGCGCTGCGTCGTCGGCCACGATTGCTCCTATTCGCCTTGTTGCAATTCGGCCGGCAACTCGAATTGCTTGCCTTCGCGCCAGACGGTCAGACGCACTGTCTCGCCGGGCTTGTGATCGTCGAGCCGCGCCGCTAGCAACGCGCCGCCATCTACTTCTTTGCCATCGACCGCAACGATGACATCGCCTGGAATGATCGAGTCTCGCGCGCCCATGCGAACACCGCGAAGCCCCGCTCGCTCGCCACTGCCGCCTGGTCGCACTCGAAAGACCGCCGCACCGGCGACACCGAACTGACGCGCAATCGCACGACTCAGCACATCGTCCACTTCGATCCCGAGATTCGGCGGCGCATAACTGCCCTTCGCGATCAGCTCCGGCGCGACCCGATTGATCGTATCCACCGGCACCGCGAACCCGATGCCGGCACTCGCGCCCGAGGGACTGAAGATCGCGGTGTTCATGCCGATCAGTCGGCCCGCACTATCGAGCAGCGGCCCGCCGGAGTTGCCGGGATTGATCGCGGCGTCGGTTTGGATCAGATGTTGAATCACGCGATTGTTTTCGCCGGTCAGCGAGCGATCGAGCGCCGAGACAATGCCGGTCGTGAGCGTCCAGTCCAGACCGAACGGATTGCCGATGGCGAACACCTTCTGCCCGACCTGCACGTCGTGGCTCGATCCCACCGGAATCGGCAGCGGCGCGTTTTGCGGCGTCTTGATTCGAAGCACGGCGATGTCGTGAGCGGCGCTCGCGCCGACGAACTGCGCTTCGAAGTCGCGTCCATCGGAAAGCTTCACGATGGCCTGACTGCCGCCTTGAACGACGTGCAGATTGGTGATGACGTGACCTTGCTCGTCCCAAATGAATCCCGAGCCCGTGCCGCGCGGGACGGTCATCACGTTGCGAGTCCAGTAGTCGAGCACCCGCTCTTGCGTGGAGATGAAGACGACCGAGCCCTTGGCAGCTTCGAACAGGCCGATGACGGCCTGCTCGTCGGCCATCAGCTCACGACGCGGGGTGACCGGTCGCGGTTCGGCCGCGACCTGGATGCGACGGTAGGTGTCCTGGCTCAGATACCAGGCGCCGTAAGCGGCGAGCGCGAACACCATCAGTCGGAGCACAGTCCGGAACGGGCTCACGCGAGAAGATTGGGCCGAGGTCATTCCTTGGTATTGGAAAGTGCGGAAATGGTGCCGACTCGCGGAATCGAACCGCGGACCCACGCATTACGAATGCGTTGCTCTACCAGCTGAGCTAAGTCGGCACCGGAATCCCACACGACACCCGATGGGTGGCACCGGACGGGCCGGCGCGGCGGGGTGCGAAGTATAGGGGAAGAAATCGCGGTGGAATAGCGGCTCAAATCAGCCGCTGGTCGCAGAGCGCTTCTTGCGCAGGCGGATCACAACTTCGATGGCTTCCGCTTCCATGCCCTCGGGCAATGTCGGGAATCGGCTGAAGGCAATGTCGGCCGGGTTGATGTCATGCAACTCGCCGGTTTCCAGGTCGTGGAAATGGTGGTGCGGGACCGTGGTGGAGTCGTACACCGAGCGCTCCGGATCCAAGTGGATCTGGCGCACCAGACCGCACTGGGCGAGCACCTTCAGGGTGTTGTAGACGGTGGCCTTGGACACGCGTTCACCGCCTTTGCGAATGGCCGCGAGAATCTGCTCCGCCGTCATATGGGTCGGTGCAGACATGAGAATTTCCGCGACACGCACACGCTGGTGGGTCGGCTTCAGCCCATGCAAATGCAGCTGCTGGGCAATCCGATCTCGGGTCGGCGGGCTCTGAAGGTTCTCGGAAATCACAGCACAACCGTGACAACTACAGTCACGGGTGAGCATACAACGCCATCCGGCCTCTGGCGAGAAATGGCGCGGAAAAACTCGGCAAAAGCCCAGAAATTCACCCCTAGCGGCCGTTGCGGAGCCGCTACGTTTGGACCCAGTCCAACGTAGGAGCGAATATGCACCGGGCGACTTTACAGTCAGCGTTGCCAGTCCATTCAGGTCGCGGCTTCAGCCTGCTGGAGCTGGTCATCAGCTTGACGATCCTGGGAATTCTCTGCGGTTTAGCCGTCCCGTCGTTCTCCACGATGTGGCTGGACACGCAGCGAACGACAGCCGTGAATGGTTTTATTCACGGTGTGTTCCTCGCTCGCAGCACCGCCGCGCATTCGGGCCGGACAGTCACCATTTGCCGCTCGACCGACACACAAACGTGCAGCCACCAGGCCGACGACTGGCAGGCCGGCTGGATCGTGTTCGTGAACAGCGACGACGATCAACCGCCAGCACGCGATCCGAACGAACAGGTGCTCGATGTGGTGCAGCCCTGGCCAGGCGGACACATCACCTCGAATCGCATGTCGTATTCGTTCAGGCCGCACGTCCATCGTGTCGTGAACGGCGCTCTGACGTTTTGCGATCGTCGCGGATCGTCGCAAGCACGTGCGGTGATCATCAACTCGGCGGGACGCCCGCGAGTGTCGTCACGTGACAGCGACGATCGGCCTTTACGCTGCCCAGGCGGATAGCCATCATGCTCGCCACATGCAAGGACTTAAGTCGAACCCGCTGCGCATGCGGGGCTTCAACGTCGTCGAGGCACTCGTCGCGTTACTGGTGATCGCCGTCGGAATCGTCGGCGTCGCCGCGCTCTATTCCGATCAAACTCACATTCCCGCCGACGCACGCTTGCCGCTGCGCGCCGAAGAGCTCGCCGAAAGCATGGCTCAACGCATCCGCGTCACCACCGAGGGCCGCGATGGGTTTGCGACCACCGTCGGCGTGGTTTGCGATCGACAGAAAAAAATCAAAACGCCGCAGGACCAGGCCGCACTCGAAGCAGCCTGCTGGGAAGCGGAAGTTGAACGTTCTTTGCCCAGCGGATTGGGATCGATCGAGCGCGATACGTCATCGACGCCGCCGAGCTATGTCGTCGCTGTCAGCTGGTCTGCGCCGGAGACGGGCGCGGCGTCGTATGTGACGCGGGTGGAGTTCAAGTAATCAGCTGCGAAGACGAGTTGAGGTCGGGCCAGCCACGCGCAGCTCGCGAGGCAAGCTGAACACGACGTTTTCGACCTCGCCCTGCAAGTTCTCAGGCGCTTGCCCGCCCCACTCACGCAAACGTGCGACAACACGCTCGACGAGAACTTCCGGCGCCGAGGCGCCTGCGGTGACACCGGCAACGCGTTTGTTCTCAAACCATTCGCGCTTCAGATCTTCGGGGCCATCGATGAGATAACCGGGGATGCCGGCCTTCTCGGCGATTTCTCGCAAGCGATTGGAGTTGGAGCTGGTGGGCGAACCGACGACGAGGATGATGTCGCAGCGTTCGACCAGTCGCTTCACCGCGTCCTGGCGATTCTGAGTCGCGTAGCAAATATCTTCCTTGCGCGGCGTCGTTAGCGTCGGGAAGCGCCGGCGCAAAGCTTCGACCACGCGTTGCGTATCGTCGACCGACAGTGTCGTCTGCGTCACGAACGCGAGGCGCTCGGGATCTTTGATGTCGATCTGGTCCACGTCTTCGGGCGTTTCGACCAACACGATGCGACCGCCGAACTGCGTGTCGAATTGACCCATCGTGCCTTCGACTTCCGGATGGCCCTCGTGGCCGATCAAAATCACTTCGCGGCCTTCACGCGCGTAGCGCGCGACTTCCATATGAACCTTCGTCACCAGCGGGCACGTCGCGTCGAACACCTTGAGGGCACGACGACGAGCCTCGTCCTGAACCGCCCGCGCCACGCCGTGAGCACTGAAGATCACAGTCGCATCGTCCGGCACTTCATCGAGCTCTTCGACGAACACCGCGCCCAAGGCGCGCAAGCGCTCGACGACGTAACGGTTGTGCACGACTTCGTGTCGCACATAGATCGGCGCGCCAAACAACTCCACCGCCCGCTCGACGATGTCGATGGCGCGATCGACACCGGCGCAGAAGCCACGAGGATTGGCGAGAAGGATTTGCATGAACTGTTACTTCGTGGGCGTTTCAGGCGTGCCGCCGGTCGGGCGCTGCTCGGGACGATGACCGCTTTCCAGGAACGCGTCGATCAACAGGCACGCAGCGCCAATGGAAATGGCCGTGTCCGCAATGTTGAACGCCGGAAAATCCCAACTACGCCAATTGAAATAAATGAAGTCGACGACGTAGCCGTGCATCACGCGATCGATCACGTTGCCAAGCGCGCCACCCAGCACCAGCGCAAGACCGATGGCGAGAATGGTTTGATCCGAGCGAATCCGCCGCAGCCAGATCATCAATGCGAGACTCACGACGATCGCAAGTCCAATGAAGAACCATCGTTGCCAGCCCGACGCTTGCGCGAGGATGCTGAAGGCCGCGCCGGTGTTTTCGAGATAGACAATGTCGAGAATCGGCAGCAGCGCGATACTGTCCTGCAACTTCACGGTGCTGATCACCAGCGCCTTGGTCGCTTGATCCACGATCACGACCAGGAACGACAGCCATAACCAGTTGCTGCCGCCGCGCGTCGGCGTGAACCACACTTTCGCCAGGGGATTCGTCATCGCATCACCTCACGTAAAGCGGCGCACTTCGCCGGGACCTTCCACATTGGTCACGCAACGACCGCACAGTTCCGGGTGTCGCGAGTCACGACCGACATCTTCGCGCTTGTGCCAGCAGCGCACGCATTTCACAAAGGCTGTCGGCTTGGCGACGATCCAGGCCGTGTTGCTCTCGCCCTCTTCCGCGGCGACAGCCTCAGCCGGACGGCTCTGCGCCGGATGGACGCGCGCCGCTGAAGTGATGAACACAAACCGCAGTTCTTCACCGAACGATTGCAGCGTCTCAAGCAACGGCGGCGAGGTGTAAACATCGACCTCCGCATCGAGCGGCGCGCCGATGGAGCCCGCGTTACGCAGCTTTTCCAGCTCGCGCGAGATGGCGCTGCGCAGATTCAGGATCGCATCCCAATCGATGGTCGGACGCTGCGTCAGATCCTTCGGCAACTCGACCCAAGTGTTGAACAACACCGACTCGCTGCGAGCACCCGGCATGGCGCGCCAGATCTCCTCGGACGTGAACGACAGGATAGGCGCCAGCCAGCGCGTCAGCGCTTCGGCGATATAAAACATCGCGGTCTGCGCCGAACGACGCGGCAGACTCTTCGCACCGGTCGTGTACAGACGATCCTTGGTGATGTCGAGATAGAAGCCGCCGAGATCGACGCTGCAGAAGTTGTGCACCTTCTGGTAGATCAAATGGAATTGATAGCTGCGGTAAGCGGCGATCACTTCCTCTTGCAACTGCTGCGTGCGCCAGACGGCCCAGCGATCGACCTGTACCATCTCGTTCGCAGGCACCTTGTCGGTCGCCGGATCGAAACCATGCAGATTGCCGAGCAGGAAGCGTGCGGTGTTACGCATGCGACGATACGACTCGGCGACGCGCTTCAAGATCTCATCCGACAAGCTCATTTCGTTCGCGTAGTCGGTCGCGGCGATCCACAGACGCAACACGTCGGCGCCGAGTGTTCCCACCACCTTCTGCGGCACGATGACGTTGCCGAGCGACTTCGACATCTTTCGACCTTTCTCGTCGATGGTGAAGCCGTGTGTCAGCACCGCTTTGTACGGTGCGCGGTCGTGCTGAGCGACCGAGGTCAACAGCGAGCTGTGGAACCAGCCGCGATGCTGATCCGAGCCTTCGAGATACAAATCCGCCGGCGCGGTCACATCGCCATTTATCTTCGGCACCGAGTGATGCGCGACGCCCGAGTCGAACCAGACATCCATGATGTCCTTGACCTTCTCGTACTGGTCCGCGTCGCCGCCGAGGATTTGGGCCGGATCCAGATCGAACCACGCATCGATGCCGCCCTTCTCGACGAGCACGGCGACCGACTCGATCAGCTCGACGGTGCGCGGATGCAGCTCACCGGTTGCTTTGTGAGTAAACAACGGCAGCGGCACGCCCCACACGCGCTGGCGCGAGATACACCAGTCCGGACGATCCGCCATCATGCTGTTGATGCGGTTCTCGCCCCACGCCGGAATCCATTTCACTTTGGCGATTTCGCGCAGCGCGCCTCGACGCAGCCCTGCCTGTTCCATGCTGATGAACCACTGCGCGGTCGCACGGAAAATCACCGGCGTTTTGTGACGCCAGCAATGCGGATACTCGTGACGCAACTCTTCGGCGTGCAACAGCTGGCCGCGCTCGCGCAGCACTTCCGCCATGCGCTTGTTCAAGTCGAAGATGTGCTCGCCTTCGAACATCGGCGTGCCGGCGACGTAACGACCATCGCCGCCCACCGGGTTGTAAACCGCGAGCTTATATTTCTGGCCGACTTCGTAGTCTTCCTGACCGTGACCGGGCGCGGTGTGTACGGCGCCGGTGCCCGCGTCGACCGTGACGTGATCGCCCAAGATCGCCGGCACGATGCGATCATAGAACGGATGCTGCAGCTTCAAACCTTCGAGCTGCGTACCCGCGACTTCGGCAATGCGCTTCGAGCCTTCAACTTTGGCCCGCTTCAACACGGCGTCCGCAAGATCCGTCGCAAGGATCAGCAGCTCGGACCCGGTGTCGATCAACGAATAACGAATCTCAGGACCGAACGCGACCGCCTGATTCGCAGGCAGCGTCCAGGGCGTGGTCGTCCAGATCACCGCGCTTGCCGGCGCCTTCGCGGAAGAAACATTGAAGCGCTTCGCCAGATCGGCGACATCCACCACCGCGAAACGCACGTCGATCGCGGGCGATGTTTTCTCCTGGTACTCCACTTCCGCTTCGGCCAAAGCCGAACGGCAGTCGAGACACCAGTGCACCGGCTTCAAGCCTTTGTAGACGTGACCGTTGCGAAGGATCTGCGCGAATGCACGGAGCTGCTCCGCTTCGTACTTCGGCGCCATCGTGATGTACGGACGATCCCAATCGCCGAGAATGCCGAGGCGCTTGAAGTCCTCGCGCTGGCCGTCGATCTGCGACTGCGCGTATTCGCGACACGCCTGACGGAACGCGCGAGGTTCGAGCGACTTCACTTCCTTGCCGCGTGTCTTCTCGATCTGATGTTCGATCGGCAGGCCGTGACAATCCCAGCCCGGCACGTATGGCGCGTCGTAGCCGTCCATCGTGCGCGACTTCACGACGATGTCTTTCAACACTTTGTTGATGGCGTGGCCGAGATGAATCGAGCCGTTCGCGTACGGGGGGCCGTCCTGAAGAATGAACGTCGGCCGGCCGCGCGCAATCTCGCGCAGCTTCGCGTACGTCTGGCCGTCTTCCCATTTCTTGAGAAGGTCCGGCTCGCGACGGGCCAGATCCGCCTTCATCGGGAAGTCGGTCTGGGGCAGATTGATGGTGTGCTTATAGTCCATGACTCGAATTCAACAACCCAAAATCTTCCGCGCTTGCGCGGCGTCTTGCTGTATCTGTGCGATCAACGTGTCCAGATCGGCGAACCAGCGCTCCTCGCGCAGGAACTCGATGAAGTCGACGTGCAACGGCTGACGATACAAATCGCCATCGAAGTCGAACACGTGCGCTTCCAGCAGCAGCTCTTTACCGTTCACCGCGGGCCGCGTGCCGAGGCTCGCGACACCCGGCGCTTCCATCAAGCCGCCGCCCGTCACTCGAATCGCGAACACGCCCGCAAGCGGCGTCGTGCGCCGATGCAGCCGCAGATTCGCGGTCGGAAAGCCGAGCTTGCGACCGAGCTTCTCGCCGTGAAGCACTTTGCCCGTCATCCGATACGGACGGCCGAGCAGCTTCGCCGCTCTCGTCAGATCGCCGGCCGCGAGCGCCGTACGAATCAGTGAGCTGCTGACGCGCTCGCCATCGATCTCGAACGGCGGCACCTCGGTGACGCCGAATCCGCCCTTCGCCGCGAGCGAACGCAAACATTCGACATCGCCCTGATTGTCGCGCCCGAAGCGGAAATCGTGCCCTACCACGATGTGGCGGACGCCGAGCGCTTTTACCAGTACCTCGTCGACGAACTGCTCGCGCCCGAGGCAACGCACGCGCTCGTCGAAGCGCAAACACACGAAGCGATCCACGCCGTAGCCGGCCAGCGCCTCGAACTTTTCTCGAAAGCGGGTCAGGCGCGCCGGCGGCGTGCCCTTGCCGGACACTTGCGCGAAAAACTCGCGCGGCGTCGGCTCGAAAGACATCAGCGCTGCCGGCAAGCCGTGCTCGCGGGCACTCTCCCGCAGCACACGGATCATCTCCTGGTGGCCGACGTGAATGCCGTCGAACGCCCCGATGGTCAGCACGCAACCGTGCTGGTGCGGACGCAGGTTATACAGGCCCCGAATGAGTTCCACCGCGGCCCTCGCCCCACAGTCGATCAATGGTCCACCGGTCGGGGCATTATACGGAAGGCGCTGCGTGCTGCAGGCGGAACTGCCCGGCGCGCACGCCCATAGCCCACAACGATGCGAAATAAACGGCAATTCCGCCCACGACCAGCCCGGTCAGCCATACGACCCGCTGGATCTTGGGGGTAACCAGCCAGGTAGCGACGTCGCCGCCGAACCACCACAGCACAGCCGCCATCAGCGCGCTCGCCACGACGATGCGTATCAATAGCCCGCGCATGGCCTGCCCGCGGCGGATCACCTGATTGCGAAGTAACCCTAGGTAAAGCAGGCCTGCATTAAGCATGGCGCCGACGCCGTTCGTGAGCGCGAGCAGCGTGTGAGCACCGGGCGTCTTCAACTGATCGGTAAGAGCGAGCCCACCCACGACAATGACGTTCAACACCATGGTCAGCCCGAGCGCGCGCATCGCGACCTTCACCGGGCCCTTGGTGTTTTGCTGGGCGTAGTAGCCGGTCGCGAGCACCTTGATCATGCTCCAGCCCAGCAGCGCGAGCGAAAACGCCATCAGCGCGTACTGCGTCATCTGGACATCGAACGCCTTGTAATTTCCGTAGTGATACAGCGCCGTGGTCAGCGGACCGGCAAGCACGAACAGCGCGACCGACGCGGGAATCACGATCAAACAGACGAGCCGCACCGCCCATGCCATCGTCGCGGAAAACTCATCCGGCGACTGGCGCGCATGCTGTGACGAGAGCGACGGGAGAATCACCGTGGCGAGCGCGATGCTGAAAACGCCGAGCGGGAATTCCACGAGTCGATCCGCGAAATACAGCCACGTCATGCTGCCGTCGGCCAACAGCGAGGCAATGCCGGTGCTGATCATCACGCTCAGCTGACCCATCGACGAGCCGATGATGGCCGGCCCCATGAGCTTCGCGATCCGTCGCACGGCCTCGTGCTGCAAATTCCAGCGCGGCCAGCGAAGCACGCCGAGCTTGATCAGCGCCGGCAGCTGAATCAGCACCTGCACCACGCCGCCGACGAACACACCTACCGCTAGCGCGACCACCGGACGCTCGAAATAGCGCGACAGCCACGCGGCGAACATGATCATCACAATGTTCAGCACCACCGACGTGAACGCCGGCAGCGCGAATCGCTGATAGCTGTTGAGCACGCCGCCCGCGAGCGCGGTCAGCGACACGAACAACAGATACGGAAACGTCCAGCGCAGCATCTCGACCGCGAGCTCGTACTGGCCCGCTTCCTTCGCCGCGAATCCCGGCGCGCAGATGTAGACGATAACGGGCGCAGCGATCACGCCAATCAGCGAGACGATCGCGAGAATGCCGCCGAGCGTGCCGGCCACCGAATCGACGAGCTCGCGGACATCCTCGGTCGTGCGCTTGGTCTTGTACTCCGCGACCACCGGCACGAATGCCTGCGAGAACGCCCCTTCCGCGAACAATCGCCGCAGCAGGTTCGGAATCTGGTTCGCGAGGACGAA
>Ga0247784_1000383_pt1 | contig 12107 bp, 8 predicted proteins | sample UWRJL169409R5_FD_179909 | JGI IMG/M metagenome (GOLD analysis project Ga0247784, IMG submission 179909) | Plant litter microbial communities from Arlington Agricultural Research Station in Wisconsin, United States - UWRJ-L169-409R-5 | ecosystem: Environmental > Terrestrial > Plant litter >...
CCAGTCAGCGTAAAGAGCCGGACCAGGTGAAGATCCTGTCGGGCGTGTTCGAAGGCCGCACCACCGGCACGCCCATCGGCATGGTGATCGAGAACACCGATCAGCGCTCGTACGACTACGAAAAGATCAAAGATCGGTTTCGGCCCGGCCACGCCGATTACACCTATCAGCAGAAATATGGGTTTCGCGACTATCGCGGCGGCGGTCGCTCGTCGGCGCGCGAAACGGTCATGCGTGTGGCGGCCGGCGCGATCGCTCGCAAATATTTACGCGAACGTCTGGGTGTGACGATTCAGGGTTATCTCGCGCAGCTCGGTCCGCTGGTGCTCGAACCCAAGTCGCTCGATACCGTTTACGACAATGCGTTCTTCAGCCCCGATCCGTCGCGCCTGGAGGAGCTGGAGACCTACATGGTCAATCTGCGTCGCGAGGGCGATTCCGTCGGCGCACGTGTGAATGTGATCGCCAAAGGCGTGCCGGCTGGACTCGGCGAACCCGTGTTCGACCGCTTGGATGCCGAAATTGCGTACGCGATGATGAACATCAACGCCGTGAAAGGCGTGGAGATCGGCGCGGGCTTCGCGAGCGTCGCGCAGAAGGGCAGTCAGCATCGCGACGAAATGACGCCGCAGGGTTTCGTTTCCAACAACGCAGGCGGCGTGCTCGGTGGTATTTCCTCCGGCCAGGACATCCTGGTCAGCGTCGCGCTGAAGCCGACTTCCAGCATCACCGTGCCCGGCCGCACCATCGATATCGAGGGCAACAGCGTAGATGTGATCACTACGGGCCGGCACGACCCGTGCGTAGGACTGCGAGCGACGCCCATCGCCGAGGCCATGTTGGCCTTGGTGCTGATGGATCACTACCTGCGTCACCGCGCGCAGAACGCGGATGTGAGCGTCAAACCGCTGATTCCTGGCAGCGTTTGAGGTAGTGTGCGCGGCCCGATCACGGGCATGACTTAATATGAACGGCTTTTTGCAAAGATGGTGAACGTCAGGGCCTCAAGATGAGCAAGCGTTGGAATGTAGCGGTGTTGGGTGCGACGGGCCTGGTCGGCGGCAACATGCTGTCGATTCTGGAACAGCGCGATTTTCCGGTGGGTGAGATCTATCCGCTGGCGAGCGCCAAATCGGTCGGCAAAACCGTGCGTTTCAAAGGTAAAGACGTGGCCGTGCTGGACGTCGAGACGTTCGACTTCAGCAAGGCGCACATCGGCTTGTTCTCGGCCGGCGCCAGTGTTTCCAAGGTTCAGGCGGTGCGCGCCGGCCAGGCCGGTTGCGTGGTGGTCGATAACACCTCGCAGTTCCGCTACCAGGACGACATTCCGCTGGTCGTGTCGGAGGTCAATCCGCACGCCATCGCCGGATATAAGAAGCACAACATCATCGCCAATCCGAACTGCTCCACCATGCAGATGCTGGTGGCGCTCAAGCCGTTGCACGATGCCGCCGGCATCGAGCGCATCAACGTGGCTACTTATCAATCGGTCTCGGGCGGCGGTCAGAAGGCGGTCGACGAGCTGATTTCGCAGACTCAGGCCGTCCTGAAAGGTGAGGCGGTCACGCCGAAGGTGATCGCCAAGCAGATCGCGTTCAACTGCGTGCCGCAGATCGACGTGTTCCTGGACAACGGCTACACCAAGGAAGAGATGAAGATGTTCTGGGAGACCCAGAAGATCCTCGAAGACAAAAGCATCCGGGTAAATGCCACTGCGGTGCGGGTCGGCGTGGTCGCCGGCCACTGCGAAGCCGTGAACATCGAAACCCGACGCAAGCTGACCGAGGGCGAAGCCAGGGAATTGCTGGCCAAGGCCCCCGGGGTAGTGCTGATGGACGAACGCAAGCCAGGCGGTTATCCCACCCCTGTTACCGAGGCTGCCGGCACGGATCCCGTGTTCGTCGGACGCATCCGCGAAGACATAAGTTATGACCGAGGTCTGAATCTGTGGATTGTGTCCGATAACGTTCGCAAGGGAGCAGCGTTAAATACCGTCCAAATCGCCGAGATTTTGGTGAAAGAGTATCTGTGAGCTATAGTTGCGCGCCTTAAGTCAGGAAGCACATGAGCTTTTTGGCTAATTTTCTGGCTAGGGCAGCAACTGGTTACCTGGGGTTCGGGCGCTTTCCATAAGGCCGGGATGCTTCGGGACAAGTACCGGGAGAGCTGATGAGAAGACACCTGCCGCGCCTGCTGTTGACGGGCGCCCTGCTGTCCCCTGTAACGCTATATGCGCTGGGGCTGGGCGAGATCCGCCTGAATTCCGCCCTGAACCAGCCTTTCGAAGCGGAAATCGAGCTGCTGTCTCCGACTCCGGAGGAGTTGGGCAGCCTGAAAGTGACCATGGCGAACCAGGACGTGTTCGCCCGTTACGGCATCGACCGTCCGCAATACCTGAGCACTTTCGAGTTCTCGGTGAGCCGCGGCCGCGATGGCAAGGCGACCATCAAGGTCAACTCGACCCGCTCGGTCACCGAACCTTATGTGACGCTGCTGGTGGAAGCGGCATGGGCTCGCGGCCGCCTGGTGCGCGAGTACACCGTGCTGCTCGATCCGCCGGTGTTCATGCCGTCGCAGGAAACTCCGGCTCCGGTTACGACGCCGCAGTCCGCCACCACGGCAGAAGGCCGCATCGAGCGGGCGCCGACGCCGGCACCCACGCCGCGCCGTCAGCCGGTTACACCGGCTCCTGAACCTGTACCCGAACTGACACCTGTACCGTCGCCCGCGGCCGAACAGCGCGAACAGCGCCGTGAGGAAATTCCGACGGAGCAGGCGGTCATTGCCTCGCCGGGCGGCGAGTACGTCGTTCAGCGCAACGACACGCTGTCGAAGATCGCTGCCAATGCGAACCCGGGTGGCCGCCTCAATCGCACGATGATCGCGGTGTTCCGCGCGAACACCGGCGCCTTCAACGGCAACATCAATCGCCTGCGTGCCGGCAGCGTGCTGCGCATCCCTGAATTGGCCGAGATCGAAGCGATTCCGTCCGGTGAAGCCGCGTCCGAAGTTACGCGCCAGAACGCCGAGTGGTCTGGCGGCGCGGTTGCGGATAACGTGCCCGAGAGCGAGCGCTTGCGGCTGGTGACGCCGGAAGACACGCCGTCGCCGCCGACTGCGACTCAGCAGCCCGTCGAGCGTCCAGCACAGCAAACGCAGGCCGGCGCACCTCCGGGTCAGGCTTCGTCGGATCGTCGACTCGAAGTCACCGATCCGGGTCTCGCGCAGGTTCAGAAGAACGTCGACGACACGCCGGCGCAGCCGCCGGTCGAAGAACCGACGACACCGCCGACCGAAGCGACCGCGCCGACCGAACCGGGTCAAGAGACTGCTGCGCCGAGCGCGGAAGAAACTCCGCCTGCTCAACAGCAGCCTGCAACGCCGCCGCCGGCGCCGGCGCCGACGCTGTCGGAACGCCTGGGCGAGTACTGGTGGGTGGTCATTGCGCTGGGCCTGCTGGTGCTGGTCGGTGCGATGGTGGCCTTCATCCGCCGTCGTCGCGCCGAGGCCGACGACGACGATTCGCTCGACTCGCTGTCGGGTCTCACGTTCGAGCCGCCTTCGGAGCGTCCGGCGCGTGCGCTGGCTCCGTCGCCGAAGAGCCCGCGCGGTGGTGGTCGCCCCGAAGCGTTCCTCGTCGAAGGCGAAGACGACGCGGGTCTGATCAAGACGAATCTCGAAGAGTTCGATGAGCCGCCGCCGCCGGCGCGTCGCGAACCGGCGCGTGAGCCTGCGAGAGCGCGTGGTTTCGATGCGCCAGTCGCTGCGGCCGCCGCGCCGATTGCTGCTCGCAATGCCGACGACACGATGAGCGCGGAATCGGCCGTGCGCTTCGATCAGCAGGACGCGCTCGCCGAAGCCGACTTCCACATGGCATATGGTCTGTACGACCAGGCCGCGGACTTGGTGAAGATTGCGATCGACCGCGAACCGTCGCGCCGCGATCTGAAGCTGAAGCTGCTCGAAATCTACTTCGTGTGGGGCAACCGCGATCTGTTCCTCGATGCCGCGCGCGACCTGTACGACTCGCGCGACGACGCGCCCGCGGGCGAGTGGGACAAAGTCCTCATCATGGGCAAGCAGATTGCCCCGGACGATCCGATGTTCCAGGGTGAGGGCGGCACCGTCGACCTGGTCGACGTCAACCTCGAAGGCGGCGAGAACCGCGTCGATGTGGATCTGTTCGCCGAGGGCAGTGGCGAGCGCCAGGGCCTGGATCTGGAATTCGGCAGCGGCGAACGTCGCGCGCCGAACGCCACGCAGAGCGGCGACGATCTCGACTTCCTGCTTGACGAAGGCAGCGAGGACGACACGCGCGAGCAACGCACGCGTGAGCTCGATGTTCTCGCGCGTACTCAGGAAACGCCGACTATTGAATCGCCGCTCATCGACCGTACCGCGCAGACCGTGCGCGAGAAGGTCGACCGTGCGATCTTCGATAAGGGCAACAGCACCGGCGACACCGCCGAGCTGTCCATCGACGACCTCGGCCTCGATGTGAACGACATCGAGCACGGCGGCGCGCTCGAAGACACCAGCGCGCTGGGCAAGGACGATCCGCACGCGCGTACGCTGCGCGACGACGAGCTGACTCAGCTCGCGCCGTCGCTGAGCAGCTTCGATCGCACGATGGAAGCGCCGCGCGTCGGCCGCTTCGATGGCGACATCGAGAGCACCGGCACGATCTACGTTGATGAAGTTGATCTGAGCGGCGCCGGTGGCGACACCGCCGAGCATCGCCGTCCGGACGTCGATTCCACGGCTTCGATGAAGAAGCCGCTGGCGATGACGGACATCGATCTGGATCTGGACGATCTGGAACCGCGCGTCGCTTCCGACACCGTGCGTCAGCCGCGCCGTGATGAAGACGTGTTCTCGACCGACGTGTTCGGCGATCGCACGGCCGAAGTGCCGCGTGGCGTCGACCTCGACGTCGGCGATGCGCTGTCGAACGATGATCACGAGCCGACCAAGCGCCGAGAGCTGGCGGCGACCGAAATGGAGCTGTCAGAGCTCGAACCGGTCACCATGAGCGAAGTCGGCACCAAGCTCGACCTCGCTCGCGCCTACATGGACATGGGCGACCCCGACGGCGCGCGCAGCATCCTGGACGAGGTGCTGCAGGAAGGTAATCCGAACCAGAAGCAGGAAGCTCAGCGCCTGATGGATTCCATCCGCTAAAGTGACTCGGGAACTGGCCATGCGCCAGTTCCCACCCCCTGCTGCCGGCGCCCCTCTGACTAGTCAGTAGTCACGAGTCAGTAGTCACTTCCATGAGAATCGCCCTAGGCCTCGAATACGACGGTTCAGACTTCGCCGGTTGGCAGTCGCAAATCCATGCCCGCGGCATTCAATCCGTGGTGGAGGAAGGGCTGTCCGTGGTGGCCAATCACAAGGTTGAAGTCGTGGCCGCCGGCCGCACTGATGCGGGAGTGCACGCCACGATGCAGGTCGTCCACTTCGATACCGACGCGGTTCGAACCGAACGTACTTGGATGCTCGGCGCCACCGCCAACATGCCGCGAGAAGTGAGCGTGCTCTGGGCGCGCGAAGTGCCGGAGGGGTTTCACGCGCGGTACTCCGCGATGGCTCGCAGCTATCGCTACGTGATCTCGAATCGCGTGCCGCGCCCCGCGCTGACAAACAATCGTGTTTCCTGGGTGCGGGACCCGCTGGACGAACACCGCATGCACGAGGCGGCTCAATGCCTCGTCGGCGAGCACGACTTCTCCTCGTTTCGCGCCGCGCAGTGCCAGTCGCGGACGCCTATGCGCAATCTGCATCAGATCGCGGTAAGGCGGCATGGCGAACTCGTGATTCTCACGGTTACCGCCAATGCCTTCCTGCATCACATGGTGAGAAACATCGCCGGCGTATTGATTGCGATCGGCACCGGCGAGCAGCCCGTGGACTGGACCGCGCAGGTCCTGGCGTACCGGGACCGCAAGCTGGGCGGCGTGACCGCGGTGCCCGGAGGTTTGTACCTTGCCGGAATTCGCTATGCCGCGGCGTTGAAGCTGCCAAGCGAGCCCGCAATATTCACTTTGGATGTGCCGGCCGGGGCCGGGCTGCCACCTTGCCCCGTGTTGCCGGACCAAGTATAGATGCCCACCTTCCACAACCCGGCTCCGCGGTGTTGGAGCCCATTCAGGCGGTTCGTACATGACCTGGTTCGAGAAAATCATGCCTTCGCGGATCAAGACCGAGCGCCGGACGCGTTCGGTGCCGGAAGGCTTGTGGATGAAGTGCAGCGCCTGCGACGCGGTGCTGTACCGCGCCGAGCTAGAGCGCAACCTGCACGTGTGTCCCAAGTGCGGACATCACATGCGCATCGGCGCGCGCGACCGGTTGGAATCGTTCCTCGATCCGGAAGGGCAGGTCGAGATCGCCGACGACATCGAGCCGGAAGATCCGCTGAAGTTTCGCGACACCAAGAAATATCGCGACCGCGTGCAACAGGCGCAAAAGACCACGCAGGAAAAAGACGCGCTGATCGTAATAGCGGGCTCGCTGCTCGGCGAGCCGGTGGTTGCGTGTGCGTTCGAGTTTTCATTCCTCGGTGGTTCCATGGGCTCTGTGGTCGGCGAGCGTTTCGTGCGCGCGGCCGAGCATTGCTTAGAGCATCGCAAGCCGCTCGTTTGTTTCTCCGCGAGCGGCGGCGCGCGCATGCAGGAGGCGTTGTTGTCGCTGTTGCAAATGGCGAAGACCAGCTCCGCGCTCGCGCGCATGGCAAAGGAACGTCTGCCGTATATCTCCGTGCTCACCGATCCGACGACCGGCGGCGTGTCCGCCAGTCTCGCGATGCTCGGCGATGTAAACATCGGCGAACCGAAGGCGCTGATCGGCTTCGCCGGCGCGCGCGTGATTCAACAGACGGTGCGCGAGACGCTGCCCGAAGGCTTCCAGCGCAGCGAATTCCTGCTGGAGAAAGGTGCACTGGACATGATCGTCGACCGCCGCGATATGCGCGAGCGCATCGCTGGTTTGCTGACGATCTACATGCATAAAGCGGCACCGCAGCCGAAGGTCGCGAGCTAACGAGAAGTGACTGGTGACTACTGACTAGTGACTGGTCGGAGCGTTCGCCCACGTGGCGTGGCTCGCTGGTATTGCGCTAGTCAGTAGCCCCTAGGTTGGTCCATACATGAAGTCGCTCTCTGAGTGGTTGCGGTGGCAGGAGAAGCTGCATCCGAGCGCGATCGATCTCGGACTCGACCGCATGCGCCGGACACTGGCGCGGCTTGCGTGGCAGACGCCTAAGTGTCCTGTCATCACCGTTGGTGGAACCAACGGCAAGGGTTCCACCGTCGCGCTCACCTCGCGCATCCTCGCCGAGGCGGGCTACCGCGTCGGCACGTTCACGTCGCCCCATCTGCTTCGTTATAACGAGCGCATCGTTCTCGACGGCCGCGAAGTGTCGGACGAGTCGCTGGTCGCGGCATTCGAGCGCATCGATGCCGCGCGCGGCGAGGACACGCTGACTTTCTTCGAGTTCAACACACTCGCTGCGCTGTTGATCTTCGACACGGCGGGTGTCGACGCCATGGTGCTCGAAGTGGGCTTGGGCGGGCGGCTCGACAGCGTCAACGCTGTTGATGCCGACGTTGCCATCGTGACGTCGATTTCACTGGATCATATGGACTGGCTCGGCCCGGATGTCGAATCCATCGGTCGAGAAAAAGCCGGCATCTTCCGCGCCGGCCGCCCCGCGATCTTCGGCTCGCGCGACATGCCGAACTCCATCGCCGAAGTCGCCCAGCAGCTCGGCACGCCGCTATATCGCCTCGGCCGCGACTTCACTTGGAGCTGCGCCCCCGCCGAGGATCGGACGACGCGCGCTCAGCGCGCAGTCGAAAGCGAGCGCGATGACCGCTGGTCCTGGCGCGGCCGGAGTAGCAGTTACGAAGATTTGCCGCGGCCTGCGCTCGTGGGCGAGCTGCAGTTCGACAACGCCTCTGCCGTGCTGTGCGCGCTCGAATGTTTGTCAGCTCGACTGCCAGTCTCGCGCGACGCCATCGAGCGCGGTTTGAAAACCGTGACCTTGCCGGGTCGCTTCCAAATCATCACGCGCAACGAGCCCGTCGCGACCGAATGGATACTGGACGTCGCGCACAACCCCGCTGCCGCTCAAGCGCTCGGTGCGCAGCTCGCTAATTGTCCCGCAGGTGGCCGCACACTCGCTGTCTGCGGAATTCTTGGCGACAAAGACATCGAAGGTGTCGCGGCCTCGCTGCGTGGAGCATTCGATGCTTGGATCGTCGTGGGCCTGGACAGTCCGCGCGCAGTCCCGCTCAACGACTTGTCGCAACGACTCGCCAAAGCCGGTGCGAACATCGTCGCGAACGCCGACTCAGTCGCGAGCGGCTGCGAAATCGCGCAGACGATGGCGCGCGCCGGCGATCGTATCGTCGCGTTCGGTTCATTTTTGACCGTCGGGCCCGCGCTCGAATGGTTGCAAACGCGACGCTGAGTTGCGCTCGGCACATCCGCGCTCCGGGACGACTGTGCAAAATGGCCGTCCTATCATTCGTCAGTCGTTAACTTCGGCGCCTCTGACGAAGCGAAGCCTTTTATACTTCGCGCCGTGGAACGCCCTGTAAAAGAACGCTTGGTTGGCGCGGCCGTGTTGATGGCCGCGGCTGTCATCCTGATTCCCGAAATGCTATCGGGTCCGGATCGCGAAGCGGCCGAGAAATCGACCGCCGCGGGCGAGGGCACGGTCAAGACATACACTATCGATCTCAGTCAGTCGCCGGGCGTGACGACCGCGACTTCGCCGCAGGCAACGGATCGCGCGCCGCCGCCGGAGGATGTGCCTCCCGCTTCCACGACACCTGCCGAGCGCACGCCAGAACCTCAGCCGCAGTCTGAATTCGATACGCCAGCTCCTGCGGAATCGCGCGCGGAAGGGTCGCCGCGCACGGAAGCGCCCGCGGTGGTCGCCGCTGAACCTACACCGCGCGCGGAGCCGGGTTCCGAGAACGCCGCGCGTTCAGAGTCTCGCGCCGAAACGCCGCGCCAGGAACCGCGCACGGAAACGCCGCGTCCCGAGCCGCGCACCGAAACTCCATCGCGCCAAGTCGCCGCGCAGCCGGCGCGTGCGGAGACGCCTCCGCAAGGCCCGCCGCAGCCACGGTCTGAATCTCAGCAAGCCAGATCTGAATCGCCGGCACCTCGCGCCGAACAACCCGCGTCCCGCGTCGAAGCGACCGCGCAGCCGAAGCCTCAGGCGAAACCCGAAACGCCGCCGAAACCGGTTGCTTCCACGCCCAGCGCCCCCACATCTCCGGTTCCCACGGGTAAAGGTTGGGCGGTTCAGTTGGGTAGCTACGCCAGTGAGGTCACGGCCGAGCGCTTGATGAATGAATGGCGCGCCAAAGGGCAGAACGCCTTCGTCATGCCGGTCAAAAGCGGAGCCAAGACCCTGTACCGTGTCCGTATCGGCCCGACCAAGGACCGCGCTGCCGCGGAAACGGCGCTGAAGTCGGTAAAAGCCAGCATTCCCGGGGCTGCCGTGGTTGCGCATCCGTGAGGCCCGTCGCGAGTGCGCGCAGACAATTGTTTCCGGACCGCAGCGCGCTGTTAGAATCCGCGCGCTCTAACGCGTTGCGAGGCCGTAAATCGTTGTTGCGCTTATGAATGGTGCTGACTACCTGATCATCGGCGTGCTTGCTTTATCGATGCTGTTGGGGCTGGTGCGCGGTTTCGTCCGCGAAGCCATCGGCGTCATCTCATGGCTGGGCGGGCTGTGGCTCGGCTGGCGTTATGCTCACGTGCTTGAGCCGTTTCTGGGCGGCAGCATCGGCGCTCCGCCGGTGAGCACCTGGGTCGCGCGCGCGCTCATCGTGCTCGCTGCTCTAGTCGTCGGCTGGCTGGTGGCCGGCATCCTCACCTACATGCTGCGCCACTCGGGTTTGAGCGTGATGGTGGATCGCCTGCTGGGCCTGGTGACTGGGTTCGTGCGCGGTGCTGTCGTCGTGGCGGTGTTCGTGCTGTTGGGTCAGTTCGTGCAGCTCACTCAAACCAACTGGTGGCGAGGCTCGCGGTTGATGCCGTTTGCCGTCGAAGGCGCGGGTTGGCTGCAATCGTTTGCGGAGACCGGGATGAGCGTGCTGGAAAAGCAGGCGCGTCCGGATACTGCGTCTACGTCGGGAGATTGAGCATGTGTGGCATCGTTGGCATCGTCGGGCATAGTCCGGTCAATCAACAGATCTACGACGCGCTCACAGTCTTGCAGCACCGCGGACAGGATGCCGCGGGCATCATGACGTACCAGGACGGCGAGCTGTTCATGCGCAAGAAGACTGGCCTGGTGCGCGACGTGTTCCAGGAAAGTCACATGCTCAAGCTCAAGGGCAATGTGGGCATCGGTCACGTGCGCTACCCGACCGCGGGCTGCGACAGCGCCTCCGAAGCGCAGCCATTCTTCGTGAATTCTCCCTACGGCATTTGCCTCGGCCACAACGGCAATCTCACCAACACAGCCGAGCTGGCAGAAGTGCTGACGCGCGAAGATCTGCGTCACCTCAACACCAGCTCCGATTCCGAAGTGCTGCTCAACGTGCTTGCAAGCGAACTGTCGAGCGTGAAGACGCCGCGTGCATCGGCGGCCGACATCTTCACTGCGCTGAGCTCTGTGTATCGTCGCATCCGCGGTGGTTATGCCTGCGTGGCCATGATCGTCGGTCACGGCCTGATCGGTTTCCGCGATCCGCACGGCATTCGTCCGCTGGTGCTCGGCAAGCGCGAATCCGCGCAGGGCGAGGAATACATGCTCGCGTCCGAAAGCGTGGCGCTCGATATGCTGGGTTTCACGCTCGTGCGCGACGTCGGTCCCGGCGAAGCGGTGTTCATCGACGAGCATGGTCGTTTCTATTCGCAACAGTGCGTGCAGCAGGCGGCCAAACACACGCCGTGTATCTTCGAGTACGTTTATTTCGCGCGCCCCGATTCGAAGATGGACAACATCTCCGTTCACAAAGCGCGCCTGCGCATGGGCGATCTGCTCGCGGAAAAGATCAAGCGCGTCTGGGCGGATCACGATATCGACGTGGTGATTCCGATTCCGGACACCAGCCGCACGGCCGCGGTGCAAGTTGCGCAGCTGCTCGGCGTGAAATATCGCGAGGGTTTCGTCAAGAATCGTTACATCGGCCGCACGTTCATCATGCCGGGCCAGGAACAGCGCAAGAAGTCGGTGCGCTCCAAGCTCAACGTGATCGATCTCGAATTCCGCGGTAAGAACGTTTTGTTGATCGACGACTCCATCGTGCGCGGCACGACCTCGGCGCAGATCATCGATCTCGCTCGCGAGGCGGGTGCGCGTCGTGTGTACTTCGCGTCGGCCGCGCCGCCCGTGAAGTTCGCGAATGTGTACGGCATCGATATGCCGACGGCTTCCGAGTTGGTTGCGAGCAATCGCACCGAAGACGAAGTCGCCAAGCTGATCGGCGCCGACAAGCTGATCTACCAGGATCTCGACGACCTGGTGCGCGCGTGCCTGCACCACGACTCGCAGATCGAACAGTTCGATACGTCGTGCTTCTCCGGCGAATACGTCACGGGCGACATCACGCCGGCTTATCTGCAGCACCTGGAAGAAGAGCGTTCCGACCAGGCCAAGGCGAATCGCCGCCAGGGTCAGCGCCCGCTCAAAGCGATTCGCGCGGTCTAGCCGCATGTCGCGGCCGGCAGGGTGAACTGAATGGCGCTGCCGGCTGGCCCCGCTTCACGCTCGTTAGCCGCTACCTCAGGGGATGTGGCGCCGCGGATCATGATCGTCACCGATCACACCGATCTGGCGCGCGCGCTCGAACAACACGTTTCCATTGTTTGGTCCGATGCGGAGTGCCGTGTGCACGCGCCGCTGATTTCCGGCCGCTTTCATTCCGCGTTTTGCGCCGTCGGTTACGACGCAGTGCTGCTCGATCATCGCAGCGAGCGCGGCCGGGGGGAGGAGTGGCTGGAGAATTTCCTCTACCGCAACGGATTTCCTCCGGTCGTTTATCTCGGGCCGGGTGACGATCCGGCATTGGCGGATCGCGTCGTAAGGCGCGGTGCTATCGATAGTCTGGTTCGCGAGCGCATCGATCATCGCCGTCTCGCAA
>Ga0247784_1000386_pt1 | contig 12087 bp, 9 predicted proteins | sample UWRJL169409R5_FD_179909 | JGI IMG/M metagenome (GOLD analysis project Ga0247784, IMG submission 179909) | Plant litter microbial communities from Arlington Agricultural Research Station in Wisconsin, United States - UWRJ-L169-409R-5 | ecosystem: Environmental > Terrestrial > Plant litter >...
GGTGTCGCGCACCGAGAAGCGCAGCGCGGCGGTCGTTTCGGTTTCCGCGTTGATGCGCGCGATGTCGACCGCGACACTGCCCTGCTCGGTGAACTTGATCGCATTGGAGATCAGGTTGACCAGGATCTGGCGCAGGTGATCGCCGTCGCCGTGCAGCAGGACAGGCACGCCACGACCGGTGCGGATGTCGAACACGATGCCCTTGTTGTGGGCGAGCGGCTGCAGCATCACCTGGATGCCATCGAGCACGTCGGCGAGGCGGAAATCCGCCGCGGTGCACTTGAGTTTGCCGACCTCGATCGCGGAAATATCGAGGACGTCCTCGACCAGGGCCAGAAGGGTTTTCGCCGAAGCCTGGATCACCTCGGCGCATTCGCGCTGTTCACTGGTCAGCTTGGTCGTCGACAGCAGCTCCGACATGCCGACGACGCCGTTCAGCGGCGTGCGGAACTCGTGGCTCATGTTGGCGAGGAAGCGGCTTTTCGCTTCGTTCGCGCGCCGCGCGTCCTCGGTCGCCCGCGTCAACGCACGCAGCAGGGAGGTCAGGTACGCAGGAATGGCGATCAAACCGATCAGCAGACCCCACGCCAACGCCTGGTTCTCGAGCCAGTACGGGGTAAACAGAATGACCGGCACGAACGAAAGGCTGGCCAGAGCGACCGCGATCATCAGGAAACGCGGGCCGTAGCGAAGACCGTTGCCGATCGTGACCCACAGGTAGACGACGTAGACGGGCGCAAGATGGGCGCCCATCAGATGCATCGCCGTGCCCATCATCGTGTAGTCGACGAACATGCCGGCGATGCGGCGCACGCGCGACACGCCCGGCTGCAGCGCGATGGCGATCAGGATGCCGGCACCGGCCAGCGATTCGACGGCCACCAGCGAGAGCACCGCGCGCAGGGACGGATCCTGGAAGCCGGTAATGCTGCCGACCCCGAACAGGTAGACCAGCACGATGCCGAGGATGCAAAGCCGGATGATCGCCTGCTCGTGCTCGCTGTCGGGCCGCTTGGCGTAGCGGGCCTTGACCATGGCGAGGAGGGAATTCATACGTTTCAACCTTGCGGGCCCGCTGCCCGCGACTTCACCCGCCCAGACTTGGCGGCGCCAGCTTGGCGTTGAGAATGTCGAGAATACGCGTTTGATGAGCCAGGAGAGCATCGACACAGGCAGGATCAAAAAGCGTGCCACGATTCGCTTTCACATAGTCGAACGCCTCTTCGGAGCTCCAGGCGCGTTTGTACGGGCGCTCCGAGGTCAGCGCGTCGAACACGTCGGCCACGGCAACGATGCGCGCCGGCAGCGGAATATCCTCGCCTTTGAGGCCATCCGGATAGCCGCTGCCGTCCCAGCGTTCGTGGTGGCGCAATGCGATGAGCGCGCCCATCTGCACGAAGCGGCTCTGGCTGTCACGCAGGATCTCGTAACCGATCAGGGGGTGCCGGCGCATCACCGCGAACTCCTCGTCGCTGAGGCTGCCGCGCTTCAGCAGAACGTTGTCCGGGATGCCGATCTTGCCGATATCGTGCAGCGGCGCCGCGGAGGTCAGCGTCTTGATGTCTTCCTCGGCCATGCCGAGCGCCTCGGCGAGGACCTCGGCGTAGTGCGACATTCTTAACAAATGGATTCCGGTACCAAGGTCGCGGTATTCGATCGCCTTGGCGAGCCGGTACAGCGTCTCACGCTCGCGCTGTTCGACCTCGTGCAGGCCTTCCAGCACGCGGCTTTCCAGCGAGCGGGCACGCTCCTTGACGGACTCGCCCTGCTGGCGCAGCTGCAGCAGATTCTTGCAGCGCGTGCGCAATTCGCGCGGGCGCACCGGTTTGACCAGGAAATCGATGACGCCGGCTTCGAGCGCCGCCTGGCGCACCGGCTCGTCGCCGACCACGCTGATCAATACGATCGGGACGTCACGACGTGACAGCGAACGGCGAAAACGGCGCGCGAACTCGAGGCCGTCCATCTCCGGCATGCGGTAGTCGAGCAGGACCAGATCGGTGACATTGGCTTCCGACCAACGCAAGGCTTCGACCGGGCTGCCGAAATCCGCCGTGCGTACGCCCGGTCCGATCGCCTCGACGACGTGCCGCAGCATGGTGCGCGCGGAAGGCTGGTCATCGACGATCAGTACGTTCAAGCAGGTTCTCCACGGGCCGGATGCCGCCGATTGCGTTCCTTGTTGCAGCAATCCGTGGGCTTCGCGCGCAGCGATTGCACTCTCACGCCGACACTCCACCGGAGCGCAGAGGCAGCGCGTGCGTTTTCGCCGTCTAGGCTAGCATATTCGAAGCGCGCCCCACTCATGCCGCGCGGCACCCGCAACGCCGCTGCGTGTCTTCGTGAAAACGCGCGAATCAGGCCTCCGGACGCATGTACGGGAACAGCAATACGTCGCGTATCGACGGCACGTCCGCGAACAGCATGACCAGACGGTCGATGCCGACGCCGAGGCCGCCTGTCGGCGGCAAGCCGTACTCGAGCGCACGGATATAGTCGGCGTCGTAGTGCATCGCTTCGTCGTCGCCGGCGTCCTTCGCCTGCACTTGCGCAAGGAAACGCTGTGCCTGGTCTTCCGGATCGTTGAGTTCGGAAAAGCCGTTCGCGAGTTCCTTCGCACCGACGAACAACTCGAAGCGATCGGTCACCTCCGCATCGACGTCGCTCGCACGCGCCAGCGGCGACACCTCGGTCGGATACTGCGTGATGAAGGTCGGCTGGATCAGCGTGCCTTCGACGGTCGCCTCGAAGATCTCCAGCAGCAGGCGACCCCAGCCGTAATCCTTCTTCACATGCACGCCTAGCCGTTCGGCGTGCCGCGCCAACGCGCCGCGGTCGCGCAGTTCGTGCTCGCCGATGTCGGGATTGTGGTGGCGTACCGCCTCGGCCATCGCCCAGCGACGGAACGGCGGGCCGACATCGATATCGCGGCCTTCCCAATGCAGCGCCGTGGTGCCGAGCGTCGCCAGCGCCATCTCGCGGATCATCGCCTCGGTCAGGTCCATGATCTCGGTGTAGGTCGCATAGGCCTGGTACAACTCGAGCATGGTGAACTCGGGGTTGTGCCGCGTCGACACGCCCTCGTTGCGGAAATTGCGGTTGATTTCGTAGACGCGTTCGAAGCCACCGACGACCAGGCGCTTCAGATACAACTCCGGCGCGACGCGCAGGTACATGTCGAGGTCGAGCGCGTTGTGGTGCGTCACGAACGGTTTCGCCGTGGCGCCGCCGGGAATCGGATGCATCATCGGCGTTTCGACTTCCATGAAGCGCCGCGGCTGCGCCTCCAGCCACTGCCGCATGAAGCGGATCATCGCCGAACGCAGCTCGAACACACGGCGTGATTCGGCGGTGACGATCAGGTCGACGTAGCGCTGCCGATAGCGCTGCTCGACGTCGGCCAGGCCGTGCCATTTGTCCGGCAACGGACGCAGCGATTTCGTGAGCAGACGCAACCTATCAACACGAACCGACAGCTCGCCGGTCTTGGTGCGCATCAGCACGCCGGCCGCGCCGACGATATCGCCGACATCCCAACTCTTGAACGCATCATAGGCATCGGCGCCGAGCGTGCCTTGATGCACGAACAGCTGGATGCGTCCGCTGCGGTCCTGGATCTGCATGAAGCTGACCTTGCCTTGCACGCGCTTGAGCACGATGCGCCCGGCAATCGCCACGCGACGTGCAGCTGCGTCGAGCGCTTCCGCGCTCCAGACATCGGCATCGGCAAACTCGCTGTGCAGGTCGCCGGTGAAGGCGTCGATCCTGAAGTCGTTCGGAAAGGCGACACCGAGTGCACGCAGCGCGCGCAGCTTTTCGCGGCGTTCGGCGATGAGTTTGTTCTCGTCCGGAGGCAGTTGGTCGTTGGATTCGTTCATGAGCATGGATTCACGCGAGAGTACAGCGAAGAAAATCCGCCGTTCCGACAGGCGCCGGAAAAGCAGGTGAAGGATAGAGCGTCGGCAGGCACGTCATCGGAACTACTTGCGCCGCAACAGGGCCGATGCCCAGCCGAGCCACCACACGATCAGCGCGATCACGATTTTCTGGCTCGCTCCGCGCGGCAACGCATGCCACAGCGCGTACATCCACAACGCGACGAAGGCGACGATCGCCAGCCCGAAGGCAAACGCGAAGTGCGTCCGCCACGACAGGCTGAAGCGCAGCCACCACGATTGCAGCAGCATCGCCACCGTCACGCACAGGAACGTCGTCTCGGTGGCCGCGAGATGGACCATTTCCCATTCGATCGGATGGCCGTACGCCTTGGCTTTTTCGCTGAGGCCCGTCACGGCCAGCGCCACGCCGCCGACCACGAACAGCAGCAGCGGCGCAGCGCTGCGTGCCGACGACGCCGAGCCGCGATAGAAGCCGATGCCGAGCGCAAGCAGGCTGGCACTGAGCGCGACGTAGGCAGCGATGAGCAGGTCGCCGTAAGCGCCATTGAGATAGTAGCTGAGCGGCGTCTTGATCCAGTCCAGGTCGCTGCGCAGGAATTGCAGCACGAACGTGACGCCGGCGAACACTGCCGCGCCCGCAAACGCAACCGCGCCGAACGCACGGGTGTTGACTGGCCGGCTGCGCATCATGCGCGGCCGAGCGTACGCCACCGCAGACGGCATACCCGATTGCGGCGGCCTGCACCATCACGCATCGACGCGCTTTGCGCCAGCCTCGAGACCCGCCTTCAGGCTCGCCTCGACGAATTCGTCCAGGTCCCCATCGAGCACCTTCTGCGTGTCCGTGCGTTCGATGCCGGTGCGCAGATCCTTGATGCGGCTCTGATCGAGCACGTAATTGCGGATCTGGCTGCCCCAGCCGATGTCGGACTTGGTCGCTTCCAGCGCATCCTTCTCGGCATTGCGCTTCTGCAGCTCCAGTTCGTAGAGTTTCGCCTTCAGCATCTTCATCGCACGATCGCGGTTGGCGTGCTGTGAGCGCTCGGTCTGGCAGGCGACGACCGTGTTGGTCGGCACATGGGTGATGCGCACGGCCGATTCGGTCTTGTTGACGTGCTGGCCACCGGCGCCGGACGACCGATAGACGTCCGTGCGCAGATCAGCTGGATTGATCTCGATGTCGATGTCGTCGTCGACCTCGGGCGAAACGAAGACCGAGGTGAAACTGGTATGGCGGCGGTTATCCGAGTCGAACGGCGACTTGCGCACGAGCCGATGCACGCCGATCTCGGTCTTCAGCCAGCCATAGGCATGGTCGCCCTCGACGCGGAACGTCGCGCTCTTGATGCCGGCGACTTCGCCCGCGCTCGCTTCGAGCAGCTCGGTCTTCCAGCCGCGCGTCTCGGCCCAGCGCAGATACATGCGCAGCAGCATTTCGGCCCAGTCCTGCGCCTCGGTGCCGCCAGCGCCGGCCTGGATGTCGACGAACGCGTTGGCCGCATCCATCTCGCCGGAGAACATGCGCTGGAATTCGAGCTTGTCGACTTGCGCGGCCAGCGTTTCGACGTCGCGCGCGACCGCGACGGCGGTGCCCTCGTCGCTTTCTTCGATGGCCAGATCGAGCAGATCGCCCGATTCGGCCAGGCTCTCGGTCAGGCTGCGGATGCCGCCGACGACACGCTCCAGGCTCGCACGTTCCTTGCCGAGTTCCTGCGCACGCTGCGGATTGTCCCAGACGTCCGGATTTTCGAGTTCACGGGTGACTTCTTCGAGCCGCTCGGCCTTGGCCTCGAAGTCAAAGATACCCCCTGAGCGACGCCACGCGATCTTTCAGATCGGCGATGCGCGCATGGATTGGATTGGTTTCGATCACGGCTTGCCACGGTGGAAAATGGGTCGCGCAGGATAGCAAATCGAGCGAATGAGCGTTGCCGCAGAATGCGCCGTGCTGGCGCCGCGAAGCGCTTCACGAGGTCGATTGTCACCGCACGACCGAAGCTGGACCCACTCGTGCTAGACGGACTCGATGTGGCGCAGCAGCAGCTGCAGGCGCTCCACGCCATTCCAGTGATTGAGGTCGAGCTGGAACACCGCGCGCAATCGCGGCGGCGGCGGCATGCAGTCTTGTGCGTTGAACAGGATCGCATCGAGCAGCTCGGCGCGATCGTCGAGGCGCAGCTTCAGCTTGAGATGGCGTTCGCCGACCGCACGCCAGGAATCGACTGCGAACACGTTGTCGAACGCGGGCTCGGCGAACGCCTGTCCCCATGGCCCGGCGTAGCGCAAGGCGTGCGCCGCCTCTTCGGTAAACTCGTGCGGCGCCAGTTCGCCGTCGCTGCTGACGAACCGCTCGAGCGCCTCGGCGTCGAGGCGCCGGCGCGCGACCGCATCGAACGCTGTGGAAAAACGTGCCAGATTGGTGAGCGACAGCGTCAAGCCGGCCGCCATCGCATGGCCGCCGAAGCGCGTGATCAATCCCGGGCACGCGACGTCGACCTCGGCCAGCGCATCGCGCAGATGGAAACCGGCGATCGAACGCGCCGAACCGCGCAAGTCGTCCGCGCCCGCCTCGGCAGGCGCACAAGCGACCACCGGCCGATGCAGGCGTTCTTTCAATTTCGAAGCGACCAGGCCGACGATGCCGGGATGCCAGTCGGGCTCGTACAGCACGATGCCGTGCGGCAGATCTTCGGCGCTGTGCCGAGCGAGGAACTGCTCGACCATCGCTTCGCCCTGCTCGACCATGGCCGACTGCAATTCCTGGCGCTGCGCGTTGATCGCGGACAACTGCGCCGCGAGCGCATCGGCCCGCGCCGGCTCGTCGCTGAGGAGGCACTCGATGCCGAGGCTCATGTCATCGAGGCGGCCGGCCGCATTGATGCGTGGACCGAGCGCGAAGCCGAGATCGGCGGCGACGGCACGCTCCGGTTCGCGCGCGGACACGCGATAGAGCGCCTTGATGCCCGCGCAGGCGCGGCCGGCGCGAATACGCCTCAAACCCGCGTCGACGAGAATGCGATTGTTCGCATCGAGCGGCACCAGGTCAGCGACCGTGCCGAGCGCGACTAGGTCGAGCAGCGCCGACAAGTCCGGCTCGGCTTCGCGCGACGCGTAGGCACCCATCGATCGGCGCCACGCGCGCAGCGCGAGCAGCACATAGAACATCACACCGACGCCGGCGAGCGCCTTGCTTTCGAAGGCTTCGTTCATGCGCGCGTCGTGCATGCACGCGTCACACTGCGCGTGCCCGTGCGTGCAGGTGTCGAACGCGAGCACGTTCGGATTGACCATCGCATCGGCCACCGGCAACGTCGCGCCGGGCAAATGATGGTCAGTGATGATGACTCCGATGCCGAGCGCCTTGGCGGCCGCGACGCCGGCATGGCTGGCGACACCGTTGTCGACAGTGACGATCAAGTCCGGTGTAGCGGCGGCCAATGATTCGACCAAGCCGACCGACAGTCCGTAGCCATCGCGAAAACGATTCGGCACGCGATAGCCGACCTCGCGCGCACCGAGCAGGCGCAAGCCGCGCACGGCGACGGCGGTGCCGGTTGCGCCATCGGCATCGAAGTCGCCGACGACGCAGATGCGCTGGTTGCGCTCGATCGCTGCGCCGAGCAGGGCGCAAGCGTGTTCGATGCCACCCAGCCGCGCCGGCGCGGCGAGATCGGCCAGGCGCGCCTTCGCGACATCGCCCGGCACTAGTCCGCGCACCGCGTAGACGCGCGCCAGCAGCGGGTGCAGATGCTCCGGCCACACTGCTGGAGAGATTTCCGGGCCGCGACGGCGGATCGTGACCGGCTTCACGCGAGTCGCAGACCCATCAACTCTCGTAGCGCACGCCGGTGATTTCGTAGTTGCGCGTACCGTTCGGCGCCTGGAACTCGAAACTGTCGCCTTCGTTCTTGCCGATCAGCGCACGCGCGAACGGCGAGGAGATCGAGATCAGGCGCTGTTTGATATCGGCTTCGAGGTCGCCGACGATCTGATAGCTGATGTCCTCGCCGGAATCCTCGTCGGACAGATCGACGATGGCACCGAACACGATACGTTTGCCGGCGTTGAGGCGCGTCACGTCGATGACCTCGGCGTTGGACAGCGCGGCCTCGAGTTCGTTGATGCGGCCCTCGATGAAACCCTGCATCTCGCGCGCCGCGTGGTACTCCGCGTTTTCCTTCAGGTCGCCGTGCGCACGCGCCTCGGCGATCGCCGCGATGATGCGCGGACGCTCCTGCGATTTCAGGCGGTCGAGCTCCGTGCGCAAACGCTCGGAGCCCTTCTTCGTCATTGGCGGTCGACTCATGCCAGTTCCTTGTGCAGTTCCTGCAGGCTGTTTACATCAGCACTGTCGCGGAAGTCCAATGAATGCAGCAGCGCCTTGGCGCCGCTGACGGTGGTCGAATAGGTCACGCGCTGCTGCAACGCCTCGCGCCGGATCGAGAACGAGTCGGCGATCGCCTGCTTGCCTTCGGTGGTGTTGACGATGAACGCGATTTCGCCGTTCTTGATCAGGTCGACGATATGTGGGCGGCCTTCGAGCACCTTGTTGATGCGCTCGCAGACGATGCCGTGTGCGCTCAGATACGCATGCGTACCGCCGGTCGCGACGAGGCCGAAGCCGCGCCGGATCAGATCGCGCGCGACATCCAGCAGCAGCTCCTTGTCGGCATCGCGCACCGAGATGAAGGCCTTGCCCGCCGATGGCGCGCGGATGCCGGCTGCCTCATGCGCGCGCGCGAACGCAGCGCCGAAGTTGCGACCGACGCCCATCACCTCGCCGGTCGAACGCATTTCGGGACCGAGGATCGGATCGACGTTCTGGAACTTCAGGAACGGGAAGATCGCTTCCTTGACCGAGTAGTAGCCCGGCACGACTTCGCGCGTCGCATTCTGCGAAGCCAGGCTTTGCCCTACCATGCAGCGCGCCGCGATCTTCGCCAGTGCGACGCCGGTCGCCTTGGCGACGAAGGGCACGGTGCGCGACGCGCGTGGGTTCACTTCGAGCACGAACACCTTCGCCACCGGCTCCGCGTTCGAACCGGAAGAGTCGATCTGGATCGCGAACTGCGTATTCATCAGACCGACGACCTTGAGCTCGCGCGCGAGCAGGGTCACCTGGCGGCGCAGTTCGTCCTGGATCGCCGGGGTCAGCGAATACGGCGGCAGCGAACACGACGAGTCGCCGGAATGCACGCCGGCCTCTTCGATATGCTCCATCACGCCGCCGATCAGCACATTGCCTTCTGCATCGGCGACGATGTCGACGTCGACTTCGCCGGCGTGGTCGAGGAAGCGGTCGAGCAGCACCGGCGAGTCGTTCGATACGCGCACCGCTTCGCGGATGTAGCGCGAAAGGTCGGCGTCGTCGTGCACGATCTCCATCGCGCGGCCGCCGAGCACGTAGCTCGGCCGCACCACCAGCGGATAGCCGATCTCGCGCGCGAGCGCGATCGCCTCGTCGGCGTTGCGCGCGGTGCGGTTGGGCGGCTGCGTCAGCGCCAGTCGTTCGATCAGCTTCTGGAAGCGCTCGCGATCCTCGGCGAGGTCGATGCTGTCCGGACTGGTGCCGATGATCGGCACGCCGGCGGCTTCGAGCGCACGCGCCAGCTTCAGCGGCGTCTGCCCGCCGTACTGCACGATGACGCCCTTGGGCTTTTCCTTGTCGACGATCTCGAGCACGTCTTCCAACGTCAACGGTTCGAAATAGAGGCGATCCGAGGTGTCGTAGTCGGTCGACACGGTTTCCGGATTGCAGTTGACCATGATCGTTTCATAGCCGTCCTCGCGCAGTGCGAGGGCCGCGTGCACGCAGCAATAATCGAACTCGATGCCCTGGCCGATGCGGTTCGGGCCGCCGCCGAGCACGATGATCTTGTCGCGCGTGGTCGGCGCCGCTTCGCATTCTTCCTCGTAGGTCGAATACAGGTATGCGGTCGTCGTGGCGAACTCGGCCGCACACGAATCCACGCGCTTGTACACCGGCCGCACGTTGAACGCGCGGCGCAAGGCGCGCACGGCGTTCTCGTCAGTGCCGACGAGTTCGGCCAGGCGCGCGTCGGAATAGCCCTTGCGCTTCAGGCGCCACATCCGCTTCGCGTCGAGTGCGGCGAGGCCGCCGCTTTTGATGTCGCCTTCGACGCGCACGAGATCCTCGATCTGCGCGAGGAACCACGGATCGATGTGCGTCAACGCGAACACGTCGGCACCGGAGAGTCCCGCGCGGTAGGCATCGGCGACATAGAACACGCGATCGGGGCCGGGCTCCTTCAGCTCGCGCTTCAAGGTCGCCAGTCCTTCCGGCGTGGCGGTGTCGAGCTTGCTCGGATTGAGGCCGTTCTTGCCGGTCTCCAAACCGCGCAGCGCCTTCTGCAGCGACTCCTGGAACGTGCGGCCGATCGCCATCACCTCGCCGACCGATTTCATCTGGGTGGTCAGGCGGGCATCGGCGGTCGGGAATTTCTCGAACGCGAAGCGCGGAATCTTGGTGACGACATAATCGATCGCCGGCTCGAACGAGGCCGGCGTCTTGCCGCCGGTGATCTCGTTGCGCAGCTCGTCCAGCGTGTAGCCGACCGCGAGCTTGGCCGCGACCTTGGCGATCGGAAAACCGGTCGCCTTCGATGCCAGTGCGGACGAGCGCGACACGCGCGGATTCATCTCGATGACGACGACGCGGCCGTCTTCGGCATTGATGCCGAACTGCACGTTGGAGCCGCCGGTATCGACACCAATCTTGCGCAGCACCGCGATGCTGGCATCGCGCAGGCGCTGGTATTCCTTGTCGGTCAGGGTCTGCGCCGGCGCCACCGTGATCGAATCGCCGGTGTGCACGCCCATCGGATCGAGGTTCTCGATCGAACAGATGATGATGCAGTTGTCCGCCGTGTCGCGGACCACTTCCATCTCGAATTCCTTCCAGCCGAGCACGGACTCCTCGACCAGCACTTCGTGCACCGGGGAAAGGTCGAGGCCGCGCTTGACGATCTCCTCGAATTCTTCCTTGTTGTAGGCGATGCCGCCGCCGGAACCGCCGAGCGTGAAGCTCGGCCGGATGATTGTCGGGTAGCCGACCTTGGTTTGCGCCTCGAGCGCCTGCTCGAACGTACGCACGACTTCGGCCTTCGGGCATTCCAGACCGATCTCGCGCATCGCGACGCGGAACAGCTCGCGGTCCTCCGCCATGCGGATTGCATTGCGCGAGGCGCCGATCAGTTCGACGCCATACTTTTCCAGCACGCCGTGATCGGCGAGGTCCAGCGCGCAGTTGAGCGCGGTCTGGCCGCCCATCGTCGGCAGCAGCGCGTCGGGTTTCTCCTTCGCGATGATCTTCTCGACCGTCTGCCAGTTGATCGGTTCGATGTAGACCGCGTCCGCCGTTTCCGGATCGGTCATGATCGTCGCCGGATTCGAATTGACGAGGACGACGCGGTAGCCCTCCTCCTTCAGCGCCTTGCAGGCTTGCGCGCCGGAATAGTCGAACTCGCACGCCTGCCCGATGACGATCGGACCGGCGCCGATGATGAGGATGGTGCGTAGATCAGTTCTTTTTGGCACTGCCACTTCCCTGCGTCGATGGCGTCGCCGCCGGCGTTGCCGCTGCAGGCGGCGGATCCAGCAGCGTGATGCGGCGGATCGAATCGTGCGGCACGCTGAGCTGGATCGATCCGGCTTCCGGTCCGAGTTGCAGGATCAGCGTCGGATTCGTCCATTTGATCAAGGTGCCGCGGCGCGCGGTGTTGAGATTGGTCTCGACGATGATGAGCGCGCCGACCTTGCCTTCGAGTTCCTGATATTCGACCGGATGGCCGACCGACTTGGCCGCCTCGGTGCTCGTCGTCGACTTGGGCTTTGCGGCGTACGCCGCGGAACCGCCGAGCAGCAGAGCCGCGGCGGCGAACGCGAGCAGGATGGGATGTCGTTGCTGGATCATGTCGTTTACGCCGCGGCTGCCGCGCGCGCCTCCATTTGATGGATGAACCGATCGAACAGGCCGGCCACGTCGTGTGGGCCGGGACTCGCTTCCGGGTGCCCCTGGAAACTGAATGCGGGTGCGTCGGTCAACGCGATGCCTTGCAGCGAACCGTCGAACAGCGAACGGTGCGTCGGCCGCACGTTCGCCGGCAGCGTGGCCTCGTCGACCGCGAAGCCGTGGTTCTGGCTGGAGATCATCACGCGGCCGGTATCC
>Ga0247784_1000387_pt1 | contig 12067 bp, 9 predicted proteins | sample UWRJL169409R5_FD_179909 | JGI IMG/M metagenome (GOLD analysis project Ga0247784, IMG submission 179909) | Plant litter microbial communities from Arlington Agricultural Research Station in Wisconsin, United States - UWRJ-L169-409R-5 | ecosystem: Environmental > Terrestrial > Plant litter >...
GCAGCGCGAAGGTCTTGGCGTTGATGTCGTAGCTGTAGGTCGAGCTGCCGGTGGAGTCGCTCGACTTGTCGCGCCAGCCGGCATCGAAGCCGAGCCGCCAGTCGCCCAGCACCGCATCGGCGAACAAGCCCTGGCGGCGGTTGCGAAGGCTGCCGTGGTCGTTCGGCTTGGCGGTCTGGCGCGGGTTGTCGTCGTACTGGGCCGCCGTCAGCGAGCCCGGCAGGCCGGTCTCCAGCGTGTCCCAGGTGGTCGATGCGCCGACCCGCAACGCGTCGGTCGCCTGCCACTGCGCCGCGGCCGACGCGCCTTCGTTCTCGGAGCGGAAGTTGTCGCGGTGGTTGTCGGACTCGCGGTGGTTGCCCGCGACGTCGAGCGACAGCTTGCCGAGCGCCAGCGTCGCACTGGCGCGGGTGTCGAGCAGCGCGTGGCTGCCCATCGCGGCGTAGGCCTGGCCGCCGTTGCGGCGTTGCACACCCTTGCCGGCCTTGGTCGTGATGACGATTGCGCCGGCCGTGGCGCCTTCGCCGTACAGCACGGCGGCATTGCCGCGGATCACCTCGATGGTGTCGACCGAATCGATCGGGATGCCGGCCATCCGCGTGCCGCCGAGGTCGGCCTCGCTGATCTTGATGCCGTCGACGATCACCGCCTGGTTGTTGTCGGAGGTGGTGCCGAAGTTGCGCAGGTCGAGCGAGTAGTCGCCGCCGCCGTAGAAGTCGAGTCGGCCGGGCACGCCCAGCAGCTTCATGATGGCCTCGTTGACCGTCGTGACGCCGGCCTGGCGGATGTCGGCCGACGTGATCACGCTGACGCCGAACGGCAGCTTCGACGCGTCTTCCGGAAAGCGCGTCGCGGTGACGATCACCGGTGCGAAGACGCTGGTGCCGTCGGCCGCGACGGCCGCGGCGGCCGCCGTCTGCGCGTGCGCAGCGGGAATGGCGAGCACGGACGTGAAAACAGCGGCGCAGGCGCCGGCGAGCAGGCTCGGCGCGACAGGCGCGCGCAGCTGCGGAGAACGAGAATTCATCAGAGGGACTGCCATCGATCAAGCCGTGCGCGCCAGCTTCCCCGCTGGTGCGCACCCATGGCGCCACGCTTGCACGCGGCGCCGCCCTGTTGGCCGGTATCCGGGCTGGCGGAACCACCCGTGCGACCTTCCCAGAGCGGCGAGGCTCCAGTGGCAATGCGCAGGGTTGAAGCCGATCGGCTTCGTCCGCTTACCGTTGCGGGGGCAGCGCAGGTGGGCCGTGCGACCAGGGCGGTCGAGCAACCTCTGCTTCCCGTTTAACTGTGCCGGCGTGAACACCGGCACGGGCACCAACGGGCGCGATTGTAGGTCGTAAGCCGACAGGGTCGGCCCCTCTACAATCGGCGCTCCCATCCACCATTGGTGCGCCATGGCCAAGATCCACGAACTTGCCGAACGCGTCGAGCGCTTGCTGCTGCGGCACGATGAACTGAAGCGCACCAACGCCTTGCTGGAACAACAACTCGCGACCGTCACGCATGAGCGCGACAACCTGCGCTCGCGGCTGAATGCGGCGCGCGGCCGCATCGATGCGCTGCTCGAGCGGCTGCCGGCCGATCCGGCTGCGGTCGGCGCCGACACCGGAGCACGCTCCAAATGAAGCAGATCGAAGTGACGATCATGGGGCAGAGCTACATCCTCGGCTGCCCGGAAGGCGGCGAGTCGTCGCTGCTCGAGGCGGTCGGCAACGTCGACCGCGAGATGAGCGCGATCCGCGACGGCGGCCGTGTCAAGGCGCGCGAGCGGATCGCGGTGCTGGCCGCGTTGAACCTGGCCTATGCACTGGCCGAACGGCCTGCCGCGCCGAAGTCGTCGCCCGCTCCGGCCGTGCTGTCGTCGAACCCCGAAGACATCGACATAGACGCTTTGATCCACCGTGTCGACCAAGCCCTTGGCGCCGACGGGCAATTGCTCTGAACAGACACACTCGCGCCCGATGACGCGCGTAGAATTCTTCGAGTCCGTTGCGTTCGCGTGAGTTTTATATTTCCTTGAACCGATGCTCTTATGAGCAAGGGCTTGGAACATCGCCCGGTTGGTGTGATCGTCTCGCGTCAGATGAACCCGAAGCCCGGCTGACCTCGCCCACCTGAACTGCCTGGGTTCAGGAATGCGGCTCACGGTGCGTGACGGACACCTTATTTCCCCAGCTTCAGCAGCACCATGACCGAACAGTTCTGGCTCATGAAGAGCGAGCCCGACGAATGTTCGATCGATGACCTGGCCGCTGCGCCGAAGCAGCGCGTGCCCTGGGTCGGCGTGCGCAACTACCAGGCCCGCAACTTCATGCGCGACCAGATGCGCATCGGCGACGGCGTGCTGTTCTACCACTCGTCCTGCCCCGAGCCGGGCATTGCCGGGCTGGCGCGCGTGGCCGGCGAGCCGTACCTCGACGCGACGCAGTTCGATCCGGAGAGCACGTACTTCGACGCGAAGGCGACGGCCGAGAAGCCGCGCTGGTGGCATGTCGACGTGGCGCTCGATCGCAAGACGCGGCTGCTGTCGCTGCGCGAGATGCGCGAATCGCCGGCGCTCGCGTCGATGCTGACGCTGAAGCCCGGCAACCGGCTGTCGATCACGCCGGTCACGCCGCAGGAGTGGGCCTCGGTGCTCGCCTTGCTGGCTCGGAAGCCTTGATGGGCTTCGATCTCGGCGGGCAACTCATCCTCGAACTGCTGATCCTGGGTTCATTCACCGGCTTCCTGGCCGGGCTGCTGGGTGTCGGCGGCGGCGCGATGCTGGTGCCGTTCATGACGCTGCTGCTGACGCTGAAAGGCTTTCCCGAAGCCTACATCGTGAAGATGGCGGTCGCGACCTCGCTGACGACGATCTGCTTCACGTCGATCTCGTCGGTGCGCGCCCACCACCAGCGCGGCGGCGTGCGCTGGGACATCGTCAAGCTGCTCGCGCCCGGCATCGTGCTGGGCTCGCTGCTCGGCGCGCAGGTCGCGAAGGCGCTGCCGGCCAACTGGCTGGCGCTGCTGTTCGCGCTGTTCATCGGCTTCTCGGCGACGCAGATGTTCCTCGACAAGAAGCCCAAGCCCACGCGCCAGTTGCCGCAGGGCGCCGGCATGTTCGGCGCGGGCGGCGTGATCGGCCTGCTGTCGGCGCTGGTCGGTGCAGGCGGCGCGTTCGTGTCGGTGCCGTTCATGACCTGGTGCAACGTGCCGATCCGCACCGCGGTCGCGACCTCGGCGGCACTGGGATTCCCGATCGCGCTGGCCGGCACCGTCGGCTACGTGGTGGCGGGCTGGTCGCTGCACGACATGCCGCCGGGCACGCTGGGCTTCATCTACCTGCCGGCGCTGCTGGTGATCGCGGCCGCCAGCGTGATGACGGCGCCGCTCGGCGCGCGCACCGCGCACCGGATCGACACCGCGAAGTTGAAGCGGGTGTTCGCACTGCTGCTGTACAGCCTGGCGAGCTACATGCTCTACAAGGGCGTCAAGGGGCTGATCGGCTAGGGGGCCTGTCAGCTCGTCTCGAAGCGGATGCTCGCGAGCGTCACGTGGTTGCCGCCGCGGCGACGCGCCTCGGCCAGCGCCGCATCGGCGGCGTTCAGCAGTTCTTCCTGCGTGTGCGCGGTGTGCGGGAAGCTCGCGACGCCCATCGACACCGTGAAGCCGAGGTCGCGGCCGTTCAGCATCACGATCTGGGTCGCGCACTGGCGGCGCAGGCCTTCCATGCGCGCGTGGGCGGTGGCCAGGCCGACGCCCGACAGCAGCACCGCGAACAGGTCTTCCTCGAGCCGGCATGACGCATCCATCGCCCGGGTGTTGCTGCGCAGCAGCCGGCCCAGCGCCTCGAGCACGCGCTGGCGCGCCTCGGGGCCCATGGCCTTGACCTCGTCGGCGAGCGGATCGAGCGCGACCGACACCAGCGCGAACTCGCGATGCTCGCGCGACGACAGGTCGACCTCGCGGCGCAGCTGGTCGTCGAAGTGCGCCCGCTGGTACAGCCCGGTCACGGTGTCGCGCAGGCCCTGGTCCTGCATCTCGCGGCGGAAGGCCTCGCTCGCCTGCTGCTGCTGCTCGAGCTGCTGCAGCGCGAGCTGCAGCTGGGTCTCGTGCTGGCGCTGCGTGGTCTGGTCGAGCCACAGGCAGCACAGGTAGCGCGGGGCGCCGCCATCTTGCGCGGCGAGCGCCTGGCGGGTCACGCTGAATTCGCGCCGCGCGCCCTTGCGTTCGATGCGGTGCTCGCTGACCTGCGGCAGCGTCTGCACCATCGCCGACTGGTCGGCGGTGCGCAGCGTGGCGGCCTGGGCCGGGTCGAGCCAGTCTTCGTCGGAAAGGCCGTCGGCGGTGCGGCCGACCAGCGTGTCCATGCGCCCGTTGGCGTAGACATAGCGGCCGGAGGCGGCTTCCTTGATGGCCAGCGGGGCGTCCAGCCGGTCGGCCAGCGTGAACACCAGCGCCCCCAGCGCCTGCGGCGCGAGCCCGAGCGATGCGGTGAGCGCGCGCGCGTTGTCCACGCGGGCGGGCACGGCCAGGGGCTTGGTTTCAGTCATGCGATGGGTCGGGTGTGCTGCTTTGAAGCGGCTGGGCGTCCTCTTCACCCCTTTCAGCCGCTTCCCATGTCTCTTCTGTTCATCATAGCGGCAGCAGCTTGCGCCGCCCCCCTCACTCACGGGGTATCCGAGACTTTCAGCCCGTCATTTACAGACCTTCGACCGTTCAACCCATCAAGACCTGCATGCTGCGCTCGTACTGGCCGGTCAGCTGCTCGAACACGCCCAGCAGCGTCTCGCTGGCCTCGCCGAGCGCGCGCCGCCCGGGCAGCGTGGCCGCCTGGCCACCGGCGCGCGCCAGCGCGAGCCACGCATCGCGGGCCGCGGCCAGCGAATCGCGGATGTCGTGCGTGCTCAACGGAATGCCGTCGAGGTAGCGCATCGCGTCGTCGAACGCGCTGCCGGCCTCCTGGGCGAGCGCCCGCGCGCGCGCCGCCGCGTCGCCGTCCAGCAATTCGCCCAGCAGCACCTGCTTGGCCCAGCGCTGCGACAGCATGCGCTGGCGGCCGCAGACGTTCAGCACATGCAGCGTCGCGACCAGCCCGGCCGTCTCGAGGTTGCTGGTGAGCTGGTCGGCCTGCACCAGCACGCGCTCGGCGAGCACGTCGACGTCGGCCACCAGCGCCCGCACCGGCGGGTCGGCCAGCGCCGCCTTCAAGCGCTGCCAGGGCACCTCGACGGCGGTCAGCAGGTCGCCGAAGGTGGCCTGCGACACCGCCTTGCGCAAGGCCGCCATGTTGGCGTCGATGCGCGTGCGCGATTCGTCCAGCAGTCCGGCATGCGCACCGCTGTCGACCCCCAGCGCGCTCAGCGCATACAGCTTGACGATGCGCTGCGACAGCATGCGCAGCTGCCCCGCGCGGTTCACCGCCTCGGCATAGCGAGCCGCTTCGATCACCTGCTGCGAGACCTGGCCGACGCGCTGGTTGCTGTGCATCGAGGCCGTGCGCAGCACGCGGAAGGCCTCGTCCTCGGACACCTGGCGCGCCCGCATCAGGATGCCCTTGGCGCGGTCGACCAGCTTGCGCTCCTCGAAGCGGTGGGTCACGTCGTCGAGCGCCGCCTGCCGCTTCTGCTCGTGCTCGAAGCGCGCCTGCGCGAGCTGCAGCACCGGCCGCAGCCGGGCCGGCCCATAGCCGTTGACGACATACGCGTGGATGCCGCTGGCGAGCGCGCGCTCGATCTTCTGCGCATCGGGGTCCTGCGTGAACAGCACCACCGGCCGGGGCGCGGTGGCCGCCAGCAGCGCACAGGCGTCGAACACCGCCGCATCGCCCGGCGCGTCATGGCAGACCAGCACGTCGGGGCCGAGCCGGACCGCTTCCCGCACCAAGTTGCCGCAGGCCACCGCACCAAGCACGTGAATCCCGCTCGATTGCAGGTCGGCCTGCAGGCCAGGCAGGCCCTGGGACGGACCGAGCAGGATCAGGGCAGATGTCATGGAAAGCCGGTTCGGCGAGGGTGCCGTCAGAGGAGAAGTGGGCACGAAGCGTGATGCATCGTGCAAGGAACGAACCATACCAGCGCACCGCACCGCGCCGCTGGCATGGCGCTTGCAAAGCAGGGAGCGGGTGTGACGCTGCACCCGACCTTGCCTCCGCACCGCGGGTGATGCTCACGACGAAGTGGGCATTCATGTGCCAACAGCTTCGGCGCTGCACATGTCAACCTCGTTCAAGAGCTTCCTGCGCGCGGGCCACGGCCCGACGCTGTTCGCGGCCTTCCTGTATTTCGCGTTCTCCTGCTGCATCTGGGTGCTGAACGGCGCGATGGCGCCCTTCATCAGCGAGACCTTCTCGCTGTCGCCGGCGCAGAAGGGGCTGATGCTGTCGGTACCGATCATCGCCGGCGCGCTGATGCGCTTTCCGCTCGGCGTGCTGGCGCAGTACATCGGCCGCAAGCGCGCGACCCTGGTCGAGATGGGCCTGATCGCGGTCGCGATGCTGTTCGGCTTCTTCTTCGTGCACAGCTTCAACGACCTGCTCGCGATGGGCGTGCTGCTGGGCATCGCCGGTGCGAGCTTCGGCGTCGCGCTGTCGCTCGGTGCCGGCTGGTTCCCGCCGCAGCACAAGGGCCTCGCGATGGGGCTGGTGGGCGCCGGCAACGTCGGCACCGCGGTGTCGGTGCTGGTGGCGCCGCCGCTGGCGCAGTGGCTGGGCTGGCAGGCGGTGTACGGCGTCGCGGCCGCCGCGATCGCGATCCCGATGCTCGTGATGATCCTGCTCGCGAAGGAGCCGCCCGATGTCGACAGCCATGCGAGCCTGCGCGAGCACGTCGCCTGCCTGTTCGAGGGCGACGGCTGGGCCTTCAGCCTGATCTACGCGGTGACCTTCGGCGGCTTCATCGGGCTGACGACCTTCCTGCCTTCCTATTACCACGACCAGTTCGGCGTCAGCAAGGTGCAGGCGGGGCAGTTGACGATGCTCGCGGCCTTCATGGGCGCGGCGCTGCGCGTGGTCGGGGGCTGGCTCTCCGACCGCTGGGGCGGCGTCAACACGCTGACGGTGGTGCTGCTGGTAGTGGCCGTCTGCCTGGTGCTGACCGGTCTCGCGACCGGCTCGCTGGTGGTCACGACGCTGCTGCTGATGCTGTGCTTCGCCGCGCTCGGCGCCGGCAACGGCGCGCTGTTCCAGCTGGTGCCGCTGCGCTGGCCGATGGCCACCGCGGTGGCCGGCTCGATGATCGGCGAGATCGGCGCGCTCGGCGGCGGGCTGGTGCCGAACGCGATGGGCTTGTCGAAGCAGTACCTCGGCACCTATGCGTGGGGCTTCGTGCTGTTCGCCGCGCTTGCGCTGGTGATGCTGGCGGTGATGCGGGCGCTGCAGATCCGCTGGACGCGGACCTGGGCCGAGAAGGGCGGGCGGGCGCGGCCGGTGGCCGCTGCGGCCGACCTCGGGCCGCGCACGACACGCCTGCAGCCGCACGAGGCCGCCCGATGAACGGAAGAGTTTCAGCGCGGCAGGAACAGCAGCCAGTAGATGAGCAGCAGGTTCAGCAGCACCGAGATGCCGAGCGCGATGCGGCCGAGCAGCCGCGGGTCGCGCTGCGCGAGCGGCGTGGCGGGCGGCGCGGCGAGTTGCCGCGAGGCGCCTCGCTGCAGCGCGAGCAGCAATTCCTCGGCGGTCTCGAAGCGCTGCCGCGCATCGAGCGCGACGGCCTTCAGCACGACGTGGTCGAGCCAGATCGGCACCTCGGGGCGCAGCCGCGACGGCGGCTTCGGGTCGCTGCGGAAGCGCCCGCGCTGGTAGGGCTGCACCTCGCCGTACGGCAGCCGGCCGGTCAGCCACTGGTACAGCGTGACGCCGAGCGCGAACAGGTCGCTGCGCGCGGTGGCCGCCTCGCCGGCGGCGTTGTCGTCGCTCGCCCACTGCTCCGGGTTCATGTAGCTGGGCGTGCCGGCATGCAGGCTGCGCAGCACGCGCGGCTCGCGGCCCGAGACGGCGACGCCGAGGTCGAGCAGACGCCACCGGCCGTCGTCGCCGCGGTGCAGGTTGGCGGGCTTCACGTCGCGGTGCACGACACCGAGCCGGTGCAGGCGGGCCAGCGCGCCGGTGATCGCGATCGCCGCATCGACCGCGTCGGCGACGCTGCCGCCCTCGCCCGCCGCCAGCAGCTGTTCCAGCGTGCGGCCGGCATGCCAGTCATAGGCGACGTAGAAGGCCGTCGGTTCGCGCAGCTCGCGCAGCCGCACGAAGCCGTCGGCGGCACCGACGCGCGACGCCAGCCAGGCCTCGTGCGCCAGCATCGCGCGCTCCTGCGGGTCGTTGGCGCGCGACAGGTGCAGCGTCTTCAGCGCGACCAGCGGCTCGCCCGCTTCATCGCTGCGGGCTTGGTACAGGCAATGCACCCCGTTGTCGGCGACACGCGCGGTGATCGTGAAGCCGTCGAGCCGGTCGCCGACTTTCAGCCGCGGCGGCACCGGCAGGTCGCGGCCGCGGCGCAGCGCGTCGTTCAACTGGCCTTCGGCGAGCCCGCGCACGCGCAGCACCAGCGCGGTCGCGTTGTCTCGCCCACCGGCGGCCAGCGCGGCGCGCACCAGCGCCTCGGCCGCCTCGCGCGCCGAGCCGTCGCGCGCCAGCGCCGCCAGGCGGCGCGGTGCGAGCTGGCCGTGCACGCCGTCGCTGGTCAGCACGAACAGGTCGCCGGTCTGCAGCTCGGCCTGCAGGTAGTCGACGCGCACGCCGTCGTCGAGCCCGATCGCGCGGGTCAGGCGCCCGCGCTGGTCGGGGTGGTCGAAGCCGTGGTCCTGCGTCAGCTGCACCAGCTCGTCGCCGCGCAGCAGGTGGGCACGCGTGTCGCCGACATGCGCCAGCGTGAAGCCGTGGCCGCGCAACACCAGCGCGGTCAGCGTCGTCATGCCCATCGCGTCGTGCGCGCTGCGCTGGCGGCGCCGGTTGTGGTCGACCAGCCAGCGGTTCTGCGCGGCGATCACGCGGTCGAGGATGGCGGTGGTGTGCCAGGTGTCGGGCGCGGCGAAGTAGTCCTGCACGACGCTCATCGCGGTGGTCTGCGCCGCCTCGAGGCCGAGACCGCCGGACGACACGCCGTCGGCGATCGCCGCGATCAGCCCGCGCGCGGCATCGTCGCCGTCGGGCGCGAGGCAGGCGGCGAAGTCCTCGTTGCGCGGGCGCGGGCCCGCGAGGCTGAAGTGACCGATCTCGACGTCAAAGCTCATGGGCCGCGAGCGTACCGCGTGTCCGGCTGGCCCCCCTTTTGCTTTTATCGCTGCGCAAGCGGCTGGAACTGGAGCGTGTGATGAAGAAGATGAAACTCGTGATGGTCGGCAACGGCATGGCCGGCGTGCGCACGCTGGAAGAGCTGCTGAAGATCGCGCCCGACCTGTACGACATCAGCGTCTTCGGGGCCGAGCCGCACCCGAACTACAACCGCATCCTGCTGAGCCCGGTGCTGGCCGGCGAGCAGACGCTCGACGAGATCGTGCTGAACCCGCTGAGCTGGTACGAAGAGCACGGCATCACCTTGCACCTCGGCAAGAAGGTGGTCGACGTGGACCGCCTCAAGCGCGTCGTGCGCGCGGCCGATGGCACCGAGGAAAGCTACGACCGGCTGCTGGTCACGACCGGCTCGAACCCGTTCATCCTGCCGATCCCCGGCAAGGACCTGGAAGGCGTGATCGCCTACCGAGACATCGCCGACACCAACACGATGATCGAGGCCGCCACCCGCTACAAGCACGCGGTGGTGATCGGCGGCGGGCTGCTGGGCCTGGAGGCCGCCAACGGCCTGATGCTGCGCGGCATGCAGGTCAGCGTGGTGCACGTGGCGCCGTGGCTGATGGAGCGCCAGCTGGACGACACCGCCGGCAAGCTGCTGCAGAAGTCGCTGGAGGCGCGCGGCCTGAAGTTCCTGATCGGCGCGAACACGCAGGCGCTGATCGGCGACCGCGACGCCGGCAAGGGCGGCCGCGTGATGGCGGTGCAGTTCAAGGACGGCACCGAGGTGCCGGCCGACCTGGTGGTGATGGCCGCCGGCATCCGCCCGAACACCGAGCTGGCCGAAAAGATCGGGCTCCATTGCAACCGGGGCATCGTCGTCACCGACACGATGCAGACGGTGACCGACCCGCGCATCTACTCGGTCGGCGAATGCGCGGCGCACCGCGGCATCGCGTACGGCCTGGTGGCCCCGCTGTTCGAGCAGGGCAAGGTGTGCGCGACGCACCTGGCCGAGTTCGGCATCGGCCGCTACACCGGCTCGCAGACCTCGACCAAGCTGAAGGTGACCGGCATCGACCTGTTCTCGGCCGGCAACTTCATGGGCGGCGCCGATTGCGAGGAGATCGTGATGAGCGATCCGTTCGGCGGCGTCTACAAGAAGCTCGTCATCAAGGACGACAAGCTGGTCGGCGCCTGCATGTACGGCGACACGGTGGACGGCAGCTGGTACTTCAAGCTGCTTCGCGAAGGCCGCACCATCTCCGACATCCGCGACAAGCTGATGTTCGGTGAATCGAACATCGGCGACACCGGCCACGAAGGGCACAACAAGGCGGCCGCGATGGCCGACACCGACGAGGTGTGCGGCTGCAACGGCGTCACCAAGGGCACCGTCTGCAAGGCCATCAAGGAGAAGGGCCTGTTCACGCTGGAAGAGGTGCGCAAGCACACCAAGGCGAGCGCGTCGTGCGGCTCGTGCACCGGGCTGGTCGAGCAGCTGCTGATGTTCACCGCGGGCGGCGACTATTCGGCGACGCCGAAGAAGAAGGCGATGTGCGGCTGCACCGACCACAGCCACCAGGAGGTGCGCGACGCGATCCGCAACGAGAAACTGCTGAGCATCGACGGCGTCTACAAGACCCTGGCGTGGCGCACGCCGAACGGCTGCTCGAGCTGCCGGCCGGCGGTCAACTACTACCTGATCAGCACCTGGCCGAAGCAGGCGCAGGACGATCCGCAGTCGCGCTACATCAACGAGCGCAGCCACGCCAATATCCAGAAGGACGGCACCTACAGCGTGATCCCGCGCATGTGGGGCGGCGAGACGACGGCCGACGAGCTGCGGCGCATCGCCGACGCGGTGGACAAGTACAAGATCCCGACCGTCAAGGTGACCGGCGGCCAGCGCATCGACCTGCTGGGCGTGAAGAAGGAAGACCTGGTCAACGTCTGGAAGGACATCGGCATGCCGTCGGGCCATGCGTATGCGAAGGCCTTGCGCACGGTGAAGACCTGCGTCGGTTCGGAGTGGTGCCGTTTCGGCACGCAGGACAGCACGCAGATGGGCAAGGACCTGGAGCGGGCGCTGTGGCGGATGTACGCGCCGCACAAGGTGAAGCTGGCGGTGAGCGGCTGCCCGCGCAACTGCGCCGAATCGGGCATCAAGGACGTCGGCGTGATCGGCGTCGATTCGGGCTGGGAGATCTACGTCGGCGGCAACGGCGGCATCAAGACCGAGGTGGCGCACTTCTTCGTGAAGCTGAAGACGGCCGAGGAGGTGCTGGAGTACAGCGGCGCCTTCCTGCAGCTGTACCGCGAGGAAGCCTGGTACCTGGAGCGCACGGTGCACTGGATCGGCCGCGTCGGGCTCGACTACGCGAAGAAGAAGATTCTCGACGATGCCGAGGGGCGGCAGGCGCTGTGGGAGCGGCTGAAGTTCTCGCTCGATGGCGAGCCCGACCCGTGGTTCGATTTCGACAAGGCGCGGGTCGACACGCGGCAGTTCACGCCGGTGGCGGCCGCACACGAAACCGCGCAAGGAGAAGTGCAATGAGCCAGTGGCAAGCCATCTGCCGCGTCGACGACATCCCGGTGCTGGGCTCGCGCCGCGTGGCGCGCGATGCCGGCGTCGACGTCGCCATCTTCCGCAACGACCAGGACCAGGTGTTCGCGTTGCTCGACCGCTGCCCGCACAAGGGCGGCCCGCTGAGCCAGGGCATCGTGTTCGGCACCAGCGTCGCGTGCCCGCTGCACAACTGGACGATCGGTCTGGACGACGGCTGCGCTCGTGCGCCGGATGACGGCTGCACGCCTCGGTTTGCGGTGCAGGTCTCGAATGGGGTGGTGCATCTGGAT
>Ga0247784_1000388_pt1 | contig 12042 bp, 6 predicted proteins | sample UWRJL169409R5_FD_179909 | JGI IMG/M metagenome (GOLD analysis project Ga0247784, IMG submission 179909) | Plant litter microbial communities from Arlington Agricultural Research Station in Wisconsin, United States - UWRJ-L169-409R-5 | ecosystem: Environmental > Terrestrial > Plant litter >...
TGGGAGGAGTCGCGCGGAGAGTTGGCTTCGGTGTGGGGAACCGAGCAAGGCCCCGTGCGCTTGCTCGATGTGCCGCTGTCTCGTCTCTCATCCCAAGACCGCGTCGCTGTGATGCGGCGATTCCTGCGTCGTGAAGCCGAGTTCTTGAACGGCGGTGGTCAACTGACGCAGGCTCATCATCGCGCGCTCGCTCAGGCTTGGAATCGTAGCTGCGAGCTGATCACGCCCGACGAGCGAACCCGTGTGCGAGCAGCCGCGCCGACGGAGGTCTGGACGGACCTCGCCGGCTGCCCCTGATCACTGCCCTCGCATCAAAACGACTTGTTGACCGTCAAGCCGTAGGTACGCGGGTCGCCCAGCTGCGCCACGACCAATCCGGTGCTGCCCGATTGGGTGGACAGGAACTCGAAGTAATCCTTGTCGAACGCGTTACGAACCCAGCCGTACACGTTCCATCCTTCGCCGAAGCGTGCGCCAGCACGGAAGTTCGACAGGCCGTAGCCCGACACGTCGGTGTAGGCCGAGCGCGAGGGATTGGAGGAGAACTTCGAGCGATAGCTGCCGTCGAACGCGAAGTACGCGCCGCCGTTCGATCCGAGCGCGGACAACGGCAAGTCATATTCAAATCCGTACGACACGGCGACCTTCGAAATACCAGGCAGCCACTGGCCGGAGATATCGCAGAAGGCCGGGCTGAAACCACCGGGCGTTCCAGGCGCGCTCGGCGGATTCGCCGCAGTCGCTGCGGTACCGCCCGACAGCTCCGGCGCGCACGGCGCGTTCGGGAACTTCACATACTCGTGATCGGTGTAAGAACCGTTGGCGTACACGTTCAAATGTTCCAACGGGCGCGTGCTGATTTCGAGCTCCAGGCCACGCACGCGCACCTCGTCGGCATTCGCGAGATAGCCGCGGATCACGTTCGCCTGGCTGTTGGTGACAGTCGCCTGATAGTCGTTGATCTCGGTCCAAAACGCCGACAGGTTGAGCGTCACCGCTTGTGAGAACAGCTGCGTCTTCAAACCGCCTTCGTAGTGATTGGTCCTTTCGGGATCGACTGTTTCCACCGCCGTGATCGGCTGGTTGTTCGCATCCAGCGGCAATCCCGACAAGTTGATGCCGCCCGACTTGAACGAGCGCGCGTAGGTGACATACGCGAGCACGTTGTCGGTGAGGTCGTACGAAACCGTGAAGTCGCCCGAAACATTGGTGTCGTCGAACTCGGGCTGATAGCTCTGCGGCGCGAGCACGCCGAGCTGCGCGGCCGTCAGCGGAGTGTTGGTCCCGTTCGTGACGGTGGCGATGTACTTGCCTTCCTTCTTGTCGTAGTTCACGCGCAAGCCGGGCTGCACGCGGAAATCGTCTGTGACATGCCAGGTGAACTGGCCGAACGCCGCGACACTGGTGTTCTTCAGGCCGATGTCGTTTTCCGAACGCAGGCCGTCGAGGATGGCGGGATTGTTGGCGTTCGCGCCGCTCAACAGCCAGCGACTCGCGAGCGGGCCCTGCACCTGCAGGCCGTTGGTGTCGACCGTTTGGTAATAGCCAAACAAACCGACGACATAGTCGATCTTTTCACCTGCGACCGCGTAGCGCAGCTCTTGTGAGTACTGGCGCTGCTGCGACGGATTGGCGGACACCGTGGTGATCGGCAAGCCGATGAAGTCGCGATCGTTCGACGGACCCCAATCCCACTTGCGATAAGCGCTCACCGACGTGAACTGGCCCGGTCCCACGTCCCACTCGATCAGGGCGGAGGCGCCGCCGAAGTGTTGTTCGGCGGTGAGCGGCGAGTCGAGATCGGTGAGGCGATCGAACGGATCGAAGCTCGGCGGCTGGTAGTTGTTCGAGGCAGCGGCCAGCGCGGCGTACTGCCGATTGAGCGGACGCTGCGTCGAACCGGTCCTGGCATACACCTGGCCGTAGCCGATCGGATCCTGGTGGGTGTAGTCGCCGGAGAATGTGACCTTAAAGTTACCGGCTGGCTGCCACAACACCTGACCCTTGAAGCCCAGGTTGTCCAATTCGTTGATGTGTTGGCCGGTCGTGACGTTATAAATGGTGCCTTCGCGCGATGTGTACGAGCCGCTCAAGCGCCCCGCGACTGTGTCGCCGATCAACGGACCCGACACCGACGCTTTGCTCTGCACGTAATCGAGATTGCCTCGGGTCAACTCGACGCGCGCTTCGGGTGTGAAGGTCGGCCTGCGCGTGGTGATATTCACAGCGCCGGCAGTAGTGTTCTTGCCGTACAGAGTACCCTGCGGACCGCGCAGGATTTCGACTTGCTCGACATCGAGGAAGTCGAACGTCGCGGTGGCGTTGCGCGAGTAATAAACCTGGTCGATATAAATGCCGACGCCCGGCTCGATGCCGTCGTTGGTCAAGCCGAACGGCGTGCCCAGACCGCGGATATTCACGCTCGAATTGCGGGGATTGCTGGAGTAGAACTGCACCGAAGGCTGCAGCTGCGTGAGCCGGCCGACGTTCAGCGTGCCGGTCGATTCGATGGTGTTTGCGTTCAGCACCGAGATCGCCACGGGCACGTCTTGTACCGCTTCCTCGCGACGGCGTGCGGTGACCGTCACGCTCTCGATCTGCGAATCCGCCGCGACATTAGTATCGCCTTCCGCGTAAGCAGCGTTCGCGCCGCCCGCAACGATCAAAGCGAGCAACGCCGGGTAGCTCAGCGACTCGCCGTTACTTCGAAATCCACGCATTTATGTGTTCCCCAGTGATGGCCAGTGCGGCAGCCTTCGGGGACCGCCGGGTTGGAAACATCGTAGGGGAACATGCGTGTTGATTCAGTCACGCGGCGGTCACGAATCGGTTACGACTCATGCGAACTTGCCATCTGGAGATGGCAAACGGTTACTTTGCATGACCGGGCTCGCGCAACGGCCGGAAGAAGTCGCGGATGTCCCGGGCGAGCAACTCCGGTTGCTCCCATGCGGCGAAATGCCCGCCGCGCGGCAAGCTCGTCCAGTGCGTCACATTCAATGCTCGCTCGGCCCAACTGCGCGGCGGCATCGGCAGTTCCTTGGGAAGATGCACGATGCCACAAGGCGGAGTGACTCGCTGACCTGCCGGCATATGAAACGGATGTTCGCGCGATTCGCTGTAGAAGCGGAGCGCAGAGTGCGTCGTGCCCGTGAGCCAATACAGCATGATGTCCGTGATCATCTCGTCTTTGGTGAGTGCCTCGTCGGGCTCCACGCGACAATCGCTCCAGCTGCGAAACTTCTCCACGCACCACGCCGCGAGGCCAGCAGGGGAGTCGGTGAGTGCATAACTCAAAGTCAGCGGCTTGGTCGCTTGAATCGCGATGTATGCGCCTTCGGCCTCGGCCCATTTCCCAACGCGGGCCAGATACTCTTCTTCAGCGGGACTCAACCGCGGGTCGTTCGGTCCGATCGCCGGCCGAAAGCGCGTCGACAGATAATTCAAATGCACGCCGATGGTTTTGTCCGGATGACGCAGGCCGGTCGCGGCGCTCACCCAAGAGCCCCAATCGCCGCCTTGCACGCCGAAGCGCGGATAGTTCAAACCCGCCAGCAACTTCGCCCACAGGTCGGCGACGGCAAACACGTTGGTTCCCGTCTTGGTCGGCCGGCTGGAGAAACCGTAACCCGGCAGCGAAGGAGCGATTACCGTGAATGCATCGGCGGGATCCGCGCCATGTGCCGCCGGATCGGTGAGCAACGGAATGATCTTGAGCATCTCGACGACGCTGCCCGGCCAGCCGTGCGTCAGCACGAGCGGCATCGGCGCGGGGCCTTTGCCGAGTTGATGGATGAAATGAATGCGGTGCTCGTCGACTTGCGCGACGAATTGCGGAAACGCATTCAAACGCGCTTCGTGAGATCGCCAATCGTATTCGTCGATCCAGTAGTCGACGAAGCGCTTCATGTACGCAACCGGTGGACCGTAGCGCCACGGCTCCGCGGCGACTTCATCCGGCCACAGCGTGTTTCGCAGCCGTCGCTGCAAATCGTCCAAGGCCGGTTGCTCCGCTTCGAAGCGAAAGCGCTCGACGTCGATAGTTGCCATGCATCCCTCCTGTCGCACGGCGAGTGTACGGTCGGCGCGCGGGCGGGAGATGCAACAAATACTGCCTGCGATCTATAACATAAGCGACGAAAAAGCTCCGCATGGGGCTTTTTCGTCCAGGTCGGACTACGGCACACTGCGCCCGGTGCAAACTTCCACGGGTTCCATGATGCGTTCAGTTCTTGCGGTGCTGCTTGCCAGCCAGTTCGTTCACGCCGCGGCGTTCGCGGCCGAGGCGCAGGTAAGCGCGATTCGCGCCGGCCGAGTGATCGATGTCGCTGCCGGCAAGGTGTTGACCAACCAGGTTGTCATCGTGCGAGGAGATCGGATCGAGGGTGTGGTTGCGGCCAACGCCGCCAGCATTCCGGCCGGTGCGAAGGTGATCGACTTGTCGGCTTACACCGTGTTGCCCGGTCTCATCGACACGCACACGCATGTCACATCGGATCCGGAACTGCCGCCTTATCACGGCTACGGCTTGTCCCAACCGCGTATCGCGTTGAAGGGTGCCGCGAATGCGAGAGCGACTTTGCTCGCGGGCGTGACGACGATTCGAGACGTCGGTGCTCCCGGCTACACCGACATCGCTTTGCGTGATGCGATCAACGATGGCGATATTCCCGGCCCTCGCATGCTTGCGTCCGGCCCGGCGCTGGGAATCACCGGCGGGCATTGCGACGACAACATGCTCGCGCCGGAATTCAATTATTCGGCCGAGGGCGTGGCCAATGGCGTCGATGAGGTGCGGCGAGTTGTGCGAAGAAACGTCAAGTACGGTGCCGACGTCATCAAGTACTGCGGCACCGGCGGCGTGTTCTCGAAAGGTACGCGAGTCGGCGCACAGCAGTTCACGGCGGAGGAGGTTGCAGCGCTGGTCGACGAGGCGCACATGCAGGGCCGCAGAGTTGCGGTTCATGCTCACGGAGCGTCCGGTATCAAGGTGGCGATTCGCGCCGGCGTCGACACCATCGAGCATGCCAGCTTGATCGACGACGAAGGTCTGCAGCTTGCGAAAAAGAACGGTACGTTCCTGTCGATGGATATCTACAACACCGAATACACGCAGCTGGAAGGACCGAAGCGCGGCGAGCTGGAGGAGTTTCTGCGCAAGGATCGTGAAGTCGCCGAGGTTCAGCGCCAGAACTTCGCCAAGGCGGTGAAGCTCGGCATCAAGTTGACGCTAGGCACGGATACGGGCGTGCATCGGCATGGCGATAGCGCGAAGCAACTGGCGGTCATGGTTCGTTACGGCATGACGCCGATGCAGGCGATTCAAGCCGCAACGCTGGTCGGTGCCGATGCGTTGGGACTGAAAAACGAGGTCGGCATGCTCGCGCCTGGATATTCGGCGGACATCGTCGCGGTCAAAGGCGATCCCACGACCGATGTCCGGCTGCTTGAGCAGGTTCAATTCGTGATGAAGACCGGCCAGGTCTACAAGTCCGAATAAGTCTGAGCGATGTCGATCGAAGCGCTACGCGGCTAAATCCATTGCCGCGGTGGCAGGGACAACTGCGCGCGTTTGTGAGCTCCAGCGCGGCTGTTCGATGTGAGTCGAATGTTCCGAACCCGTCTTGAAGAAGCCGACTTCCGCGAGCAGCTGCCCGGTGCGATGTTCCATCGACTTGCTGGCGGCGGCGGCTTGTTCGACCAGCGCGGCATTCTGTTGAGTCACGCTGTCGATCTGTGCGACGGCGCGATTCACTTCGTCGATGCTACGAGCCTGTTCTTCGGTCGCGGCGGAAATTTCCGCAACGATGTCGGTTAGCTTGCGGACGCTATGAGTGATTTCTTCCATGGTGCGGCCCGACGCTCCGACCAGCTCGCTGCCGGCCTTCACGCGCTCCACCGACGATAGAATCAAACCTTTGATCTCTTTCGCGGCAGCCGCGCTTCGCTGCGCCAGATTGCGAACTTCGCTGGCGACGACGGCAAAGCCACGGCCTTGTTCGCCGGCGCGCGCTGCTTCCACCGCTGCGTTCAAAGCGAGCAGGTTGGTCTGGAATGCGATCTCGTCGACGACGCCGACGATGTCCGCGATCTTGCGGCTGGATTCGTTGATCTCCGCCATCGCGTTCACTGCGTTCTGCAGTACTCCGCCACCGCGGTCGGCTTGATTGCGTGCACCGACGGACAACTGATTCGCGGTGCGAATGTTGTCGGCGTTCTGTTTCACGGTGCTGGCCATTTCTTCCATACTCGACGCCGTTTCTTCGAGCGCCGCGGCTTGTTCCTGCGTGCGCTGGCTCAGATCGTCGTTGCCTTGTGAAAGCTCACGAGCGGCAGTGCCGACGGAATCGGCGCTGCTATGGACGGAGGCTACGATGCCGGCGAGCTTGTTATCGAGCTCGCGTAGCTGTGCGAGCAGCTGACCGAATTCGTCGTGACTGTCGATGTCGATCCTGCGTCCCAGCTCGCCGTTGGTCATTCGCGCGATCACGGCCAGCAGGCTTCTGAGTCCGGCCGTGACAGCACGCACGATGAGACCAGAAACAAAGAGTGCGATGGCAATCGCGACGATGACTGCCGCGACACCGTAGCGCATCGCTTGAGCGATCACGTCGGTGGCGCCTTGTTCGGCCGCCTGGGCGCTTTTCTCGATGCGATCGCTGGCGAGCGACATGCGATCTTCCAGCTCGGAGAACGTTCGCAGGAAGTCGGGCAGCATGGTGTGAGCACGCGCTTTATCGCTCGCCGCGGCAGCGACGATGTCTTCGGCACTCTTGATATACGCATCGAGTGCGGAGCCGACGGCAGAGATCGCTTCGGCGGCATCGCCGGTCGCGATCTCGCGATTTTCAGCAAGCACCTCTCGGAAATGCTGAGCGTGCTCGCGCAGATCCGTCTGGACGCTTTGCATGTTCTCGGGCTTGTCGGCGAGTAACGCCGCGAGCACGTCTGCACGCAGTGCGTCGTGCATCATGTCCGCTTCCATGTGATTGCGTAACGTGCTTGCAGTGAGCACGACGCTGCCCAGTCCGGTGCGCGCAGCGGTCATCCCGTGACGGGCGACGCCGCCGAGCACGACGAACAACACAATCATCAGGGCGACCAGGCAAAACAGGCGGCCGCGGATCGTCAGTTTCATGGAACCTCCGCCATCACTGGATTCCATATCGACCCCGCTCGGGAAAACTCGCAGCCGCGCGCCGAGAATCAGGGGATGTCGTAAGGGGAGTGAGCCAATCGACACATTCGATGTTGGCTAATCAATAGCGCCGCAGGTTCGCCGATAAGTGCAGAGACGCACTTTGCGGGGATCCTTCATGCGCTGCTCTTTTCTGGTGTTTTCAAGCCTGCTGCTGGCGAATGTCGCCAGTGCCGAAGAGGCGTGTGTCGATTGTGCAGACGCCAACGCGCTGACCGTCTCAGCGACCTACACGGGAGAGCAGTGGCGCCAGGCATCCGGCGGTGTCGCAACCGGCACACGCTATCTCGACAACCTGGACATCACAATCGATGCGGATGCAGGGCGCATTGCGGGCCTGGACGGGATGCAGTTGTTTGCATATCTGCTCTATAACAACGGACATTCGCTCAACGAGCTGACCGGTGCCGCGCAGGGCGTAAGTAACATCGAAGCCACCGAGGCGCTGCGTTTATACGAGCTGTGGACGCAATGGAATTTCGGTTCGGGCGAGCAGTCGCTGCGCGTCGGCTTGTACGATCTCAACTCCGAATTCGACAGCATCGAGACCGCCGGCTTGTTCATCAATCCGTCGCACGGCATCGGTCCGGACATGTCGCAGACCGGTCAGAACGGTCCGTCGATTTTCCCGGTGACCAGCCTCGGTGCGCGCTTCAGTAAATCGTGGGGAGCCTGGTCCGCGCAGCTCGCCGTGCTCGACGCTGTGCCCGGCGATGTGGAACATCCGGATCGGACGACGATTCGTCTCGGCAAGGACGAGGGTGCGTTGATTGTCGGCGAGGCCAACTATCGGTCGTCGGCAGCCCGAGTCGGCGTCGGCTACTGGCACTACACGTCCGATTTCGAGCAACACGATGCCGGCGCGGCCAAAGACGAAAACTCCGGTGTCTATGCAATCGTCGAGAGCCCGGTGTTCGCGGACCAATCGGCGGGCATGAACGTCTTCGTTCGCGCCGGCGTGGCCAACGGTCACATCAATCCGGTGGATCGATATCTCGGCCTGGGCGCCGTGTACACGATGAAATCCGAGGCACGTGAACATCAGATCGGTGTCGCGCTCGCCGTCGCCGAGTTCGGCGAACCTTTCCGCCGGTTCGCAGCGTCGGAGGGGACCGCGACCGAGGAGCACGAGACCATCGTCGAGATGACATATCGCGTGAACGTGTCCGACTGGTTCACGCTCCAGCCCGACGTTCAGTACATCCTGAACCCCGGCGCCGATCCCGCGCTCGACTCGGCCTGGGTGATCGGATTGCGTTTCGAAGTGGGCACGCAGTGGGGTTGGCCGCCCTGATATTGTAGATTTAGCACCCAAGTTCGGAACGCTGCGATACTGCCGCGCGTACTGAGGCATTAACTACAAACTTGGGTTCGCGGGCTCGATGAACGACACAGCATCCCTCGCAGCGGGGGCCAGGAATGGTACGTTGAGCTTCCTGGCCGGCGGCGGCGAGATGGGGGAGTTGATCCGCTCCCACGACTGGTCGCAAACGCCGCTAGGCCCACCCGAGCAATGGCCGCAGAGCCTCAAGACCTCGGTGCGCATCATGCTCACCTCGCGTCAGCCGATCTGGATCGGCTGGGGCCGGGAGCTGATCTATCTCTATAACGATCCGTATCAATCCATCATCGGTGGCAAGCACCCGTGGGCTTTGGGCAAGCCGACCGCCGAGGTGTGGCGCGAGATCTGGCCGGAAATCGGACCGATGCTCGCGACCGCGATGGGCGGACAGGAAGGTACGTACGTCGAAGAGCAGCTGCTGATCATGGAGCGGCACGGCTATGCCGAAGAGACGTATTACACCTTTTCGTACAGCCCGATCCCGGACGACGACGGTACGTCCGGCGGCATCATTTGCGCGAACACCGACGATACTCAGCGCGTCATCGGCGAGCGCCAGCTGAAATTGCTCCGTCAGCTCGCCGCCGAAACGGTGGGCGCGCGCTCCTGGACCGATGCCTGTCAACGCAGCGTGCGAGCGCTGGCGACGGACTCGCACGATGTCACATTCGCGCTGCTGTATGTGGTTCCGCCGAATGGCGAAGTCGCGACGTTGTGTGCGGCGGATGGGCTTGAGGTGGGGCATCCGGCCGCGCCGCTGATCATCCCGATCGCCAGCGTCGAGCCCTGGCCGATCGCCAACGCGCTCGAACGGCACGAGCCGCTGGTCGTCGACGATCTCTCGCGTTGCATGGGAACGGAAATCCCGGGCAGCCGCATCTGGAACAAGCCGAGCACGCGTGCCGCGATTCTGAGCGTGCCGCCTTCAGGAGAGACCGGCCGCACCTGCGTGTTGGTGATCGGCCTCAATCCGTATCGTTTGTTCGACGATAGTTATCGTGGCTTTCTCGACCTCGCGACCCGCCAGATCGCCGCCGCGATGGCGAACGCCGATGCATATGAAGAAGAGCGCCGCCGGGTCGAAGCGCTCGCCGAGCTGGATCGCGCCAAGACGATGTTCTTTTCCAACGTCAGCCACGAATTCCGCACGCCGCTGACATTGATGCTGGGCCCGCTCGAAGAAATGCGAGCGCGCGACGATCTGGCCACCGAAGTTCGTGCGCAGGTCGACCTTGCTCATCGCAACGGCGCGCGGCTGCTGCGTCTCGTGAACAGCCTGCTGGATTTTTCTCGAATCGAAGCGGGCCGGGTGCAGGCGAGCTACGAACCCACCCATCTTGCCCGGTTCAGCGCCGACATCGCGGCGACCTTCCGTTCGGCGATCGAGAAGGCCGGGCTGCGACTGGACGTGCGTAGCACCCCGCTGCAGCGGCCGGTGTATGTCGACCGGGATATGTGGGAGAAGGTGCTGCTGAACCTGCTCTCCAACGCGTTCAAATTTACCTTCGAAGGCGAGATCGGCGTCGCTGTCGAGCTGGCTCCGACTGGCGATGCAGTTATCACCACCGTGCGTGACACGGGTGTCGGCATCGCGTCCGCCGAAATGCCAAAACTGTTCGAGCGTTTTCATCGCATCGAGGGGGTGCGGGGGCGCAGCTACGAAGGCAGCGGCATCGGCCTCGCGCTGGTGCACGAGCTGGTGAAGCTTCACGGCGGCACGATCACCGCCGAAAGCGCCGTCGGCGCCGGCACGACGTTCAAGATTTCGCTGCCTTTTGGTACGTCACATTTGCCGAGCGATCGGGTGCGCGAGCGCGCGACCGAAAACGGCACGACCGGCCTCACACGCGCGCAGGGTTACGTCGAAGAAGCGCTGCGATGGTTGCCCGACGCTGCGAACGGATCGAGCGAATATACCCAGGGCGAGCTGAGCGATGTGAATTCACTGAGCGCGGACGCCGAAGGCTCCGGCAAGCTCGTTTTGCTCGCCGACGACAACAGCGACATGCGCCGATATGTATCCAGCATTCTGCGCACGTCCGGTTACGCAGTCGAAGAATTTGCCGACGGTGAGGCGGCGCTGCGAGGCGCACGTCGCGAGAAGCCGGACCTGGTGTTGACCGACGTGATGATGCCGAAGCTCGATGGCTTCGGGCTGCTGCGCGAGATTCGCGCCGATGTGTCGCTTGCGACCGTGCCGGTGATCGTGCTCTCAGCGCGTGCGGGCGAAGAAGCAAAGGTCGAAGGGCTGGATGCCGGCGCCGACGATTATTTGATCAAGCCGTTTGCGGCTCGTGAGCTGCTGGCCCGAGTGCATTCGAGCATTCAGATGGCGGAGATCCGCCGCGAGGCGGCTCAAGCGGTTCTGAGAAGCGAACAACGCACGCTCATGACGCAGGAGCGCTTATCGCTGGCGCTCTCGACCGGTCGCGTCGCGGTGTTCGAATGGACGCCGAGGACCGACGAGCTCACGATCTTCGGCCCGCTCGCCGAAGTGTTTGGTGTCGCGACGGCTGAAGCACAGATGGGCGTGCCGCTGCACTCGGTTTTGAGATCCATCCATCGCGACGATCTGCCGCGCGTGCTGGAGATTCTCGAACGTTCCGTGGCGACCGGCGAGCCCTACGAGGCGCAGTATCGCGTCAGCGGATCGGGTGAGGAACGAATGGTGATCGCGCGCGGTCGCGTCGAAGTGGACACCGAAGGCCGGCAACGAATGGCCGGCGTGGTCATCGACATCACCGAAGAACAAGCCGCGATTCGTGCGCTTCGCGAGCAAACTCGCGCGCTCACCATCGTCAGCCGCGCGTCGGCCGCGATCTCGGGAGATCTCGACCAGGAGCGACTGGTGCAAACGATCACCGATGCGGCGGTCGAGTTGATCGGCGCGCAGTTCGGTTCGTTCTTTTATAACGTCGTCGACGAGCAGGGCGAACACTACACGCTTTACACTTTGTCCGGAGCGCCCCGCGAAGCTTTTGCTCGCTTCCCGATGCCGCGTAACACGCAGGTGTTCGAGCCGACGTTCTCCGGCACGGCCGTGGTCAGGTCGCCGGATATCACCAAAGATCCGCGCTACGGAAACTCGTCGCCGTATTTCGGCATGCCCAAGGGTCATTTGCCGGTGCGCAGTTATCTGGCGGTGCCGGTCAAGTCGCGCAGCGGCGAGGTACTCGGCGGACTGTTCTTCGGCCATGGCAAGGTCGGCATGTTCGATGCGATTTCCGAGGAGCGTGTGGTCGCGATGGCCAGCCAGGCCGCGATCGCCATCGACAATGCACGTTTGTTTCGAGAATCGCAGGTGGAGCTGCAGCGCCGGCGTCGCGTGGAAGCTGAGCTGCAAGCGCTGAACACCGAGCTGGAAAAGCGCGTTCAGCAGGAAGTGGCGCAACGTTTGAAAGCGGAAGAGGCGCTACGCCAGGCGCAAAAGATGGAAGCCGTGGGCCAGCTCACCGGCGGGGTGGCGCACGACTTCAACAATTTGCTGACCGTGATTATCGGC
>Ga0247784_1000390_pt1 | contig 12027 bp, 7 predicted proteins | sample UWRJL169409R5_FD_179909 | JGI IMG/M metagenome (GOLD analysis project Ga0247784, IMG submission 179909) | Plant litter microbial communities from Arlington Agricultural Research Station in Wisconsin, United States - UWRJ-L169-409R-5 | ecosystem: Environmental > Terrestrial > Plant litter >...
ATTCCTCAGCCTCTCTTTGGCATGCCTTTAGCCGGCAGCCGCTTGTTGTTCCGCAGCGGCTGCTGTTCGGCAGTCCGCTATTCCGTGGGCTTGGCGTGACTGACGCCGCGAATCTTTTCCGACAAATTGATCAGGAACATCGAGGTCGGCCGCAGGATGAAGAGATCCGCGACCAGAGCTGCGATCATCGAGAACGCGCTGAGCCAGCCGAACAGCCGCAGCGACGGCAGGTCGGAGAACACGGTGACGACGAGGCCGCAAGCCAGTACCACCGTGGTCAGAATCAGCGCCGGACCGACCAGTACGGTGGCGCGCTCGACCGCCAGCGCCGAGCCGATGCCTGGCTTGCTCTCCAGCCGCAGCCGGTTGAGGAAGTGGATGGTGGCGCTGAGGCCAAGCCCGAACGACACCGTCAGCGCGACCACGCTGGCGAACTGCAGTCCCTCGCCCATGATCCACAGCACCGTGCCCGATGCCACGACCGGAAAAATGCCGGGCAGGATGCAGGACAACATCACCACGACCGAGCGGAATGCCAGACCGATGAAGATCGCGACCAGCAGGAATTCGATGGTCAGGCCGTGGTTGAGCTTCGAGATCATGTTGGCGCTGTTGCGCGCGGCGATCGCGGACAGGCCGGTGACCGCGATCTCGAAGCCAGGATGTTCGGCCCGCACCTGGTCCAGCGCCTTGTCGAGCTTGTCGATCACGGGAAGGATTTCGCTGGAATCAAGGTCGGGAACGCGACCCGAAACCACCACCGCATCCTGATCGGCCGAAATGAAGCGGCGCACCAGATGTTCCGGGATGACGCTGACATATTCCTTCAGGGTCGCGACGTCGTTGCTGCCGGCCTTCTCGGCTAGCCAGCGGCGCAGGGTTTCCAGCGACCAGACGTTGCCGACGCCCGCCGATTTCTCGACCATCGAATGAACTTCGGCAATCGTCTTCAAGGTATCCGGCGCATAGAGCGACGCGCCCTTGGGGAATTCGATCAAGACGTCGATCGGATTGGCGCCGGTGAGCTTGGCGTCGAGACGGCTTGACGCCGCCACCGCCTGCCGCTTGTCCGGCACCTGGTCGGCGAGCCGATAGCGCGGCTCCAGCGTGGCGTAGATGAAGCCGAGGCCGGCGACGAGGAGCAACGCGAGCAGGCTGAACAGCCCGGGGCGGCTGACCATGCGTACCGCGATCCAGTAGCAGAAATTGCGCAGCGCCTGCACGCCGGCATCCGCGCCCTGGAACTTGACGGCGAAAATCTTCTCGTTGCGGACGAACAGCACGCCGAACACCGGCACCAGCGAGAGCACCGCAATCAACGCGATGATGGTGGCGGCAAGTCCGGCTTCGCCGAACTTCCGGATCAGTTCGGAATCGGAGAATTGCAGGGCGATGAACGAAATGCCGGCGGTGCCGTGGGTCAGCACGCAGGCCGGGCCTACCACCAGCACGGCATTCGTGAAGGCGGTGAGCTTGTCCTGGCCCGCGATCAGGCGGTCCCGCGCCGCAAAGGTCAGCTGCATCGAGTCCGAGAAGCTGATCACCATGATGAGCGGCGTCATCACGTTCAGGAACATGTTGAGATTGAAACCGGCCCAGCCGAGGCCGCCGAGCGCGAGCAGGATCGCGATGATCGGCGGAAAGGCCGCAACCACCATGAACGATATCTTGCGGAAGAAGATGATCGCGATGATGCAGCCGGCCAGGATGCCGAGGATGTTGTAGGTCAGCCCGTCGCGCTTGACCGCGTTGCGGATCTCCAGCTGCATCACGGGGACGCCGGAGAGCTGGGCGTTGAGACCGCTGCCCGACAGATCGTCGGCCATGATCTTGCGCATTTCGCCGACCACCTTGCCGAGATCGTTCGAGGAAACGACCTTCGGCTCGAGCGACAGCACGATCAAAGCCAGCGTGCCGTCCTCCGACAACAGCTTGCCGCGAATGATCTCGTTGGCTTTGACGGTCTCGACGAACTTGTCGTAGGCCTCGCCTTGCGGCAGTTCGGGCGGGAACAGCGCGGCCGGCAGCTTGCCGGGCTCCGGCGCCTGGCGCGCCGAAAACAGCGACACCAGACCGCGTACACCCTCGACCAGCTGCAGGTCGGTGACCATGTCGCGGATCTTTTCGAGGTTCTCGCGGGCCATCAGCGTCTTGCCCTCGACCACGACGAGCACGTCGAATTCGGTCGCCGGGAAGCGCTTGGTCACGGCCTCGTATTGCTTGTAGTCCTTGGAGTCGGAACGAAACAGCTGGCTCAGCGAGTCGTCGATCTTGATCCGGTAGACCCCGAAGATCGCAGCCACGAGCAGCACGGCCAGAATGATCATCGACAGGATCGGCGCCTTGACCGCGATCAGGCCCATGCGCTCGAGCCCGAAGGCGATGCTCTTACCCGGCGGCGGCGGTTCCTCGATGGCTTCGACGTGGACGTGACTTTCGGAGTTCTTGTCGAGCATACCCTGTCCAGTTCTCACGTCGGTCTGTCTTGCAGCGCGATTTTATGCGATTTGGTGGCGCGAATGCGGCTTTGCCAGCAATGTGCGATCAGCGCTAGCCATTGAAATCACGCGGTAAATTAATCGGCGCCGTTTTACAGGGCCGAACCCCATCCGGCAAGCGCGCGCCGCAGGGCAAATCGACACCAAGGCCAACAAAATGGGCGTTAAGTCTCTGATTTACCACACTGCCAGCGCTCCTTTTGGAGCCTCTGACAGCTCATTCCAGCTGCGGCAGCGACGGCAGGGCGCGGCCGCCTCCGGTCAATTTTTCGGGAACGGTCCAGGCGCGGAAATCGCTCGGCAAGGGACCCGGCGCTCAGTCTTTTTTCTTCTCCGCTTCCACCCCAGCGCGGAGCGCCGCCTGGAACGCTGCATCGAACAGGCCGCGATACTGGCTCGCATTGACGTTGGAGATATGCGCGGCGTCGCGGAAATTGGCCTGCCCGTTCCGGACCAGATAGCAATGGTCTTGGTTGCAGACGACGGATGACGGGTCCACGGTAACTAGATGCGGATTATTCCGGTACCGATCGAGGGCACTGGCGATCTCGCTCCGCAAGGCGCTCATCATCAGTTCGGGGCCGGCGTCGACTTTCCATTCATCGATGGCGCGACCGGCGCGGATCTGGTTTTCGATCCACCGCTGCGGCAGATCGAAGCCGATGTTGAGCAACGGCATGATCAGCACGACGGTCTTGCCCGCAGACAGCAGGCTGTCGAGGAGGACGGAGATCTCGAGCGCATTGGTCCAGTTGCTTCCGAGCACGATGATGCCCGGCCCAACCGGTCCCAGTACGAAGTCGAGCGTGCTGCGGTTGAATTCCCGGCACGGCCGCTCATCGCGGGCGTTTCTCGCCGCATCGTCGATGAAGGCCCTGCACGCGTTCTGCGTCGCGATCAGGCCATGTATCCGATGGGCGAGCGCCGCGGAAGAAACAGGGTCGAGATACTGATTGGCAAACGAATCGCCCCACAGGATAGCGGAAGGCCTTTGGGCCGCCAGCTCGCTGCCGAAACTGCAATAAGTCTCCGTCGCCTTCTTGGTGGAGTTGGCGTTTCTGAAACACGCGTCCCGCGGCGTGCTGGTTCTTCTCGCCAGTTCGGCGGGCAGCAGATATTCCGGCAGCCTACCCGGAAACCCCTTGTTGAGAAAAGTCAGCGACACGAAGCCCGCCAACAACGCGAACGCGACGGCGGAGCCCGACAGCAGCCTGCGCGGCGTCCAGAAATCCCGGCGAATTCTGAAGGGCTCTTCGACATAGCGGTAGGAAATCGCGCCGAGCGCCAGGGAGAGCAGCACCATCAACGTCTTCTGCGGCGCGCCCACGCCATACCCGCGCACGGATAGCCAGCTCAGGGCAAAGACCCAGACTGGCCAATGCCAAAGATAGATCGAGTAGGACCAGTCGCCCACGCGCTGGATCGCGGCTGCCGCCAGCGGGCCGTCTTCGCGGCTCGCCTGTCGCGCTGCTATGATGACGGCCGAGCCCAGGACCGGCAGGATTGTGAGCGCGCCGGGCCATCGTGTTTCGGGCAACGGATAGATGACGCAGCCGGCGACCAGCAGCCAGCCTGCGACAGCAACGGTCGGCGATTGCAGCCAGGCCGGATCGGCGACTACCTCCGATCGGCGCCGGATTTCCGCGGCAGCGATCAATCCGCCGGCCAACGGCTCCCAGGCTCTCGCCTGCAGGGAGAAGAAGGACGATCCCGTCGCATCCTGCTGGCTTGCCCACAGGCACCACGCCAATGACAGGGCCGCGAACACCTGCAGCGCAACAACCACCGCGTCGATCCCCGACATCGCGCGCGACGCAAGCCGCCAGACCAGGCCAACGATCAGTGGCATGAAGAAATAGAACTGCCACTCCAGCGACAGCGACCAGGTGTGCAGCAGTGGTTTGGTCTGGGCCGCCATGGCGAAATAGCCGCTGTCGCTCTTGAAGGCGAAGTTCGACAGGAAGGTCAGCGCCGACAGCGCCTGGAGCAAATGCCGCGTGTATTCGGCCGGCAAGGTCACGAACCAGCCGGCGATGACGGACGCAATGGTGAGAGCTGCAAGCGCAGGATAAATCCTGCGCATCCGCAACATCCAGAAAGTCCACGGCGAAAACCGGCCGAGCTTCAGCTCGTTCAGCACCTTTGCTGTCATCAGGTAGCCGGTGATCACCAGGAAGACGTCGACGCCGACAAAACCACCGGCAAAGCCCGGTATCTGGAAGTGAAAACCGACGACGGCGACCACCGAGAGCGCACGGAGCGCGTTGATATCGAACCGGAATGCGTCACCGATCGCAGGCGTGCCCGCGGCCGTCGGTGATGCCTCCGTCTTCTCCATCGCCCGTCTCTGCCCGCTCCCCATCCGCTTATATCAGGCGCGAGTTGGCTCACAACGGCGAACCGGCCGCGTATCGATTCGTTTTTGGGGTTTCAATCGATCGGTTTGGCGGCGATCAACGCGGCTCCGCTTTCGTCCTTCAGCGCTACGCCGGTAATCTCGCGCGCGATGGCCTCCCGCACCAGCCACGCGATCTTGAAGGCGGCCTCTTCGTAGCTGAGCCCGGCGCGGTGGATATTGGAGACGCAATTGCGCTTCTCATCGGTGAGGCCAATGCGCGGCGCGAATGTGAGATAGGCGCCGAGGCTGTCGGGTGCCGACAGTCCGGGCCGCTCGCCGATCAGCATCACCACCATCCGTGCGGCGAGTACGGCGCCGATCTCGTCGCCCAGCGCCACCCGCGCGCCCGATGCAACCACGACACGGCCGACCGAGATTCCCGTCTCCGTCAGCCGGGGCGCAAGCTGGCGAACCAGCTCGACGGCGTGGACATTGACGGCCGCCGGCGACAGCCCGTCGCCGATCACGATCACAACGCCGTCCGCACCGCCGCTTTGCTGTTCGAGGGTGCGCCGCGATTCCACATCCAGCATACGTCCAAGATCGGGACGGCGCAGATAGTCGCGCCGACTCTGCGCCTGGCTGGAAACCTCGACGACCTGCAGGCCAAGGCCGGCCAATCCGGCAGCCAGATGCGGCGCATCGAAAGCGGTGTGGACGGCGTCGCGCGCCCGCGCGTGATCGAGCGTAAAGGCGAGCAGCGCGTCGGTCGGCAGGCTCGCACCGGAGCGGCCGAGCCCAACACGCGCCGGCGTCAGCTCCCGCAAGACTTCGAGCGGGCGGGACGGCGGCGCCGGCGTTTTCATGGGCTTCTACTCGGCAGGAACCGAGGCCTCGCGCAGGCGGATCGAATAGTTCGACGCGTTCTGCTGACCGACCGATGCGGCACGCGCGAACAGGATCAGATGATGGGCGAGCAGCGAGGAGGCTATCAGCCCCTCGATATCGCCATGCCGCAATCTCCCCAACGCAAACTTCCAGAACACCTTCTTGTAATCGCCGAGCACCCCGACTTTCCAGAAGATGTTCTTCAGCATGATCAGGCCGCGCCTGATGTTGGCCCAGCTTTTCTGCTCGGGCGATACCGGAACCTTGAGCCGCTTCGGATAGGTGTAGTCGCATTGATACTGGTAACGCGCGAACAGTTTATCCGGTTGATAGGCGACTTCCATGCATTTGCGCCAGGATTTCACCACCTGATCGTAGGGCAGCAGGAACTCGACATTGGAATCGCGGCCATCATCGTCATTGACCAGCCGGCCGTCGCGCTCCAGCCTGTCCCACAACGGCGTCTGCGGCAGCGCCTGCAGCAGATTGATCGTGAGCAGCGGAATCTGCGTTTCGTCGACGAATTGCAGCAGCGCATCGCCGGTTTCCGGCTTGTCGGTGTCGAGTCCCATGATAATGCCGGACACGACTTCCATGCCGTAGGAATTGATGGTGTTGATGCCTTCCAGAATCGGGACCATCATGTTGTGGTCCTTGTGCATCGCCTTCAACGCGTCGGGATCCGGCGTCTCAATGCCGCAAAATATCGTGACGAAGAAGGCTTCGCGCATCTTCTCCAGTATCTCGGGGCGCTTGGCGATGTTCAGCGTCGCTTCGCAGGCGAGCCGCATCACGTAGCCGGTCCGCTTCTGCCATTCGACCAGATGCGGAAGCAGATCCAGCGCCGCCTTACGGTTGCCGATGAAATTGTCGTCGACGAAATAGACCGAGCCGGTGACGCCGCATTCGCGCAACTTGTCGAGCTCGGCGATGATTTGCTCAGGCGTCTTCAGGCGTGGGTTGCGACCATAAAGACCTGGAATGTCGCAGAATTCGCACTGATACGGACAGCCGCTCGAGTACTGGATGCTACCGAGGAAGTACCTTTTCATCTCGGCCATCTCGTAAGCCGGAAGCGGAAACTCGGTCATCGGCAGACGGTCGGCCGTCTTCAGAACGACCTGTTGCTCGGGCCGCGACGGGTCGCGCGCCAGCCGCGCGATCAGTTCATTGGTGGCGTCGCCGAGTTCGCCGACATGGAGATAGTCGAACGAAGGGTAGTAATCCGGGCACGCGCTCACCGACGGTCCGCCGATCGCTACCGCAAGGTCGAAGGCATGCGCGCGGCGGCAGATGTCGTTCATCTGCTGGCGCTGGATGTGCATGCCGCTGACAAACACGGCTTCCGCCCATTCGAAGTCTTCTTTGGTCGCAGCACGAATGTTCTCGTCGATGAAGCGGACCGGCCAGTTCTCCGGGAGATAGGCCGCGATCAGCAGCAGTCCTTGCGGCGGCATGAAGGCCTGCACGCCGTCGGTCAAAGGATAGGCGTATTCGAACGTACCGAAAGAAGACGTGTAGCGCGGAAAGACGCACAGGATGCGCCGTGCCGTCTCGATGCCTTCAGCTCTCATCAAATTTCCTCAGACAAAGCTTTCACAAATCTAAGCACGACATTGAAAGCTGGGCCAGAATTTCTTCAATATTGTGGCAACCTTCGCACGTGCAGCAGTCGTTTCTAACCCGCGCGAGGTTCAATGGTTGCATCAAAACCGGCGGTCGGCGCCTCCCGTCACACAATCAGCCGCGAGGCAAATTCGGGCAGCAGGCCCGCGTGGCCCGCAAGCCGGAAATTGGTATCGGCAAGGCCGGTGCGCAATAGCCAGTCGTCGAACTCGGGCGCCCGTTTCAGGCCGAACAGGTCACGGATGTAGAGCGCGTCGTGGAACGAGGTCGACTGGTAGTTCAACATGACGTCATCCGCGCCCGGTACCCCCATAATGAAGGTCACACCGGCCGCGGCCAGCAGCGTCAGGAGATTGTCCATGTCGTCCTGGTCGGCTTCGGCATGGTTGGTGTAGCAGACGTCGACACCGAGCGGCAGGCCGAGCAGCTTCCCGCAGAAGTGATCCTCCAGGCCTGCACGGATGATTTCCTTGCCGTCGTACAGGTATTCCGGGCCGATGAAGCCGACGACGCTGTTGACCAGGAGCGGATCGAACGCGCGCGCTACCGCATAGGCCCGCGCTTCGCAGGTCTGCTGATCGACGTTGTGATGGGCATTGGCCGACAGCGCCGAGCCCTGCCCGGTCTCGAAATACATCACATTGTCGCCGACCGTGCCGCGGCCAAGCGACAGCCCGGCCTCGCGCGCCTCGCGCAGCAGCGCGAGATCGACGCCGAAGCTGCGGTTGGCGGCCTCCGTCCCCGCGATCGACTGGAACACCAGGTCGACCGGCGCGCCCTGCCCGATTAAACCGAGCGTCGTCGTCACGTGGGTGAGCACGCAGCCTTGCGTCGGAATCTGCAGCCGCGCGATGATGCCGTCGAGCAGCCGCAGCAGTTCGCCGATCACGGCTGGATCGTCGCTGGCCGGATTGATACCGATGCAGGCATCGCCCGATCCAAGCAAGATGCCATCGAGGATCGAAGCGGTGATGCCCCTGGCGTCATCGAAGGGATGGTTGGGCTGCAGCCGCACGCTCATCCGCCCCTTCAAGCCGATGGTGTTGCGGAAGGCCGTCGTCACCGCGCATTTCTTCGCGACCAGGATCAGATCCTGGTTGCGCATCAGCTTGCAGACACCGGCGGCCATTTCCGGCGTGATTCCGCGCGAAAGCTTTGCCAGCGTTTCGCTGGTTGCGGCATCGGACAACAGCCAGTCGCGAAAGCCGCCGACGGTCAGCGCGGAAATCGGTGCAAAAGCCGGCGCCACATGGCTATCGAGGATCAGGCGGGTGACCTCATCGTCCTCGTAGGGGATCACGGCCTCGTTAAGAAACTGCTTGAGCGGCACGTCGGCAAGCGCCATCCGCGCCGCGATCATTTGTTCCGCGCTCTCGGCCGCGACGCCGGCAAGACGGTCGCCGGAGCGCAACGGCGTCGCCCTGGCGAGCAGTTCGCGCAGATCGGCGAACACATAGGAGGTGGCACCGATGATCTGGCGATAGACCATGCTGACTTCCTGCGACCTTACCCGTTCCGTTGCCGCACCACCCTAGCATCGCGCGAGCGAGCGTGCAGAAGATGATTTCTGATGCGGCGTCGCTCCGGCAAACGCTTCCGGCTAATTCAGCGGGCCAGAGCGAGACCTCGGGGGCCCGCCACTGGCTTGTGACAAGTCGATGCGGAGCGCGCGTCACCGCAACGTCTACCTTCAATTGCAAGGAGATATCAGAACGCGCTGCAGTCGCGCCGGCTTCCGAATTTTCCCGAGTTGGCCACTCGCGTCGCCGATCTAATTATATGAAATTGCTTGGTTATCTACATAGGTTGCAGTTACGACAACTTCGCGCGTTAAGACAATCTCCATCAAACACAAGCACACTTGCCTAACTCGAAGGCAACAGTTGGAAGAATATTCCAGCCTGCCAATACTGCCGAATTGTCAAATTCATATTTGTTTGGTGGCGCCATGGCATCCCGGTTTTCGCTTGCGGCCAAGTTGTATTCGATCTTCGCGCTGTTCGCGGTGCTGGTTGCCGCCATCACCGCCCTGTCCGACTACAACAGCCGGCAGAGCACCGAGCTTACCGAAGCGGTCTCGATCGCCAGCCGCGGCGCGCTCAATGTCGAGCGCATCAATTCGCTGGTCTATGCGGTCGTGATGGAATCCCGTGGCGTCTACATGTCGACCGAACCTGCCGTCGTCAAGAAATACGGCGATGGGCTGCTCAAGTTCAACGAGCGCATTCTTGAAGTCGTCAAGAATTGGCAGACGCTGGTCCAGGCCGACGACGCGCAGCAGTTCGCCACCTTCAAGAAGCGCATCGAACAATTCGTCGATTTCCGCAAGGAACTGGTTCGCCGCGGGGTCGAGATCAACGCGGCAGCCGGCCGCGAATGGGGCGACAACGACGCCAACCGCGAAGTCAGGACGGCGCTGAACAAGGATCTCGAAGCGCTGTCCAAGGTCTATGCCGAACGCAGCAAGCGACTGGCGCAACAGACCGACACCAACCACATGCTGGCGCTTGTGCTGACGTGCCTTGGAGGCATCGCGCTGGCGGTGGTCGTCATCGGCGTCCTGATTATCGCCCGTTCGATCGCCCGCCCGCTTTCGGTCATCACCGCCACCATCAAGCAGGTCGCCGACGGCGCCGAGGGCGTCGAGGTTCCGCATACCGGCCGCAGCGACGAGATCGGCGCGCTGGCCCGCGCCATCAAGATCTTCCAGGAAGCGATGGATCGCAACCGCAACCTCAATTCACAGGTCGTGGAAGATTCGAAATCCCGCGACGAACGCACCCGTCACATCGAAGCCTCGGTCGACGCTTTCCGGGGAGCGATCGGCGGCATCGTGCGTGCCGTCACCGACAATGCGACGGCGATGCGCGGCACGGCGCAGACCATCGCCAGCATCTCGTCGGATGCCAGCGGGCGGGCGATGGCCGCCTCCGGCGCCACCGAGCAGGCTTCCAGCAACGTTTCCGCCGTCGCCAGCGCCGCCGAGGAGCTTTCAGCCTCGGTCGAGGAAATCGGCCGCCAGGTTCGCCAATCGGCCAGCGCCGTCGAGCAGGCCGGCCAGCGCACCGAGCGATCGGTCGCCGAAATCGAAGGGCTTGCAGCCGCGACTCAGCGCATCGATGGCGTGCTCAGCCTGATCCAGGCAATCGCCGAGCAGACCAATCTGCTGGCGCTCAACGCCACGATCGAAGCCGCACGCGCCGGCGACGCCGGCCGCGGCTTCGCCGTGGTCGCGCACGAGGTCAAGGCGCTTGCCGAGCAGACCGCGAAGGCGACCGCCGAAATCGGCCAGAATGTCGGCCTGATCCAGACATCGACCAAAACCTCGGTTGAAGCGGTCCGCGAGATCGGCAACGCGGTGCGCGAGATCAACGAGGTAACCTCGATCATTGCCAGCGCGATCGAGCAGCAGGATGCGGCAACCCGCGAAATATCCTCCAACGCACAATTGGCGGCGCAGGGCAACGGAACGCTGGTGGTGAACATCGGCTCGCTCAGCGAAGCGATCGGCACGACGAACACGGCCGCATCGTCTGTTCTCACCGCATCCAGCGAACTGGCGGCTACCGCCGAGACGCTGTCCCGCGAAGTCGAGACGTTCTTCCGCAATTTGCGGGCCGATTCGCCCGTGTCGATGCGCAAGACCGGGACATAAGATCGATCGTCACTCCACCGGGACCACGTCCACAGCCACGCCGAGCTTCTGCTTGCGCGAGCCGACGATGATGCCGTCGACCGGCGAGACATCGGAGAAGTCGCGCCCGATCGCCAGAACGATGTGATCGTTCTCGATCATGATATCGTTGGTCGGATCGAACCCGACCCAGCCAAGTTCAGCACCGCACCACACTGAAACCCAGGCGTGGGTGGCGTCGGCGCCCTGCAAGCGCGGCCGTCCGGCCGGCGGAATGGTGCGCAGGTAACCACTGACGTAGGCCGCGGGCAGACCCAGCCCGCGCAAACCTGCGATCATCACATGGGCAAAATCCTGGCACACGCCGTGACGCTTCTCGAACACCTCCTGGAGCGGTGTCGAGATCACCGTCGCTTTCGGATCGTACCTGAAATCGTTGCGGATGCGGCGCATCAGATCGGCGGCGCCGGAAAGAATGCCGCCGCCCGGCGGGAAACTCGCCGCCGCATAGGCGGTGACCGGCGCCTGTACCGGCACCAGCGCGCTCGCAAAAACATAGCCTATCGGCGAGGTCGGGCCGAGACTGGTGGCCTCGAACGCCTCATCGCGGATCTCATGCCATGACGGGCTCGGCGCGGTGCGGTCGGGCACCTTGCGCGACACCGAAACGCGCGAGCGGGAATCGATCCGCAAATTGCGATGCGCGGTTTCGATCGTGATGCTCTCGGTATGGGTGCCGAAAAAATCCCGCCGCACCGCGCGGTCTGCGGGCCGCGGCCGGATCTCGACCGAATGGGAAATCAATTGCTGTCCATCGCCGCTCCGCGGCTCCAGCCGCAGCGAGCACCGCGCAAAGCTCACCGGGCTTTCGTACGCGTAGGTCGTGAGGTGACGGATGTCGTAGATCACGCGAGGCCCGTCAGCTTCTCCGGCCGGCTCGCATTGGGCCCGTGCGGGAAATAATGCAGGCCGATGGCGTCGGCGAGATTGAGCAGATCCTGCTCCAGCGCGAACAGGGTTTTGACGTCCAGCGTCCCGGCTTC
>Ga0247784_1000391_pt1 | contig 11992 bp, 7 predicted proteins | sample UWRJL169409R5_FD_179909 | JGI IMG/M metagenome (GOLD analysis project Ga0247784, IMG submission 179909) | Plant litter microbial communities from Arlington Agricultural Research Station in Wisconsin, United States - UWRJ-L169-409R-5 | ecosystem: Environmental > Terrestrial > Plant litter >...
GCGCCTCATTCGCGCTGGCCAAGTCGATATCGGCGCGGCCCCGCTCTCGACCGTTTCCGGTGACGTACCATTCCTCGACGGCGTCGATCTGGCCGGCTTGCATCCCGACATCGAGCAGGCTCATAAAGCCGCGATCGCCCTCGTCCCCCTTGCCAACAAGGAGCTCGAGAAGTTCGGCAGCCAGATCGTCGCGATCTATCCCTTCCCGGCGCAGGTGATCTGGTGCCGTCAGCCGGTCTCCAGCCTGGCCGATCTCAAGGGGCGCAAGATCCGCACCTTTGGCGCGTCGCTTAATGACGTCGTCACTTCGATCGGCGCGCAGCCGGTTTCGATCGGGTTTCCCGAAGTCTACAGCGCGCTTGAGCGCGGCGTTGCCGACTGCGCTGTGACGGGCACAGGCTCAGGCAATGCGGCAAAGTGGTATGAAGTGACGAGCAACATCTACAACCTTTCGGTCGGATGGGCGGTAGCCGCCTATTACGTCAATACGACGTGGTGGAACAAGCTCGACCAGCCAACGCGGGATATGATCTCCGCAACGATGAAAGAGGTTGAGACGGCACAATGGAAGCTCGGCGCCGAGGCCACCCAGGACGGGCTCGATTGCAACGCAGGCAAAGCCGAAGGCTGCAAGATCCACACGCTCGTCAAGGAAAAGGCGATGAAAGTCGTAGAGGCGACGGAGGAAGACAAGGCCACCCTGAAGAAGATCGTGGAGACGACCGTCATTCCCGGATGGGTCAAGCGCTGCGGCGCGCGCTGCGGCACGATCTACAACGACGTCATCGCACCGATTACGGGAGTGAAATTCACCGCGAACTGACAGCCAGCAAGGTGGAGCCCCATTCGATGTCGGATGCCGTGAACGAACGTGGATCCCGAATAGCCAGGCGCGGAACGGAAATTCCACGGTCCATGCGAAAGGCCGCGACCGCGATCGCCGCGTTCATGAACTATTTGGCGGGCTGGAATTTCATCTTCTGCGCCGCCTTCATCACCATCGATGTCGTTTGCCGAAACTTCGGCGGCTTCTCCTCGAGCGCCACCACCGAGATCACCAGCTACATGCTGGCGTTCGGCTTGGCCTGGGGGCTCGCCCACGCGCTGGCGACGCGCTCCCATATCCGCATCGACGTGCTGGTCAACCGACTGCCCATCGGCGTCCGGCAGTATCTTCATGCCTTCGCCCTGGCGCTCCTGACCGCGTTGGCGCTGTTTCTCGCCTGGTGCGCATGGGGCCTTGTCGGCGAGAGCATGCTCTTCAGCGCCAAGGACACGAGCGCGTTAGCGATCCCGCTCGTCCTGCCGCAGGGCCTGTGGGCCGTCGGCATTACGATGCTCGCGGTTTTTGCGGTTGTCCTGCTGCTGGAGGTCGTCTGCTTGCTCGCAGCAGGCGACGCCGCCGAGATCGACCGGCTGCTTGGGCCCCGCGGATATCAGGAAGAGACGCAGGAAGCGCTGGAGGCGGTCGGCCTGGCCCCCACCCGAAGCGCCGATGGAAGGGACGCGTAACGGTGATCGCCATCATTTTCCTGCTCGTCATGCTAGCGCTTGCCATCTTTGCGGCTAGCCAGGGCGCCGCGGCGCTGCCGATCGGCGAGATCATGATGCTGGTCGGGCTGTTCCTGGTGTTCTTCGGATCGGGCGTCTATATCGCCGTGGTGCTCGGAGCGCTGGCGTTGCTATCGGGATTCATTTTTTCCGACCGGCCTTTCTGGCTGTTCCTGGGTCAGGTGATCTGGGCGCCGTCATCGAGCTTCGTGCTGGTCGCCGTACCGCTGTTCCTGCTGATGGGCGAAATCCTGCTGCGGTCGGGTCTGTCGGAGCAGCTCTATCGCGCGCTCAATGTCTGGATGCGGCGCTGGCCGGGCGGCCTGCTGCATACCAACATCGCGGCCTGCGCAGTGTTCTCCGCGATCTCGGGATCCAGCGTGGCCACCGCCGCCACCATGGGCTCGGTCGCGCTGCCCTACTTCGAGAAGAAAGCCTATAGTCAGCGCATGGTGCTGGGCTCGCTCGCCGCCGGCGGCGCGCTGGGCAACCTGATCCCGCCCGGCATTACATTCATCGTCTACGGGCTCATGACCGAGACGTCGGTCGGCAAGATGTATATCGCCGCGATCGTGCCGAGCGTGCTCGTCTGCCTGCTGTTTTTTGCCGTCATCTTCATTCATGGCCTGCGGACACCGAACAAGGACTCGCTTCCACCGATCACCGCACAGGAACGATGGCGAAGCATCATTGACCTCTTGCCGACGGCGCTATTGATCCTGATTGTGCTCGGGACGATCTATGGCGGCATCGCAACGCCGACGGAAGCCGCGGCACTCGGCGTGATCGCCTCCCTCGTGTTTGCCCTCGTCGCCGGCAAGCTCAGCCTCAAGCTTCTGAATGAGTCGGCGGAAGCAACCGCGCGCAACACCTCGATGCTCGGCCTGATCCTGTTCGGCGCCTACATGCTGAACTTCATCATGACGCAATTGCGCGTGCCGCAATCGCTGGCGGAAATCGTCAGCACCCTGCCGCTGCCGGCCTGGGCGATCATGCTGGTCATCATCGGGTTCTATCTGGCGCTCGGCACCTTCATGGAAGGCTTCTCCATGATCATCACGACAATCCCGGTAGTCTTTCCAGTTGTAAAAAGCCTCGGCTATGATCCGATCTGGTTCGGCGTCATCGTGACCATGCTGATCGAGATCGCCATGATCAGCCCGCCGGACGGGACCGTCATGTATGTCCTGCAGGGCATGCGGCGCACGCCCGGGCCCATTACGGACGTTTTCAGCGGCGTAATACCCTTTGTCGGCGTCTACATGCTGGCTGTTCTGATCCTGCTGTTGTTCCCGGGTCTCGTGCTGATGCTGGTACCTCGCTAGAGCAAATGAGATCAGGTTCCGCCGTGACCCAGCGCGCCTGCTGGCGGGTCAATGGACTGCCCGTGCGAATACGGACATCGCTTGGTGTTCCGAGCGCGATGCAGCCTCCGGTCCTGGATTGCTATCTGTCGTGCCGACACGCCCCATCGTACTACCGTAGTTTTACTCGATGCGTGGACCTGCAGCACCGACGACGGCATCAGCGAAGAGATAATTCCTTGGCCCAGACAGCAGCCGCCTGAACGACGCCTTCATTAACGCAGTATCCAATTAGCCCTTGATTGTCTCGATCGGACAGATCGCTTCGTAACACCTGTCAGCCAAGGTGCCTCGATCATCAGGCAATCTTGTCCATTCTCAGTTCTCTGGACGTTAGCCCGGCAACAGTTGGATCAAATCATGACGCGCCTTTCCGGCCCGGTCGAACGTCTTGTACGCAGCCGGCGCGCCCGGCTTTTACTTGCCATCACACTGATCGGGATCGGCGCGTGGACGTTTGTTCCGCACGTCGCCTACCGCATCGCACCGACGGCGTTTGTTAACGCGGAACTCGTGCGCGTTGCGGCGCCGATGGCGGGCCGCCTTTCTCGTGACCTTCCTCGCAAAGGCGACATCATCGAGCAAGCGGTCACCGTAAATCTCACCGAAACCCTCTCTCCAGATCGCCGGCATTTTCTTGACCTCGAAGAGCAAATGACCGTCGCGAAGGAACGCGCCAGTCTGGCAAAGCGGCAACTCGCCGAGATAACGGAATTGGACGGCAAGCTTGAGATCAGGGCGCAATCGTATCAATCCGGAATGGTCGAGCGCATCGGCCAGGAGATTGTCGAGGCAGAAGCAGAAAAGACCGGCTGCCTGGCGGAAGTCAATCAACGCCGCGACGTCGGCTCGCGCATGGAGCAATTGGTCAAGTCTGGGCTGGCGTCGCCAATTCGGACCGCCGAAGCGTTCGCAACGAGAGAGGCTACTGTGACGCGATGCGAGGTGGCCAACGCGAAGATCGAGCGATTTAAGATCGAGCGTAACTCTGCCCTTACCGGCGTATTTCTTCGCGATGGCGCCAACGACGCCCCCTATTCGCAGCAACAGCGGGATCGCCTGTTTTTGCGTCGTCAAGAACTCGAAACAGAGATCCTGCAACAGAGTTCTCGTCAGGCACAGATTGTCGCGGAAATCGCGGGAGAGCGTAACAGACTCGAACAAACAGGCCGCTCGGACGTCCTGCTCCATGCCGACCACGTGGTTTGGTCGGTGGCGGCAAGCCCAGGATCAAGCGTGACTGAAGGTCAGACCATCCTTGATCTTGCGGATTGCGCACATCGGTTCGTCGTGGTCGACCTTCCCGAGCGCGAATTTGAGCAGATCAAGACTGGCGAGACCGCGGCCGTCAGACTGATCGGAAGCGATGACTGGAAGCAGGGCAAGATCCGGCGAATCCTGGGGTCCGCAGCCCGAACAGATGACCGACTGCTCGCCGCACAGATCGTCCGTCCGGTGTCTAGCAGCATTGCCGTGGAGGTCGAACTGCTTCAGGAAGGATCCAACGCGGAGCGCAATAGCTTTTGCAATATCGGCCGCATGGCGGAAGTCCGATTTCAGCGCACGGGTTTCGGCTTCGCGGACCGCTTTCTCAGCAGGTTGGCCGGGATGTTCCGCGACGGTCCCCAGGCCGAACTCAAGAGCGCAGCGGCCAAGTAGCCATGAACGCCAGTGCGCTTCCGACTTTCGAGCTATTTGGACCGCTGATCTTCGTGATCGGCGCCATCTACGTAATGAGTCCGATGCTGCCGCTGACCCGTCCCTGGGCGCGATTGTTGGTATTCGCGGTGGTGTGGCTTGTCATCGGCCGCTATTTGGAATGGCGTCTTTTCACGACCGTCATGCCTGTGACGGGTCCATGGTACCAGGTCGGATGGGTGTGGGTTTGCTTCATCATCGAGGCACTCGCCCTGTTCGATGCGCTCATTCTCTACCTCGCCTTTTTGCGAACCAGCGACCGCCGTGCAGAGGCGAACACACATGAGGCAAGGCTTCGTGCTTTGTCGCCGGAGAACTTGCCTTGGGTCGACGTATATATCCCGACGTTTGATGAGACGCTGGAAGTCCTGGAAAAAACCATCACCGGAGCAATCTCCCTTGACTATCCGAACCTAAGCGTCTGGGTGCTCGATGACGGGCGGCGACGCTGGCTCAAGGAGTTCTGCGACGAAAAGGGGGTTGGCTATCTTACGAGGGGCAACAACTCTCACGCCAAGGCCGGCAACATCAACCATGCCCTAACCAAGACGAGCGCGGACTTCGTGGCGATTTTCGATGCCGATTTCATCCCACAGCGCAACTTCCTCATGCGGACGGTCGGCTTTTTTGCGGACCCCGCCATCGGAATCGTGCAGGTTCCCCATACCTTCTACAACTACGATCCGACCCAGTCGAGTCTGGGGGTTCAGCAAGCGCTGCCGGATGATCAGCGCTTCTTCTTCGAAGCAATCATGCCAAGCCGGGATGGCTGGAACGCCGCGTTCTCTTGCGGCTCAAACTCCGTAACCAGACGCGAAGCCCTTCGCAGTATTGGTGATGCGCTGCCAACCGATTCGATCACCGAAGACATGCTTCTCAGCATCGCGTTGCTGCGTAACGGCTACATCACGCGATACCTTTGCGAGAGACTGGCCTTTGGCCTGGCTCCGGAGGGCCTGAAGGCATTTTTCGTGCAACGCAGGCGCTGGGCGCGCGGAGCGATTCAAATCCTTTTTCTCGCCGCCGGCCCGTTGGGCCGCAACCTCACGCTCATGCAGCGATTGCTGTTCCTGCCAACACACTGGCTCACCCAAAGCCTGATGTTAATGTTGACCATCATTGCGCCGTTGCTGTTCCTCTGGACGGGCGTGCTTCCGCTGGTCAATGTAACACCAGAAGCGGTCTTGTATTATCTTCTTCCCATGATGCTGGCTGTGGCGGGCGGGATTTGGGCGTTCGCGCCGCGCCAGTATTTTCCGTTTGCCGCTCAAGTGCACGGAACTTTCCAAAGCTTCAAGATCCTGCCGACGGTTCTGCTGACCATCGCAAAGCCGTTCGGTCACGTCTTCAAGGTGACGCCGAAGGGTGCCCTTGCCAAGAGATCCGACTACGACCGAACAATTTTCTGGACGGCTGCCGGCTTGATGGGATTGACGATTGCTGGCCTGGTCATCAACGCTCATTCCGAATGGAGAATTATTGGTCAGGCCGGATTGCTTTCAATCGTGGCATGCTGGGCGGTTGTCAACATTGTGGTGCTGTTCCTTGTATGTATGATGTCGCTGCAGGCGCCGGTACGTCGGGGCGAGGAACGTTTCAAGCTTGACGAACCAATCTGGATCGTTGCGACCAGCGGTGCGCTCTCGACCGGCCGCATCAAGGACATATCACTCACGGGTGTTGCCATCGTCGCAGATGAAAATCGAGCTATCGCGACCAAATCCGGGGAAAACGCGCGCGTTTTTATCACCGAAGTCGGGTTTGTTTCAGCAACCGTAGTCCGACAGACCGGGCGATTTCTTGCGGTCCATTTCGATCTTCCGCCAAGCGTGGAGCGCGACCTCCTGATCCGCAAGCTGTTTACTTCCGGGCTCGATGCGACCACCGTCACGGCCTCGGCACTGTCTTCGACCCGTGCAATGCTCATGAGCATCTGGCATGCCGCCGGGAAGCGGCCGGAGATTGATTCCGAGACAGCAACCAGACCAGCGTTAGCTACAGATAAATTGCCGGCCGAGAGCCTCGTGGTGCTCTCGAAAGTTCAGCCAGAACGCTTGGCAGTGCTCGCGGCTAATCGATCGGCCGCCGCCTGACCGTTGGACCGTCACCGGTTTGTGCCCAAGCCCTCGCCGTTACCGGACCCTTGCAGCGGAAAGCAATCGCTCGTGCGTATTCCGACGGCCGCGATCTTGCCGTTGCGCTCCAATCGCGACAGCGCTACTGCCCTATCGATTAGCGCCCCTCCGCCTGCCGCCTTTTGGTTCGTCCAGCATAATTTGTAATCAGCCGACTTCAGCGCTGCGGGCCACGAGCGACGCCGATTCCGGCTCGATATGCGGTACCGCATCGACCAGCTCGCGCGTGTAGGCGGTCTTCGGATGATCGAACATCGCCCGGCTCTCGCCCTGCTCGACGATGCGACCGTTTTGCAGCACGATGGTCCGATCGCACATCATGCGAACGACGTTGAGGTCGTGGCTGACAAAGAGGAAGGCCAGATCATCCTCACGCCGCAATCGATCAAGCAGTTGCAGCACCACCGCCTGCACCGAGACGTCGAGCGCCGCTGTCGGCTCGTCGAGCACCAGCAGGCGCGGCCGGCAGGCGATGGCGCGAGCGATACCGACACGCGCCTTCTGGCCGCCGGAAAGCTGATGCGGAAACCGCGATAGCAATTCGATCCCCAGCCCAACGCGATGCGCGCACTCCTCCACCCGCTGTCGCAACGCGTCGCCTGCGCGCATGCCGCCAAGCCGCAGCAGTGGATGGGCGATACAGTCAAAGGCGGTGAACCGCGGGTTGAGGCTGTCGTTCGGATCCTGAAAGACGATCTGGATATCCTTGCGGAACGGCGACCGGTGAAAATCGCGCGCCGGGATATGGCCGATCGACTGCCCCTCGAACGCGATCTCCCCCTCGCTCGCATCGATCAGCCGGCAGATGATGCGCGACGTCGTGCTCTTGCCGGATCCGGATTCACCGACCAGGCCGACGCTCTCGCCGGCGCTGATCGTCATGGAAAAGTCCGCCAGCGCCGGGGCGCCCTGATCGAACCTTTTGGCGAGCTTCTGCACCTCGAGCAGCGGCGGCGTGCCTGGTGCGGACTCCGGCCGGCGTGGCCCGGGCATCGCGACTTGCCGCCCCCTCTCCTCTTCCGGCACCAGGTCGGCGATCCGTGATGTCGCCGTGGGCGATGCGGCTACCAGGCGCTTGGTGTAAGGGTGCTGCGGTGCGTGGAACAGCCTCTTCGGTTCAGCCTCCTCGACCAGCCGGCCCTGCTCCATCACCACGACACGGCGACAGTAGCGGGCGGCAAGACCGAGATCATGGGTGATCAGGATCGTCGCCATGCCGCGCTCAGCTGCAATCCCGGTCAGCAGGTCCATCACCACTTTCTGCGTCGTGACGTCGAGGCCAGTGGTCGGCTCGTCCGCGATCAGGAGCGCCGGATTGCAGGAAATAGCCATCGCGATCATCACGCGCTGGCACATGCCGCCGGAGAGTTCGTGCGGGTACGCGGCCATCCGCTTTTCGGGATCGCGAATTTTCACCGCGCGCAACAGCTCGAGCGCTTGCGCGCGCGCTTCATCCCTGGGCATTCGCTTGTGGGCCGTGATGGCATCGGCAATCTGGTCTCCGACGGCCCGGATCGGGTTGAGCGCGGCACGCGGGTTCTGAAAAATCATCGCCATCGCTGCGCCATGCAGATGGCGAAAATCGCCCGCCGATATCCGGGTGATGTCCTGACCACGAAACCGGATGTTGCCCGCCGTGATCCGCCCGGCCGCATCGAGAAGCCGCGCGATCGCAAAACCGGTGACGGACTTGCCCGAGCCGCTCTCGCCGACCAGGCCCAGCATCTCACCCTCACCCAGCGACAGCGAGACACCGCGCACCGCCTCGACAAGCCCGCGCCGTGTCGAGAAGGTGACGTGCAGGTCGCTCAGTCCCAGCAGCGGCGCGGTCATGTTCGCATACGGGGGTCGAGAATATCGCGCACCCCGTCGCCGAGCAGGTTGAAGCACAGCACCGTCAGCATCAACGCCAGGCCCGGAAAAGCGACCAGCCACCACTTGCCGGTGGAAATGAAACGCGCGCCTTCCGCGACCATGATTCCCCATTCCGGCGTCGGCGGCTTCACGCCTAGGCCGATAAAGGAAAGTCCGGCCGCGTTGAGGATTGCCCAACCGAGATTGAGCGAGATCTGCACCGCCATGGCCGGCATCACGTTCGGCAGCAGGAAGCGCAGCACGACCGAGAGATGGCTGTCGCCGCAGGCGCGCGCCGCTTCGACCCAGCCGAGATTGCGGCGGACATTCACCTCCGCCCGCGCGAAGCGGATGTAAAACGGCAGATTGATGATGGCGGTCGCGATCACGATGTTCTCGACCCGGTTGCCGAGTGCTGCGACCATCGCCATGGCCAGCACGAACAGCGGAAAGGCCATGACGACGTCGACGAAGCGGCCGACGCCACGATCGAGCCGGCCGCCGGTATAGCCGCAGATCGCGCCGATCACGGCACCGATCGCAAAGGAGATTCCGACCGCCGAAATGGCGATGGCGAGATCGAGCCGTGCCGCGACGATAAGCCGGCTGAACACGTCGCGACCGAGCTGATCGGTGCCAGCGATGTGTGCCGCGTTCGGCGGCATCAAGGCTTGCGACACGTTCGAGACGATCGGATCATACGGCACGATCCAAGGCCCGAAAATCGCGATCAGCGTGAGCAGGAAAACGCCGGTAGCGGCAACGGCGGTGAGCGGGTTGCCGCGCAAAATCCAGCCGGCATGGCGAAGCGTCGCTGCGGTCATCCGATGGTCACCCGTGGATCTGCGATGCCATAGAGGATATCCACAAGCAGATTGACGATCACGAACACGGTGGCCATCAGCAGCACAAAACCCTGTACCGGCGCGTAATCCGAAGAGAGCAGCGCATCGAGCGCATAGGAGGCGACGCCCGGCCAGGAGAACACTTTCTCCACAAGCACATTGGCGCCGAGCATGGTCGAGAACACAATGCCTGCGATGGTGATGACCGGCAGGATCGCGTTCCTTAGCGCATAGGTGACGACGACCCGCCACCAGGGAAGGCCTACAGAACGCGCAGTGCGCACGAAATCGCTGCCCAGGGAGACCAGCATCGAGGCGCGCGTGATGCGCGCCAGCGGCGCGACCACGAACAGCGCCATGCTCAAAGCCGGCAGGATCAATTGCCTGAAGGCGGCCCACCATCCGTCGAAATCGCCAGCAAGCAGGAAGTCGATCAGCAAGAAGCCGGTCCGCCGTGGCGGCAGGGCCGCAAAGATATCGACCCGGCCGGTCGGATCGGGCGCAAGCCCGAGCAGGTAATAGAAGACATAGATCAGCAACAGGCCCGAAACGAACGTCGGTACGCAGACCCCGAGCGCGCAGAAGAACCGCACCCCGTGGTCGATGAGAGAGCCCGGCCGCAGCGCCGCCAGCACGCCGAGCGGTACCGCGGACACCAGTGCGATCAGCAGCGCTGTGAGGGTGAGTTCCAGCGAGGCCGGCAGCCGCTCGCGAAGATCCTTCGTGACCAGTTGCCCGGTCATCATCGATCTGCCGAGATTGCCGCTGCCGACATCATAGAGATACAGCATCAGTTGTTCCGGCACCGGCTTGTTGAGGCCCATCTGCCTGCGGATGACCTCGATCTCCTCCTTGCCGGCGTTCGGACCGGACGCGAAGAACACCGCCGGATCGCCCGGCAGCACCCGCATCAATAGGAAGGTGAAGACGAGCACGCCGAAGAGCGCCGGCAGAGAGGACAGGAAACGCTTCCCTGCCCGTATCACCGTTGCTCCAAGGCCTGCCATCTGCCTTCCGTTACTTGCGATTGAGATCGCGATAATCGACCTGACGGTGGAACTGGTAAGTGTAGCCTTCGACCGATGTTGCCATCACGGCGTCCTGGCTCGGCTGCCAGAGCGGTATCTGCGGCAGCTCGTTGAAATGGATGGCGTTGAGCTTCAGGCCATCTTCCTCATATTTCGCCGCATCGGGTTCGAAACGGGCTTTCTGCGCGATCTCCACCAGTTCGGGATTGTTGATCGACGAGTAGTTCCAGCGCTGATTGCCGGTGTAGAAGTTGCGGTAGAAATAGTCGGTCGACGGCAGCCACGCCACGATGCCCTCGGTGAAGAACGGAAGTTTCTTCTCGTTGATTTGCGTCGACATCTGCGCGTCCGGCAACTTCTGGATATCGACCTTGATGCCGATCTTGGCGAGTGACTCCTTTACCAGAGCGGCCATCGGTTCGGCGGTTGAAGCCTGCCCGACATTGAAGCTGAACGTGGTCGAGAAGCCATCCGGCATGCCGGCCGCCTTGAGATATTCCTTGGCCTTTCCGAGGTCGAGTTTCACCGGCTGCGCAATCGGATAGGCGCCGCTCGACGGCTTGCCGTCCGCCCACGTCGCACCGTACAGCGGCGAGCCGCGCCCGAACAGCGCGGCCTTGAACATATCGTCATAGGGCAACGCAAAGCCGATGGCGCGACGTACGTTGACGTTGTCGAAGGGCGGAATTTGGTTGTTCATGGAGATGAACGTGACCGCGTTATATTGGGGCGTCGAAATCACCTTCAGCTTGCCCTTGGCCTCGAGCGACTGGACGTCGCTCGCCTGCAGATCGATGACAAGATCAGCATCGCCGCGCTCGACGAGGTTGGCGCGTGTCGCAGGCTCCGGCACCGACTGCACGATGACGCGCTTGAAGAACGCCGTCTTGTCGGCCGTGCCGCGATTCCAGGCCTCGTTGCGCGCCATGATGACCTGTTCACCCGGCTTGAACGTCTCGATCTTGTAGGCGCCGCTGCCGGCCGTGTTCTCCTTCAGCCATGCCGTCGCCCAGGGATCGTCCGCCGTCGCATGGGCCTTGGCGACCTTGGAGTTGAAGATGATGGGATAGACGGTAGCGAGATTGGGAAGCGCCAGCTTGTCCGGCTTCGGCAGCGTCACCTCGATGGTCAGGGGATCGATCACCGTGAACTGGTCGGCCGATGTCATCGATCCCGTGAGGAGCTGCGCTTTGCCGAGCACCGGCGCCGTGACGACCCGGTCAAGAGACCATTTGACGTCTTCCGCCGTGACCGGCGAGCCGTCCTGGAACTTGGCGTCCTTGCGCAGGCGGAATGTCATCTTCAGCCCGTCCGGACTGACCTCGTAAGACTCCGCCAGTTCCCCCGTGATCTTGCCGAGATCGAACACCCATTTGCCATTGAGCTGCTTGCGGCCGAACGAGACCAGACGGTCGTAGGTGCTGAGACTGACCGCGAAGGCTTCGCGGGTCGATCCCGGGATATTCGGGTCGAGCGTATTGACCGATGCGCCGGTCACGTAGCGCAGCGTCTCGGAG
>Ga0247784_1000393_pt1 | contig 11939 bp, 5 predicted proteins | sample UWRJL169409R5_FD_179909 | JGI IMG/M metagenome (GOLD analysis project Ga0247784, IMG submission 179909) | Plant litter microbial communities from Arlington Agricultural Research Station in Wisconsin, United States - UWRJ-L169-409R-5 | ecosystem: Environmental > Terrestrial > Plant litter >...
ATTCGCAATGGTTCGACCACTTCGCTGATCGACTACGCGCAGATAGAGTGGGCCGTGCGAGGCGTGGAGCTCGTCGCCGGCGCAACGGCGACGGTGCGCAACAGTGTCATTCGAAATTTCTCCGACACCGGCATCTATCTCACCAGCTCGACGTCGGCCACGTTGATCAGCAGCAATGTCATCGACAATTTGAACGACGCTGGCACGTGCCTGTTCCTCAGCACTGCATCACCAACGATCCAAGGAAACATCCTGCGCAACTGCCAGTATGGTTTACGGCTGTCGGGTAATTCGACGGCAGTGGTCAACAGCAACAACATCATCAACAGCAACTTGTATGGTGTGTATGCGACGACCGGTACGCCGTTGCCGGTCGTGACGGGCAATCAAATCTACGCCAACACCACCAACAACTTCTTCGCCGACACATTCACCGCTGGCGCGCAGAATCAGGTGTTGAATGCGACGGGCAATTGGTGGGGCACGATCGATGCGACTGCGATTGCCAATAGCATCCTCGACCTGACGGATGCATACACGGCAACTGATCGGCCGACGGTGGATTTCTCTGGCCGGCTCGACGGACCGGGTGGCGCTCCGGTTCCGGGTCTGCAGCTGATCGGTCCGTTGTCCGCAACCTCCACCACGTTGACGGCTGGTGCGACGTACGACGTGCTCGGTGTTGTGTTTGTCGGTTCGGGTAAGAGCCTGACCATTCCTGCAGGTGTGACGTTGCGATACCACAGCACGCCCTCGCGACTCGTCGTCGACGGCTCGCTGTCTGTGCAGGGAACCGAGGCGGCGCGGGTGAAATTCACATCGGGGCTCGCCGATCCAGCCAAGGGAGCATGGCAAGGCATCGAAGTGCGCGCCACTGCGACCACTGTGGCCATCGATTACGCCATCATCGAATGGGCGGTGCGCGCGTTGAGTGTCACGAACACGAATGCGTCCATCAGCAATTCGATCCTCCGCAGCTTCAGCGATACCGGCGTATGGATGAGCGGCGTGAGCGCATCGAGCCAGATCGCCAACAACTACATCGACAACCTTGATAGCACTGGCAACGGCATCTATCTGCTGGCGTCCTCGCCTGCGATCACCAACAACCAGATCTACCGAACCGCGGTCGGCATCTATGCGGAAGGTGCCTCGAATCCCGTGATCACAGGCAACGCGATCTCTAACAACGCACGCGGCATCGTGCTGGATGGAAACAACAGCAACAGCGCCACGGCGGTGCCGAACCCGGTGATCACGGGCAACGACATCTTCGGTAACGCGGGCGCGCAGATCGAGATCTTCGACTACGGCACCACCAACCCCGTCGTCATCAACGCGATGGACAACTGGTGGGGCACGGCGACGCCGGTGGTCGGACAACAGATTCGCTTCACCAGCGGCAGCCCGACGACTTCGTTGAACCACTCCAATCCTGCTAATGCGCCGCGCACGCGGCCGGTGAGCGGCAACATCGCAGTGTCGTCGCTCTATTTTTCGCCCAACGCCGATGGCGTGCAGGACGTGACGACGATTTCCGGATCGCTCAATCAATCGTCCAACTGGACCGTCACGATTCGTAATAGTGGTTCGAGCGTGGTGCGCACGTTCACTGGCAGCGGGACATCCATCAGTGCGAGCTGGAATGGCCAGGATGGCGGCGGCCAGTTGCTTGCCGATGGTGTCTACACCGTTGAGGTCACAGCTACCGCGGCGACTGGCACCAACATGGTCGGGTCGAGAGTCACAACACTGGACAACACGCCGCCAGTCACTGCGATCACATCGCCAACGGCCAGCACATCTTTCAGCAACGTGTTGAGCGTGCCTGTAAGCGGCACAGCGACCGACGGCTACCTGGTCAATTACACGTTGCAATATGGTGTCGGCACGACGCCGACGACGTGGACGAATCTCGCGTCGCAGAGCGGTGGCACTGGGGTGACGAATGCGTTGCTCGCGACGTGGATCATCGGCAGCAGCAATGGTGCCGCTGGATTGGGCAATGGACCTTATGTGTTGCGGCTGGCCAGCAGCGACAAGGCCGGCAATACAGGGCTGGTGCTGGTGCCGGTGACGATCGACCTGCTCTCGATCACGGGCGTAAGCCAGAACGTGCAGCAGATGCGGCCGCTTGCCGGCGAACAGTTGCAGGTCAACTTCACGCTGGGTGCTCCGGCGGTGGCCAAGTTGCAGATCTATCCAGAGGCCGGCGGTTCGCTGGTCAGAGAAATATCACAAACGTTCAGCTCGGGCGGCGTCAAGAGCATGACTTGGGATGGTCGCAACAGCGCCGGTGTGTTCGTGGCCGACGAGGCTTACAGCTACGCCATCCTGGCAAACGACGGTACGCGCATCGCGGCCTACGATCCGCCACCCCCAGGCACGATAGGGTCCGGCTCGGGCACCGTCGATGCCACCTACAACGCCAACGAGAACGACTTCTGGAAAATGAACTACACGATGAATCATTACGGCCGCGTGCGCATGCAGGTGGGCGGCTGCACGACGCCGACGCACTTCCCATACAACTGGGTGCCTTTCCCGCCGGGCGTGCATCCGCTGATCTGGGACGGGCGCGATGCCAGCGGCCGGCTGGTGACGGGATCGTGCGATATCTATTTCGATGCGCCGTTGATGATGAAGTCGAACATGGTGATCGTACGCGGCGCCAAACCGCTGGTGAGCGGTGCGGGTGCGAGCCCGAATATCGAAGTGAAATCCAATCCGTTCCGGATCGCGCACAGTTACGAACAGATTTCCAGGATCTCTTATCGGGTCGACCAGGACTCGTACGTCACCGTCAAGTTGTTGCCACCGGGCGTGTCTGATCCGAGCAGCCCGCAGGCCATCGTGCTCACCGACACGGTGCTGCAGCCGGCGTCGAGCGGTGGCGCGCCGGCCGATTATCAAGTCGAGTGGCGAGGCTACGAAGAGCTCGACAGCAACGACATCCTGGTGAGCGATGAAGGCAGCTATACGTTTGCAATCACCGCAACCAGCGCCGTCTCGGGAGCAACGACTGTGTATCGTGGAGTACTGCAACTATGGCAATGAGGGTGGCGTTGGTCGCCGCAACGGTTTGGGCCTCGGCAGTCCACGCAGACAGTGCAGCCGAACCTGAGTTGGCGTACATCGCATATACCAAAGGCTATTGGGAAGCTTGGGTGGCTCGCGCCGACGGCAGTGGTGCTCGTCAAGTCACGCGCTCGGGAAACGATAAGACGCGTGTGTCCTGGTATCCGGACGGTAAGTCGCTGCTGGCCAGTTGCAACGACGGCACATTGGTGCGCGTCGATCTGAACGGTAGCGAAAAGAAAATCTCGTTGGAACAATTCCCGGTCGTCGACGCCGCGCTCTCGCCCGACGGAAACTACATCGCGTACTCCTTCAGCACAGCGATTGACGGTAACGACCTCTGGGTCGCTCGCAGCGACGGCACGGCGGCGGAAAAGATCGTGCGCATGACGAAGCTACAGCACGAGCCGGCATGGACGCCCGACGGATCGCAGATCTATTTTCTATCTGGCGACGGTGGGCAGGGGCATGACATCTGGAAAGTCGCACTGACCGGCCGCCAGACCGAGCAAATCACTGTCGGCGCGTTGTATCACTTCGACGTTGCAGTGTCGGAGACCGGTGCGCTCGCGTTCTCGTCCAATCGCAGCGGCAACTATGAAATCTATCTGCAGCCACCGGGCGGTAAGCCCGAAGCGCTGACGGACGATCCCGCACTCGATGGCCGGCCGGCGTTCTCGCCCGATGGATCGCAGCTCGTCTTCGAGTCCACGCGTGGCGGCCAGCTCAATCTGTGGCGCATCGATCTGAAGTCTCGCGAGCTGAAGCAAGTCACGAAACTGGCGGACGGAGCGCGGGCACCCGCTTGGTATCACGGAGCTGTTCGATGAAATATTCAACGAGCCACCATGCTCGTCGCTTGCTGGTGATGTTGTCGCTTGCATTGATGCCGGTTGCGTTGGTCGCGCAGGAACTGGCGATTTCTCAGGTCCGGCCGGACAAGACTCGAGTGCTGTCGAGTAAGAACGAGAGCGTGCAGGTGCGTTTTTCGCTCAGTGCTCCAGCGCAAGTCGTGCTGCGTCTATACGACGGTCGTGATTTGCAGATTCGCGAGATCGCCACGCGCTCGGTGCTGCCGGCCGGCGAGCACACTATCAGCTGGGATTTGCGCGATCAGCGCGGTCGCCCAGTGCCGGACGAGGCTTACTCATATGTGATCGAGGCTCGCGGCAGCGACGGCAAGATCGTTCGCCATGATTTGACGGATCTCACCGGTGGCACCGATCTCGCCGTGCGCGACGTCAAATGGGATGCACAGAGCAGCAAGCTGTCTTATGTGCTCGACAAGCCAGGGCGTGTGAGTGTGCGCATGGGGCTGAACGACGGCGGTCCGCTGTTGCAGACGCTGCTCGATTGGGTCGTGCGCCCGGCGGGCTTGCAGCAGGAAACCTGGGATGGCAAGGACGCATCGAATGTTCTGGATCTTTCCAGACATCCGCGCCTGGTGACCAGCGTCCAGGCATTTGTGCTGCCGGAGAACTCCATCCTGGTTGGCAGCGCGCCGGTGAAAGTTGCGTTGATCTCCGATCTGGATTCGAAGGCACCTCGCCGGGAACAAATCGCCAGGACGGCAAAGCGTATGTATGCGCATGGCCAGCAACCGTTGGATGCGCGAGGCGATTTCAAAGTGCATCTGACGATGCCGAAGGATTTGCCGCGTAACGCGGCTGGCCTGCCGATTGTCTCGGCGACCGTGCCGGTCAAGTTGGATGTCGATGCCAAGGATCGCGAGCGGGCGCTGGCGCGGCGTTTCGAGCCGGTGTTTTTCGTCGACGGCCAGTTTGCTTTCGAGAACGAGGTTGGCTTCGTGCCCATGACCTGGAACTTCGATCCGTCTGCGCTCAATGCCGGCGAGCACTTTCTCACGGTCAACTTGCGCGGCTACGAAGGTAACTTCGGCATGGCGACGGTCAAGGTGCTCGTGCAGCGTCCGAACTGAATTGTTGGTCAAGATACGGAAGCAGGAATACGGACATGGAAGATCAGCGCATTCGCACGGCACGCCGTGTGTTGATTGGATGGCTGGCCCTGGCCAGCCTCCTGATTGGAATATCCGTGGCTCGGGCGCACGACTTCGGTGGCCCGAGCAGCGGTGGAGGCGGCGATCCACCGCCTCCGCCCGGTCCTCCCTGCAATAGTTGTCCGTGCGCCGGACCGGGCGGCGGAGGTGGAGGTGGTGGCGGCGGTGGTGGTGGCGGCGGAGGCCCCGGAAACTCCGGTGGCAATCCGGGCGCCAGCGGCGGCAAGCCTGTTTCGTTCTACAACGGCGCGGAAGAAATGACGCTGACCGACCTCGTCGTCAACGGCGTCTTCCCGATTCAGATCCAACGAAAATACGACAGTCGATCGAGCTACGACAGCCCGCTCGGCTACGGCTGGTCGTTCCTGCACGATCGGCGCCTGTACGAGTATCCGGACAACTCGGTCCTCGTGCGGCATGGCTGCGGCACGCGCGATCGTTATGTACTTACGGGTGGCAGCTACGTGACGCCGACCGGCAGCATGCTATCGGAGCTCTCACAGCAGTCGGACGGCAGCTTTCACCTGAAGTATCTAAACGGTGTGATCGATATCTTCGACAGTCAGGGACGGCTGACTTCATCGAGCGACGCGCGAGGCAATCGGCACGAGTACACCTACGATTCGCGCGGCAAACTGCCGCTGGTCGGATCCTCGAAGGAATCTATAGCACCGACTCAGCCGATGACGGTTGCTTACAATTACCGTTTGACGCGGATCGACGAACGCGCGGCCAATGGCACGTTGACTGGTCGATTTGTGACTTTCACATACGACGAGAACACGGGGCGGCTGGCGTCGGTGACCTCGGACGACAACCGGTCGGTCACCTATCAGCACGATGTGTCCGCGTCGCTGACGTTGGGCAACCTGACGCAGGTGAATGGGCTCGAAGCCCTGGTTGCGACCTACGCCTACGCCGATCCTCTCGATCCGCACAACATGACGAGCATCACGCCGGCGCAGGGCCGCACGCCTATCGTGAATACCTATGACGATCAGGATCGAGTGATCCGTCAGGAGGAAGGCACGCGTCGCATGGATATTGTCTATAACACTCCATACTCGCGTACCACGGTAACTCGCACGATCCGCAATCACGAAGGACTCAATCCATACACCGCCGTGATGGTGTACGACTTCGCTACCACCGGACGCGTCACCAAATTCACCGATCCGCTCGGGCATGAGACGCGCTATACATACAACACGGCGCAGCTGCTCTCGCGCCAGGAGACCTGGCAGAAAGACGGCACGACGTTGTCGCTGTCGCAGGCTATCGACTGGACCTACGACACGAACGGCAACAAGCTGACCGAAAGCATCGCGCTCGACGGCGGCGAGACGATCACTCGCTCGTGGACGTATCAGCAGAACTGGATCGCCTCCGAGCAGCTGATATCGAGCGCCGCGCCGGCAAAAATCTTCCGCACCGAGTACACATTCTTTTTCGGCAGCGATGGCCGGCCGACGAATGTACAGAGCGAGAAGCGTCGCAAGGACGATGGCAGCTTTCAGACGACGACGTATACCTATGACAGCCGTAATCGCCTGCTGACGACGGTGATGCCGGATGGCGTGGAGTTCGTGAACGAGTACACCGGCGAGTACGTGACCCGGCGTTACTTCCGAGTCGGCGGTGCTTCGATACCGCAACTGGAACAGCGCTTCGAGTACGGTGCCGACGGTAACCTCACGAAGCGTTGGGATGCGCGCGACAATCTCACCGAAATGACGTACGACGACCGAGGTCGCCTCATCACGGTGACCAACCCGCTCGGCGAGCAGACGATCTACACCTATTCCAACGACAGGCTCGAATTCGTCGAAACCGGGCACACGACGGCGGCGGGCGAAGGGCAGGTCACGAAATATTTGTACGATGCTCGCGATCGCGTCATCGGCGCTCAGCGCAAGAACGATTCCGGTGTATTCGTCACGCAGCAGACATTGCGGCTCGATAGCGAGGGTCGCAGGATCGGCGTCACCGACGCCCTCAACCGCACCACCCTCATTGGCTACGATTTAGCAGGTCGAGTGGCAATGATCGCCGACCCGGCGGGCAAAACAACGCAGTTCGCGTATGACGCGCGCGGCAACCGCGTGTCGATCACCGACGCGCTGAGCCGGCAGATCCGCTACGAGTACGACGATCTCGATCGCATCGTGGCCAAGGTCGAAGCGGGAACGGTGCCCGCCGGACGTACCGAGCTGACCTACGATGCGGCGGGCAACCTGGTGGCGGTCAAGGATGCCGAGAATCACACCACGATTTTCCAGTTCAACAGCCTGTCGCAAAAGACTCGCGTCACTCAGGCCGGCGGGCAGTTCGTGCAGTATGTGTACGACAACCGCGGCCGCGTCCAGCGAGTGTTAGATTCAGTCGGGCACAAGACGGAGTTCGCGTACGAGGACTGGGGTTATGTGCGCGAGGAGCGACGCTTCACTACGGCCGCTGCCACTGTGCCGAGCAGAACGATCGCATACACCTATGACGAAGACGGCAACGTGACTTCCGAGAGCGATAACGGCGTGCAGCTAACGCCACTGTATTCGATGACGTACGATGCACTCAGCCGCATGTACGACGAGACGGTTAAATATGTTCCTGGTGGCGATCGCGTGCTCCGCCATAGATACGATCGATACGGCAATCGTCGCGAGTTGACGCTGCAGGATACGGCCGCCATCGTCAGCTCATATTCCTACGACAAGCTCAATCGCCTGACGTCCTCTACGCTGGCGGGCGCAACTTCGACGCTGCAGTACTACGACGACGATGCCAAGCAGAGCATCGCGTTGCCCAACGGAGTCACCGAGTCCTTCACTTATTTTTCGAACGGACCGCTGCAGACGATCGCAGTGGCCGGTCCTGGCGGGTCGTTGGATCAGCTGTCGTATACGTACGACGACCTCCTGAACATTGATACGCAGACCGATCAGCATGGCGTGCACGATTTCAACTATGACGCGCTCTATCGGCTGACCCAGGTGCAACGTCCGCTCGCTTCCGGTTTGCCGAACGAGAGCTACACATACGACCGTGTCGGCAATCGCGAGGATGCGGTCAATGCCGCGCTTTATGACTATGACGTCAACAATCGCCTCACGAGCAGCCCTGGGCTGACGTATTCATACGATACGGATGGCCAGCTGGCGACGCGCAGCGACGGTGCTTCGTTTACGCACGATCTCGCCGGACGAATGACCGGATATTCCAAAGGTTCGGTGAGCGCGGAATACGAATACGAGCCGAGCGGTCGGCGGATTCGCAAGATCGTCGCCGGTGCGAGCGGAACTACGTTCTATATCTGGGATGGCACCGAGTTGCTCGCGGAATACGATGCGGCGGGTGTGCGGGTCAAGCGCTATGGCCGTGTCGGCGACATCGGCGGTCCGATTCAAGTCCAGGACGCCGCGGGTACGTACTACGTTCACCTGGATCACTTGCAGACACCCCGCTTCGCCACGAACGCGACCGGCCAGGTCGCCTGGCGAGCACGCTATACGGCGTTCGGTCAGGCAACAGTCGATCAAGATCCAGACGCCAACGGTGTGTCGCTCACCATCAATCTGCGCATGCCGGGTCAGTATTACGACGCGGAGAGCTCGCTCCATTACAACTATTTGCGCTACTACGATCCGGCGACCGGTCGCTATATTCAGGCGGATCCGATCGGCATCAACGGCGGCATCAATGTCTACTTGTATGCTAATGCGAGCCCCGCGGTGTTCTTCGACCGGTTGGGAATGCAGGCGTCGAACGGCGAAGGCTGTATCAAGCTGATGTGCATTCCCGGCTTCTGGCAGGAGAAGCTGGATTCCAGCAAACTGATCGACGCCGGCAAGTGGCGGCTGGTCAACGTGCATGTCGAGCCGCCGCGTATGCCGCAGGGCCCGAAATTGCCGGAAGGCGGACCTATGGGTATTCCCGGTCTGCTGTCGCCGGCGCAGACGGCGCTGTGTTTCTTTGCTAAAACGGACACGTATCGCGACGAGTTCAGCCGCTGGCGGCAGTGGCGGTGCCTGGAGATGTGCCCGACGTCCTGCCCGGGAGATCCGATGTTCCGTGAGACTTCCTATATCGAAGATGGCGGTACCTACGTGAAGGAACGCAAGGAGCGGCAACAAGTCGTGAGACAGATCAGGGCGATCATCCCGCTGCTCACGTGTATGGAGATCCTGCGTGGGTTCAACTGATGCGAGGAGTGTGCTCGCAGCGGTCGCGATCACGCTGTTGCTGTTGGGCGTCGATCTGTTCGTCATTGCGCCGTGGATCTTCAGCCTGAGGCTGCAACATGCCGCCGACGATCTAGGGGCGGTGCTGCCATTGTTGGCGGCACCGCGCTTGGTGGTTGGATTGATCGCCGGCACTGCATTGGCGATGTCGGCTGGGGTTGCGCCCAGCCTATGGTCGATCGTGGGCTATGCCGCGTGGCTGTTCTGGAGCTTCCATCGTTCCGAGGCGTATGTGGATTGGTCGAGCGCTCACGCGATCGCTTCAGCGGTCGTCCCTTATGCGTCGGGTCTCATCGGCATGGCCGGCGGCATCGCAATCGGTCGAGCCATGAGGCATCGCTTTACGTGAGATCGGTGGCACAGAAGGCCGCGTTATGCGCCGTGGTCGTCGGCGTCGGGCTGCTGCACTTCGCGGTATTCAGCATTAGTTACGTGCAGGCACATGTCGATCCATCGCCGAATGCCGGGGCGTGGAGCGTTGTGGCGACGGTGTTGTCAGTGCCTCTCGTTACGCTCGCTCAGCTGGTGAGTCACGTGGACCTGTTTCCGCTCGCTGCTTTCACCAACAGCGTTCTGTGGGGAGTCGGCTGCGCCGTCTTGATTGCGAAAAGGCAGACGCGCGCGAGCAGCGGTTCGAGCTAGAAGGTGGCGCCGGGGAAGCGAGCTCCCCGGCGCCTCGAGACCGTATCTCTACGGCACGATCGCTGGTTGCACCGGCGCGCCATTCACTGTTCCACTGAACACGAACTGAGAGCCGGGATTGATACCGACGTTGGCGGCGGCCGAGTTGGTGATCGTCACATTCGTCAGCGGAGCGTTACCGCGTGCACCGCTCATGGCCAGGATGCCGGCGCCGCCATTGTTGGAATCGTCGATCCTGACGTTGGTGATCGCGACGTTCGGCATTTCACCGCCACCGGTTTTGAATTGGATGCCGTCGTAAGTGGAATCGAAGATGTCGGTGTCTCGGATGACGGCGCCGACAATCGGCGGACCCTGCGGGAACAGCGTGATCGCGCCAAACTGCTGCGCCTCGCCCCAGAAGGCACCGCCGCAACGGAACAGTCCATTGTTGGCAATGAGTGTCGTGCCCGAGAACGGCAGCGGGGCATGATCGGTCGCCAGCATGATGCCGGGATAGGTCATGGTGTCGAAGATCAGATTGTTTTCTATCGTGTTGTTGGCGCCGCCGTAGATGGCGATGCCGTTCGCACGCCACGGCAGTTGCACGGTGTTGTTGGTGAATCGGTTATCGCGTGCGACGTCCGCTGTCGTGTCTCTCACACGCGGGTTGGCCCATACCGCCAGCGAGTCGTCACCGGTATTGCGGAAGTGCGAGTTGAATACCCGCGAGCTGCGCGTGCCATTGCTGAAGTTGACGCCGTCGGCATAGGTGTTTCGGATTCGCAGGCCGGTGAATTCCAGGCCGTTGCCTGGATTCCAATAAGCCGGCGTATCGCTGAAGTCACGACCGACCCAGGCGCCGACATTGACGTGCTCGATCCACAGATTGCTGAACCGGCTGTTGGCGCCGAAACGTCCGTTCAATCCGTGGCCGCGATTGGCCCGATTGGTCGTCATGCCAAAGATCGCGAGATCGGAGATTTGCACATTGTCGTCGACGTCGAAGCCGACATTGCCTTCGTGCGGATGGTTGATATTGCCCACGACGTTCTGCGGTTCCGTCGTCGTGTAGAGCTGCGAGTGCCACATGCCAGCGCCGCGGATCACTACATTGCGGATACCTAGTTGGTTGTATTGGCCGCGCGTCGGGTCAGGCGTGAGGATCTTCTGTTCCTGCCGCCAGCGGCCGGCTGGAATCCACACGCATTCGATGACGCCGTTCTGGTCGTCCATCACCGCACGTTGAATGGCGGCGGTGTCGTCGGTGTTGTCGTTTGGCGTCGCGCCGTAGTTCACGATCGACGTGCAGTTGCTCGGCTGGCTGAGCGGTGGCGCGACCAGCTCCAGATCGACCAGATCGATGATGTAGAAGGTGGCCGTGTCGTTGCTGTCTCGTTGCAACCGGAAGCGAGTGCCGGTGGGATACGTCGTTGGCAGCAATGCACTCGACTCATCGAACAGGCGTCGCGCATCGGGCCCCGGGGAGTTGCTGAGACCTTCGGTGTCGTCGGTCTGTCCGTAGAGCCAGCTGTGACGCGACGACAATGTGATTTTCTGCACGAAGGTCATGGATCCGCCGGGCTGGGTTACATACAGGCTGATCGTCGCCTCGGTGCCACCGCCGCCAGGTGCATCCGGAATGGAGTTGCGAACCACGATGGAGTTGGCCGCGCTCGTAGAGGTGAACTCCACGAACTCGCCGGTACCGTTCAATCGCACCGACTGGCGGCCCGACGATTCAGTCGCAAAGTTCGTGTGCCCGAAGGTGCGCAGCGCATTCGCCGTCAACAAGGTGCCTTGATAGCTCGCTGTCTCGGCTTCGAGTTCGACGTAGGGTAGGGCGGCACCGCGTCCGACGACGATGGACTGGGAGAACGAGTTGTTGTTCTCGTTAGTCTCGACGATGGCATTGGTCGCATCGGCAGTGGCTGTGACAGTGGCACCGCCGCTGGTCGCGGTCCAGCTACCTGGAATAGTCA
>Ga0247784_1000394_pt1 | contig 11916 bp, 10 predicted proteins | sample UWRJL169409R5_FD_179909 | JGI IMG/M metagenome (GOLD analysis project Ga0247784, IMG submission 179909) | Plant litter microbial communities from Arlington Agricultural Research Station in Wisconsin, United States - UWRJ-L169-409R-5 | ecosystem: Environmental > Terrestrial > Plant litter >...
CGACGAACTCGACATTGCGCGGCGGCGCCGGCAACGACACCTTGAACGGCAGCGGCGCGGGCTGGCTGACCCTAATGGACGGCGGCGCGGGTAACGATACCTACACCATGCAGACGGGTTCGAGTCGCTCGGACCGCATCACCCAGAACGACACGGAAGCCGGCAAGGTCGATACCGTCGTCTTCGGTGCCGGCGTCAATCCACTCTCGGTCTCTCTCAACTTCTCCCATGAGGGAGATCTGATTATCAACTATACCGGCGCATCGTCGCTGACCATCACCGGCTTCCTGCTCGAAGATACGAATGGTCGCAAGATCGACCAATTCCTGTTCGAGGACAGCCCGGACACGGTGTGGACCGCGGCCTACGTCGAGTCGCTCCTCATGACGCCTTCCAACGCAGCGAACTACATCCGCGGCACCAGCGGCAACGACATCATCAACGGGCTGGGTGGCGATGATTTCATTCGCGGCGGCGCTGGCGACGACACTCTGATCGGTGGCGGTGTCGGACTGCTGAACTCCGATCGCCTGTACGGCGAGGACGGCGACGACACTCTGATCGGCGGCACGCAGAGCTATGGCGGCGCCGGCAACGACGTGATTCGCGGCTCCGGCGGCATGATGGGCGAGGCGGGCAACGACATCCTGGAAGTGGTCGAGGGTTCGGGCGGCAGCCTGGAGGGCGGCTCTGGCAGCGACACCTACGTCATCAATCGCGGCGGCGCGCAGAACCTGCAGCTCAGCGGCATCGGCGATATCAACGCCGATGGCAATTATCTCGATGCCGATCCGACGTCGACCGATGTGCTGCTGTTCGCGTCGGGCATCACGGTCAACGACGTGCAGCTCGTCCGCGCGGGAACGGAATTGTTGAGGGTGGAGATCTACAATCGATGGGGCGTGCTCGATCGCTCCATCGAAATCAACGGCTACTTTGTCGCGGGCAACGCGAGCTCCATCATCGATGAGATCCGTTTCACCGATGCACCGTCCGTCGTATGGACCTATGCCGATGTCCTGAGTCGCGTCAGTGAAGGGAGCGCGCGCAGCGAGACCGTCACAGGCGGCAACAGCGCGGATGTCCTTCGTGGCTACGGCGGGGATGACCTGCTACGAGGCAACGGCGGCAACGACGAGCTCATCGGCGGGGCCGGCAACGATGTGCTATGGGGCGATGAGGGCGCCGACACCTACCGCTTCGGTCACGGCCAGGGCTACGACGAGATCGTCGACTCGCAGGGATCGAACGTCATCGCCTTCGATGCCGGCATCACGCTTGCGGACGTGACTTTCTACCGTGTGTCCGGGCGAGGCCATTTGGATGATTCGATCTTCACGAGCGGCGATGATCTCGTGATCGTTCTAAACAGCAGCGCCGAACAGCTGCGTGTCAGGGGCTACTACGCCTCGCAATCGGCGTCGCGCATCGATCTCTTCACCTTCAGCAACGGCACGTCGCTGAACTCCGCGCAGCTCAACGGCGTGGTCATCAACCAGAGCGGTACCGCGAACTCGCAGACCGGTAACACCGGGAACAGCACCTTCATCGTCGATCATCGCGACGACACGGTGTACGGCATGGAGGGAGGCGGCATCGACACGGTGCAGTCCTCGGTATCGTTCGTGCTGAACTATGAAGTGGACAACCTGACGCTCACCGGCATCCTCAACAATACCGGCGAAGGCAACGAGCTGAACAACGTCGTCCAGGGCAATGCCGGCCACAACATCCTGCGAGGCGGCGGCTACATCGGTGCGGGCGAGGGTAATGCGGACACGTTGATCGGCGGCCAGGGCGACGACACGTATTACATCGATATCCTCGGCGGCAGCGACTACTCGGGCTACACAAATACCAATGACACCGTCGTGGAATTGGCCGGTGAGGGTTACGACACGGTCGTGTACTCGGGCTATTCGCTGCAGCTCGCGGACAACATCGAGCGGGTGACCCTCGGCGGCTATTCCTCTGGCTTCAGCGCCGTTACGGTGCCCGTCGGCATCGATAGCCGGCCGCGGATCACCGGCAATGCGCTCGACAATGTCATCGATGCGTCGAGCACCAACGGGTCGGCGAGCCTGGTCCTCGACGGCGGTGCAGGCGCCGACGAGATGATCGCAGGTGTCGATGGCCAGACGTTCGTCATCGACAACGCCGGCGATGTGATCCGCTTTGGCGTGCTCGGCAACCCGCTCGGCAATGTCGAGACGTACCTCTCCTTCACGGCACCGGACTTCATTCGCGGCATTACCTTGCTCGGCACCGAGACGATCTCGGCGACCGGCAACGGGTTGAACAACACGCTGGATGGTTCGAAGAATGGCGCTGCGAATGTGCTCACCGGCGGTCTTGGCAACGACACTTACATCGTCGGCAGCGGCGATACGATCGTGAAGGACTGAACGGGGGCGTGGATCTCGTGCAGAGTTCAAGCAGCTACCAGCTGCAGGATCATCTGGAAAATCTGACGCTCACCGGCACGGCGGCGAACGCAACCGGCAACGCGCTGGACAACGAGCTGACCGGCAATGCCTCCGCCAACATCCTCGATGGCGGCGCGGGCATCGATCGTATGGTGGGAGGTGCCGGTAACGACACGTACGTCGTGGATGGCGCGGATATTCTTGTCGAAGGCTCGAACGCCGGCACGGACGAAGTACAGTCGTACGTCGACTTCACGCTGGCGACGAACTTCGAGAACCTGACGCTGCTTGGTACCGGCAACATCAACGCCACCGGCAACACGGTGGTGAACACCATCCGTGGCAACGCCGGCAATAACCTGATCGACGGCGGCAGCGGCAACGACATCATGTACGGTGGCGCCGGCGACGATGTCTTCATCGCCAACGCGACCAACGACCAGGCGAACGAGCTCATCGGCGAAGGCATCGACGAAGTGCGCGCCGGCGCCAACTACACGCTGGGCGGCTTCGTCGAGAACCTACTGCTGACAGGCACCGGAAACTTCTCTGGCACCGGCAACACGCTCGACAACGTGATCACCGGCAACACCGGTAACAACAACCTTTCGGGCGGCGACGGCAACGACACGCTCATCGGTGGCACGGGCACCGACCAGATGACGGGCGGTCTCGGCAACGACACGTTCTACGTCGACGCGTCCGGCGATACTACCAACGAGATGTCGGGCCAAGGCCTGGATGCTGTGTACTCCTCGGTCTCGAGGAACCTCGCCTCGAACATCGAGCTGCTGTTCCTCACCGATCCGGCGGCCATCACCGGCGGTGGAACCAATATCTCGAACCTGATCCGCGGCAGTTCGGCGGACAACACACTCACCGGTGGCACCGGCATCGACATTCTGGAAGGCGGTGTCGGCAACGATACGTTGTCGAACACGACCAACAAGACGCTGCTCAACGGCGGTTCGGGGTCTGACGTGCTCGCCGGCACCGCGGCCAACGATCTGCTGATCGGCGGCACTGGCAACGACACACTGACGACCGGCTCAGGCGCCGACATCATCGTCTTCAACATGGGCGACGGTCAGGACACGGTGGCGGCGAGCACCACGCGCGATAACACGTTGTCGCTTGGTGGTGCGACGTATGCCGATCTGTTGTTCCAGAAGATCGGCAACGACCTGGTGCTGCAGGTCGGTGCGACCAATCAGATCACCTTTACCGGGTACTACGCGGCGACGGCGAATCGCAGCGTCAACAATCTGCAGGTGGTCATCGAAGGCACGAGCGAATATGAAGCGGGCTCGACCAACGCGATGCGCAACAAGAAGATAGAGACGTTCAACTTCGAAGGCCTGGTCGCGGCGTTCGATACGGCGCGCGCGGCGAATCCGAGCCTGACGACCTGGGCATTGACGAACGCGTTGCTCGCTCAGCATCTCTCCGGCAGCGACACCGCCGCCATCGGCGGAGACTTGGCGTATCGTTACAACCGCTTCGGCAACCTCTCGGATATCTCCTATACACCAGCGCTAGCGATCCTCGGAGCCAGCAACTTCGGCAGTGGTGCGCAGTCCCTGCAGTCGCTTGCGTCGTTGCAGGACTCCTCCGTGCGGCTGAGCTGAGCATCGAGGCTGAGCGGGACCGGACCTGCAGTGATGTAGGTCCTCCATTTATGGCCGCGAAGAGGCGAAACGAGGCGCTGTCATCATCAGAGATGTGCTCGCCGATGGCTCTGTCCTGGCGCCGAATCAGTAGGCACATCTGAAGGGGTTCTGATGGCGTAGTATCCAATTATTCGAACGACGTGTTTCGGTCGGGGAGGGCGCGCGCTCGATGAGTTGTCTCCCGCTATACTGACGACGATGCTTCGCTCCATCCAGCCACTGCAATTCCTCCTGACGCTGCTTGCCGGCTGGATCAATCGTCGGCAACTCGAGGCGATCGAATATCTGAAGGCGACGATCGCCGAATCGCTCTTTCAGCAACCGATTTTCTTCCTTGATGCAAGACCATCGCTGCTACTCGCAGCGTGGTTGACCTTAACCACTATCAGTGGCGATCCTACTGCCGCGGGCTGTATGGGCTCCCCGCTGCCGCATAACTGGCAATTCGCCACAAACAGGTTAACCAATGTCCCTACCGCAACACTACGGGGATGATTCTTCCGTATACCATGCGTGAATCAGAAAGGCGGGTGAGCCGTGCATCAGCCGGACTACCGCAGCTCGACACACCATCAAATCATACGATCGAGTGCATGCGTGAACTCGCACGGCTTGTCCGATGAGTGACTGCGGAGTGGGAGAAGACGAGTTCACTGCTTCCCGAATCAGCGGATGGGCATATTCACGCGAAATCGTCGGTGAGCGAGTGGAATACACGGTGAATGCATCCAGGATGGATGAACTCAGCTCACTGAGGCCGAGCACCTGCTGCAATTCTCCGACGGACTCGAAGGGACCGTTGCGCGGTCCATAGCCAATCTTCGCGATCGCGTAATCACTGCGCTCGGCGCCGCCGGCGCTGCGTTCGTCATCAGCGTCGCGCCAGTCGATGATGCGCGAGGCGAAGGTTGCGGCCACCTCTGCATCGAGGCCCCCTGCGACGAACACCGTCGCTAGCAAAGGCGCTTCGGTTGCGTTTAGATCGACGCGACCGGCTTCGTGCTCGACTCGAACGTCGATGGTTCGATCAAACAGCTCGATTTGTTGTCGCGTGCTGAAGCCGTCGATGGATAGCGAATCGCCGCGCGCAAGCATCAATCGAATGACACTATCGGCGACAGTCGAGGCTTCAACGAACTGCGCGCTACGCAACGACATTCGTGCATTCGATCGAGTGATCGCAAGCGTCGATGTGGCCAGGATGGTGAGCAAGCTCACCATCCACAGTACAGCGATAAGCGCGAGCCCAAGCGATTTACGGTGTCGTGCCATGCGACAGTGTCTTGCGCAGCGAGCGGAATTTATCACGCAGCTCGTCCATCATGTTCGCGGCTTCTTCTCGTGAGCGGATCACGTGCGGCGTCAGGAGCACGATGAGTTCTGTGCGACGTTGATCGTTGTCCACCGAGCCGAACAATGTTCCAAGTCCGGGAATACGTCGCAGCAGCGGTACGCCCGAGCGCGTCTTCGAGCGGCTCTCGCGAATGAGGCCGCCGAGCGCGATGGTCTCGCCATCGTGCACGGCCACGGAGCTCGAAAGTTTTCGCTGTTGGATGGTCGGCGAATTGATGCTGGAGCTCCGCGTCGGCACGACGTCGCTGATTTCCTGTTCGATATCCACCAGCACCAGGCCATTCTTGTTGACCCGGGGCGTGATGCGCAGGATCACGCCGGTATCGCGCAGCTCGATCGAATTGACGATGGGAGCATCGTTGCCGACCGTGCTCACCGAAGACTGAGTTGCAATTGGCACCTGATCGCCCACTTGTAGCTGGGCCTCGCGGTTGTTGAGCACCAGTAGTTTCGGCGACGAGATGACTTTGACGTTGGTCAACGATTCCAGAGTATTCAGCACCGCCTGAATGTCGGTGCGGCCGGTATATAAATAGGAGAGGCCGGGAAACTGGCGCAGGATCGCGCCGCTGCCGGACTCGCTGAGAACGATTGGGCCCTGTGAGCTTTGATAAGCCCATTGCAATCCGAAACGAAGCTCATTGGTCAGGGTCACTTCGGCGAGCGACGCCTCGATCAGCACCTGAATCGGTTCGACGTCGAGCCGTCGCAGCGCCGGCTCCATCACAGCGAATTCCTCCGGCAGCGCATAGATCAAAAGTGCGTTCGATTCCTCGTTCGGAACGATCCGCATGCTGTTCGTCGTTGCGTTGGTGTTCTCGCGCAGGTTCGGCAGTGAGGCGCGGGCAGGTTGCGAGCGTTCGTCCGTGTTCCGGTCGCTAACCGACGTGGAAGGCGACAGCGACAGGATATCGTTGAGCGAAGCGGCAAGATCGCTCGCCTTGCCGTTTTGCACGTCATACACATACAGCCGCCGGTTCCGCGCACTGATACCTATGTCCAGCTGCTTGATGAATGTTTCGACTTTCTTCAGGTAATCGGCTTGCTGAGTCACGGCCAGGAGCGAGTTCAGCCGCGCCAGCGGCACGAATCTCACCAGACCCGCGGTTGGGCTCTTTGGGTCCGAGAATATTTGCGTGAGCTCGTTCGCAGTGGTGGCGGCATCCGCGTATTCGAGTGGGAACATTCCAAACGACATGCCCGCCAGCCAGTCGACGTCGAATGTTTCAACCATGCCGAGCAGTGTGCTCAGCTCCGCACTGGTGCCGGCGAGCAGCAGCAGGTTCCTGTTCTCATCGACACGCAGGATGGCGCCGTCCGCTGCGAAAGGGCGCAGCACTTTTTCCATGTCCGCGACCGACACATATTGCAGGGAAACGATTTGAATCCCGAATCCCGGCCGCCGACTACCCGAGGTGCGTAGCCCACTGATATGTCGCGGGGCTTCCTTCAACGGCACCACGTTGTAGCCGCCGTTCGCGGCAACGAGTGCCGCACCTTGCAGGCGCAACGCTGCTTCAAGCGACGACAACACATCGGCGCGTGAGAGCGGCTGAGTCGCCTGCAACGTCATGACACCTTTCACCTGAGGGTCGACGAGAAAGGGCAGGCCGAGCCCATCGCCGATCACAGCGCTGACGATCGCGGAGATTTCGATGTCGACGAAGTTCAGCTGAAAGCCTTCGCCCGGCGGGGCGGCGCTGCTGCCCGACGCGACGGTACGCGGAACGCCAACCAATACGCCGGTGCCTGGTGTCAGTGTGGGACTGCGCGACGGCGCAATCTCACTGGACGCGGCGGATGTTTGATTTTCACTCTCGGCAGTTTCCTGTGGCGGCACTGCCTCAGGTTTGGATTGCGTCGGTAGCGAACCTCCGCATGCAGCCAGCAGATAAAGCGTCGCGACGAGCGGCGTGAATTTCGAGAACACGGTGATGGGCATGGTCTGCGGTCGTGACTATCGAGGACTGCCTAGCAATCTGACGCCGGAGTTGATTGCCGGTGATTTGCTGGCGGGTGATGAAGCGCTTCGCATGCCCGTGCCTGATACGGCACGCGCCGTGCGAACTTCGATTCGCTGCTCGCCGTGACGGAGTATCACGACATGAGGTTCGATGGACTCGACCGTCCAGCCTTCGACGTCTGCTCCTGGGCGTACCTGAGTTCGAGCGCCGGATTGGCTTTGCACCAGCACCGCCGTGGGCGGCTGTTTCGGCGTCCTCCACGTCGCCGACAATCGATAATCAGGTCGTGTGCGCACCTCGGGAACCGCAGGCGGAACGTAGAAACTTCGCGATTGATGGAAAAGCGCGGCGTCCTGGACGTTGCTCAGGTCAATCGAGGCCGTAACGAACTCCGGCCAAGGCGTAGGCGCAGCCACGGATTGCGGTGTCGTGGCGAGGATCGATTGCGCCGGTGAGGCTTGTGACAGTCGTGTGGCCATAGCCACCAAGAGGGCCGCATTCAGCAGAATCAGCAGTAGCGTCGGCCATCCAGGAAACATTGTGCGAAGGTAACGCATCATTGGCGTGCGACAGTTGCGGCGGAAACGGGTTCGATCGCTGCTGCATCGATCGCATAACCGACGGCATCGAGGGTCACGATCAGCGTCGGGTTCTGGTCGGGGCTTTGCGTGGGCGGTGCGTTGATCAGGAGCTGTTCGATTCTCACCAGATGAGTAAGTCCTTCGACGCGCGCGAGCACGTCCTTGAGCTGATCGATTGTCATAGGCGCCACGATTCGCACGCCGATTTTCTGCAGCGGCCCGACTTGCGTGGTTTCCAAGGGCTCGAAGGATTGCGGGCGTGCGCGTGCGCTACTCAGCGCGGTGTTGACTTCAGTCTGTAGTGCGATGACCGCTGTGGTGCCCGCAGTCGTACGAAACAATCGTTGCCAGATTTTCAGTTGGGGCAGGGCGTCGAGTCGTTCACGCACGACCGTTTCGATCTCACTCAAGCCGCGTCGCTGTGCCAACAGTCGCTCGGCATTGTCTCGCCATTGGACCTGCGATTGATACAGGTGCCAGATCGGCCAGATCACCGCAACGAAGATCGACACCAGAGCGGTGGGTATCAACAGCACAGCGATAACGCGCTGCGCGCGTGGCGGCAACTCGCCCAGCTGTTGGGCGATCTTCATGGCGTCCAACGCGCCGATAGTTCGATCCGATCTCGTTCCGCTAGCCCTGCGGGACTCGACGATCGTAGCTTGATCTCAGCCACGCGAGGTGCACTTTCCAGTCGATCCATCAGCAGCGTCGCCGTCGGCGTGATTGCTGTGAGCGTGAGTGTCGCGTCGTTATCGCGTATCTGAATCTCCAACTGTGGCAGCCACGTGTCCGTGGGGATCGTGGCCGTCAAATCCGTTAGCACGGCCGCGCTCGATGGCGATTGCATCAGCGCTGACAACACTGCAAGCGGTTTCCTCTGTTCGGCGAGTTGTGCCTGCATGTGTTCAACGCGCTGCGCCGGTATGTTTGCTGCCGCCAATGCTTTGCCGACAATAGAGCGCTCGGTGAACCACTGCGCGCCCACTAATGCGACATGCAGAATCGTCAGCACGGCCGCACTCACCATCAGTCGTCGATCGATGGTGGTGAGCTGGCCTATCGCGCGGGCAGAGCGGCGAGGCGCGAAGTTGAAGGCTGTCCGATCCGCTTCGATAGCTACACTGATGGATAGAACCCGCAGCTTCCACTCGCTCGTCGCATCCATGATGCGCGCGATCTCGCTACTCCTGACCATGGCGATCGCCACATCAATTTTCGATCCGTCAGGACTACGTGCCTCGATGCGCCAGTCGACGTGCACTTGGTCCCGTGCAACAGGAAGCTCGCGCGCCAACTGCAACTCGATCACTGCTGCGATGTTCCTTTCCGCGGCGGCCGGCAATCGAATCCGCCGGATGAGTACGTCGGACTCCGGTAGCACGACATGAATGGAAGTGTCTGATGCCACAGGAATGCCCGCAGCGGCTGGCGCAAACTCGGTCGATTGCACCCGACCGTCACGCCAACGTTGCTCGATCCTTCCGAGCAGGGGCGTGAGATAAAGCGTCGTGCGCTGAGCTTTGCCGGGTGCCCAGCGTTGCTCCAGGTCCGCGGCAACTTCTCGCATCTCGTGCAGCCACCACTGCGCGAGATGCGTGCATTCCTCACGCAGTCGTCGCGAGGGGGTCATCTCGTTCGCCCGCATGCGGGTGCTGCGCTCGGCTGCTGATCGACCCAGGAGGTTGCATCGTGAGTGACACGCGGGGCTACGATTAGCTCCGGCCATTGCCTGAGATCGCTCATCGGAAAGATCACTCGCACACGCACCAGCGCTGGCAGCGTTTGATGTCCTTGCCAGACATCGAGCCACTGGTTGTTTCCTGTGCCGCAGGCGGCATAGCTCAGTTCGAGTCGTTCGATGTTTTTGACCAATATTTCCCGATGTACCGGAGCGCCGGACGACCCGTTGCGATCGGGCTGCCAGGTGAGCAGCAGATCCCGCCGGTGCTCGTCGACGACGACGGAGAGCTCGTAACGATTGAGCGCGCCGGGAACGGCAGATCGTGCCATCGCTGCGGAGATCGACAGTTGAGAACTCGTTCCCTCCAACCCATACGCCTTGTTGTCACGACGCCGGGGATCGAACGGATACGCCGTCTCGATTGCACCGCGCAGGAATCGCTGCGCAAGGAACGCGTCCCAGTTGGCATCGTTGCCTTTGACGACCTGGGCGTAAGTGCGCATCCCAAAACTCAAACCCTGAATGATGACGCTCGACATCAGCGCCACCAGCAGCAACACGACGGTCATTTCGAGCAACGTGAATCCACGCGCATACGCACGCTGCGAACTCATCGCCTCGCTCCGAACTCGAGACTGCGCAGCTCGACGTATCGGCTTGGTTGTTCCTTCCAGGTCACCCTGACGTCGACTTCCAGCAGAGGCACGTCGGCTGCGCCATTGAAAGGTTTGACGATCGTTTCCCACGCCAGGCCTTGAGGGGTTTTACCCGTGTGATGTCCCGGCGCGAGGGCGTCATCAGTGCGCAACTGATCCAGTAACGATTGCGCCGTGAGCCATGCCCAATCCTTCCGGCGCTGATCGGCTGTATGTCGCAGGCTCCAGCCGAAGATCTGATAGACGACAGTCATCGTCACCGCGAGGATGGCGAGTGCGACGACGGACTCGGTCAAAGTAAACCCGCGTATCGAGCTTCGTTCACGGCGCACGGCGCACCTGTCCGGTCAAAGCGCTGACGACCACGGACGCTGTGTGGGAACCACTTCGCAGCTCGAAGATTCCACCACTCGATGTTCCATCCGGATACATCGTGACGGCACGAATCGGTTGCGACTGCGCGTCGGTTTTCAGCGTGACTTCGACGCCGGTCCACTGAAGAGTCTCCAATGTCAGTTGCAGATGTCGGCCACTGACAGCGGATTGTGACTGCAACTCCCGAAGTTGCAGCGTTAGTGACTGTGTCGCCGCGGCGAGCTGGCGTGCAGGAATCAATCGCTGGATGGCCAGCGGGAAGAGGCCCGCGAGCATCGTGAGGATGGCCAGCACTGTGAGCAACTCGATCAGCGTCATGCCTCGTTCATTCGATGCCGACATCGCTCGCATCTCCTTCACCCCCTTCGCGGTCGTCGGCGCCAAACGAGAACACCTCGAACGCTTCCTGTCGGCCAGGAGTGCGATAGCGATAAGCGCGGTGCCACGGGTCGATCAAACTCTCGCGCTTCTTGATATAGGGGCCGTCCCATCCCGCTGCAGTCGCGGGTATGTCGACCAGCGCGCTCAATCCCTCTTCGGTGGTCGGAAAGCGCCCGACGTCCAAATGAAAAGCTTCGACCGCGGCAGCGAGCGCATCGACCTGGATCTTCGCGCTCTGAGTCTTCGCCTTGGTGACGTACTTGATGACTCGGGGTGCCGCGATCGTCGATAGCAGCGCGAGGATCAGCAGCACCACCATCAATTCGAGGAGCGTGAATCCGCGGTACCGATTTGTGAGTGCGCTCATAACGTCAGAATGCAATGTCGTTGATGCTGAGCAGACCGACGAGCACCGAGCCGATCAGGCCGGCGACCACCAGGCCCATGACGATGGTCAGCAACGGCACCATCAAGGCCAGCAGTCGCTCCAGCGTTCGTTCCGCCCCGGATTCCAAAATCGCGGCGGCTTCGGACAGCAGCTCGTGCAATCGGCCTGTCTCTTCGCCGACACGCGCGAGTTGAACCGCTTCGCTCGGAAACGCACGTGCGGCTGCCAGCGAAGTTGAGAATTCTTCGCCGGCACTGACGCTGGTCGTGACTCCCACCAAGGCAGCTCGCAAGCAGGAATTCACCAGGGTTCCTTGCGACACGCGCAGTGCTGTGGGTAAAGGCACGCCATTGAGCAGCAACGTGCTCAACGTTCGCAGCATGCGGGCCGTATCGATCGCCGCCGGCAACCCGAACGTGAATCGACTCTTCAGCAGCC
>Ga0247784_1000396_pt1 | contig 11904 bp, 8 predicted proteins | sample UWRJL169409R5_FD_179909 | JGI IMG/M metagenome (GOLD analysis project Ga0247784, IMG submission 179909) | Plant litter microbial communities from Arlington Agricultural Research Station in Wisconsin, United States - UWRJ-L169-409R-5 | ecosystem: Environmental > Terrestrial > Plant litter >...
GGTGCCGCCGGCCTCCAGCCAGCAACGCGGCGTTCATGCCAGGCACATCTCTTGCGGCCAACGTCACTGGCGATTTCCGGAGAGCCGCGCCGCCAGATTCAAGCGGCATCAGAATCAGCGATAGATCTCGCAATGGATGATGTGCATTGCCCTGGTTCGCGAGCGTGAGTTCAAGCAGGTTTTCTGCGGCTTGCGTGCGCACGCCGACGGTTGCCACCGTCACTTTGGGCTTTGCACCGCGCGGAGTCACATAAATACGAACATCGTAGTTGGTCAGCACGCTTACGTTGACGCGCACGCCTTCGCCGCCCTCGATCTTCTCCTGATCCTTGCGCGGAATCGAAACTTCACGTGTCGTCAGCGCAAAGGCGCGTTCAACCTTCGGTGCCACTTCACCGATCCAGCGCACTTGCACGTTGGTCTCGTCGCCGGGCATGAGAATCATCTGCGCGGGATAGACGATGAATTCTTCGTCGGCCTCGCGGCCGAGAACGCCTCGGCCGTCGAGGTCGCGATCGAATTCATTGACGACGATTTCGATCGCGACTGGCTGGGCGGCCCGGTTCGACAGGCGCAGGAATGCGCTGGAGTCGCCGCCGCTCACGCCGAACCTGAGTACACTCGGCTCCACCGTGTATGCGAACGCCTGCAATGGCAGCCACAGCGAGAGCGCCAGGAACAGCGCTCCGCGTCCGAGCCAACGATTCATGGGATGAATCAGGAATCGTTATTCAACGTCAGCGTGATTGTGTCGGTGTAAGTGCCCGACAGCAGCGATGTGTTTGCTGGCGCGCTGATCCGCAACTCGAACGTGTAGTCGACGGTTGCAGCAGTCGCCGTGCCCGTTCCGGCGAACTGACTGTGAGTGAAGAAATGCGTGGTGCCGACGACATCGCCCGCACCTGCGCCGGTCGCGACGTTTTTGCTCGTGTTGTTAGGATTGGTGAGGCCGGCCCCCAGCGTACCGCCCGTACCCGCGAACGTGATGTTGTTATATACGAGCTCGCGCCCGGCACCGCCGCTATCTTTCTGCAGCTTGCCGGCGTTCGCGGACGTGACGGTCAGGTCCCAGCCGTGCTCGTCGTTGTTGTTGATGGTGCCGGAAACGATGACTGCATCCGTCAGGCCGCTGGCGGCCACGATGTCGAGATTGGTGACGTACGTAACCGACGTCAGCGTATTGATGGAATCGACGACACCGCCGACCGGATCGGCCAACGCTGCTGTCGCAACCAAGCCCAGCGCCACGCCAGGCACTATCGATCTGTAACCCTTCATAGCCATCTCTCTTGTTTTAGTGAGCAAATGCTCGGTCGGATGGCAAGGGACTATATCGACGCTTTGTCACCTCGTTGCGACAGATGCATGCACGTTGCCAGTATTGGCCGCGTGCTACTGGCAATCTGGCTAGATCTTCAGTTGACGCAATTTCTCGACGAGCGCGCTCAGCTGATCGTCGCCAAGGTCGAGGTGCATGACGAAGCGGATCGTCGACCCGCCCATGCTGCCCGCCTTGATGCCCTGGGCTTGCAAGGTTCGCAGGAACTCGTCCGAACGCAGGCCGCTGGCGAGATTGAAGATCACGATGTTTGTTTCGACGGGCAGGACACTCGCTACGAAAGGCAGGCTGTGCAACTCCCGGCCCAGCGCTTGTGCCCGGTCGTGATCCTGTTGAAGGCGAGCGACGTTATGCTCCAAAGCAAACAGCCCTGCCGCAGCCAGGTAGCCTGCTTGCCGCATTCCTCCGCCCATCATCTTTCGGTGCCGTCGTGCTCGCGCGATCGCCTCGCGAGATCCCAAAAGCAATGAGCCTGCGGGCGTGCCGAGCCCCTTCGACAAGCAAATGGATATCGTGTCGAACAAACGACCGTAATCGCGCGGCGATTGCTTGCCGGCAACGATCGCATTGAAGAGCCTCGCGCCGTCCAGGTGCATTGCCAGCCCTTGCTCATTGCACAGGCTGCGGATTCGCTCCACCTCTGCGAGGTCCCAGCAGGCGCCACCGCCCTTGTTCATCGTGTTCTCGATGACCACGAGTCGCGACCAGGCGCCGTGTACATCGTTGCGAGGATTGATCTGAGCTCTGACCTGTTCAGCCGTGAACCGTCCTCGATCGCCTTTCAGCAAGCGCACGGACGCACCGCTATTGGCCGCGATGCCGCCCACTTCGTACAAGTACACGTGAGAGAGCTCGTCGCAGATGACCTCATCACCCGGACGCGTGTGCAAGCGTATGCCGATCTGATTGGTCATCGTCCCGGACGGGCCGAACAGCGCAGCCTCCGTCCCGAACAGCTCCGCTGCTTTCTCTTGGAGCGCATTGACCGTCGGATCTTCGCCATACACATCGTCGCCGACTTCGGCGGACATCATGGCTTCGAGCATTGCCGCGGTCGGCCGGGTGACGGTGTCGCTTCTGGCGTCGATGACCTGGGACATTCTGCAAATCTCTTGGGCGGGAGCGACGCTGAATTCTAGTCGGCGCCGCGCCGGACGTCATCCCAGGACGATTTCGACGCCCAATCCTACTTGCGAGCCAGGCGCTGCTTCAAAACCGTTCGCATCTCGTCCGTCCACGCGATGTCGATAGGCGTCTTGCCATTGTTGTCCTTCGCATCGACAGCTGCACCGGCAGCGAGCAGAGCCTCGATCACCGGCCGGTTCGCGCCGATTTCCAAGGCCGCAAACAATGGTGTTCGACCCAGGCCATCTCTGGCCTCGACTCGCGCTCCTTTCTGAAGGAGCACTTTGACTGCTTCGACCTGATTGTTCACGGCAGCTGAATGCAGCGGCGTGGTTCCGAAGCTCGATGCGACGTTCACATCGGCGCCGCTGGCAATCAGGCTCTGTATTTGCGCCACGTCGCCTTTCCAAGCGGCGGCATGCAGCGGCGTGTGGCCGCTCTTGGCGGTGTCGTCGCCCGCCCAGGTTGCGATGGGCATGACACCGAGCATTGCCAGGAACAGCAGCAGGATTCGTTTGATCACTCTTCGCCTCCATGAATCCGGGCCGCGTGGATCTCGCGGCCCGGACCGAATGTTTCCTACGGATAGTTGGTGACTGTCGGCGTGTACTGAGCGTTGCACACCGTCTGATCGAAGATATCGTTGATGGGACGGACGATCCCGCCGTTGCTGCCCAGGCAGACGCTGATCACGCTGTGGAAGCGCACGTTGGAATTGAACGGTGCTTCGATGGCGCGATCCAGGAAGATGTTCGAGTTGGTGAACACGCTGTAGATGCCCAAGCCCCATGCTTCGTGACTGGTCACACCGTCGGCCACCTTATAGGAAGCCCAGCCACGTCCTGTCGGACTGTTCCAACTGGATTGACTCGGCGGATCATACGGGATCTCGGACTGATAGAAGTACACGCGACCGCCGTTGCCGTTCCATACGACCTGGTACTGCTGGTAGTGCTCCACGAACAGCCCATAGATGGTCACGTTATTACCGTTCACCCACAGGCCGTTAGCCGAAGGATTCAGATCCCAGCGCACGCCCGTCCCGTGGTCCGCGCGCCAGATCCAGGTGTGATCCACGATCGTGTTGTGGGCGTTGATGCTCAGATTGATCGCAGCTTGTCCCGACGCGGCACCGCCGACACGGAAGAACAAGTCATGCAGCACGATGGGATTGGCGGCATGGTTGGCAAAGCTGCCGTTCGGACCGATTTCCAACAGCACCGGCGAGTTGGCAGCGCCTGCATCGAAGAACAAACCGGCAATCGTGATTCCGTCCACGTCCGCTGTTCTCATGATGGGCACACCGTTGTCCGCACGCAGTGTCGCGAAGCCGAGGCCCATGATCACGGTGTTCGGATTGTTGACCTCAATCGTCTGATTGAGAACATAGTTGCCCGGCGTGAACAGGATGTGACGACCTGCGGCGAGCTCGCCGTTGATCGTCGCAGCGCTATCGCCAGGACGCGCGATGTAGAACGAGCTGAGTGGAATGGTTGTACCCGGCGTGGTGGCACCGTTCGCCCACGTGATGCCGACGCTGTTAGTACGCAGTGATGGTACGCGGACGGCAAAGGCACCCGCCGAATCCACAAACAAGTAAGGCTTCTCACGCACCACCGGTGTCTGCGCGACTTTGGTATAGCGAGCGCCCACCGTGGGGAAATTTCCCGCAGGAGGATTCGGCACGCCGACGAACACCATGTTCCAGTTCGAGCCAACCCAACTGCCCCACTGCGTATTGCGTGAGATCCACTGCTGCTGAGACGCGGAGTTCACCTGGCCATCGACCAGCACATCCGAGAACCAACCGCCGCTCGACCAACCGTTGTTCTGGTTGAGCTTCATGTTGCCGAGCACATGCATGCGACGGAACGGAACGGCCTGCGACACAGCCCACTGGACGAGTCCGCCGTTGAGATTCGGATTGACGGAGAAATTCTCCGCGCCACGCCAGAAGTTTTGCGTAGCGTTGTCGCCCGAGAGGAATGCGTTCGAACGCAGCTCGCCGTTGATGCGAACCTGATCGGGATGCAGACCCAGTCCCAGCACCTGAGTGTAGAACCCCACCGGCACACGCAGGTTGTTATAAGTGCCCGGCATGAACAGGATGGCATCGCGACGCGGCCCGAAATGGTTCGGCTGCTGCGCGTTGTAGATGTTGTTGATCAGCGTCTGCAGATTGGGCGTGGACGGATCGAAGATATGCACATTCGGCCCGAGGTCGGGCGTCTCGCCGTTGCCACCACCGTTGTCGATGATGAACTGTTCCCACGCCTGCACCGTCGGACGATTGGCGATCAGCACCCCGCCGAGATTCAAGTCGGCGGACACGTACTGATTGTTGGCGACCGCTCGCAATGCCACGGTGCCGTTCGACTGCGGCTCCACCGTGAACTGCTCCCACGTACCGAGCACCGGACGATTGGCGATCAGCTTGTTCGTATTCGGGGCTGCGATCTCAATGTCGGCAGCCACTAGATTTCCGCTCACCGTCGCACGCAACGAAATGGTGCCGTTCGCGTTGTTGATGACCTCGAACTGTTCCCACGCATCGGCCACCGGTGCGGTGGCAGTCAGGAACGATGTGCCGGTCGCGGTTGCACTCACGAAATTGTTATTGGCAACCGCACGGATGGTCGCCGCATCGCTTGCCGCCGATAACACCAGAGCGCCGAGCATCCATCCGCCGGCAGATAGCCGACGAAAAAGTCTCTTCGACATTTGCTTCCTCCTTGAAGAGCTTGAGCCGCTCGGGTCGTCGCTGACCCGAGCGGCCTTGATATGTTTTCTAACGGAACGTCACTGATAGACGCGCACGTAGTCCACGAACAAGCGCTGCGGGAACGTGCTGGAACCGTTGGGGCTGCCGGGCCAGTTGCCGCCCACCGCCACGTTCAACAGGATGAAGAACGGCTGATCGAAGACCCAGTTGCCGTAGCTCTGCACCTGGCTTCTGCTCACGGAATAGAAGCGCGTGCCGTCGACGTACCAGTAAATGTTGTTGGTGTCCCACTCGACCGCGTACACGTGGTAATTGGCGCTGACGGTCTCGTTGAGATAGTGCGTGCCGGCGAACGGCGTGTTACCGGAGTAGTTGGGACCGTGCAAGGCGCCGTGGGTGATTTCGGGCTCGAATCCCACGTGTTCCATGATGTCGATCTCGCCGCTGGTGGGCCAGTTCACATCGGGGATGTTGCTGCCGAGCATCCAGAATGCCGGCCAGATGCCTTGGGTCTGCGGAAGTTTCATGCGGGCTTCGATGCGGCCCCAGCGGAACGTCCGCTTGTTCTGCGTGGTCATCCGGGACGACGTGTACTGGCAGGATCCATACCAGCAGCCGAAGTTGCCCGGGTTGCCGGCGCGAGCTTCCAACACCGCGACGTTACTCCCGGCCTGCGCGTCGAACTGCGTGTAAACGTTCTGGCCGGGGGTGTAGTACTCCAGCTCGTTGTTGCCCCAACCACCGCCGCCGACTTCGTGATTCCAGTTGGCGCTGCTGATCGAATCGAACTCGTCGCTCCACACCAGCGTGCGACCGCCGGTGCCGTTGCCGATGATGAACTGCTCCCACGCCTGCGCGGTGGCTCGATTCGCGACCAGAGCACCGCCGATGTTCAGGTCGGCGGACACCAGCTGATTGTTTGCTACCGCGCGAATCGCCACGGTGCCGTTCGACTGCGGTTCGAGTCTAAATTTCTCCCAAGTGCTGGCGGCCGCGCGATTCGCAATCAATTTGTTGGTATTCGGCGCGGCGAGACCGGTGTCAGCGGCGACGAAATTGCCGCTGATCGTGGCACGGAAAGAAACAGTTCCGTCGGAATTATTGATGACCTGAAAATCTTCCCAAGTGCTGGCGGTGGCAGCCGTAGCAGTCAGGAATGAGGTGCCCGTTGCGGTGGCACTGACGAAATTGTTGTTGGCGACGGCGCGAATCGTCGCGGCTTGAGCCGTGATCGGCACGGCAGACGCACTCAGCAACCCGCTGCAAGCGAGCAGCGAGGCAAAAGATCTGTTCAGCATGGGATATCCCCTCCGTGGTTGGATCGTTCGTGACTTTTCCTTGGCACGCGTTCGGCGCGGAGGACACTACTCCCGGAGACAACGTTGTCAAGATACTGGCGCTACACCCGATACGGCTTGGTAACGGCAGTGTTTCCGTAGATGACAGCGATTAACCCGAATGTTTATTAGCGCCGTTCGCCGCCGGATCGCCGGTCTTGGCCCGGGCGCTCATCGGGTTGCCTTGTCCACAGGACAAAGAAAAATAGTTCGATATGTACTTTTCGGCAGGCGCTTATCGTTAAAGCCCGATGTGCCTGTCGTGGGGCTTTTGCTATATCGAGCGTCATGGCAAGCAGCCCGAAATTGCCGTTGACGGATTTCATCGATGCCCGGCAGCAGCCGTCGATCGGCACGCAGGCCGTGGACAAGGTATTGCATGCCATCCGCAATCACCTGGACATGGATGTGGCTTTCGTCTCGGAATTCCGTAGCACCGATCGGATCTTCCGCCACGTGGATGCGAGAGACCGGACGCCGATCGCCGCCGGCGACTGCGCTCCCCTGGAACAGGGCTACTGCAAGCGAGTCGTCGACGGACGACTGCCGGAGCTGATTCCGGATACCGCCCACGTGGGCGCAGCCCTGGCGCTGCCGGAGACGCAGGGGATTCCGATAGGGGCGCATTTGAGCGTTCCGATCCGGCTTGGGGACGGGCGCGTCTTCGGCACGTTCTGCTGTTTTAGTTTTGCGGCCGATCCGTCGCTGAGCGAACGCGATTTGCGAATGATGCGAGTGTTCGCCTCGCTACTGGCCGACCAGATCGATCGCGACCTGGAACAACAGCGGAGCCGCAGCGAACGCGAACAACGCATCGTCACTGCGCTTGAGACAGGACAGCCTTCGGTCGTGTATCAACCGATCTTCGATCTCTCGACTCGACGCCTGGCCGGCTTGGAAAGCTTGTCGCGCTTTCATTTCGAACCGCGCCGCCCTCCCGACGAATGGTTCGCCGAAGCGGCCCATGTCGACATGGCGCAGGATCTAGAGCTGGCAGCGATCCGCAGCGCTTTGAAAGCCCTGCCCTCGCTTCCCCACGATGCTTATCTGGCGTTGAACTGTTCGCCGCAGACCGTCTTCAACGAGCGTCTGCATGAGCTGTTGCGAACTGTTGGCGTGCGACGCGTGGTACTGGAGATCACGGAGCACGATCACATCGAAGACTATCCGGCATTGCTAGCGGCGCTGGCGCCGCTGCGCGAGCTGGGATTGCGAGTGGCCATCGACGATGCCGGCGCCGGCTACGCCAGCTTGCGACACATCCTCCAGGTCCAGCCCGATTTGATCAAACTCGACATCAGCCTGACCCGAAACATCGACACCGATCTCAAACGTCGGGCGCTCGCTTCGGCGCTGATCGCATTCTCACGCGAAACCGGCGCGCGCATCGTCGCCGAGGGCGTGGAAACAGCAGAAGAACTGCACACGCTCCGGCAACTCGGCGCAGACTGTGGGCAGGGTTACTTCCTCTCGCATCCGCTGCCTCTTATGGATGCGATCCGCCAACCGTTTCCGGCTTGAGTAGCAGATCGTGGAAGTCGAAACTGAAATCGGCGAGCGGCGAGATCGCTTTCATGGTCGCCGTGGCAATCGAGCCGTCGGGCTGCAGCGAGAATGTCACATAGGCATCTTCAGTCAGCGTTCGATCTGCCCAGCGCGTGCGGAACGTGTCGTAGTGAACATGCTCTAGCTTGCCGACGAACGCCGGCGTGTGCTCGAAGCGAATCGACAGTCCGTCCGCGCCGTGCTCGATTGTGACATCGCCATACCATTCGTCATGGTAGCGACCCGCGTACTTTTCCAGCGCGAGCGACGGCCCCTTGCCGCCTTCTTGCTTCGGAGCCGACGCCGCTGCTGCTGCGAGCATCTCCTCGCCTTTCGCGATTCTCGCCTTGCGTACGCCATGGAGCGCGCCGATCCAATCGGGACTCGTCAAACCGAGGTAGTGATCCAGCAGCCGATATTGAATCGCTGCCAGCGCGGATGTTTCTTCCGCGTTGGTCATCATCGCAAACGCAACGTCCTTGCCCGGGACGATGACGACCAGCGCGACACTCCCCAACACACCGCCACCGTGCGAGATAATCGGCCGCCCGCGATAATCGCTATACATCCATCCGAGTCCGTACGCGCGAAAGTTGGCTTGCGCGAGTTTGAGCGGCTCGGGATTTGGAGCCACCGGGATCAACGTCTGACCGGTCCACATCTCGCGAGCCTGCACTTCGCTGAACAGGCGCACGTTGGTGCGGGGATCGAGGCCACGACCCAGTTGTAATTCCAACCAGCGTGTCACGTCGGCGATACTGGCGTTCAACGACCCGGCCGGCGCGGAATTGTCGAAACTCATTTGATTCGGCAGCGGCGTCATCGGCCCCGCGCCACGGATCGGCATCAACACGCGTCCGTGCGGCCAACCTTTGTTTGCACCAGGCGGAGTCGCGGATGCCGTCGTCGTGTGCTCCATCTGCAGCGGCGTCAGGATGCGCTGACGAACGACGTTCTCCCACGTGTCTTTGCAGACTGCTTCGATCAACTGACCTGCGACGACGTACAGCAGATTGTCGTACGCGTAGCCGCTGCGGAAGCTGGTGGCAGGTTTGATATATCGCAGCTTCTCGACGATCTGCGCACGAGTCAGAGTGGTCTCCGGCACGAATAGCAGATCGCCCGCGCCCAAACCCAGACCGCTGCGATGGACGAGCAGATCGCGCACCGTCATCTCGCTGCTGGCGTACGGGTCGTACATTCTGAAGCCAGGCAGCAGATCCACGACCTTGCTGTCCCACGTCAGCTTGCCTTCGTCCACCAGCATCGCCAGCACGGCACTGGTGAATGCCTTGGTGGTCGAGCCCATCGAGAACATCGTTTGTTCGTCGATCTTGGCCGCCTCCCCCATGCGACGAACCCCGTATGTTCGAATCACAGCAGGCTTGCCGCGCTCGACGATTGCGATTGCCATGCCGGGCGTCTCGAACGTATCGAACACGCGCTTCACATAGCCATCGAGATCCTTCGGCGGCGCGGCGTGGGCCGAGGCGAAAACAAAGATCGCCGCCGCAAGCGTGGCATGCAGCAGCACTCGAACGTACTTCAGCATCGGCATTGTTATCACTCCCTGGGAGTATCGGCCGCACGCAGCAACGCACGAACCGGTCGATCGACTAGCAGCAGCATCGTTGCCGCCAACGCGGCCACAGCCGCCATGAGAAGAAAGAACGTCATGTGCTCCATGCGGCTCCACCACGAACCAAGCGCGCCTGCGAGTAGATTGCCGGCGAAACTGGCGGAGAACCACAGTGCAATGCTCGTCGCCGCCACGGCCCCTGGAGCCAGGTTGCCAAACAGCGCAAGTCCCGTGGGAAGAATGAACAATTCACCGGTCGTGTAGACCAGCAGGAACAGCACCAGCCAGGTCCAGTGCGCCGGAACGCCCGCAGCCTCCGATGCCTGAGCGATCACTGCAAGCATCACGAAAGAGGCAGCAACGATGAACGCGCCAATTGCCATTCGGCGTGCCGGCGCGAGCTGATCGCCGGGTTGCATGCGTTTGCGCCAGATCCACAACAGCAGCGGCGTGAGGACGAAGACCAGCAGCGGGTTCAGCGCCTGAAACCAAGTGCTCGGAATCGTTCGAGTACCGACGCCACGATCGACATCGCTGTCCGTCCACAGGGCCACGGTGTTCCCGATCTGCTCGTACGCGCCACGAAACACGACAACCATCGCGATCACCCCGAGCAGCAACCCGAGACGCTGTCCGAATGAATTGCTGTGGACGGTCGCAGAAACATCGCGTCCCTGCACCTGTCGCACGCTTTCCGGCAGATGATGACTGCCGCCGATATAGATCGCCAGCCCGATGCACATGCCGATGCCGGCTGCCCCGAACCCCCAGTGCCATCCATACAACTCGCCCAACGTTCCGCAGATCAGCGGCGCAAGGATGGCACCGAGGTTGATGCCGACATAGTAAACATTGAAGGCAGTGATACGGCGCGGATCGTCGGCTGCGTACAACGTCTGCACCTGGCTCGGCAAACTGGGCAAGAATAAGCCGTTGCCTAGCGCGATGGTCGCAAGCGCCGGATAGAACAGCCCTTCGAACGCCATCATGAAGTGACCGACGGCCATGATCGATCCACCGAGCAGCACCGCAGTACGCCGGCCGATAAATCGATCCGCGATCAGCCCGCCGATGATGGGCGTGAAATAGGCGAAGGCGGTGTACGTGCCATAGATCCAGGATGCCTGTGCCTGCGGCATCGCCAGTTCTTTGGTCATGTAGTAAACAAGTAGCGCTCGCATGCCGAAGTAGGAGAACTTCTCCCACATCTCGGTCAGGAACAAAATCGTCAGGCCCGGCGGATGGCCGAACCAGTGACCCTGCGACACACTCATCCGTGCAAGCAATGTTCGATCAAGGCATCGAACTCGTCGCCGCCGCGCATCGGATCGGCGACCGGCATCCCGAGCCGCTTGCTTTCAAGCGCCAACAACTCTCGCGCCTGCGCTTCGGACAGTCGCACAGTGTTGAGGCTGACTCCACCGCAGCGAATCGCAGGATTGGTTCGCTTGCCAAGGCGCAGATTCAAGTCGATTGTTTCTTCGATGGTGGGGACTGTGTGCGGCGGATAGCCCACCATCTGTTCGCGTCCCGGCTCGTGACAAACGACGATGACGTCGGGCTGACTACCGTGGAGCAAGCCCAGCGAGACGCCGGCATAGGCGGGATGGAGTAGCGAACCCTGCCCTTCGATCACATCCCAATGCGTATCGTCAGCTGCGGGCGAGAGAACCTCCGCCGCACCAGCTTCGAAATCGGCGACCACTGCGTCCATGGGCATGCCGCTGCCCGCGAGCATGATGCCGGTCTGACCCGTGGCGCGAAAATCCGCATCCACTCCACGAGTTCGCAAGGCACGAGTGATCGCGAGCGCGGTGTACTTCTTGCCGAGCGCACAGTCCGTCCCGACCGTGAGCAACCGTTTGCCCGAGCGCTTCCGTCCCGATGCTGTTGGAATGTTACGCGGCGGCTGCCGGACATCGATCAATCGCACACGATAACGAGCGGCGGCAGCCTTCAGCTGCGGCGTGTCCTCAAGCCTGCCGTGCATGCCGCTGACAATGTCGAGCCCGGCGCTCATGGCCTCCACCAACGCTGCGATCCAGTTCTCTCGAATCACGCCGCCGACGTTCGCAACGCCGATCACCATCGAACGCGCACCTTGGGCTCGCGCCTGTGCCGGCGTCAGAAACGGCAGACCGGTCGTAACCGTCGCGCCCACGCACGCGAACTCTCCGACGCAGCGCTCGCGCGCCCAATCTCGCAAGCCGAATGCAGTTTTCGCGAATGCGGGCTCGGTGGTATCGCCGAGAAACAG
>Ga0247784_1000397_pt1 | contig 11894 bp, 9 predicted proteins | sample UWRJL169409R5_FD_179909 | JGI IMG/M metagenome (GOLD analysis project Ga0247784, IMG submission 179909) | Plant litter microbial communities from Arlington Agricultural Research Station in Wisconsin, United States - UWRJ-L169-409R-5 | ecosystem: Environmental > Terrestrial > Plant litter >...
CAGCGCCTTCTCGACCGGCTTGAATGCGCCGAATGATTTTTGATGACAGTGGCCGTGAACCAGCACCTTGCCCGGCATGGCGCCTAGCGGCAGCTTCAGCCGGCCGGCCTCCGCCTCGCGAACAAGAAACTCCTCGAACAGCAACGCGTGTGCGCTGACGGCTTTGGCCTCGTTGTCTGAACGGAGCGAGAGCAGTTCGTCGCGAAGCGTCAGCAGACAGCTCGGCTCCAGCCCGACGATCGGCACACCGCGCGCCACGAATGGGGCATAGGTCGCGACCAGCCTGTCCAGCTCGTTGCGCGCCAGTTCGACCAGGCCTGCTGAGAGGAATGTCCGCCCGCAACACAGCGGACGGGCGCGGTCGACAGGTCCAGGAATATGCACGCGATATCCGCCTTCAACCAGAACACGCAGGGCGGCGTCGAGGTTCTCGCGCTCATAAATACGGTTGAACGTGTCAGCGAACAGCACGACCTCATGGCCATCGGCGGGGCCGAAAACCTCAGCGTCGGTCTTGAAAACGTCGCGGCGAAAGGCGGGCAGGGCGCGCTTCGCGCTGATGCCGGCAAATCTCTCGAACAGCGCGCGCAACAGTGGACTGTTGTTGCGCCAGTTCGCGATCGGGGCGAGCCGGGACGCCAGGTCCGCATAATGCGGCAGATAGGCAACCACCCGGTCGCGTAGCGAAAGGCCATGCTTCTGCGCGCGAGCCGCCAGCACTTCGATCTTCATCTTGGCCATGTCGACGCCGGTGGGGCATTCATGGCGGCAGGCCTTGCACGATACGCAGAGCTTGAGCGTGTCCATCATTTCGTCCGACGCCAGTGCGTCAGGACCCAACTGCCCGGAAATCGCCAGCCGCAGCGTATTGGCACGGCCTCGCGTAACATCCTTCTCGTTGCGGGTCGCGCGATAGGACGGGCACATCACGCCGCCTTCGAGCTTGCGGCAGGCGCCGTTGTTGTTGCACATCTCGACCGCGCCCTGAAAACCGCCACCGGCGCCGGGATAGGCCGACCAGTCGAGCACGGTCTTCAATTCGCCAATGCGATAGTCCGGCCGGTAGCGAAACAACGAACGGTCGTCCATTTTTGGCGGGTCGACGATCTTGCCGGGATTGAGCAGATTGCCTGGATCGAAACGTCGCTTGACCTCGCGGAAATCGGCAACGATCCGCGAGCCGAACATCGCCTCGTGGAATTCAGAGCGGACCAGCCCGTCACCATGCTCGCCCGAATGCGAGCCCTTGTACTCCCGCACCATCTCGAAGGTTTCTTCGGCGATGGCCCGCATCGCCTTGACGTCCTTTTCGAGCTTCAAATTGAGGACCGGGCGGACATGCAGGCAGCCTTCGGAGGCGTGGGCATACATGGTGCCGCGGGTACCGTGTTTGGCGAAGATGGCGTTGAGCCGCTCGGTGTAGTCGGCGAGATGCGGCAGCGGAACGGCGCAGTCCTCGACGAAGGACACCGGTTTGCCTTCCTGTTTCATCGACATCATGACGTTGAGACCGGAGGTACGAAAATCCGCAATCGCCGCCTGCCTTGCGGGCTCGATGACGTCGACCACGCCGCCCCATTTGCGCTGCGGATGGTTCCAGCCGAATCCAAGGTCCGACATCAGTTCGGAAAGCTGCTTCAGCTTTTGAAGATTGTCCGCTTGATCCTCTTCCGCAAATTCGACGATCAGCAGCGCATCCGGATCGCCGCGCACGGTCGCTTCGATCACGGGCCTGAACATCGCAATGTCGCGGCCGAGCCCGATCATGGTGCGGTCGACCAGTTCCACCGCGATCGGTCGCAGCTTCACCAGATGCTGCGCCGCATCCATAGCCTCATAAAAACTGCCGAAATGGCAGACGCCGAGCACCTTGTCGCCGATGACCGGCCACAGCTTGAGCTCCACCTGCGTGGTGAAGGCCAGCGTGCCCTCGGATCCGACCAGCAGATGCGCCAAATTGTTCGGCGCATTGCGCGGCACGAGTGCATCGAGATTGTAGCCGCCGACACGGCGCTGCACCTTTGGAAACCGCTCCGATATCTCGGCGGCCTCGCGCTCGCCGAGATCGAGCATGTCCCGAAACAGCGCAAGCCCGGTCTGCGGCGAATTCACTTGCGCCAGATCGCGCGGCACCTCGCCGAAATGCAGCAGCGTGCCATCGGCCAGCGCCGCGTCCATCGACAGCGTGTTGTCGCGCATGGTGCCGTAGCGCAGCGAACGGCCGCCGCAGGAATTGTTGCCGGCCATGCCGCCGATGGTGGCGCGCGAGGCGGTGGAGACGTCGACCGGAAACCACAGCCCATGTTTTTTGAGCTGGCGGTTGAGGTCGTCGAGCACGATGCCGGGCTCAACCACGCAGATCCGGTTTTCGACGTCGAGCGAGAGGATCCGGTTCAGGTGTTTGGAAAAATCGACAACGATTCCCTCGTTGACGGTCTGCCCGCATTGCGAGGTGCCCCCGCCGCGCGGGGTGACGACCAGGCCCTCGTCCCTGGCGACCGAAAGCGCCCGCAGCGCCTCGTCCATGGTTCTGGGAACCACCACGCCCAGGGGCAAAATCTGGTAGAACGAGGCATCTGTCGCGTAGCGGCCGCGGTTGAAGGCGTCGAAGAAAACATCACCCGTCATCTCGCGGGCCAGCCGCGCGGCAAGCCGGCTGTTTTCCGCCGGATTTTGTGATTTTCCGGCCCTCGGTGCCGCCATTACCTTGCTCTCTTGGATATCCGGCAGTGTCTTGCCTGCCAGTATCAGGCTTGGCAAGGCGAAGCCCTGCTTGTTATGCATTGACGGCCTTCGCCGGGCGGGGGACAAGCCCGCCAAATAGTGATATTCGAGCGGCTCGCGAAGCCAAGGTACGACAAGACAAGATCGGGAAGGACGCCCATGACCGTGCATAGTGGAAGGCATTTTCTGCAGATTCCGGGACCGACCAACGTGCCGGACCGGGTGCTGCGCGCCATGGACATGCCGACCATGGACCATCGGGGCCCGGAATTCGCCGAGATCGGCCACGCCGTGCTGGCCGCCATGCAGCGGGTGTTTCGCACCAAGCAGCCGGTCATCATCTACCCGTCGTCCGGCACCGGTGCCTGGGAGGCGGCCCTCGTCAACACGCTGCAGCCCGGCGACAAGGTGCTGATGGCGGAGACCGGGCAGTTTGCCGTGCTGTGGCGCGGTATTGCCGAGAAGTTCAAGATCGACGTCGATTTCCTGCCGGGCGACTGGCGCCACGGCGCGGACCTCGAGCAGATCGAGGCCAAGCTGTCGGCCGACAAGGCGCACAAGATCAAGGCCGTCTGCGTGGTCCATAACGAGACCTCGACAGGCTGCGTCACCCATCCGCAGGATGTCCGCAAGATTCTCGACCGGGTCAATCATCCGGCCCTGCTGATGGTCGACACCATCTCCGGCTTGGGATCGCTGGAATATGAGCACGACGCCTGGGGCGTCGATGTATCGGTGGCCGGATCCCAGAAGGGCCTGATGCTGCCGCCGGGTCTCGGCTTCAACGCCGTTTCGGAAAAGGCGCTGGCCGTTGCGAAAGCGAACCCGGCGATGCGTTCCTACTGGGATTGGCAGGAAGTCATCGCCATCAACAAGGTGGGCACCTGGCCTTACACGCCAGCAACCAACCTGCTGTTCGGATTGCGCGAAGCGGTCAAGATGCTCGAGGAGGAGGGGCTGGAGAATGTCTTCGCCCGCCACAAGCGCCATAGCGCTGCGACGCGCGCGGCCGCCAAGGCGTGGGGCCTCGAAACGCAGTGCCAGGAGCAGGGCGCACACTCCCCCGTGCTGACCGGCGTCGTCATGCCGGAAGGCCATGACGCTGATCATTTCCGTAAGGTGGTGCTGGAAAACTTCGACATGTCGCTGGGCACCGGCCTGAACAGGATCAAGGGCAAGGTGTTCCGGATCGGTCATATCGGTCACTTCAACGATCTGATGATGATGGGCACGCTGTCGGGCGTCGAGATGGGTCTCGATCTCGCCAAGGTGCCGCATCGCGGCGGCGGCGTGCTGGCGGCGATGGAGGTGCTCAAGGGACGCGACGTCGTCGCGATGCCGAAGGCCGCCGTCGCCTGAGATCGTTCGACCGAAACAACAACGGAAGAGAGCCGCAATGAACGCTCCGGTAGCTTCGACCGAAGACCTGATCTATTCCGTCGAGGACGGCATCGCCCGGCTGACGTTCAACCGTCCGCAGGCGCGCAATGCGCTGACCTTTGCCATGTACGAGCGGATGGCGGCGATCTGCGAGGACGTCAACAAGGACCGCTCGATCAAGGTGATGATCCTGACCGGCACGGGCGACAAGGCCTTCGCATCGGGCACCGATATCTCGCAGTTCCGGGCTTTCAAGACCGCGGAAGACGCGCTCGAATATGAAGAGCGGATCGATCGCGTATTGGGGACCTTGGAGAAGGTCCGGGTGCCGACGATTGCGGCGATCGCCGGTGCCTGCACCGGCGGCGGTGCGGGGATCGCCGCCTGCTGCGATATCAGGATCGGTACGGCGGCGGCGCGGATAGGCTTTCCGATCGCGCGCACGCTCGGCAATTGCCTGTCAATGTCGAATATCAGCCGGGTCGTTGCGCTGGTCGGACCGGCACGGACCAAGGATCTGATCTTTACGGCGCGGCTGATCGAGGCGCCCGAGGCGCTGTCGCTCGGTCTGCTCAACGAGGTGGTGCCCGACGTTCCGACGTTGCAACGCCGCGCTGACGAAACCGCTAAGCTTGTTGCCGGCCATGCGCCGATCACGATGGAAACTGCCAAGGAAGCGGTGCTCCGCCTCCGTCGTACCCTGTCGCGCGAGGAGGGCCGGGACCTGATCTTGCGCGCCTATATGAGCGAGGATTTCCGTGAGGGCATGGATGCGTTCCTCAACAAGCGCACGCCGAACTGGCAGGGCAAATAGGTCGAACATCCGGGCCGGCCTGCGCTGGCCGTTGGCTATGGCCTAGCGGCTTTCCTTGCCAGCTCCATACCCAGGTCGAGGGCTGCGATCCCTATGCGGTCCGAAGGAGCTGCCAGGCAGCGTTGATCCATCCAGCTGACAATCGCATCAAAATCGCCGCCGCCTACGATGTCTCGCTCTCCGCTGATGTTGAGCCCGCTGATGAATCCGACCAGCCAGGATTCAAAGCTTCCTTTGACGACCGCGTTCTTTTTTCGATTGTTCCACGCCGTACAGGTTTGAGAGCCGGCGCCGAGGATTGACGAACCGGCGTCCGCGATGGTGGACAGACATATCAGCACCAGTCCAATCGCGAACGCTTTCATGCCGCCTCCAGGCGCCGTCATCCCTGACCGCGAAGCGCTATGACGGCTACGGTTTCTTGAGACAAAGGCCGATGGTCGGGTTCGTACCGCACTTTGCGCCGTCGGCTGCGCCGCCGGAGGGACAAAATACCGATACCAGGATTTCGCTTGCGTCGCAGCTGACGGACCCATCGCTCTGAACGGACCGGACGACGGTTCCAGCCGCCCCGGGATCACCCTTTGCACCGGGCGCACCCTGCGGTCCTTGAGGCCCCTGGGGACCCTGCTGACCTTGTGCCCCTTGCTGCCCCTGTGGACCAGGCACACCCTGCAGGCCTTGCGCTCCCTGCGGACCGGCGGGGCCTTGAGCGCCGGTTTCCCCTTTCGGCCCTGGATCTCTCCCGCAGCCAGCAAGCATCACCGCCGTGCCCATTGCGACGGCCACCAAAAGCGCTCTCATTCCGTTTTCTCCTCTTCGTTGCCTCACGCGTCCATTAAAGAGGGGCACCCGCAGGCAAGCAACCGAAAAGCCCGCCGCTAAAAGCCGCCCTTCGTTTCCTCAGTTTCGCATCGGTGCTATCTAGTGCGAAAGTCATAGGCTGTGGGTTGCGGCGCAGCTTGAACCGGGGCCGGATCACCCGCAGAATGAAACAACAGGCCTGATCCGGTTTATTCAAGCCTTACAATATGCATAGGGAAGAAACTCGTGGGACAGATGCTGAAAGCTGCGGCCGCCTTGACGGCCATGATCGCAAGCACTCCGGCGCTGGCCGCCTGGGAGCCGACCAAACCGGTTGAAATCGTGGTTGCGGCCGGCGCGGGCGGCGCGTCCGACCAGATGGCGCGGATGATGCAGGCGGCCATCCAGAAGAACAACCTGATGAAGCAACCGATGGTTGTATCGCTCAAGGGCGGGGCATCTGGCGCCGAGGCGCTGATGTACATGAAGTCCAGCGACGGCGATGCCAACAAGGTGCTGATCGCCTATTCGCTGATCTACATGCTGCCGCTCTCGGCCAAGATCCCCTTCAACTGGCGCGACCTGACGCCGGTATCGGTGGTCGCGATGGATCAGTTCGTGCTGTGGGACAATGCCGAGGGACCGAAGACGGTCAAGGAATTCGTCGCCGCCGCCAAGGCCGCAGGTTCGCCGTTCAAGATGGGAGGCACCGGCTCCAAACGCGAGGACCACGTGTTGACCGTCTTCATGGAGCAGAAGACCGGCGCGAAATTCTCCTACCTGCCATACAAGTCCGGCGGCGAGGCCGCGACGCAACTCGTCGGCAAGCACACCGAAGCCAATGTCAATAACCCATCAGAGAATCTCGAGGTCTGGCGGGCCGGGCAGGTGCGCGCGCTCTGCGTGTTCGACAAGGAGCGCATTTCCTACAAGACCAAAGTCACGGAGACGCAATCCTGGAACGACATCCCGACCTGCAAGGAGGAGGGGCTCGACGTCCAGTACCTGATGCTGCGCGCGATGTTCCTGCCCGGCAAGGTGACGCCGGAGCAGCAGGCGTTCTACGTCGACCTGTTCCAGAAGGTGACGCAGACGGCGGAGTACAAGGACTATATGGAGAAGCAGGCGCTCAAGCCGATCTTCCTCACCGGCAAGGACATGCTGAAATTCCTCGAGGAAGACGACAAGCTCAACGCCTCGCTGATGAACGAAGCGGGCTTCGTGGCAAAATAGGCCGCTCGTTATTTCTCGGCGGGACCGTATCCAGCGATCCTGCCGAGAACGTTTTCAATCTCTTCCTTCGGCAGGAGGCGCGGCGTTCCGATCTGCAGGCAGCCGTGATATTGCCGGGCCAGCGTTTCGACCTCGACCGCAAGCCACATCGCCTTCGACAGCGATGCGCCGACCGCAATCATGCCATGGTGTTCCAGCAGGCATGCGAGCCGGCCTTCGAGCGCGCGCACGGCGTTCTCGGATAGCTCCTGCGTGCCGAAGGTCGCATAGGGCGCGACCCGAATGGTGTCGCCGCCGGCGCACGCGATCATGTAATGGATCGGCGGAATTTCCAGGTCCATGATGGCGAGGATCGTCGAATAGGTCGGGTGCGCATGGACCACCGCATTGATCTCGGGCCGGGCTTTCAGGATGTCGAGGTGAAACCGCCACTCGCTCGACGGCCGCTGGGCAGGATCGTGTGCGCCGTCCAGGTTCATGAACACGATCTGCTCGGGCTGCATCGCCTCATAGGGCGTGCTGGTCGGTGTAATCAGCAGGCCCTCGCCGTGGCGCAGGCTGATATTGCCTGATGTTCCCTGGTTGATGCCGAGCGCATTCATGCTGCGACAGGCGTCGATGATCGACTGGCGCTTTTCCCGGTCCTCTTTGGTCGGCATTTCAGGCCCTCTTGCAACTCTCGGACAATGCTTGATTATTGCTTCACAGTATAGTCGAACATATCCGTGAAAAGTTGACTGGGAAGTAGCTGAGTTGGGAGAAGTCATGACCCGCGCCGTGCTTGGCATCATCGGCGGATCCGGCATCTACGACCTGCCGGGGCTGGAGGAGGTCCGCGAGGAAACCATCCAGAGCCCGTGGGGCGAGCCGTCCGCGGCCCTGACGCGCGGCGTCATCGGAGGTTTGCCAATCGTCTTCCTGCCGCGACACGGCAAGGGACATGTGCTGTCGCCCTCCGACATCAACTACCGCGCCAATATCGACGTGCTGAAGCGGGCCGGCGTCACCGATCTGGTTTCGCTGTCGGCCTGCGGTTCGTTTCGGGAGGATCTGCCGCCCGGCACCTTTGTGCTGGTCGATCAGTTCGTCGACCGTACCTACAAGCGCGAGAGTTCGTTCTTCGGCAAAGGTTGCGTCGCCCACGTCTCGATGGCGCATCCGGTGTCGCCGCGGCTGCACGTCCATCTCGCGGCTGCGGCCGATGCTGAAGGCATCGCGGCGGTGCAGGGCGGCACCTATGTCTGCATGGAAGGCCCGCAGTTCTCCACGCTCGCCGAGAGCCTGACCTACAAGGCACAGGGCTACGCGGTGATCGGCATGACCAACATGCCCGAGGCGAAACTCGCCCGCGAGGCCGAGATCTGCTACGCCAGCGTGGCGATGGTCACCGATTTCGATTGCTGGCATCCCGATCACGACGCCGTCACCGTGCAGGATATCATTCGTGTGCTGAACTCGAACGCGGACAAGGCCAAGGCGCTCGTTGCACGTCTCGCCCGGGATTTCCCGCGGGAGCATGAACCTTGTCCCGTCGGATCGGACAAGGTTCTCGACACCGCCCTGATCACGGCGCCGGAAGCGCGGGATCCGCAATTGCTGAATAAGCTCGATGCCGTCGCCGGGCGGGTGCTGCGGTCATGAAGGTCGACGGCCGGCACTTCCGCAGTATCTGGTTGGCGCAGGACGGCTGGTCGGTTGGTGCGATCGACCAGCGTCGCTTGCCGCATGAATTCGTGATCGCGCGCCTGGAGACCGCCGACGCGGCGGCGGACGCGATCCGCAGCATGCTGGTGCGCGGAGCGCCCCTGATCGGCGCGACGGCCGCTTACGGCATGGCGCTGGCGGTGCGCGACGATCGTTCCGACGCCGGCATCGATCGCGCCTACGAACTTCTGATCGCGACGCGGCCGACGGCCATCAACCTGAAATGGGCGCTCGATGTAATGAAGCGCGTGCTCAGGCGGGCGGCACCTTCCGAGCGCGCACAGGTCGCCTATGCCCGCGCCGCCGAAATCTCCGAGGAGGACGTCACAATTAACGAGGCGATCGGCCGGCATGGCCTCGCAGTGATTGAACAGATCGCGGCGACAAAGCGGCCAGGCGAGCCGGTCAACGTCTTGACCCATTGCAACGCCGGCTGGCTTGCCACCGTCGATTGGGGCACGGCGACGGCGCCGATCTATATGGCGCATGATCGCGGCCTGAAGGTTCACGTCTGGGTCGACGAGACCCGGCCGCGTAATCAGGGCGCTTCGCTCACCGCCTGGGAGCTCGGACACCACGGCGTGCGGCACACGGTTATCCCGGACAATACCGGCGGCCACCTGATGCAGCATGGCATGGTCGATCTCGCCATCGTCGGCACCGACCGGGTGGCTGCCAACGGCGATGTCTGCAACAAGATCGGCACCTACCTGAAGGCGCTCGCCGCCCACGACAACGGCGTGCCGTTCTATGTTGCACTGCCGTCGCCGACCATCGACTTTAGTATCGATGACGGCCTCCGGCAGATCCCGATCGAGCAGCGCAGCGCCGACGAAGTGGCGACCATGACCGGCCGTACCGCCGATGGGCGCGTAGAGACCGTGCGCGTGGTTCCGGACGGGTCGCCGGTGGCCAACTACGCCTTCGACGTCACGCCGGCGCGGCTGGTCACGGGACTGATCACCGAGCGCGGCCTGCTGAGACCCGAGCGTGCTGCACTTGCGAGCGCATTCCCGGAACGCAGTGTGGGTCATTGACGTCTGGCATACCAGCGTCGTATCCCGTCCCGGATCGCTGCACCCGGAAGCTTCCATGTCCAACACCGATATTGAAATCGTCGTCGAGGATCCGACTGCACCGGAGGCCGATTCGCCTGCGGTGGCGAGCGTTCGTGTGGTCGACGTCGTCGTCTCCCTGCTGCTGCTCGCGCTCGCGCTGATACTCGGTTACGACAACTGGCGTACGGGAGCGGGCTGGGAATCGACCGGCCCCCAGTCCGGCTATTTTCCATTTTATCTCTCGGTGATCCTCGGTGGCGCCAGCCTTTATGGCCTGGTCGCCGCGTTCCTGTCGCGCAAGGAAGCGACCGAGGTCTTCGTCACCCGCGCGCAGCTTCGCCGCGTGCTGGCGGTATTCGTGCCGACGCTGCTGTTTTGTCTCGCCATGCAGTTCCTCGGGCTCTACGTCGCGAGCTTCCTCCTGATCGCCGGCTTCATGCGCGTGGTCGGCAAGATCGCGCTGTGGAAGTCGCTGCTGACAGCCTTCGTGTTCACCGCCGTGATGTTCGTGACCTTCGACGTCGCCTTCGACGTCATCATGCCGAAGGGCCCGCTCGAAGCGGCGCTCGGCCGTTGATCATGACTTCTTCCGTCATTGCGAGCGCAGCGAAGCAATCCATGGTGCCACTAGGGAAGTGTGGATTGCTTCGTGGCTTTGCTCCCTCACGCAAACGCTTCGCGTTTGTCGCAGGCAATGACAAAAACCCGGGAACCGATTGATGGAAGCCCTCGGCCTCTTGATGCACGGTTTTGCCGTGCTGCTGACGTGGAAGACGCTGCTGCTGATGATGTTCGGGCTGGTGCTCGGCATTTTCGTCGGCGTGCTGCCCGGCCTCGGTGGCCCCAATGGCGTTGCGATTCTGCTGCCGCTCACATTCACGATGGATCCGACCTCCGCGATCGTGATGCTGTCCTGCATCTACTGGGGCGCGCTGTTCGGCGGCGCCATCACCTCGATCCTGTTCAACATCCCCGGCGAGGCGTGGTCGGTAGCGACCACCTTCGACGGCTATCCGATGGCGCAGCAGGGCAGGGCGGCGGAAGCGCTGACCGCGGCGTTCACCTCGTCGTTCATCGGCTCGCTGGTCGCTGTCATGCTGATCACCTTCCTGGCGCCGATGATCTCGTCGTTCGCGCTGAAATTTGGTCCGCCGGAATTCTTCTCGGTATATCTGCTCACGTTCTGCTCCTTTGTCGGGCTCGGCCGCGAGGCCAAGCACAAGACCGTCATTTCGATGTCGCTCGGCCTGTTGCTCGCGGGCATCGGCATGGACACCGTCTCCGGCCAGTTGCGCATGACCTTTGGTTCGTCGGAACTGCTGCGCGGCGTCAACTTCCTGGTGGCCGTGATCGGCCTGTTCGGTATCAGCGAAATCCTGCTGACCATGGAGGAGCGGCTGGCGTTACGTGGCCACGCCGCGGGCATCTCGCTGCGCGTGGTGCTGTCGGTGTGGAAGGACCTGCCGAAATATTGGGTGACGCTGTTTCGCTCCTCGTTCATCGGCTGCTGGCTCGGCATCACGCCGGGCGGCGCGATCGCCGCGTCTTTCATGGGCTACAACCTCGCCAAGCGTTTCTCCAAGGACCCCGACAGCTTTGGCAAGGGCCGGATTGAAGGCGTGTTCGCGCCCGAGACGGCGGCGCATGCGTCGGGCACCGCGGCGTTGCTGCCGATGCTGGCGCTCGGCATCCCCGGCTCCGGTACGGCCGCGATCCTGCTCGGCGGGTTGATGGTGTGGGGCCTCAACCCCGGGCCGCTGCTGTTCGTCGAGCACAAGGATTTCGTCTGGGGCCTGATCGCCTCGATGTATCTCGGCAATGTGGTCGGCCTCGTGCTGGTGCTGACGACGGTACCGATCTTTGCTTCCATCCTGCGGGTGCCGTTCGCGGCGGTGGCGCCGATGATCGTGGTGTCCTGCGCGATCGGCGCCTATGCGATCCAGAACGCGATGTTCGACATCTGGCTGATGCTGGGGTTTGGCGTCGTCGGCTACGTATTCAAGAAGATCGGCATTCCCCTGGCGCCGTTCACGCTGGCGCTGGTGCTCGGCAACCGCGCCGAGGATGCATTCCGCTTGTCGATGATCGGCTCCGGCGGCGACATGAAGGTGTTTTGGTCGAACGGCCTGGTCGGCTCGATCACGACGCTGGCGATCCTGTTGCTGTTCTGGCCTGTG
>Ga0247784_1000399_pt1 | contig 11880 bp, 8 predicted proteins | sample UWRJL169409R5_FD_179909 | JGI IMG/M metagenome (GOLD analysis project Ga0247784, IMG submission 179909) | Plant litter microbial communities from Arlington Agricultural Research Station in Wisconsin, United States - UWRJ-L169-409R-5 | ecosystem: Environmental > Terrestrial > Plant litter >...
TTCGTCGTCCCTTAAGTAAGACATCGGCAAGCTTTCGCCAAGCCTTAAGGGCCAAATCAATGTCTGCCGCCGAGGTAGACCAGCCCAGACTGAGCCGCACCGCTCCCTGCGCCAGCTCCTTGCCGACGCCCATGGCCTCCAGGACGTGCGATGACTGGACCTTGCCGGATGAACACGCGGAACCCGAAGATACCGCGATTCCCGCCAGATCGAAGCCAATCACGGCGGTTTCGGCCTTCAGGCCGGGGACCGTGAAAAGGGTGGTATTCGGCAACCGCGGCATCCCTTCCGAAAAAACAATCATTCCAGGTGTTTCCCCGAGGCCCCTCTCAAGGCGGTTACGCAGGTCCTGCAGCCGCGCGGCATCACCTTCCAGCGCGGCCATGGCGGCCTTTACTGCGGCTCCAGAGGCCGCAACGCCCGCGACATTCTCGGTGCCGGCCCGGCGTCCCAGCTCCTGCCCGCCGCCCCGCAGCAGCGGCTCCAGCCCCTGGACGTCCTCGGCCATCACCAGCGCGCCGATGCCCTTGGGCCCGCCGACCTTGTGCGCCGAAAGCGTCACCAGATCAGCCTGTATCGATCTGATATCAAACGATATCTTTCCCAAGGCCTGGATCGCATCGACATGCAGCAGCCCGCCGGCCCGGTGCACGATGTCGGCGACTTCGGCGACCGGCTGGATCGCCCCGGTCTCGTTATTGGCCAGCATCACCGATACGAGGGCGGGCGGACCGTCAGCAAGCAATGTACTGAGATGGTCGAGGTCCACCATGCCGGCGCCGGTGGCCTGGATGGCCGCGACTGCGTCCGCCTGAAAGCGTCCCCCCGCCAACACCGATGTATGTTCGATAGCTGAGACCAGCAGGCGGCGGACCGGGTCGCCGGCGCCCCGGCGCAGTCCGGGCGTCAGCGCCAGCGCATTGGCCTCGGTCCCACCCGACGTAAACACCGCGTCCTGCGGACGGGCGCCGACGGCTGCCGCGATGGCCGCACGGGCATCTTCCATCAGCCGACGCGCCCGACGGCCTTCGGCATGGACCGAGGACGGATTGCCCGCCACCTCCCAAGCAGCCGCCATCGCCTGCCTTGCCTCGGGGCGAAGCGGAGTTGTCGCATTCCAGTCGAGATAGACCCGGTCGGGCATTTCCTTACTATATTACCTCTGTCAACCTGCTGCGCCGGCGATCTTTAGCCGCACGCCGGGCAGGTCGCCTTATTGCAATTGGACATCGCGCCGTCTCTTACAATCATCGCGTAACGCCTTGAACTGCCTTTCAGATGTTCAAGATGCTTGCTTTTTGCCCCTCGCCTCATGCTAGAAGGCCCGCAACCAATTCACGGGATCGCCCGTTCGCGCATCGCCCAACGACACCTGATCACATTTCTCCGCCGGATCACGTCCGTTGCCAAGGACACCTCCAAGGATCATCCATGCCTGAAGTCATTTTCACCGGCCCCGCGGGCCGCCTAGAGGGCCGTTATCATCCGGCCAAGCAGAAGAACGCGCCGATCGCGATGATCCTGCATCCGCATCCGCAGTTTCACGGCACGATGAATCACCAGATCGTCTACCAGTGCTACTACGCGTTTGCGCATCGCGGCTTCTCGGTACTGCGCTTCAATTTTCGCGGCGTCGGCCGCAGCCAGGGTTCGTTCGATCACGGCACCGGCGAATTGTCGGATGCGGCTTCGGCACTGGACTGGGCGCAGACCATCAACCCCGAAGCGCGCGCCTGCTGGGTCGCCGGCTTCTCGTTCGGCGCCTGGATCGGCATGCAGCTTCTGATGCGCCGGCCCGAAGTCGAGGGCTTCATCTCGATCGCGCCGCCCGCCAATCTCTACGACTTCTCCTTCCTCGCGCCCTGCCCGTCGTCCGGCCTGATCGTGCATGGCGAGCGGGACGCGGTGGTGCCGCCGAAGGACGTCAACACGCTGGTCGAGAAACTGAAGACCCAGAAGGGCATCGTGATCGACCAGCAGATCATCCCCGGCGCGAACCACTTCTTCGACGGCAAGCTGGAGCCGCTGATGGAGACGGTGACCGGCTATCTCGACATGCGGCTCGCCAACGTTCGGTAAGGCCGGCAAGCCCGTCTTGTAGTGCCCTAGGGTGGGCAAAGCGCAGCGCGCCCACCATCTCGCTACGCGCTCGTTGATGGATGGTGGGAACGTCGCTCCGCTCCTCTGCCCACCCTACTAGAGCGGAGAAAGCTTCAGCGCAACGATGCCGCTGATGACCAGCACGATGCCCGCGATCTTCATCGGGCTGAGCGCTTCGCCGAACAGGAGCACGCCCATGGTAAGGGTACCGACCGCACCGATACCGGTCCAGACCGTGTAGGCGACGCCGATTTCGAGCACCTGCAGCGCCCGCCCGAGCAGGAAGACGAACGCCGCCAGCAGCACGAGCGAAACGATGCTCCAGCCGAGGCGCGTATAGCCGTCGGCGTATTTCATCGCGATGGCCCAGCCGACGTCGAGGAGCCCGGCGGTAACGAGCGCGACCCAGGCGATCTGCGGCGACATCGCGTTGCCTACGCCGCCAGTTTCAGCATATGCGCGCCATGCCGCACCAGGAACGCGTGTAGCAATTGCGGATAATCGGGCCCGACCGCCGTGCGCACGCTCGGCCTTTGCGCCAGCGCCTTCCGCCACGCGCGGACCTTCGGCACATCGGCGAAAATCGCGAGATCGGTCAGCTGATCGAACACGTCGAAATAACGGAAGATCGGCGCGAACACCGCATCCACCAGGCTAAAGTCTCTGCCGGCAAAGAATGGTCCTGCACCGAGCGTTTTCTCGACCTGCGCGAATTTTGCGGCGACCGCCTGCCGCTTGCTCTCGAAGACTGCGGGATCCCCCGTCGTCTCCAGGCCCCATAGTTCGCTGAGAATGGTGGAGCCGAACTCCATCCAGGCGCGGTGCTGCGCACGCTGCAGCGGATCTTGCGGATGCAGTTTGGCGCCACCCTGCGTCTCCTCGATGTATTCGCAGATGACATTGCTCTCGAACAACGCAACCTCGCCGTCTGGGCTTTCGACAAGCAGCACTGGCACCTTGCCGAGCGGTGAAATCTTCAGAAACCAGTCCGGCTTGTTGGCGAGATCGATATCGATCCGCTCGAATGGAACGCCCTTTTCGATGAGCGCGATCACCGCGCGCTGCACATAGGGGCAAAGCTTGTGGCTGATCAGTTTCAGGGCGGCTGCCATCGTAATCCTCCGATCAATGCAGATGCATCTATTTAGATGCAAGTGCATTGATCTGTCAACGCCTAGCTGACGTGGTCTCGCCAAAAGACGCGCCGTACCGTCTCCGGACAACGCAAACGGGCGCCGTTGCTACTTTGCATGGGGTTGTTTTCGAAGTTTTGTATTTGGAGCCCGCGGTTCCCCGCCGACGGGAGTCTGGCCTTAAGGCCGCGCCATCATGCCGCCGGTCATCGGAAACGGCACCCCCGTGGTGGCGGGGTAGCTCAGCGGCAAGCCCTTCAGGCCGCGCGCGGCCAGGAATCCAAAGGCCTGCGCCTCGATGGCGTCGGAGGCCCAACCCAGCGTGTCCGCCGCGCGGACGGTCGCGGGCTGTAAGCACTCACGCAGCATCCGCAGCATGGTCAGATTCCGGGCGCCGCCCCCTGCCACGATCCAGTTCTTGGGCTCCTTCGGCAGCAGCGGCACTACGCGGGCGATCGCGGCGACGGTAAAGGCGGTCAGCGTCGCCGCGCCATCCTCGGGCGGTACGTCGCCGATCTTCAGCCCGGCGAAATCGTTGCGGTCGAGCGATTTCGGTGGGGCTAACGAAAAGAACGGCATCTCCAGCGCGCGGTTGATCCAGGCCGCATCGACCCGGCCCAGCGCGGCGGTGCGGCCCTCATTGTCGAAACGCTGGTTCAGCCAGCGGAACATGTAGTCGTCGAGCAGCGCATTGCCCGGACCGGTGTCGCAGGCGATCAGCGTGTCGCCGTCGATATAGGTGATGTTGGCGACCCCGCCGATATTGACCACGACGGTCGGCCCCTCCCAATCCAGCGATTGGGCGAGCGCCCGGTGATAAACCGGCACAAAGGGGGCACCCTGCCCGCCGGCGTCGACGTCGGCGGCGCGGAAATCGTACATCACCGGAATTTGGATCGATTTGGCGAGCAACAGCGCGTCGCCGATCTGGACCGTCAGTTTTTTCTCGGGCCGGTGCAGCACGGTCTGGCCGTGAAAGCCGACGATGTCGATGTCGTCAAAGCGCATCCGGTGTTGCGCGGTAAAGGCGGCCACCGCTTCGGCATGTGCCGATGTAACGACCCGCTCGGCCTCGCGCAGGCAGCCCGGCCGCGCCGCGCGATCCGGCAGGTCAGCGGCCTCGTACAGCGCCTGGCGCAGCAGGCTGCGTTCCATTTCGGTATAGGGCCGGTATCCGGACGGTCCCAGGGCATTTACCCGGCGGCCGTCGGTCTCGATCAAAGCGACGTCGACCCCGTCAAGCGAGGTGCCGCTCATCAGACCAAGCGCCGTCAGCATCATATCAAATCGTGCCTTTGCAACGCCCTGCTCGATCCGTCCCGCCGACGACGATCAGCTTGTGCCAAACACGGACATCTTATAATGCCACAGCGCCCGGCTTCGCGGCAGCCCGTTTCGGCCATGCTTACGCAAACAGTTACAAATACAGTGAAAATACAATGATCAAAGCAGCCCGCCATGACCGCATTTAAATCAGATTTCCTGAACATCTTACAGGAACGCGGCTTCATCCACCAGTGTTCCGATTTCGAGGGCCTCGACGCGCTTGCCGCCAAGGGCCAGGCGACCGCCTATGTCGGCTACGACTGCACGGCGCCGTCGCTGCATATCGGCAACTACCTCACCATGATGATGCTGCACTGGCTGCAGCAGAGCGGCAACAAGCCGATCACCCTGATGGGCGGCGGCACCACCATGGTCGGCGACCCCTCCGGCAAGGACGAATCCCGCGCCATCCGCTCGATCCAGGAAATCGAGGCCAACAAGGCCTCGATCCGCGGCGTGTTTTCGAAGGTACTGCGCTACGGCGACGGCCCCAGCGATGCCATCATGCTCGACAATGCCGAGTGGCTGACGAAATTGAACTGGATCGAGATGCTGCGGGACATCGGCCGGCATTTCTCGGTCAACCGCATGCTGACGATGGATTCGGTGCGGCTGCGTCTCGAGCGCGAGCAGGAGATGAGCTTCATCGAGTTCAACTACATGGTCTGCCAGGCCTACGACTTCGTCGAGCTGGCGCGGCGCACCGGCTGCCGGCTGCAGATGGGCGGCTCCGATCAATGGGGCAACATCGTCAACGGCGTCGATCTCGGCCGCCGCATGGGCACGGAGCAATTGTTTGCGCTGACGACGCCGCTGCTCACGACGGCCTCCGGCGCCAAGATGGGCAAGACGGCGCAGGGCGCGGTGTGGCTCAACGCCGATCAGTTCAGCCCTTACGATTTCTGGCAATACTGGCGCAATGTCGAGGACGCCGACGTCGTCAAGTTTCTTAAACTGTTCACGATCCTGCCGATCAGCGAGATCAACAAGCTCGCGGCGCTGCAGGGCGGCGAGATCAACGAGGCCAAGAAGGTGCTGGCGACGGAGGCGACCGCGTTGTTGCACGGCCGCGACGCCGCCGACACCGCCGCCGAGACTGCGCGCCAGACTTTCGAGGAAGGCGCGATCGCGGAGTCGCTCCCGACGGTGGAAATCTCCTCCGGCGAACTCGAAGCCGGCGCCGGGGTCCTGGGGCTGTTCGTGAAAGCGGGTCTCGTCGCATCGAACGGCGAGGCACGGCGCCAGATCAAGGGCGGCGGCTTGCGCGTCAACGATGCCACCGTCACCGACGAAAAGATGGTGCTGACGCCGTCGAACCTCACGCCGGAAGGCGTCATCAAGCTTTCCATAGGGAAGAAAAAGCACGTCCTGCTCAAGCCGGCTTGAGCCTGCGTGCATAGGCGCATTCATTTTTGAGGCTTGCAGGGATCAGCGGAAACGCGCTCCCTGCTGGCATGGACGAAAAAGCGCCAGCGGGAGACGTGACAACCAAAGCGCTGAAACCAGCGCACACCGCGCTCAGCGTGCTGGCGCTCTGCTTCCTGCTGCAGATGGTCGGTCGCGGTCTCGGCGACAGTTTTACAGTATTCCTCAAGCCGATCTCTGAAAGCTTTTCGTGGGACCGCGCCGAGGTGGTTTCGGTCTATTCGCTGACCTGGCTCGCGGGCGGGCTGATGGCGCCGCTGGTCGGCCGGCTGTTCGACCGCTCCGGGCCGCGCCTCACCTACTCGCTCGGGCTGCTGCTGCTCGGAGGCTCCTTCCTGGTTGCCTCGAACGCGCAGGCGCTGTGGCAGTTCCAGCTTTCGACCGGACTGTGTGTCGGGATCGGCATTGCCCTGATCGGCAACGTGCCGAGTTCGATCCTGCTCGGTCGTTGGTTCGGCCGGCGATTGCCGACCGCGATGGCGATCCTCTACTCCGCGACGGGTGTGGGCACCCTGATGCTGCTGCCGGTTTCGCAGCTATTGATCGACCGGATCGGCTGGCGCGACACCTATCAATGGTTCGGCATCGTGGCGCTGTGCATGCTGGCGCCATTGCTGTTGCTGCCGTGGCGGACGATCGCCTCCGGTTCGCTGCATGTGGCGCAGAAGACGGACACCGGTTTCGTCGACAATGGCTGGACACTGAAGAGCGCGATGCGCCACCACACCTTCTGGGCACTGTTCTGTACGTTCTTCTTCACGGCCGTCGCGATGTACGCCATCACGGCGCAGATCGTCGCCTATCTGATCGATGCGGGATTTCCGCCGCTGCAGGCTGCCACCGCGTGGGGCTTTTCCGGCGTGGTGTTGTTGTTCGGCATGCTCGGGATATCGACGCTGGACGGCATCATCGGCCGCCGGCCATCCGTGCTGTTCAGCTACGGCATCTCTATCATCGGCATCATTCTGCTGTGGCTGCTGCAATATTATCCGAACTACTGGCTGCTGACGGGCTTTGTTGTCTGCTTCGGCAGCATGATCGGTTCGCGCGGCCCCCTGATCACCGCGACCGCGCTGAATATTTTTCGCGGCAAACGCGTCGGCACCATCTACGGCACGATCTCGATCGGCAGCGGCCTCGGATCGGGATTGGGTTCGTGGGCCGGCGGCCTGATCCACGACTGGACTCACAGCTACAACGCGCTGTTCGTATTCGCGCTGATCAACCTGGTGTTGGGATTGATTCCGTTCCTCGTGGTGCCGGCGCTGCGCCGGTAGCTACATCGCGGCCTGCTTGCCGGGGCGGCTGCTTTTTTCAGCGATCGTTTCAAGCAACCATCCCTTGAACGAGAGCATCGCGGGTGACGGTCGCCGGGAGTGCAGCGACGTAATCCAATAATCGCCAAGCTCCACTTCAATCTTGAACGGACGCGCCAGCCGCCGCTGACGGATCTCGTCCTGAAACAATGCCGCCGGCAACAGTGCAACGCCGAAGCCGCGCGCTGCCGCGCTGGCGATCGTGATCGATGAATCGAACACTATTCCCTTGGGGACCGGGCTCTGCAATCCTGCTGCGGTAAACCAGCGCGGCCATTCCTCCTGCCGATAGGAACGCAGCAGCACCTCGCGCTTGAGATCGGCCGGCCGGCTCAGCGTGCGAGCCAGCGAGGGGGCGCAGAACGGGGTGAATGGCGTTCCCATCAAATGGGTCGCCTCGGTGCCATGCCAAAGGCCATCGCCAAACCTGATCGCGTAATCGAGGCCTTCACCCGCAATATCGATGCGATTGTTGTTGGTGAACAGCCGCAAATCGATCCGCGGATACGCCTTCCTGAAAGCATCGAGCCGCGGCAGCAGCCATCCCGAAGCAAAGGTACCCACCACGCCAACCGTGATGACGTCCTGATAATGACCATCTTCAAAACGGTTGAGCGTTTCGGTGAGTCGGCCGAAGGCTTCGACGATGTTCGGCAGCAGCGCCTGCCCTTCATCGGTGAGCGCGACGCCGCGCGGCAGCCGGCGGAACAATTGTACGCCAAGACGTTCCTCCAGCACCTTCACGTGCTGACTGACGGCGGCCTGCGTGACTCGAAGTTCCAGGCCCGCGCGCGTGAAACTCAGGTGGCGCGCGGTCGCTTCAAAGGCCCGCAACGCATTGAGCGGAAGGTGCGAAAGCTTGGTCCGGCGCCGCATTTTCTGTCCCTAGTTTTTCTTATGCCTGCCCGCAGAAACGGTGGTTTGTCAAGATAACGACGTAGCGGCAACTTCCCGCCCACAACCAAGGAAGGATTCGAAAGTGATCACCCGAAGACAACTCCAGCTTGGACTGGGCACGACGCTTGTAGCGGCCGCTTTGACTGTCAGGCCGAAGACGATGCGCGCATCGATCGCCGATCAACGACTGATCGATGAGATCAGGCGGCTGGAAAGCGAAAGCGGCGGCCGGCTCGGTGTCTGTGTCCTTGAGACAGCAACGGGCGCTCGCCATGTCCACCGCGGTGACGAGCGCTTTCCGATGTGCAGCACCTTCAAGGCGCTGGCCGTAGCGGCCATCCTGGCGCGAGTGGACGCTGGCAAGGAACAGTTGACGCGGCGCATCATTTTTGAAGCGTCGGCACTCGTCACGTACTCACCCGTAACAGAGAAGCGCGTTGGCGGCGACGGCATGACGCTCGCCGAGATTTGCGACGCGGCAGTGACGCTGAGCGACAACACGGCCGCCAATCTGCTGCTCGCTGCGATCGGCGGGCCGTCGGGGCTGACGGCTTTCGTACGAGGTTTGGGCGACGAGGTCACACGGCTGGACCGCAACGAGCCCTCGCTCAACGAGGCCCTGCCCGACGATCCCCGCGACACCACGACACCGAATGCGATGGCTTCGAGCTTGCAGGCCCTTATCCTCGGAACCGCGTTGTCGACGGCATCGCGCGAACAACTGACGGCTTGGCTGCTCGCCAACAAGACCGGCGATACCCGGCTCCGTGCAGGACTTGCGAAGGACTGGCGCGTCGGAGACAAGACCGGCAGCGGTGCCCGAGGGACAGCCAATGACGTCGCAGTGATCTGGCCGCCCGACAAGCCGCCCATCGTGATCACCGTCTATCTGACCGGCGCCACCGTTTCGACCACGCAGCAAAACGCCACTTTGGCCTCGGTCGCACGAGCTGTCTCCGCCGGCATCTGACCAGGCGGCTGCCGCCCTAATTATTCGGCGGCAGTTCGATCGGGGTGTTCTGCTTGCCGGTGTTGAACTCCATGATCTTTCGCGTCACACCGGGGAAGATTGCCGAAATCGGATTGACGCGCAGCACCGGCTGGCCCGGCGTGCCGACGACCTCGTAGGTTACGCCGATCAGGCCCTCGTTGCTGCCCGCACCGAGCACCAGGCCGAGCACGGGAATCTGACCGAACATGTTGTTCAGCCCATACATCGGAATGAAGGTGCCGCTCATGCGAACCTGATTGGCGACGGTATCGATGCTGCCCTCGATGGTCGCGCCGATCATAGGCCCTTTGACGACGCCTTCGCGGATCGAGAGCTGGCCGCTCTGCCGGGTGAATTCCGCACGCAACGCCGAAAACGATACGCCGTTCTGCGAGCCAGGCGAGCCGCCTGCGGCCACGCGGTCGAGCGATGCCTCGCCCTTGATCGAGAAGTCGCGGACGTTGATCAGGCCGTCCTTGGCGCCGGGCTCGACCGTCGGCGGCTCCAGGGCGAGGGCGAGCTGGCCGCCAACCACCTTGGAGTACATGTCGGTGAAGCGGAAGAAAGCGCCGGCGTCGTTGGTCTGCAGGATGATCAGCTCACGTGCCTGCCCTTGGGTGCGGCCGCGCAGATCGGCGGTGAGCGACGTGTCGCGTCCGACCTTGCCGGAAAGCGTAAAGGTCTTGAAGACGCCATTGCGTCGGGAGAATTTTCCATCGACGCTGCGCAAGGCTTCGCCGTTGAAGCCCGCGACGGCACCCAGCTTCAGGTCGATGTCGAAGTCGATGCCCTTGGTCTTGCTCCTGGAATCTTCCTTGCCTGTGATCGCCGATTTGAGGAAGCCGCGGCCGTCGAACACGTCGCCGCGCATCGTGACCTTGACGACGCCGTCGGTGCCGCGCTCGGCTTTCAACGAGGTCTTGTCGCCGTCGGACGGCGCGTAAGTCGGGAAGCTCGCGTTCAACAGGTCGCCGTTCTGGTCGACTTCCAGCGATCCCTTGATCGAAACGCCGCCGCCTTCGACGACGACGTCCTGGAACAGCGTCGATTGTTCCTTCTTCACGACGTTGAAGGTCGCCTTGCCGGACTTACCGGGCACCTTGACCCAGCCCGGCAGGATGTTGTCGAGACGCAGCGAGGTCAGGTCGGCCTCGATGCCGACGCGGCTGTCGTTATCGCCGATCTTGCCGACCACCTTGATCGGAATCGCGCCGGTGACGGCGGTACCGAGATCGATCCCGAGACGTTGCCGGCCGGCGTCATCGAGCGTCGCCTGCAGCCTGATATCGGCATCGCCCTCGTTCGCCTTGCGATAATCCAGCGACGCTGGCTGACCGTTGATCTTGACGTCGCCCTTGACCTGGTAGCCGGCGTTGTTGGCGACCAGCTTCAACGTATTGGATTCCAGTTTCTGGTTCATCACGAGCTTGTCGGCGGCAAACCCGGCCAGGTCCGCCATGACGGTGTAGTTGGTGTCGGCCTTGGTCATCGAGCCCGTGACCGGCATGGCAAGCGTGATGTTGGCGGCAACCGTACCCTTGCTGGCGTTCGGATCGATCAGCGTGCCGGAGAGATCGCTGATGCGGTCGGAAGCCAGGATCTCGGCCGCCGCCGGCACCGGGCAATCCACCCTGAACTTCACCCGCGAGGGCGACGGCTTCGTCGCCATGTCCGGCACCTCGAACGAGAAATCGGAAATGTTGATCTTGCGCCCGGCTGGCGTGTCGGCGATTCCCTGCCCGATCGTCACCGTTGCCGTTCGCCCGGTAACCCGGGCTTTCAAATCCGCGTCGCGCACCGCGGGCATGCCGTTGACCGGGCGAACCGTGACGCCCGACGCAACGATGTTGATGGCGAGGCCGTCATCCGGAATCGGAGGCCCCTTGCGCGGCAGATTGCGCACCGGCGAATTGACGCCGACCTCGATGCGCTGAAGCGTGCCCTTCTCGATCCGCTCGATCACCCATTCGCGCACTTCGGGCACGATCAGGATCGGCCACATCCGCTTCAGCGCGGAGGCCGACATCGGCGTGCCCGCGAAACCCAGCTGGAGGCGGGCCTCGTTTGCATAGTCGATGCTGCCGGTGCCGGCGATGCCGATCTCGCCATTGCTGATATCGGCCTGGGTGAGCACCACGCGCTTACGGTCGGTGTCGAACTTCATCCCGATCGCAATGCGGTTGAAGATCAGCGGCGGTTCATTGTCGGTACCGGCGAGCAGGATCGTGCCACCGCTGAGGCCGGCCTGCCATTCGGTGGTGGCGCCGTTCGGGGGTTCGAGATGACCCAGCAGCGTGATCCGGTTCGCGCCGGAGACGACCTTGAAGGGCGCGACCAGCACGCGCCGCCCCGAATCCCATTCGACGCTCATCTCCGCCGAATCGATCGGCATCGGATAATCAGGAGTATCGCTGTCGATCAGGTTCCCGGCGCCGGCCGTGACCTTGCCGCGGAAGTAGGTCGGCAGGCCGTCGCGGCCGAGTTCACCCTTCAGTTCGCCGGACAACGGCAGCTCGGCGCTGTAGGTGAGATCCTTGACCCGCATTGCCAGCAGGATGTTGGCGGCGGGCACCTTGTCGGCGCGAAGATCGACCGACCGCACGCCGTTCTGCGGCGGCCCGATCACGACCTTGAGCGACCATGGGCGCGCGCCCTCCTCGCCAAGGCTGACTGCGACCCCGCCGCCGCGCGG
>Ga0247784_1000400_pt1 | contig 11845 bp, 15 predicted proteins | sample UWRJL169409R5_FD_179909 | JGI IMG/M metagenome (GOLD analysis project Ga0247784, IMG submission 179909) | Plant litter microbial communities from Arlington Agricultural Research Station in Wisconsin, United States - UWRJ-L169-409R-5 | ecosystem: Environmental > Terrestrial > Plant litter >...
CGGTGCGCGCGACGTTTCGCTCGACGACCGTCGGCAGTTCGTCGCCTGGGTCAAGCGCTCGCCGGTGCATCTGCACGAATATCTGCGCAGCGAAAGCACGTGGAACGACCTTGCCGGCGTCGATAATCAGAAGCGCATCGACGTTGCGAGTTTGCTCGCCGAGTCTGAGGTGGATGCAGAAGTGATCGAGCTTGTCCCGGGGGCCGCGTCTGCGCCGCCGACCCAGCGACGCAAGCGTTCCTTCATCGCTGCGATTGCTGCCTCGGTCGTGCTCTGTGTTGCCGCGCTTGTTTGGTATCAAGCCCAGTCCGCCGGACGATACACCACCGGCATCGGCGAGCAACGCACAGCCCGGCTCGACGACGGCTCGACGATTGTTCTCAACACGGGCACCGAGCTACGCGTCGAGATCACTGAGCGGCTGCGGGAGGTCCGCTTACTCAAAGGCGAGGCGTTGTTCAACGTCGCGAGCGACGCCAAGCGGCCGTTTCGGGTGTTGAGCGATCACACAGTGGCTCAGGCCATCGGCACCGCGTTCGTGGTTCGGCGCAAGGCCGAGCAGACCATCGTGACTGTGATCGAAGGTAAGGTCGCTGTGGAGTCTCGCTCCAACCATGAAGAACGAAAACAAGTTGCGGTTGCTGCTGGCGTTCGCGCTGAGGTCGCCGACGACGTGATTGAAACTACACCCGTCGCCAATCCCGCGGCCGCGACCGCCTGGCAGAGCGGTCGGCTGATCTTCGACGGCGAAACGTTGGCTGAGGCTGTCGCCGAGTTCAATCGATACAACGAAGTGCAGATCGTGGTGGAGGACGCGCAGCTCGCGGCCGAGCGAGTCAGCGGCGTATTCGATGCGCACCAGCCGCAGTCGCTGGTGTTGTTTCTCGAACGCTCCGGCGCGATCGAGCCCGCCGTCGCAGATGGCGGTCGCATCGTACTCGTGCCGCGCAGGTAGCCACTCGATCGTTACAGGGAGGTGTCTACAATGAAAAAGCAAACAAGTCGTCGCGCATTTGCGCTGTGCTCATTCGTGCTCGCAAGCAGCACAGCGTGGTCGGCGCCGCCTACCTATGACTTCGACATTCGCGGCGCATCACTGGATTCGGCGCTCAAGCAGTTCGCTGCGCAGAGCGGCTTGCAGGTCGCCTACTTCACCAGGCTCGCACAGGGTCGCTCAGCTCCGTCTGTCAGCGGCACACTCACTGCCGAAGACGCACTACGCCAGCTGCTCGACACGAACGGGCTGACATTCGAACGAATCGACGCCAACACATTGGCCATCCGCACGGGCGGCGAGGAGACGGTTGGCGAAGTCGTGGTGACGGGCACGCACATTCGCGGCGTCGTCAACGACACGACACCGATGATGGCGTTCGACCGTGAATACATTCAGCGCGCCGGTTACACCAACCTGATGCAGCTGGTCGAATCGCTGCCGGTCAATTTCAAGGGCGGTACTTCGGGATCGACCGAGGTTGCGCCGTTCGGGAATGCCTCGAACTATGGTCAGAACCTCACGCGTGGTACGGGCTTCAATTTGCGTGGGCTGGGCTCGTCCGCGACGTTGACGCTGATCAACGGACGACGCGTTGCTCCTTCGGCGCAAGGTCAGTTCGTCGACGTGAGCACGATTCCACTCGCGGCGGTCGACCGCATCGAAATCCTGACCGACGGCGCTTCGGCCATTTACGGCGCCGATGCAGTTGCAGGCGTAGTAAACATCATCTTGCGGCGTGACTTCGAAGGCATGGAGACAGCGGTACAGTACGCCGCTGCCGACGACGGCGCCGTCGACGAACGACGTTTCTCGCACACCATCGGCGACCGCTGGTCGGGCGGCAATATGCTGGTCACGACGGAATATCACGATCGCGGCGAGTTCGATGTCGCGGATCGCCGGTTCATCACCGAGGCGGGCACGCAGAGTCCGACTTGGATCCTGCCGCAGCGTGAGCTGGCTACATTGCTGTTTGCGCTCGATCAGGAGTTGCCGGGCGACTTCGACCTGAGCTCGACCGTGTTATACGCCTACGAGGATGTGAACTCGAAGTTCGCTTTTCCGGGTGGGGTCTCGACTCAGAGCCCCATCACCCATCGGTGGAGCGCGTCGGCTGGCGTCGGCTATCAGGCCTTCGGCGATTGGCGTCTGGTACTGGACGGAACGATCTCGCGGGTCGAGACGGACACCGACTTCACCGACCATGACGCGCAGAGCGGCGAGGTCACATTCCACATCGACGACTATAAAGACGAATTCGATACGTGGTCGTTGGATTTGAAAGGCGACGGCTCGTTGTTTCGGCTGCCTGGTGGAGTTGCGCGTCTCGCGATTGGTGGTGCTTATCGCGAGGACGACTTGATCTCCACGCGCGTTTGGGTGATTCCGGCGAACGGCCGGCAGGTGCGTGCGGACGACGCGAGACAAGTGAGATCTGCGTTTGCAGAGCTCTATGTGCCCATCGTCGGCGTGGATCAGAACTTCGCGTGGGCTCGTCGCATCGATCTCTCGATTGCGGGACGTTACGACGATTACTCGGACTTCGGCAGCACCGAGAATCCGAAGATCGGTCTGGTCTGGAGTCCCATCGACAGCCTCGACCTTCGAGCCAGTGTGAGCAGTTCCTTCCGTGCGCCGAACGTTGCCGAGAAAGCGCTTGGTGCACGCGGCGTGCAGATCTCGACCGGCATGATGGATGCGCCTGACGGCAGCGGCGAACGGGTGCCGATTTTCTATCTCCTCGGCAGTGCGCCGCTCATTGCCGAGGAGTCCGACAATCTGGCCGTGGGATTCACCTGGCGTCCGCAGGCGCTCGCCGGTTTCGAGCTGGCGGTCGACTATTTCGAGATCGACTACACCAATCGCATCTCCACACCGCCGTACGACGAAGGATCGTTGTCGCGTCGGGCGGATTTCGGCGATTTGATTACGGAGCTGGCGAACGACGAGGCGGCACAAGCGTATTTGGACGAGCGGCTCGCACAGGGCGACTTGTTCATCGATTGGGAGGAAATCGGTGCGACCGGCGTGCGCTACGCGGTCGACCTGCGACAGAAGAACGCCGCGCGCACACAGACGAGCGGTTTCGATGTGGCGATGGCTTACGCGTTCAGCCGTGGTCCGAATAGTTTCGATCTGAATCTCAACGTCACGCACCTGCGTGAGATGCTCACCTCGCTGGCCCGCGATACGACCACGTTCGATCAGCTCGATACATATAATCAGCCGCTCGATTGGCGGGGCCGATTCCTGGCGACGTGGACCCATGCGGGGTTGGGTACGACGATTGCCGTCAATCACGCCGACGGCTACAGCAACGATAGCTTCACCGTGGACGTCCCGATCGGCTCGTGGACGACCGTGGATCTCAATTTACGCTACGACTTCGCCCGCCGGCCTCACGCCTCCTGGCTCGACGGCACGCGCGTGTCTTTGGGCGTGACCAACCTGCTCGATCGAGAGCCCCCGCGCGCCGACTCTCCGGTATTTCCAATGGGTTACGACGTGTTCAATGCCGATGCAACCGGGCGCTACATTGCCGCCCGGGTCAGCAAACGGTGGTAAAAGAGCAGGCGCTGCGAAAAAATAGCGGCCGGCTGTCGATCCGGCCGGGACTCGCTCGTCGCTTCCAGAATCCGGCGATCGCCTTCCGCGGCCGCTGTAATTAAGAGGAGACGACGATGAAGGTCATGGTAATCGTAAAGGCCACCCCGAACAGCGAAGCCGGCGCCATGCCGAGCGAGCAGCTGCTCCGCGAGATGGGCAGTTACAACGAGCAGCTGGTCAAGGCGGGCATCATGCTCGCGGGCGACGGTCTGCATCCCAGCTCGAAAGGCAAGCGCATCCGCTTCTCGGGCAGCAAGCGCACCGTCGTCGACGGTCCGTTCACGGAAACCAAGGAGCTCATCGCCGGTTACTGGATCTGGCAGGTGCGCTCGATGGACGAAGCCGTCGAATGGGCGCGCCGTTGTCCCAATCCGATGCCGGGCGAAGACAGCGATCTTGAGATTCGTCCCATCATTGAGATGGAAGATTACTCGGAGGTCTTCGGCGACGCGCTCACTCCCGAGTTGCGTGCGGACGAGGAGCGTCTTCGCGCCGAGATGGAACGGCGGCAAAAGCCCTGAGCCGCGACGATGCGTGAGTCGGATAGTCCGACGCGCAATGCCATCGATGCTGTGTGGCGCATCGAGGCCGCTCGACTGATCGGCGGCCTCGTGCGCTTCGTTCGCGATGTCGATCGCGCGGAGGATCTCGCACACGAAGCGCTGCTCGCCGCGCTTGAGGTCTGGCCGGAGACCGGCATTCCGGAGAATCCCGGCGCTTGGCTGATGACCACTGCAAAGAATCGAGCAGTGGACGACGCCCGGCGTCGTGCGATGATGGGCGAGAAACATCTCGAAATCGAGCTCACTGCCGAGCAGTCGATCACGCTCGACGTCGAGGCGCTCGACGATACAGTCGGCGACGATGTTCTACGGTTAGTGCTCATCGCGTGTCATCCGGTTCTGTCCAAGGACGCGCGCGTCGCTCTCACATTGCGTCTCGTAACGGGACTCTCCACGGTGGAGATCGCGCGTGCGTTCCTCACAAGCGAAGCAACGATGGCGCAACGGATCGTTCGTGCGAAGCGAACGCTCGCCGAAGCGAAGGTGCCGTTCGAGTTGCCTCGCGGTGACGAGTTGGGGGCGCGAATTCCGCCGGCGCTGGAAATCATCTATCTCATTTTCAACGAGGGCTATTCGGCCACGGCGGGCGAAGACCTGCTCCGTCTCGATCTGTGCGATGAGGCGATGCGTCTCGGACGAATTCTGGCCGGACTCGTGCCGGACGATGCCGAGGTTCACGGCCTGCTCGCATTGATGGAGCTTCAAGCATCCCGTTTCAGAGCGCGCGTGGATTCGTCGGGGCAGCCAGTGCTGTTGTTCGAACAGGATCGGGGCAAATGGGATCGCCTGCTCATCACTCGTGGCCTTGCCTCGCTCAAGCGCGCCGAAGCCATTCGTCAACCGCTCGGCCCCTACACGTTGCAAGCTGCCATCTCGGGTTGTCACGCGGTCGCTCGCATGCCGGAGGAAACAGATTGGCCGCGCATCGTTGCATTGTATGACGCGCTGGTGGAGGCGACGGGCTCTCCGGTCGTCGAACTGAATCGCGCCGTCGCAATCTCCATGGCGTTCGGCTCCGAGGAAGCTTTGTCGTTGGTCGACGAGTTAGCCGACGAACCCTTGCTCCAGGACTATTACCTCCTGCCCGCCGTTCGTGGCGACCTGCTCTTGAAATTGGGTCGCAAGGCCGAGGCTCGCGCCGAGATCGAAAAGGCAGCGCGCCTGGCGACAAATATCCGCGAACGAGATCTTCTGCTGGCTCGTGCCGCCAAGGTTGCTGACTTATCAAAAGGTGCGAGTTAGCAAGGTAACGCGCACCTGCGCACCGAGCTTATGAGTGGTGCGCAATGGAAACGATATCGGTGTTTTGGACATGTGTACGAGATTGGTTCGACGAGCGCGCAAAGCACCGAACTTCAGGTGTGATAGTGGCCTTGCGGTCCGGCAAGGTTATCACCATGCATGCGGGTATGCCGTGGTTCGGGGGGGGTGAGACTGCGTTGAACCACTCGGGTCAGCTTCCGAAGATATAGATGACATCAGAGGCTATATCCGTAGGCCGCCGAGGGAAAAGGTCTGCTTCCGACCGAGACTGTGTGAAAAGAGCCCTCCTCGCGCCCCTACCTGGATTCACCTTGGTCTTATATCATTCGTCTAGAAAATCCCGCCCGACGTAGCCGCATCATTGGTCCTTCGCCAGCTGCAAGCAGTTACTCGCCGCTTCGATCAGTTCTTCCTTGCTCATGAACTGTCCGCCCTGCGGCTCGAAAGCCTTGCCATTGGATAGTGCGACTAGCGCCGCTGCTGAATAGAAGGCGGAAGCACACTCATCGAAATCACCTCCGTAGCCCAAAGAATATACGATCGAACCCTCCTGTTTTAGTTGGTGAAGCCCAGGGTAATGCGCAGCCAGTTCTGAGTAGCTCTCACGAAGCAGGAAGAATCCAGAGTCGCGTCCTTGCACCTTCATGGGAAGGAAGCCGGTGTGCTGTTGCAAATCGACCTTTTGCACGAACTGAGCTGGCGATCGGCTTGTTGTGAGCTCGCTTTGCCACGCGTCAAATGTCGGGCTCTTGTTGAGCGCAAAGATGACGAACAACTCCATCGACATGCTGAGAATCCTCTTGCGTAACTCATGAAGCGCATTCCACTTGAGCGCGATGCATGTGCGACATGCCGTTGGCGGCCGCGTCCGTGTGACCGATGAGCTCTTTTTCACACAACCTCGACCCGAAGCTGCCGGTTGACATTCCCGATAGCGGACGTAGGCGGAGATCGAAGCGAAAGCGGCTCGATACTCCACCGTGGGCTCCCTGACCTGATGTTGATTCTCAGGAGTTGGCAGAGATTCCAGCGGGCTACGCGTTCCGGCCGCGGAAGAGCTCAACACATGCGTGTAGATCATCGTGGTGCTGACATCGCTATGCCCAAGCAACTCTTGCACACGACGAATATCTACCCCCGAGTCGAGCAGGTGCGTCGCGAACGAGTGCCGCTCGGTACGCAGACTGTAATGGCAATACCGAATTCGCTCGCGAACCTGATCGAACAAACGAATTGACCGCAGCGCCGGGCGCGGAGTTTCCATAAGTTGGTTAATACTGCATATAACAACAGACTCAGTGTCAAATTCTTTGCTCAAATCAGGAGTTGCGAGACAATGGCCGTCCAGGTTATTCAGCAGTGCCCAGGTTATTCGTCATGACCCGCATTTCTAAATCAAGTTAGCCTTCATCATGATCTGGCCACATCAAGATTCCTTCTCATTTAAGCAGCAGATCGTGCTCGTCTGCTGCGCCATGTCCGCACTTGTCGCGGCACTCCTGCCGGGCCTCTCCGGGGTTCAGCGCATGACGACTCCCTTGGCCGTCCTCCTTTGTTTTCTGTTGTCCTATTTCTTTCTGCGGATAGTGTTGGCGGTCTTCGGGCTTGTACGGCCACTTGCCGTACTTTATGGGTTCTTCGTGTTCTACGGGATGCTGGTAGCGTGCGTGACGTTCGTCGTCCTGTTTCCCGCGATCGTTTTCGATCCGGAGATATCCGATCCCGGAGAGCGCGCTTACATCGTCGTTGGTACGGTTCCCACAGCACTGGGAGCATGCGCAGCTGTGCTTGCCACCTTCCGAAGGTGGGGCCATGCTGGCTAACAAGCCGCTGGTTCCGACTCATAAAGGCGAGGCGCCTTTGCTCGCGGCACAGCGGCGGCGTTAGCGATCAGAATGAAGAAGGGAAGAACACCGGGCGAGCGCTACTCGGCAAAGCTGCTGTTTCAGTACCGCGTAGTGGTGGACGGCAAGAACAACGTCATGCGTACCTGTGAGGAACGGATGCTGGTGTTGCGAGCTACCTCGGCTCGGGGAGCATTGGCCCTCGCGAAGCGCCGTGGAAAGGCGGCGCAATTCAAGCAACGAAATCCGGCAGGTAACCCGGTTCACTTCGAGTTCGTAGGCGTCCTCGATCTACTCCGCCTCGGTCCTGAATGTGAGGAGGATGAAGTGTGGTACGACATCAAGTCCATCAAGCGACCGATGGAGCGAGCAAAGAGACTCATCCCGCCCGAGCAGAAGCTCAACGCAATCTATTGGGCAGGCGCTAACAAACCGCTCCAGAGGACGCGTTCAAAGCAACGCGTCTCTGAGCGGTAGCGTTATGCGGTAAGGCCATGAGCAGTACCACCTTCGAGGACATTTTCGCGTTCACCACGGAAGCGCTGTGGGATGCCCCTGGCGGAATGAACGAGAATACGGCACTCGCCCATGATCTACAGGTGGCGGGCCTGGACGGCAAAGAATTCATGGAAAAGTACGCAGCGAGATTTGGCGTAAGTCTCGTTGGCTTCGATTGGGTGGAGTACTTCGGTCCCGAGGGAACGAGCCCAATCGGACTCTTTTCCTACATTTACCAGAGGCTGATCAGACGCACGCCCGCGCGTGAGCTTGTCGAAGAGCCGGCAATCACACTAGGTCACTTGGTCAAGTGTGCAAACAGCGGTGCTTGGGAATCGCCAGCTCAAGATCGCATAACAAGCCGTTCAACCCGATCGCGCGCGAAAATGCGCGCTCCGGGTTAACGGCGGCGTTAGGCCTCACGGAGGTTAAACGTGACCGACCGGCTTGATCGATACTCTGAGCACCTACAAGCACTTATCGGTGAGGCAGTAGCATGCTCACCTGAAACTTGGAGCGAGGGACGCCTGACAATTCATTGCGACGGCTCATACATGAACTACGCGCTAAGGAACGAAGCGAGTAATGACAAGGCACAAATAAGCGGCCCGCTTCGGCAGCTTTGTGAAGATATATATGTAGTTATGCGCCAATCCGGTGATTGATGGACCGCTGCCTCAATTCACTTCTTTCGTAAAGATGAGGGGTGGTCGTTCAACGTCGACTTTACCTATCCAAAGAGCGAAGCTTCGTCAGAACCTGATTCGAGCCTGCCAAACAGCCCCGACAAGCCATGGTGGAAGTTTTGGGGATGAACCGGTGGGTGGCCTAACATCTCGCTGGAGCGGACGCGTGAGAGATAAAGTGCCGAGCTCATACACCGACGTGCGCGCCGCTCAGCTCAACCGTTGAGTGGCAAAAAGTTGACTACTTTGCCCGAGCGACTACGGAATCCGTCCAGAGGGAACATTTTCGTCGAGGCCAGCAATGCTCAAGCGTTCCGGCATTCATTTAAGACGTTCGGAGATGCGTACATCGGATCGATGCCGACTGCTGGAGGGATGATGAACGATGAACTGGCTGCACTGGGGCACCAGAAGATTCTTCCTGGTTTCCTTTGCGAAGGATCTGCAGGGTTGGACCAGACTGATAAAGGGCCACTGCGCCGTAACTCAGCTTCATTATGTCGAGTTTCGAGACGAACGATTTTTCTTGAACGGACACATAGAGATCTCTTCAGATGTCTGTCGTTTCATTCAACATTGAGCCGCTCAAGCGCAGCGTTAGGCGTCATTTCAATGTCCCAGTGGTACGTGGCCGTCTTGGTACTTCAATGCAAGATCGATGGTGTTCCGACCGGGCGCGTTGATCGCCAGATTCATGTGATCAGCGCCACTCACCACGAAGCCGCATACACCAAGGCTCTGTTCTTGGGGTCGCGAGCGCAGCACTCCTATCCCGCGACTGAGGGCGGTACCGTGACATGGGAGTTCAAAGGACTTCACGAGCTCGACCAAATCCTGGCGGAGCGCTTGGAAGATGGCACAGAAATCTGGAATCAGATGTCAAATCAGGATCCGGCAGAGCTCGTGCGCGACAAGTCGTCACTATCGGCGTTCTGGTTGGAAGCCAATCAGCATCGAACAGCGTCGGACGTCCTCAGCGAACTGACGCCTAACACCTCGCTGGAGCGGACGCGTGAAAGATAAAGATCCAAGCTCATACGGCGGCGCGCGCGCCGCTCAGCTCAACAGTTAGGCATCACACGGGCGCGCACTGCAATGGCCAACGCGAGTTCCTTTCCCGCTGAAGGTGGCTGTGACTGCAAGGCGGTCCGCTACCGCTTGGAGAGCGAACCGCTCTTTGTCCACTGCTGTCACTGCCGCTGGTGTCAACGTGAATCAGGAGCTTCCTTCGCGCTCAACGCGATGATTGAGGGAGATCGGGTCACGAATCTTGCAGAAGAGCCCGAGATGATTCAAACGCCCTCGGAGAGCGGGCTTGGTCAGAGGATCGCTCGCTGCCCCAAGTGCAAAGTGGCCGTCTGGAGCAACTACGCGGGTTCCGGTCCGGTGGTCAAGTTCATCCGAGTCGGAACGCTCGACGAGCCGGATCTCCTTCCTCCTGACATCCACATCTTCACGGCCTCGAAACAACCGTGGGTACAACTCGTGGTCGGAGCGCCTGCTGTGCCCGAATACTACGAGCGCAACGAGTACTGGCCGCCAGAGAGCCTTGCTCGCAGGGAAAAGCTCCTCCCGGCCATCACGGCATACCAGGCCACGCTCAAACGTTAGGCCGTTCGAAACCATGCAGTACCAACGTTTCCCCAAGAATGTGCCCGGCCCGTTCTATACGACGGGCGAGTGCCTCGCGTGCACACTGCCTGAGAAAGAGGCTCCAGATTTGTTCGCGCCACTGGATGAGGCGAACAGCGATACGTATTTTGTCCGTCAACCTCAGACGCTTGAGGAAGTCCAGATGGCGTGCTCTGCAGCGCATGTATGTTGCGTTTCAGCCATTCGCTATGGTGGTAGCGTTCCGGAAATCATTCGCTTTCTCGGCAATCGAGCTGAACACTGTGACAATCTCCTGCCCGGTGGACCGCTACGACTAGTTTGGGAAAGTGACGCCCGCTGGACAGGTGTGCTCAGAGAGAACAAGGTTGGTTCCCCGTGGTGGAAGTTCTGGGTCAAGTGAACGGCCTAACAAGCGCTTCGAGCGCGACGCGTGCAAAGCCACGCGCGCCTCAAACTGAGCGTTAGGCATCAAGTACATGTCGAAACACGTAACCCATAAGTTTCCAGACGACGGCAAGCTTTCCGAGCGCGAGGCTCAGAAGCTTCTCGGTGTCCTTTGCGTGAAATACGGGTTCTGCCTTCCACCGCTTTGGCATGCGCGTCTCGAACGGAACCCACCGCGCTCGATCGACAAGTTCTTGGACACCGTGTTTCGTGCCGAGGGACTTGACCCCATTGCCGCGGACGGCGGCATGTACAAGGCAATGCGTGAGGAAGTTCGCTCGGCCTTTGAGCGCAGCAAGTCGAATCATGAGGCTCCGGATGCCTACAAATCGCTGGAGCCGACGCCGGTGACAAAGGCGCGTTTCGTTAGCGTCAGCAGCGGCGCGGCTCAGCTCAAACGTTAGGCATTCATGAAGACAGTACCGCTGATATTTGCGGCAATGCCGATGGGCGCAATCTGTGCGTTGCTCTTCCCGTCGGAATTCATGCTTGTTCCAATACTGGGGCCGTTCGTTCTCTGTATCCTGCTAGGGTGGTACGTGGCGTTTCAGAACAAGGCTGTGCAGCTCGCCCCCTTTCGTCTGTTCTTCTGGCCTTGGGTCAACGTGACAGCGCCGCTCAGATACTCCCGGGCGCTCCTGGCACTGTATGCCTCCGCAGCTTGGGGAGCCGGTGGATGTCTCGGCCTACTCGTGCAGGTGGCCAGTGCCTAACATCCGGCTGGAGTTCGCGCGCTGCGCGCCCGACTCGCAAAGAGCGGTGCTCTTTGCTCGCGGCTCATCGCTGGCGTTAGGCGGCTAAACTTTGGACATGGGTCCCGTCTTTGGCACCGTCATGATGTCGCTCGATCTCGCGATCGGGCTCTGGCCAGTGACTTTGCTCGCAGCGGCGGCGGGAATTTGGGGTGCGGTCGCGCTGGTGAGTGCGCGCAGGCTGCGCACTTGGCAGGTACTGACGGTTTGTGGCTCACTGCTTTTCCCCGCGTTTGTAGTCCCCCTATACGCCGTGCAGTTCTGGGCGAATCCACGCATCCATTCGCCGCAGACGCAGGAGGTTCCGCTAGACGTCCTGATCGCTGGCTGGGGAGTGTTCGGCATCGTTCTGATTATATCGATTGCTATGGCCCGCGGATTCCGCTGGCCACTGGCCGGCCTCGCCTCGCCGGTTGTGTGGTTCAGTGCCGGCATGTACCTCGTATCTGTGATGGCGGTATCCGGTGTCTGGCTATGACCCGCCACCTAACAAGCGCTTGCAGAACGACGCGTGCAAAGCCACGCGCGCTTGAAGCGCGGCGTTAGCAGTCAGAAGAGCCATGGATCCAGCATACGA
>Ga0247784_1000402_pt1 | contig 11827 bp, 7 predicted proteins | sample UWRJL169409R5_FD_179909 | JGI IMG/M metagenome (GOLD analysis project Ga0247784, IMG submission 179909) | Plant litter microbial communities from Arlington Agricultural Research Station in Wisconsin, United States - UWRJ-L169-409R-5 | ecosystem: Environmental > Terrestrial > Plant litter >...
GCATACCTCGGCGCGCGGCAACGGCACCGGCATCGTCGACCAGTTTCTCGACGATCGCCATCTGACCGGCCTGAGCGTGCTGATGGGTGGCGGTCGCAAATGGTTCCTGCCGAACGATTCGGACAGCGTAAGTCCGCAGCCGGCAAACGGATCGCAGCGACGCAAGGCGAACGATTATGTACTGCCGTCCGATATCGTCGCCGGATGGGATGCGGCGCCCGGCACGCTCGATCCGGCGCGCGACTTGATTGCCGACTTCCAAAGCGCGGGCTTCCGTTACGCGCCCGACAAGACCGCACTCGATGAATTGTTTCGGGCGCGGGCGCCGGATCGACTGCTGGGGCTGTTCGCCTACTCGAACATGAACGTTTCCTACGACAAGATCGCAGGCCGCCGCGGCGACAGCACGGTCGTCGACGCCTTCGGATTTCCGGACCAGCCCATGCTCGACGAAATGACCGACAAGGCATTGCAGGTGCTATCGAAGAATCCGAACGGCTTCGTCGCCCTGGTCGAAGGTGCGTCGATCGACAAGCAGGCGCACCTGATGGATAGCGATCGCTGGCCGCTCGAAGTCATCGAGTTCGACCGCGCCATCGCCGTCGGCAAGGCGTTTGCGGAATCGCACCCCGATACCCTGGTCATCGTCACCGCCGACCACGAATGCTCGGGTGCCGCCATCATCGGTGCATCGACCGCGACCGCGGAAGATCTGCAAGCCAATCCAGCGGCGGGACCGAGCGTCGTCGGCACCTACGATGCCGCGAAATTTCCGAAATACACGATCGCTGAAGACGGCTATCCGATCACGACGAACATCAATCACAAGATGCTGATCGGCTACGGCGCGAACGCCGACCGCTACGAGACCTGGCTGCCGAGCGCATTCCCGACGAAAGATACGCAGCAGCCGTTCCCGCCGGCACAGTCACCGGAGAACCCGAACCTGCGCAATGAGAACGTCGGCTTCCTGATCACCGGCCAGGTGACGGGCGATCAAGCGGTGCACACCGGAACGGACATTCCGCTGTCGGCATATGGCCGCGGTGCAAGCCTGTTCCATGGCGTGTTCGACAACACCGAAGTGATGTTCAAGATCGGTCAGGCCGCGGTCGGCGGCGCCGACTAAGGTCGGGTCGCGGTAAGCGATCGAGAAGGCCCTCGCTTTCGCCGAGGGCCTTCTCTCGGATTGACGACCACGCGTGCTTTGCAGGCCTGGCGCTGACACAGATGGCAGCGGCACGGTGTCAGTCGGCCGCACCGACAAACGCGATGCCCGGTTCGTCCATCAGGACGAGTTCTTCCGAACTGGTCGGATGGATCGCCACCGTGGCGTCGAAATCGGCCTTGCGTGCACCCGCCTTCAGCGCGACGGCAAAGCCTTGCAGCATCTCGTCCGCGCCGAGACCCAAGATGTGGATACCGACGATGGGCGCATTGTCGCCGGAGCAGATCAGCTTCATGAACGTGCGCTTCTCGCTTCCGGCCAGCGCCGCCCGCATCGGCCGGAAACGCGTACGGAACACGCGCACGGAATCGCCGTGGCGTCGCCGCGCCTCCTCCTCGCTGCAACCGACGGTCGCCAGCGGCGGATGCGAGAACACCACGGTCGGCACGTCGCGGTAGTCGAGCTTCGCGTCGGCCTTGCCACCGAACAATCGATCGGCGAGACGCCGCCCGGCGGCGACGGCGACCGGGGTCAGCGCGAGGCGGCCGGTGACGTCGCCGAGCGCATGCACGCCGGCGACGCGGGTATCCTGCCAATCGTCGGTGACGACGTTGCCGTCGGCATCGAGTTCGACGCCGACGTCGGTGAGTCCGAGATCCTCCGTGTTCGCGCGTCGTCCAGTCGCCCAGATCAATTCGTCGAAACCGCTGGCGACTTCACCGCTGCCGAGCGTCACTGCGTAGCCGTCGTCGCGATGCGTGACGCCATCGACATGTTGGCGCCGGCGCAGATCGATGCCGTCGGCCTTCATCAGCTGTGCCAGCTCTTCGACCAGTTCCTCGTCGAAGTCGGCCAGCAGGCGCCGCGCGCGTACGAACAAACTGACTTCGGCGCCGAGGCCGCGCAGCACGCCGGCAAGTTCCGCCGCGATATAGCCGCCGCCGACGATGGCGACGCGGCGCGGCGCCGCGCGCAGATCGAAGAATCCGTTCGAATCGATGCCGAGTTCCGCGCCTGGAATGGTCGGGCGCTGCGGCCTGGAGCCGGTGGCAACGACGACATGGCGCGCGACCAACTCGTCGTCGCCAGCGGCAATCCGGTCTGCGGCGAGGAAGCGGCCGTACTCGGCGAAGCACTCGACGCCGACCGCGTCGAGGCGGCGCCGATAGCTCGCATGGATGTTCTCGATATACGCATCGCGCCGCTGCACGAACGCCGGCCAGTCGAGCGCGCCAGCCGTGCCGTCGAATCCGACGTCGTGCGCAAGCTTTTGTGCCGCGGCGAGCTCGGCGGCAAGCCACATCGCCTTCTTCGGCACGCACCCCACATTGACGCAGGTGCCGCCGATAGCCCCGGGTTCGAGCATGGCGACGCGTGCGCCATGCAGCGCCGCACGCACGGCGGTCGCGATGCCGCCGGAGCCGCCGCCGAGCACGACCAGATCGAAGTCAAGCACGGCCATGACTATTTCCCGCCAGCAACCGATGATGCCGCCGCCAGCGGCAGCGACAGCGCGCTCGGATGCGCCGCATCGTGGTAGAGCGTGACCTTGACGGTACGCGCGTCCTTACCCGATTCCTGCGCGACGATACCGCCGGCGTTGTAGTTCTTCTCCGCATACATCGAATTGACCGGTCCGATCGCCAGGCGCAGGCGGCTGCCCTTGGCGATGCGGCGCGCGACGAAGCTGAAGCGCTGGAAATCGTAGCGTTCGATCGCGCCGGGTTTCACCAGCTGCGGCTCGCGCAAGCTGTGGCGGTAACGTGCCCTGATCGAATCGCTGCTGAGGAACACGCTGCTGCCATCGGCCTTGATCTCGTACACCGCGACGGAGATGTCGGTATCGGGCCGATCCAGCGCGATCCACGCGGACAGCGTGAAGAAGCCGGCCACGTCGGTCGCCTCGGCGAACACCGGCGAGTGATAGAACAGGGCTTTGCCGCCCGCCAGCATCGTGCCGCGTTGATCGGTGAGTCCGTTGGCTGATTCTTCCGATTCCCACACGGCCGAACTGGTGTCGAGCGGATCGCTCACATAGCGGTCGGGCTTGCCCTTGCCGGGTTTCGCGCGCTCGAGATCGCCAGCGGCGAACACATCGTTGGCGCGCGACTCGACCGAATCCAGATACAGCGCATCGCGACGTGCGGTCACCGCGTCCAGCGTCGGTGCGTAGCGCCAGGCTTCCTCGCCGGTAACGTAGTAGGCGACCTTGTCCTTGAGGAATTCGGGCTTGTCGCCGCCCTTCAGCGTCCAGTCGTACCAGGCCTTGTGCAGCGCGTTCATGTCGAGCAACGCCGCCTGGCCGAACTTGAGGCCGGCGACCTCGGCCTTTGGCGTGCGCGTTCCGGCATGGTCCCACGGTCCAATGATCAGATAGTGCCGTGCCTTCGCCGCGTCGGAGCCGTATTGGAAATGCTCGCGGTAGAAATCGAGCGCGCCCGGCTGATCGCCGTCGTACTGGCCGCAGATGCTGAGGATCGGCAGCGACAGCTTCGCGTACTGCTGCGGGGTTGGGCTGAAGCCGTCCCAGTAGGCGTCCTGCATCGGGTGCGCGACCCAGCTCTGGAAGATCGGCGACGGATTGCCGATGTACGTATCGAGCTCCTTGAACGGCGCATGCGCCTCGTACCAGCGGCGGAACTGTGCACTCCAGAACGCTTCGTCGCCGAAAATGTTTTCCTGCGAAGCATGGCCGCTGACCAGGGTCAGCCACTGCGTATCGTAGGCATAGAACATATTGTGCTGCATCGGGTAATCGACGCCGGGCTTGGGCGAAGCAACCGGCACGATCGTCGCGAGGTGCGGCGGGAATTCCTTCGCGCTGGCCCACTGGTCGTAACCGGCGTAGGAACCGCCCCACATGGTGATCTTGCCGTCGCAGTAGGACTGCGTCGCCAGCCACTCGACGATGTCATGGCCATCCTCGGCCTCCTGCAGCAGCGGCGTGAAGCTGCCTTCGGAGTTGCCGCGCCCGCGTACGTCGATCGTCAGGAACACATAGCCGTGCGCGGCGAAATACATGCCGCGATCGTGATAGCTCTGCGCGATGTAGGGCGTGAGCGTGAAGATGCACGGCAGCGCCTGCGTCTGCTCGCGCGGCTTGTACACGGTGGCATTGAGCTTGACGCCGTCGCGCAGCGGAATCTTCACACCCCATTGAAACTCGACCGGCGGCGGGGTGTCCGCGGCCGCCGTGCCGCCGAGCATCGCGGCAGAGAACAAGACGAATACGGCAGCGATGAACCCAAAGCCTCGACGCATGAATTTTCCTTTCATAAAAACGTGCTTCATTGAAACGTGCTTCATTGAAACCGTGCCGCGGCAAACGGTGCAAGGTCGAATGACGGCGGACGCGCCGCAATGATCTCGCTGACCAGCAGACCCGTTATCGCGGAAAGACTGACGCCGAGCATGCCATGACCGGTCGCCAGCACGAGATTGTCGATGCCGGGCGCGCGGCCGAGCAGCGGCAGGTCGTCCGGTGTCATCGGCCGCCAGCCGTACCATTCCTCGACGACGGCAGGGCCTTCCGGCTCGTGCAGGAACGCCGCCGCGCCGCGCTTCAACGCATCCAGCCGCGTGCGATTGAGCGAGGTGTCGTAGCCGGCGAACTCCATCGTGCTGCCGAGGCGGAAACCCGAGCCCCAGGCCGTCACGCATACGCTCGGTTCCTTCAAGGTCATCGGAATGCGCGGGCAGCGCTGCGGGCGCGAATAGGTGATCGAATAGCCCTTGCCCGGCTGGATCGGAATGCGCAGACCGAGCTGGCGAGCCAGCGCGGGCGACCACGCGCCGAGCGCGAACACGATGTCGCGCCCGCTGAAGTCGCCTTTCGACGTCGTCGTCCTGACGATGCGGCCACCTTCGCGCGATAGGCCGTCGATACGCGCGCCCTCCTCGATCCGTCCGCCGCGTGCGCGAACGCTGCGCGCCAGTTCGGCGACGTAGCGGTGCGGGCGCAGTTGCGCATCGCCCGGATTGAAGAAGGCTCCGGCGACACCCGGCTTGAGCGCCGGTTCGCGCGCGAGCGTTTGCGCCGCATCAAGCACATCGACGCGGATGCCGGCATCGGCGAGCAGCGACAGGGATTCGCGTGCGTGCTCGAAATTCGCCGCGTCGCGAAATACGTTCAAGCTGCCGAGCGCCTCGAATTCACAAGCGAGCTGCTGCGTGCGCACGAGTTCCTCGATCAGCTCGCGCGAGCGGATCAGCAGCGGTGCCTTCGCCATCGTCGCGCGCACCGCGTCCTTCCAGTTGCAACGCGCGGCAAAGTCGAGCAGCCAGCGCAGCAGCGCCGGGTCGAAGCTCGGCTTGATGCGCAACGGTGCATCGGGTTTCAGCAGCCAGCGCAGCGCCGTACCGAGCACGCCCGGCATCGCCAGCGGCGTCGCGTGGCTCGGCGTCAGCGTGCCGCAGTTGCCGTGCGAGCTGCCACTGCCGACGGTCGACTGCTCAAGCACGGTCACGCTGCGACCGGCCTCGAGCAAGTAATGCGCACAGGCGAGACCGATGACGCCGCCGCCAAGAATCAGTATGTCCGACTTCGCTGCTGTCATCCGGATATTGTATGCGGCGGGCGGCCAATGAAGACGCGCGCGGGCTGCTGGCAGCGGCTGCCGCCCCGGCGCGGGCTCTCGATATCATCGCTGTGACCCTGCCCAATCTGCGCGTCGGATCGCATCGGTCCAAAGCCTGGGAGGGTCCACGGTGCCGCTGGCATCAAACCTGCAGTACTCCGATACGATTCCACTACGATCGGATCCGCACCATGAAGGTATCGACGAACGAACTGCTGCTTGCCCTGCGCGCGCCGAATTCCGGTTGGCTCGCGGCGCTGGTATGCGCGCTCGACGAGGCACTGCAGGACCCGGATTTCGGCGAACCGCAGCGTGCCTTGGTGCGTGGCCTGATCGACCAGGGTTCGGTGCCCGCCACCGTCTCCGACGCCGCCAACGAACGTCTGGCGCGCTTCGAACAGACGGTCGAGGACTTGCACTCGCTCCTCGTCGCTCCGTTGACCGAAGCCGTGGTAGAGCGTCCGGCACGTCCGAAACTGACACTTTGCGGTAGCGCGGCCTGAATAATCCGGACTCGGTTTCGACCGACGCACAGCCGCTGTCATGCATTGACAGTCAAACCCCAACTCGGCGAGCGTAGCCGGGTGACGAACCTCAATCGTTCCCTTCTTGCCGGCCTGTTCGGCCTGCTGCTGACCTCCTGCGGCAGCCTCCCCCATCGCAAAGAACCTCCGTTGATTGCCGGCACGCCACGCGCGGATGCCGCCAATGCCGTGCTGTTCCGCGCGATCGCCCTGGTCGGCACACCCTACCGCTACGGCGGCAATACGCCGCAAGGCGGCTTCGATTGCAGTGGCCTGGTCGGCTACGTATTTCGCGACGCCGCCGGGGTCGGCCTGCCGCGCACGTCGAGCGAAATGAGCGAGCTCGGCAAGCGCAAGCTCGCCGTCGATTCACTGCAATCGGGCGACCTGGTCTTCTTCGCCGAGAGCCGCACGGTCAGCCATGTCGGCATCTTCGTCGGCGAACGGCGTTTCGTGCACGCCCCGAACAGCGGCGGCACCGTGCGCCTGGACAGCATCGACGGCGCCTGGTGGCGCGAGCATTTCGTGTATGGGAAGCGCGTGCTGGAGTGAGCTGTTGCCAAGCTCGCATGAGCGCCTACACCTCGGCGCGAGACGCTGGGTCCCGGCGTTCGCCGGGACGACGGAGGGTTGAGTGAGTGGCTCGATGGGCCAGCTTATGCTCGATGAGTGGCCTACGGCTTTGCCGTCGCGGGCAAGATCGGTTTGAAGTCCGGATACGGCGGCGTCGCATAGCTCGGCGCCGGATGTTCGGCGAGTTCCTTCATCAGATAGGAAACCGCCCGTTCGAGCTGCGCGTCGTGGCCTGCACGCGCCAGCTGCGGCTCGTCGTCGACCTCGATATCCGGCGCGATGCCGCGATTCTCGACCTCCCATTCGCCCTTGATGCCTGACAACGCCCAGCGTGGCGCGGTCACGCCGCCGCCGTCGATCAGCGGCGGATAGCCACCGATGCCGACCAGGCCGCCCCAGGTGCGCTTGCCGATCAGCGGACCTACGCCCATGCGCTTGAAATACCACGGCAGCGCGTCGCCACCGGAGCCTGAAAACTGGTTGATCAGCATCGCCTTCGGTCCGAAGATCGCCTGCGTCGGCTCGGTGTAGGTTTCGCCTTCGCGCGCGCTGATGCGCGTCATCGGCGGGCGGCGCAGATAGTCGACGATGTAGTCGGCGAGTTGGCCGCCGTGGTTATAACGCTCATCGACCACCGCACCTTGCTTGTCGGTCTGCGCGAAGAAATAGCGGTTGAAGCTGGTGAAGCCGCCGTTCTGCGTATCGGGCAGGTGCACGTAGGCGAGTTTGCCGCCGCTGAGTTCGTCGACTTTGCGCCGGTTCCCTTCGAGCCAGGCCAGATGACGCAGGCCGCGCTCCTCCTTGACCGGCACGACGGTGACGTTGCGCGCACCGGTACCCGCGGCATCGCCGGCGACGCGCAGCACGGTCTGCTTGCCGACGGTCTCCTCGAACAGTGCATAGACGTCGTCGCGCGCATGCAGCTCGCGACCGTTCACCGCGAGCAGATAGTCGCCGGTCTTGACCTCGACGCCAGGCTGGGTCAGCGGCGCGTGCAGGTCGGGATTCCAGTTCTCGCCGTCGTAGATGTGTGCGAAGCGGTAACGATCATGCTCGATCGCATAGTCGGCGCCGAGCAGGCCGATCTCGATCTTCGGCGCGTCCTCATCATGCGGCGAGTTGACGAACATGTGGCCGACCGAGAGATAGGCGAGCATGCGCCGGAACAGCACGTCGAGATCGCCGCGGCTGCCGATGCCGGCGAGATACGGCTCGAAATACTTCGCCGCGGCGGCCAGGTCGAGGCCGTGGTAGTGCGGGTCGTAGAAGAAATCGCGCTCGATGCGCCAGACCTCGCGATACATCTGTGCCCATTCCTGGCGCGGATCGACCTGCACCTTCATCGCGTCGGTCGCGATCTTGCCCTCGCCGCCGTCCTTCGGTGCAGCCTCCGTCTTGACGATGTGCCAGTCGTCCTTGCGCGCGAACAACATCTTGCTGCCGTCGAAGGACACGACGAAGTGGTTCACGCCGTCGAGCAATTTGTCGGTCTTGCGTTTCTCCAGGTCGAACTTCTGCACCGTGACCGGTTCGTCCTCATGCGGAACCTGGGCAGCCTGCTGCAGAAACAGCTCGCCGCTCTTGCCGGCGACGAGGCCGACGTAGTTGGCCGGCGCGATCGGCAATGCCAGCGTGCGCTGCAGGATGCCGTTGAAATCGATCGTGACGGCGGCGGCCTTTGCATCCTTCTTGTCGTCCTTCTTGTCTTCCTTGTCCTTGCCTTTTTCGCCCGCTGCCGCAGTGCCTTTGTCCTCGTCGCTCTCCGGTGCGATCGGCGACGGCAGATCCTTGCGCAGCACGGCGACGTAGACGCTGCGCGTGACCGGATGCGCATCGCTGGTCATGTCGAGCCACCCGGGCGAGAGACCGACATCGGTGCTCGCGGTGAAATAGAGATATTTGCCGTTCTTGTCGAAGTTCGGATACAGGCAGTCGCTCATGCCATCGGTGACCTGGGTCGCCTTGCGCGATGCCAGCGAATAGACGAACACCGCACGCAGACGATTCGGCAGCTGCTTGGTATAGGTCAGCCACTGACTGTCCGGCGACCATGCGGTATCGAACTCGTGCAGCGGCGTATCGAAGCGATCGCTGTCGACCTTCTGCGGCACGCCATGCTCGAGATCGACCAGCCACAGGTTCAGCCGCTTGTCGCGATAGGCGATGCGTTTGCTGTCCGGCGACCACTGCGGCGAGTAGAAGAACGACGGCGGCTCGCCTAGCGCGATCGCGCGCACCGCGCCGAGACCGTCCTGACCGCGCACCTGCAGTGCGTACTCGCCCGAGGCGTCGGAAAAGTAAGCGATCGACTTGCCGTCCGGCGACCATGCCGGGTCGCGTTCGGCGATGCCCGGCGTACGCGTCAGGTTGCGCACATCGCCTTTTTCGGCCGGCACGCTGAGGATGTCGCCATGCGCTTCGAACACGGCGCGCGCGCCGGTCGGCGACAGCGCCGCGTTGTCGATGTGTTTGCCGACATCCTGGAAATGCGCGGCGAGGCGCGCACCGTCGTCGGCGACATGCACATCGAGCGCACGGCTCGCGCGCGTGGCAAGATCGTACAGATGCAGCGTGCCCATCTGCGTGTACACGATCGCGCCCGGACCTGCCGAGGCGGCGTCGATCGGAAAGCCGCTGTTGTCCAGCGCGCGCGAAACTTGCGCCGTCTTCACGTCGTAGGCGTACAGCGTGCTCGGGCCATCACGATCGGACAGAAAATAGACGATGTCGCCGACCCACATCGGATTGCGATCGTTCGAATTGTCGCGTGGAATGCGCGTGATCGACGAGTCGGACAACCTGGCGATCCAGATCGGCGTGGTCTGGCCGCCGCGATAGCCGCGCCAATCCGGTTCCCACTGTAAATCCGGCTCGTACGCAATGCTGCTGCCGTCCGGCGAATAGGCGCCGCCTTCTGCGCGCGCGAGCGGCAACGCCGTCTGCGGGCCGCCGCCCAGCGCCACCGTGTAGAGCTTGCCGGAATCGTTAGCCGCCTCGCGATGCGAGGCAAACAGCACGTGGGTGCCATCGGGCGTCCAGCCGACGACGACGTCGTCGCCCGGATGCCAGGTCAGCCGTTGCGGTTCGCCGCCATCGGCGGCGACGACGTAGACATCGGTATTGCCGTTGACCCGCGCGTTATAGGCAACGCGACTGCCGTCGGGCGAGAACTGCGGATTACCGGCGCGGTCGCCGGCGTGCACCAGAACACGCGCCTCGCCGCCGCTGCGCGGGGCGATCCACAGATCGTCGGCGTAGGCGAAGACGACCTGCGTCTGCGACAGCGTCGGCGTCTGCAGCAGCAACGGCGTCGACGCATGCGCGGCGACAACCGCCGCGAGCGCGAGCGAAGCAACAGCGGAAACGGCGATACCACGCATGAGGCCCCCGATGACGGATCAGAACCTCTGATCTACCATCGATGAGCGGATAAAGCACCTGCCGGAAGTCGATGCCCGCCCGCAGCCGTCGCAACCCGCCCGAGGCGGGTCGTTCTCAGTGCGCATGGGCGCCCGCACCGTGGACGTGACGGTGCGCGATTTCTTCTTCCGACGCATCGCGGATATCGGTGATCTCGACATCGAAGGTCAAGGTCTTGCCAGCCAGCGGGTGATTCAGATCGACATCGATCACGCTGGAACCGATCTTGTGCACGACGACCATGCGCGGACCGCTTTCCTTGGTCTGCAGGACCGTGCTCATGCCGGGCTGCAGGTTCTCGGCATCCTGGAAATACTTCTTCGGCACGCGTTGCATGAAGTCCGCGCGACGCTCGCCGTAGCCGTCCGCCGGAGCCACTTCGACTTCGAAGCGGTCGCCGATCTCATGGCCGAGCAAGGCGCTTTCGAGACCGGGAATGATGTTCTGCGCACCGATCAGCACGGTCAGCGGCTCGCCGCGTTCGCGCGAGGAATCGACCGGCACGTCGCCGCCGTCGCTGACGCTGTAGTGGAACGAAACGACCTTGTTTGCTTCGACTTTCACCACCGACTCCGTCCAGAAAAGCGCGCGAGATTAACAGGTTGACCCCATGCCGTCATGCACGCGCTGCATCGTCATGAGGCGCCACCGCCAGCGGCCTTGGCACCAAAGCGCGCACCGCGTGCTTCCGGGCCGAGCGCGGTCACGATCGCCAGCAGCACCGCCACGCCGGCGATGAACACGGCCATCGCGAACGCGTAGTCACCATTGCGCTGGGTGGCGAGCCAGGTCAGCAGCGGAGCGGTGAACGAAGCCAGCAGGTTGCCGCCCTGATAGGCAAAACCCGGCAAGGTCGCGCGCACCGCATCCGGCGAAAGCTCGTTCAGATGCACCGGCACGACGCCCCAGGCACCCTGCACCATCACCTGCAGCATGAACACGCCGATACCGAGCAGCACGACCGAGCTGCCATACGCCCACAGCGGCACCATCGGCAGCGCCAGCAAGGCGGCGGTGATGATCGCGCGGCGCCGGCCGACCTTCTCCGACCACGCGCCGAAGAACAGGCCGCCGACGATCGCGCCGAGATTCAGCGTGATCGTCAGCCAGGCGACGGTCTGCGTATAGAAGTGGTGCTGCAGCTTGAGGAAGGTCGGATAGATGTCCTGCGAGCCATGGCTGAACATGTTGAACGCCATCATCAGCACGACCAGGTAGGCGAAAAGCCCCCAGCGCCCCCGCATCGTCGCGAAGAAGCCCGCTCGCGGCTGCGCGGTGTTGCTTCCCTGCGCCGTCCATACCGGCGACTCCGGCACGTGCCGGCGGATGTACATCACCAGCAATGCCGGCATCACACCGATCGCGAACATGCCGCGCCAGCCGATATGGTCGAACAGCAGCAGATAGCAGAGGCCGCCGAGCAGGTAACCGGCCGCATAGCCTTCCTGCAGCAAACCGGAGACCGCTCCGCGTGCCTTGGCCGGAATCGATTCCATCGCGAGCGAGGCACCGATGCCCCACTCGCCGCCCATCGCGATGCCGAACAGCGCGCGCACGATCAGCAG
>Ga0247784_1000403_pt1 | contig 11797 bp, 6 predicted proteins | sample UWRJL169409R5_FD_179909 | JGI IMG/M metagenome (GOLD analysis project Ga0247784, IMG submission 179909) | Plant litter microbial communities from Arlington Agricultural Research Station in Wisconsin, United States - UWRJ-L169-409R-5 | ecosystem: Environmental > Terrestrial > Plant litter >...
CCTCCGGCGTTCCGCACGCCGAGCAGAAATGCGGGGGCTTCATTGCGCTCCACCCATTTCTCGATCGCCGGTTCGAGATCGCTGGGCGCAGCGCCGGGGCCGCCGTCGCAATGGCCCATGCCTGGCGCGAGGAAGAGCCGGTAGAACTCGCCGGTCGCGCGCGTGGCTTCCCCCAGATAGGAGAGGCCGCGGGACTGAAGCTGCTCCATCACGACCCGTTGCTGATAAGTGATGGAGTCCGCGTACGGCGTGACCGGATCCGCCATGCCGTGATACTGGATGAGCTTGCCGCCTTTCTTGCGGAATTTCTCCAGGTTCGCATTCATCGCGTTGATGGTGCCGGCGAGCTGGTCGTCGGCGCGCTTCATGTCGGTGTCGAAATCGAAGCGCTGCCAGTTCCACTGCGGGTCCTTGAACGCCCAGTAGCGCCAGAAGTCGGCGCGGGCCGGCTCGGCGGGGTTTTGCGGATCCGCCCAATACTGGCTCCAGCCGGCCTCACTGCCCGCGGGCCAGCCGAAGAAGATGCGCTCGCCGGTGCGCGGGTTCATGGCACCGTCGTACATGCGCTTCACGACTGCGACTTGCGCGGGAGTGAGGCATTGATCCGTCTCCGCGCCTGCGCACAGGAGCGCGGACGGGTCGGCGTTGCAGCTCAGCGGATCGTTCAGGAACGGGTCACTTGCGAGGCCGCCCGCATCCGCGCCGTTCTGTTTCTTGCAGGCTGCGTGAGCCGCTTTGCTCAGCATCGCAAGCTTGCTCGCGGGAACGATCTGGCGCGGCTGCCCGCCGCGCACCTGGTTCTGCACGAACTGCCACAGGAAACCCGCGTTCAGGTGGGTGCGGTTGTTCCCCGGAGCGCCCGCGACGATTCCATCGAAGTCTTCCGGGAATCGCTGCGCTTCCATCAACGCCTGGTGTCCGCCGGTGGAGCAGCCCTGGAAATACGAGAAGCGCGCGTTACGGCCGTAGAACTCCGTGACGATGCGTTTCGCATTGACGATGCTGGTGTGGACTGCGCGATAGCCCCAATCGACGACTGCTTCGGGGCTGTACTGCGCGAAGTTCGGCAGATCGCCGGTGTGACCCGTGTCGGTGGCGACGACGGCGTATCCGTCTTTCAGATGCGCGGCCATCTCCGCGTAAGGCAGGGCGGAGGAGTAGCCGCCGTTGCCGAACATCTTCAGTCGGCCGTTCCAGTTCTGCTTCGGCAGCCAGACTTCGAAGCCGATGCGCGATCCCGATACAGGTTGCGAAACGCCGGCCACGCGGCAGAACGGCGCGACAGGCATGCGGGGAATATCAGACGACGGAGAATATGTCGTGTCGCTGACCGATTGGGTCGCGAGCGTCGTTTTCGCAAGACGCAGTGTCACGACGCTCTCGCAGGTGCCGGGCGAAGCAGCCCAGACCTCAGTCGCGCTGATCATGTGAACAGCCACGACTGCCAGCAAGACGCGCGAGAAGACCTGTGCGCGCATGTTCGTCCTTGCCCCCCGAAACCGGCGGCGTGTCGCCAACGGTAACGCTCACGCATCATAGTGTAGTGGCTTGCGCAACCAATAAGCATCGGCTTATATTGAGCCGCATGGTCGACCCGGATCTCTTTCGTGCCCTGGCGGATCCCACGCGACGCGCCGTTTTCGAGCGGCTCTGCAAGCGCGAGATGAGCGTGTCGCAATTAACAGCCGGGTTTCACGTCTCGCAGCCGGCGATCTCGCAGCATCTCGCCGTGCTCAAGGGCGCGGGGCTCGTCGCCGAACGGCGCGAGGGGCGCAACGTGCACTACCGCTCCAATCCGGCGGCGCTCGGGCCGCTCGCGGAGTGGGTCGATCACTACCGCGTGTTCTGGCCGGCGAAGCTCGAGAAACTCAAACGCGTGCTGAAGGAGATGGACCCGTGAGCGACTCCGTAGACTCGGTGATCGTCGAGTGCGAGCTGCCCGATCCGCCGGAGAAAGTGTGGCGCGCGCTCACGGAGCCGGAGCTCGTGGCCGAGTGGCTCACCGCCGACGAGCCTGCGTCCCTCGAACACGAAGTGGTGCTCGAAGAACCCCATCACTTGTTGCGGCTGGCATGGCGTGATGGACGTGATGTGGAGTCGCTCGTCACGTTCGAGCTGGAGCGCACGTCGACAGGCGGAACGAACCTGCGAGTGGTGCACACGGGAATTTCCGAAGCGGGCACCGACACGACGGTCTGCATGCTGAAGGCGGCGTGATGAGCCTCAACCTCGTGCCCATCGTGGTGGAGCAGGCCGCGCGCGGCGAGCGCTCCTTCGACATCTTCTCGCGCCTGCTGCGCGATCGAATCGTGTTCGTGAATGGCCCGATCGACGACAACGTCGCGGCGCTCGTGAACGCACAGCTGCTGTTCCTCGAGTCCGAGAATCCGGACAAGCCCATCGCCCTGTACATCAACTCACCGGGCGGTGTCGTGACGAGCGGGCTTGCGATCTACGACACCATGCAATGGATCAAGTGCCCCGTCGCGACGGTGTGCATGGGCACGGCGTACTCGATGGGCTCGTTCCTGCTGATGGCGGGCGCGGCGGGCAGCCGCATCGCGCTACCCAACGCGAGCATCATGCTCCACCAGCCTTCCGGCGGCTTTCAGGGCGTGGCATCAGACATCCAGCGCCACGCTGAAGACATCCTGAGGACCAAACGGCGGCTCAATGAGCTCTACTCGAAGCATTGCGGCCGCACGGTTGAAGAGGTGGAGCGCACCCTGGACCGCGATCACTTCATGACGGCGGCCGAAGCGAAAGAGTGGGGCGTCGTCGATCACGTGTATACGACGCGCGAGCTGGCGGCCGTCATCTAGAGCAACCGGCATGCCCAAACCTGTGGATATCTCGGGGCTTTCGCCCCGGAATTTCACAGGTTATTCACAACCGCGGATAAATTTTTCCGTGCAGTGCTGTCGCGTACGAAAATCTTACTCGTCGCCAAGCCGCCAAGGCCGCGAGCAACAGCGCGTCCCACCAGCCCATCGGCCCGCCCCCGCCACCTCCGCTGCCTCCGCCGCCACCCGTGGAAGGCGGGGCCGCGGTCACGGTAAGGCTCACCGTCGCTGCATTGGAAGGGTTTCCCTGTTTGTCCGCGACCGTATAGGTGAACGTGTCGCTCCCCGAATAGTCGCCGGTCGGCGTGTAGGTAATCGCACCACCCGAGCCCACCGACGTCGTGCCGTGTGCCGGCGCTTGCGCAATCTTGAGACTCGCGGCGTCGAGGGAGCTGTCCGGATCCATGTCGTTGGCGAGCACGCTGACCGTCACGGCCTGGCCGTTCGTCGCGCTCCCGCTATCCGCGCCGGCCACTGGTGGGTCGTTGGGGACGGCGTAAAGCTCATCCCCCAGCAGGCCGTCGACACCGTTGAAGAACAGACTCTGGCTGGTTGCGGCGTACGTGAAGAACCCGGGCGGGCGCGGCGCTGTGCCGAGCTGGACCGTACCCGTTTCCGTTCCGTCGGTGCGCCACAGATGAGATCCGGTGGTGTCCTGGGTCATGACGATCACCACGCCGCGAAAATCCAGGTAACGGTAGGGACGCGAGCTGCCCGCCGAATCCAGGTCGGCCAGCCGATGAGTGCCGGCCGGGGTGCCATCGCTGATCCAGGGCTCTTCGTCGCCTTCTGCATCGTTCGTGAAATAAACGCGCTCGGCGGTGGTGAGCACACCACCTGCCAGCGTCGTAGCGGAGAGTTGCGCGGGCGCTGAGGCGGTGCCGTCGCTGGCCCAGACCGTGTACGTGAAGCCGCTCGGCGGATCTCCGGAAACATTCGTGGAGTACAGGATGAGTTTCCCGTTGGTGACCCCCACCGGAACGCCGTCGAACTTGTTGCCCGTGCTGGTAGCTGCCACCAGTGCGCGTGTGCCCGCCGCCGTGCCGTTCGTCTTGAACGTCTCGCTGCCGAGAGTGCGGGTGCTGTCCGTGGCGCGGAAGTAGAGCTCGTTGTTGTAGACGACCAAGGCAGATGGTGCGGAGAACTGGGCGACCTGACTGGTGCCCGCTGTTGTGCCATCGGTCGACCACAGGGTAGCGGCGCTTACCGCGCTACCGGTGTTTGCGGAGAAGTAAACGCGGCCCTGAAAAGCTGTGAGATTGCACGGCTGCGAACCCACCTGCTGCCCGTTGAGCAACGTGTTGGTGTTGAGGTTCGCCACCATCGACGTGCCGGCTGCCGTGCCATCCGTTACCCACAGCTCAGTGCCGGCGGCGGGAGTTCGGGCAGTAAACACAAGCTTGTTGCCCAAGGAGGCCGCGTTGGGCAGGTAGCAATAGACGGGCTCCTGCCCGGTGACATCAGTGAACATCACGGGCGGATTGACTGTGGCAAGCGCTTGCGGTGTTGCATCCGGCGCTGCCATGCGCATCAGGTGGTACGCCGTTCCGTCGTACGCGAAAAAATAGAGCGCGCCGTTCCAGAGCGAGAGCACTCGCGCGCCTGAGCCGCCGGCACTGTTGATGTCGACGAGCAGGTGTGTGCCCGCTGACGTGCCGTCCGATGTCCAGAGCTCGGTTCCGTGGACGCGATCGTTGGCCGTGAACACGGCCTTGCCGTTCCAGTCCGTAAGCCAGCTTGGGCTTGCGTCGGCCGTGGTGGACTCGGGTGAGAAGTCCGATGCGAGACGGGTGCCCGTCTCATCGGTGGCCAGAAGCTCCTTCCCGGCGATTGAATCGTCGGCGTCGAACAGCAGCTTACCGTTCAGGTAAATGAAGGCGCCCAGGCCTATGCCGTTGATATAGGCGAAAGTGTTGGGGCGTGTAGTGGAGTACACGGACGTGAATTGGCTCGGCGGAGTGAACTTGTACACCCCGTAGTTCGAGATGCCGCCCGCCGCGACGTTCGCTATCTCAACGTACTCCGTCGTCATGTCGCCCGCCGCCGCCATCAGCTGGGTCGGGTTGCCGCCGATCGTGACTGGAACCAGCCCGGTGCCGGCCGGCGTGCCATCCGTGATGATGGTCGTGGCCTGGGAGCCGGGGAGGTACGCGGTGATGTATTTGAACTTCACCGAGCTGGTCTTGAATGGTCTGTCGAACGCGTCGGTCGGGAAGAACGCTATCACCGGCGTCAGTGCCATCGTGCCGGCATCGGTGCCGTCGCTGCCCCAGAGCTTGAGCCCGCTGCCATCGTTGGCGGCGAAGATCATTCTGTTTCCCACTTGCACGAATCCGCCGAAGCCTGTGTCGATGCCACTCGTCGGGCCGGGCGCGATGTCTTTGACGAGCGAGGTGCCCGCGAGTGTTCCGTCCGTGCGCCACAGCTCGCAATCGGAACCACCGGAACTGCTGCCGCCGAAGTAGGCATATCCGTCGATGAAGGCCAATCCGCCCAGGATGCCGGAGGCGGTGCCCGGCGCAACGTCGATGACAGAGACTGCGCCGGAGCTATCCAGAAAGGCCAGCTCGCCTCCGTAGGTGTTCGTGTAGGTGCCAAACAGAACTCCGCCCCTGAAGGCATGCAGGTCGCCGATGGAAACGTGCGCGTCGAGCGCGCTCACGGCGGCAACCTTCTGAGTCCCCACGGCCGTTCCGTCGCTCACCCAGAGCTCGGCGTCGTGCGTGTCGTCGGCGGTAGTGACGAAATAGAATTTGTTGCCCACCACGGCGAGATTGATGGTGTTGGAGTTGCTCCCGTACCCCGTGACGGGCGCGATCAGCTTCGTGCCTGCAGCGGTGCCGTCCGATCGATAGAGCTCGTGTTGCGCGCCATCGATGTGGCGCGCAAAGAGCAGGTCGGTGCCAAAGGCCGCAACGAGCTGCAACGGCGCGTTGAACGTCGCTGGCGTGAACGATGTGAGCAGGCGTGTGCCAGCCGCGGTTCCGTCACTGACCCAGAGCTGATCGCCGGTGGCGTCTTCCTCCACATCGAAAAAGGCGCGTGTGCCGACGGTCATTCCGCCATAGACGGGGCCGCGTCCGGCGAAGGTCTTCAGCGTCGCGGCGCTTGCGGGAGTGCCATCGGATATCGCGAGACCGGTTCGGATCATGCCAGGCGTGGTGGAGCGGAGCTCTGCCCGGAACAACCCGATGGGCCCCAACGTTGCGATGGCGGTGGGACGCGAGCTCAACGGGGTGGCGAATGAGTTGATGTCTTGTACGAGATGCGGCGTGCCCGCGGAGACGAGCCTCGTAGTCAGGGCGAACAGGGAAACGAGCCCGAGAAGCGCAGCCTTGCGTGCCATCCGATGAGCCTTCCATTTTTCTTTCGCGCGCAACGTTAGCATCAACCGCTACGTTTCTGCTTGCGGCGGGCGCAAAAAAAGGGGCAGGCATCGCTGCCTGCCCCTTCATACGACTTATTGAGGAATCAGACGCCCTGCAGCCGTCCCGTGCTGTCGCCGAACTTGTCGACGCCGACGTCGAACTTGTCGAGGATGCTCAGCAGCAGGTTGCCCGTGGGCACCGTGCGGCTCGCGACGGCGATGTGCTTGTCGCCCTTCATCTTGCCGTTGGCGCCGCCGACCAGCACGGCCGGCACGTCGTAGTGCAGATGCTGGTTGGAGTTGCCCATGTTCGATCCGTAGAGGATCAGCGAGCGATCGAGCAGGGTGCCGTTGCCTTCCTTGATCTCGCTCAGCTTCTTCACGAGGTAGGCGAGCATCTGCACGTGATAGCGGTTCAGGCGTGCGTACTGCGCGACACGGCCCGGGTCCTCGGCGTGGTGTGAGCCGCCGTGGAAGCTGATGTCCGTGCCGCTCTCCGGATACACGCGGCCGGTGAGGTCTCGCGCGTACAGCACCGTGGCTACGCGCGTGATGTCGGCCTGGAAGGCGAGCGACAGCAGGTCGAACTGGATCTGGATGTGCTCGTGGAACGACTCCGGTACGCCGTACGGCACGTTCACGTTCGGCACTTCCGAGGACACCTTGGCCGCAATGTCGAGCCGACGCTCGATCTCGCGGACATCGTCCGAATACTGCTCGAGGCGCACGCGGTCGGTGTGCGACACCTCCGGCATCAGCTCCTTCAGGCTGCCGTTGACGGAGTCGAGGATGCTGGCCTGGCGCTCGCGCCGTGCCTTGCGCAGCTCGGGTGAACCGCCGTCGCCGAACATGCGCTCGAAAATCGTCTGCGGGTTGATCTCCATCGGCAGCGGCCGGTCCGGCGCCTGCCAGGAAATCGTGTTGGTGTAGACGCAGCTGTAGCCTTCACCGCAGTTGGTGGAGTTCGCGCCCGGATCTTCGAGGCCGATCTGCATCGAGGGCAACAGGTTTTCCTTGCCGATCTTCTGCGCGATGACCTGGTCGATGCTCGTGCCGACGAGGATGTCCGCGCCGGTGGTCTTCCTGGGCTTCTCGCCGGTGAGGTAGGCGGCGGCGACGAAGTGATCCGCGCCGGTGACGCCCGGCGGATTCTCCGAGGACTTCGCCCACAGGCCACTCGTGATGATCGTCTGCTTGCGGAACGGCTCGAGCGGCTCGTAGACGAACGGGTACTTGAAGCCCGGGCTCGAGCTCTCGGGAACCCAGTAGCCGGGCGCCGCGCCGTGCGGAACGAAGGCGCCGACGAATCGCGTCGGCAGTGCCTTGGCTTCCGCCGCCGTCGCGCCGCGCGCGGGCAACATGGATTCGAGGAAGGGCACGGCGATGGTCGCACCCATGCCGCGCAGGAACGTCCGGCGCGGTAGCTTCTTGTTCGTCAGGAAATACATGGCGTCACTCATCCTCCCGGCGCGTGGTGAACGGCCGGAGTTGTCGAAGCGGTACCCGACTGCGCAGGAACGCCCGCACCGCCTTTTTCACCGTCTTTGGCTTTATCGTTGGCACCGCCCGGCGCGACGTTCATCTGGAACACGTCGCTCACCGTAATCGCTTCGATGATCGTCTTCAGCTTGAAGTTATCGCCCGACGAGCGCGCCACGATGCTGCGCACGGTCGGCATGTCGTCGTACTCCACGCCGCGCCCGAGCGCGTAGGTGAGGAGATTCGAGGTCACGTTGTTGATGTACTGGTCCTTGTACTTCAGCACGAAGTTGCGGACGCCGGTCGGGCCGTCGATCGGCGTGCCGTCGTACATCATGTCCTTTGCATCGATCGGCTGGCCGCCGCCGTCCAGCGTGCGTGCATGGCCGACCGCATCGAACGGCTCGAGCGCGAAGCCGATGGGGTCCATCAGCTTGTGGCAACCCGCACACTGCGGTTTGTCGCGATGGTCGGCGAGCGATTCACGCATCGTCGGCACCTTGCCGTTGCCCGCCTGGTCCGTGGTCTTTGCGTTGAGCGTGGGCACGTTGGCCGGCGGATCCGGTGCCGGCGTGCCGAGAATCGTGCGAAGCACCCACTGCCCGCGAATCACGGGCGATGTGCGGCCCGGCTGCGACGACACTGTCAGCACGGCGCCTTTGCCGAGCAGGCCCTGCCGCGAGGCCAGGTCGCCTTCGAGCTTCACACGCCGGAACTCACTGCCGCGAATACCCGGGATGCCGTAGTGCTTGGCGAGCCGCTCGTTCACGAATGTGTAGTCGGCGGTCAGCAGGTCCACGACGCTCCGGTCTTCGTCGAGCAGGCTCGTGAAGAGCAGCTCGGCTTCTTCACGGAAGGCCTGGCGCAGGTTGTCATCGAAGTCCGGGAACTGGTCCACCACTGGCGCATGCGCTTGCAGGGCGCGCAGGCCGAGCCACTGAGCCGCGAAATTGCGTGTGAGCGACGCCGCGCGCGGATCGCCGAGCATGCGCCGCACCTGCTTCTGCAGCACGGACCGCTTCGAAAGCTGCTTCGTTTCGGCGAGCTGCAGCAGCGTGTCGTCCGGGATGCTGCTCCAGAGGAAGAACGAGAGTCGCGAGGCGAGGTCCAGGTCACTGACCCGGTACGACGCGCCCGGATCCACACCGTTCGGTGTCGACTCCACGCGATACAGGAACTTCGGATCGACCAGCACCCGCTGCACGACGGCTTCGACACCGTCGTCGAATGAGCCGTTGCGCCGGCCCAGAGTGTAGAAGCCCATCAGCGCATCGATGTTCTGCGGGGTCGAGTAACCGCGATAGGCGCGACGCGCGAGCTTCGTCGTGATGTCGCGCGCACAGCGCTCTTCTTCACTCGCATTGGCCGGATGACAGGTGAAGATGCGCTCGCGGCTCGGCGAATCCTTGGCTTCCTTCGCATCGGACGGCCCGTCGACGCGCACGCTGCCGATGTGCGGGTAGAACGTGAAGCCGGGCAGGCCGCCGGTTTCGATCGTGCTGCGCTCGAAGGCGTGGTTCATGTCGAGGCCCGGCGCGAAGTTGGTCGCCAGGAACGTGATGCCGACCTTGTGCGGGCCCGCGCTGAGGGGCAGCGTGACGTCGATGGTCTTCAGCTGTCCGCCGCCTTCGTCGTCGAAGCGGCGATTCACGCCGAGTGCCTTGTCCCAGTCGATCTTCTCGACGCGCTTGTCGTCCACATAGACCAGCAGCTGCTCGCCCTTGATCTCGCCGAACGGGCGGAAGTTGCCCATGTTGCCGAGGTTCACGGAGAACACCTTGAGGGTGTACGAGCCGTCGGACGGGAAGGTGTGGTCGATCTGCAAGCCACCGCGCGTGCCGAAGGGCAGGCCTTCGACGTGATAGTTCTGCGTCGTGTCTTCAGGAACGCGATAGGTCACCTGCGTCGGCGACGCGGCTTCGCCCACGGCGATGCGGCTGACACGTGCCGCAGCGGACAGATAAGCATCCAGCAAGGCAGAGGAGAGCGTGAGCGCGCCAGCCTGGTTGTCGAAGCCGCGGCTGGAGTCGTCCGCCGGCAGGAACTTCGACGCGTCGATATCGAGCGAGAGCAGGTCGCGTACCGCGTTCGAATATTCGGCGCGATTCAGGCGATGCAGCTTGGGGACGCTGAGGCTCGGCTTCTCACGCGCATCGATGGTGGTCTCGAGCGAATGGATGAGCGCCTTCACCGCGGCCGGATCCGGGCGATCCTTGCCGGCCGGCGGCATCATGCCGACGCGCAGCTTCTTCAGCATCTTCTCGGTGACCGCGGGGTACTCCTGCGGATTCTCGGGATCGAAGAGCTCCATCTCGAGGCCGCCGGCGTAGTCGGTGTAGTTGTGACAAGTGAGGCAGTACTTGTCGAGCAACTCGTGCTGTTCGGCGCCCGGCGCCGGATCTCCGGCGGACGCGCCGACGGGCAGCAGGAGCACACCACCGCCGAGAGCGGTTACCAGTGACCACGTAGTCATGCGATGTGATGACGTCATTTGCACAGGTCCGTAATGCAGATCGACGCGAGAGTGCGTCCTTCGGGCGGCACGGGCAGATTACGCGCCTTCATGAGTTTACGAAGCAACGTGGATGTTTCCGGATGACCAATCGCGGACTGCACGCCCACGCGCACGAGGCCGTCCGCGTAGTCGATGGCCTGCCAGGTGATGCCGGAAAGCGCATGGATGCTGTCGCGGCTGCCAATATCGTGGAGGCCGGGGTCCGCGCCGCGGTCGACCAGCAGCTGGATCACGTCGTTGCGGCCCTTGTGAGCCGCGCCCATCAGGGCCGTGCGGCCGTCGAGGTCGTCCTGCGCGTTCACCTTTGCGCCAAGGTCCAGCAGCATTTTGACGGCCTCGAGGGTCTGTTCCGGTGACCATTCGTAAGTCACCCCTTCCACCCAGCCGATGCCGCTGGCGACCATGAGCGGCGTGACTTTGTGATCCGTGGGGATCGAAGCGTCCGCTCCATGCTCGAGCAGCAGCTTCATGAGCACTATATCGCCCGATTGAGCTGCGCGAAGAAAAGGTGTTGCGCCTTCTTCGAACAGCCACTGATTGGTGAACACCGTGCGGGTCTCGGTGCTCGAGTGCATGCGCTGGTTCGGGTTGGCCTTCGCCGCGAGCAACAGCCTGATGTACTCGAGATGATCCATGTCCGGCTTGCGGGTCGGATACTCGCCGCGCTCGATGTTGCGGTTGTCGGTCGCGATGTAGAGCGGGTTCCAGCCCCCGACGTTCTGGATGTTCGGATCCGCGCCGCGCTCGAGCAGGTAGGCGCCGAGCTTGTAGTAGCGGTTCTGGGTGGCCACGAGGAGGGCGGTCCAGCCGTATTCGCTCGTCTGGTTCACGTCCGCGCCGGCGTCGAGCAGGATCTTGACCGACTCGAGGTCACCCTCACGGGTGGCAAACAGGAGCGGTGTCAGGCCACCGAACTGCTTGGGGCCACGCTTCGAGTACGGCGCGGGCTTGGGAAACTTGGCTACGGCCGCCTTCGCCGCAGCGACTTCGTCGTCGAAACGCTTCTTCGCCTCTTCCCGTGCCTTGGCAGCGTCTTCCTTGCTTACCGGATTCGCCGTGTCCTGCTTGTCCTGCTCGACGATGGCGCCACGCAGGCCGGTGCCGTCGATGAACTCCTGGATGCGCTCACGTCCCGGCGGGGCGAGATAGGGGTTGCGGCCAGGCGGGGTGGTCGCGGAGCGCGCGTTGATGTCCGCGCCCTTCGAGATCAGGTACCGCACGGCGTCCGGGTTCGAGTTCGCTGCGGCCCACATGAGAGCGGTCGTACCGCGCAGCTTTTCCTTCGCGTCGATGCTGGCGCCGTTGGCGAGCAGCACTTCCAGGATCGGCACGCGCCCGGTACGCGCCGCCATCATCAGCGGTGTTTCGCCGTTCGCGAGGGTCTGGTTGGCATCGGCGCCGGCCTTCAGCAGCGCGCGCACGACTTCCGGATTGCCGTTCTCGCACGCGAGCGACATCGGCGTGATGCCGGTGTCGGTGAGTGCGCTGGGATTGGCTTTCGCCGCGAGTAGTCGCCCCGCGAGCTTCGCATCGCCGTGATACGCGGCCCAGTGCAGGGCGGTCGTGCCGTCGGGCTGCGCTTCATTCACATCC
>Ga0247784_1000404_pt1 | contig 11753 bp, 10 predicted proteins | sample UWRJL169409R5_FD_179909 | JGI IMG/M metagenome (GOLD analysis project Ga0247784, IMG submission 179909) | Plant litter microbial communities from Arlington Agricultural Research Station in Wisconsin, United States - UWRJ-L169-409R-5 | ecosystem: Environmental > Terrestrial > Plant litter >...
AACCGGCCCGGTGATCCCGGTGGTCTGGCCGATCACGATATCGGCGGACATGGCGGCCGTTGCCCACAGGCTGAGGACTGCTGCCGTGGCGCTCAGTGCACGCGCTGAGAACTTTGTCATCAAGAGATCCCTTTCGTTTTGAATCCAGTAACCGTCGGTCCGGTGACCGCGGCAATGCAGGTGATCGAGCCCAGGAGAGCGACTGCGCTCGCGATGAACAGGGCGCGGTACGACTCCATGTGGATCACTGCCGCCGCCATGATGAAGCCACCCACGCCTTGAGCCAAGGAAAAGCTGAAGGTGGCCTTGCCCCAGACCTGCCGGTTGAGCTTCGGGCCGACGACCTCCAGCGTGTACGCCGAGACCAGCGCCAGGACACCCGGCGTGCACACGCCCATCAGCAAAGACGAGACAAAGAGCGCAGGCGCGCTGCTCGCCCACACCGGCAGCGCGGCCGCCACCGCCTTCACGGCGAACCCGAGCAACAGGCAGCGTCGGGTGCCGAAGGCGTCCGCCAAGCGCCCCGTCAGCATCGGGCCGATGGCTGCGCCCAGTCCGAAGACCGACCAGTAGAAGCCGCCGGTGGCCAGCGACAAGCCCAATTCGCGGACCAGGTAGTCGACCCAGAACATGGTGTGTGCCAGGTAGCCCACGGCGTTCAGGCCGTGCGCAATCAGGATGAGCCACACAGTTCTGTTCTCCACGGCGTCGGACGGCGCAGCCTGGTCGCCAGGTGCGGAGCTCGACGCCGGAGGTGCGGAGTGGGAGGACCACTGCCGCCATGACGCCAGCGTCAGCAACAAGCAAAGCGTTCCGAGGCCGAGCCAGGCGCCCTGCACGCCACTGAATACCCACATCCCCGCGACCAAGGCGGGCACCAGGAGGCCGGACACGATCGCGCCCATGCCAACACCGGAAAACACGATGCCGCTGGCGCGTCCGCGAACCGCGGGGTCGTGCAGGGGCACGACGACTGGGGCGGGCAGGACCATCAACACGGCGCCGGACGCGCCGGCGACGACGCGCCAGAGGTAGTACCAACCCAATGGCCAACCGCTGACGGCCGACGCAAAAAAGCTGATCGATATGAGCAGCATGGACCAGGGGATGAGAGCGGCCGGCGAATGGCGGCGAGCGAGCCCATCCGCTCTCCATGCCCCGAGCACATAGCCGAGCAGCGTTGCAACGCCGAGTTGCGAGGCCTCGCCCTTGGTGAACCAGGCCGAGTCGATGAGCGCCGGCATCAGCGCGATGAAGGCGAACCGCCCGATGCCGTTTCCCACGAGCGTCGCGGACAGACCGGCGACGCTCATGCGGTTCAGCGCAACCTTCAGCATGGACTCGCTTCCGTCAAGACAACACCCCGTAGCTCGACGCGAAGGCCAAGGCGTACTGCATGGTGGGCGCCGACGTTTTGGCGACCTCGGCCGCTGCGGCGGTGGCGGGGTCACCGATCATGGCAATCATCGACAGGACGGCTCGCCCCGCGTCGACCACCGCCGTCGAGTTCACACCCGGCCTCGGCACGACGAAGGTGTAGAACTTGACCCCCTCGGTCGGAATGCCGAGCGCCCAGGCGTTCTCGATCGCTGCACCGCCCTGGGTCACCCAGTTGAAGTTTCGGTCGACCTCGATGCCCCCCGGATGAAAACTGCCGTTCTGGAACAGCCGCGCATGGCCGGCCCTGAGCAGGCCGAGCAGCAGAGGCGAGGCGTCGTCGGCGGGGCTGTGCATCGAGATCCTCGCGTGCACCAACACATCCACGTCGACGCGTCGGTCGGGCCAGCGCGACGACGCAACGCACATGCGCCCGTCGGGCTCGACGCTTTTGCAGGTCGCACCGGGACCGAAGCCGATGTCGAGGACGCCCGCGTCTGCCAGCGCGAGCAGTTCGGCGATGCGCGACGCCGGCGGACCCACGGCGATGCGGTTCATGATCGGCACGAACTCGGACAGGAACCACCGGTGAGACGCCTCCGTCAGGCCGCCGAAGTCGATGGCGGCGCGCAAGTTGTCGCGGAGATCGCGAACGACGTCGCATGCCGCCTTGAGTGGCCCATCGACATTGCCCTTCGACGCTTCGCTCAGGTCGCGGTGCAAATACGACGCCAACCAGGTCTCGAAGCTCACCGCCGATGACAGCGCGACGGCTGGGATCGGCTGACACAGTGCGTCCCAGGAGAAGTGGTCTTCAGTGGGGATGTAGCGCGCAATCAAGGCCTCTCGTTCAGCCGCATCGGCGCACACGAACTGGTTGCTGAAGAGCATCGCGGCGAGTGGGTCGCGGCGATGGCGCAGGTAGGCGTCGCAGTAGGCGAACTGCATGTCGGCCAACAAGAGCGGGAACACGTCGGCCATGAAATCCAGCTTGCGGCTTGCGCGCAGCCCTCGAATCTTGTCGGCTGACAGGAACCGCGCTCGATACTGGCCGCTGACGCCTTTCTGATTGACAGCGCGTGCGCCGAGCGGAATGCCGGAACGCGAGAACGCGGCCAAGCGCGGCTCGCGGCCCGAGGCGATGTAGCGCTTCTGCCCGGACGCCAGGTCGACGAAGCGCCCGCCTCGCCCGAGCGTCAGGGCGGCCAGTACGTCGAACGCCGTGAGCCCCATTCCCTCGATCCCCACGGTCATCTCTGGCGTGATGAAGGCGAGTTGCTGACGCACCGGGTACGGGTCATGCACCACCGTCGTCGCGGAACCCACCGCCTGTGTGGCGTGGTTGCGCGATTCGAGCGATTCGAGCGACGACGGCTTGGGCTTGGTATGGCCGGACGTCAGGAAAAGATAGTCCACCGTGAAAGACGCATTGCCAGTCGCCAGCGACCAGGCGCCGTCTTCAAGGTGGTCGGCATGCAGGACCGACTCGCGCACCAACTGGATCTGCACGTGCTGCGGCGCCAGGGCCGCCAGATAGTGAAAGACCCAATGGAGGTAGCGACCGAACAGCGCCCGCGAGTAATAGCCGTCCGGGTTGATCGCTTTGCCGCGGCGGCTGCCGAGTTTGTTGCAGTTGTCGTCTTCAAGCCACTCGCAGAACGACGGCCCTGGAAGCATGGGACCTGCGCCCACCACCGATTCGTCGGAGAACACCGTGATCTGTCCGGCCACGGTGTTGACCAGCAGGGAGTCGTCCTGCTCCGGGTCGTGGCAGCCCACGCCGGGCGGGTTCGGATCGAACAGACACACCTGCAGGTCGGCGGTCTTCTTCACCCTCTCGTTGGCCACGATCCGTTCGAGGACCGTGAGGCCACGCAGACCGACTCCGATGATCCCAACTCGCGCTGGCGTCATGTGATCCCCCCTCTCGAGAACGATCTGCAGATGCGGCCTTTCCGGCTCTGAACCCCCCCGATTCACGGGGTTGACATAGCATCCGCATCAACTCCGTTAATTAACTATTAATGTGTGTCGCGGTGTAACCAATACCGCGGTCGGACGATGCAATGAGTTACACGGCCGAATTGCAATGTGCGCCCTGCCCCATTGGCGCACCTGTTCCCTGCGCCATGCGGGAGGCGAGGTGTATTCGAAGGCGCGTGTGGCAGCAATTAATGCCATGGGGCCGAGCCGCGAATCGCTGGATGAGAGCGTGCTGGCGGTGCATGCGAGAGCACGGGGCCCGCAAAAACTGACGGCCCGTTTGCGGCCACGCGCCACGCCGGTGCGCGGCACCAGGACCTTAGACTGGCCCGACCATGAATGACCAAGCTCATCCCGTCGATTCCGACGCCCATGCCTGTCTTGCTTTCCACGCATCACATTCGGAGCCCGGCCCATGGCGTTGACAACTGCGGGCCAGACCCTGCTTGCCAGCAGCGCGGCGTTCCTTGGTGCCTCGGTCTGGGTGGGGCGGCGCGTCTCGCAGCGCTTGCGACCCGGGACGGGGACCAACGCGCTGGTGGTGGTCATCATCTTTGCGTTGATTGCCTTGTTCGTGCCCTTCAGCTATTGGACCGGCCAAGCGCTTCACGCCCTTGCCACCAAACCCAGGTACAGCGGGACCGTGGTGGGGTACATCTCCGAGTACCGCGACTATCAGGAAAAAGACTCCAGGGACCGCACCGTCACCCGCCAGCGCTTGATGCACACCGCCCAGGTGCGGTTCGTGGGTCCCGATGGCGAGCCGCTGGAGTTGCCCAGCTCGGTGGCATCGACCGAAGTCCCCCTCGAAGGGACCTCGTTGACGGTGGTGTACGCCCCGGGGGACCGGGTGGCCGCAGAGCTCAGCGCCCGCAGCGTGGGCCTGTGGCTCGGGGCGAGCGTCATGCTGTTCATCCTCGGCTATTGTTTGTGGGCCACGGTCTGGTACGCACTGGGCCATCCGATGAAAGGCGTAGCGGCCTTCGGCATGGCGTTCCTGTTCCGCTTTCTCTTGCCGGGCATCACGTTGCTGATGGTGCTGGCCCTGGGCTACTCGGCGCTCAAGTACTTCGCCTTGGGCAACCCGGACGACCACCCGCTCTGGGTCGCCTGTTTGTGCACCCTGTTCACCTTGGCGCTGCTGCCTCTGCTGGTGACGCTGCTCACACCGAAAAGAAATCGATGACTGCCACCTCGAAGATGTCGATCGGCATTCTCGCGATGAGCGTCATGGCGCCGGCGTTCGCCACCAGGCAGTGCCCACCAGAATTCGGGAAGAAGTCGGACGGGTTCATGATGGTCGGCTGGAGCTTGCTGCTTCTGGCGCTGGTGGCCGGCATTGCGCTGATGTACCTTGTCGTCAAGCACACGCGCCGCTGGAAATCTTGGCACCGACTCCCCGCACTGCTGTTGGGAGGGGCCGGCATGCTGGCCGTCTGGGTCGGTGGACTCGGCCTCTTTTTCGGGGCGTTCGTATTCGCCTGCTGATGCAGGAGGCCCCTGATCAGGGCGCCGTCAGTTGCGCCTGGGCCGGGCTCGCGGGCCGGTGCACCGGCAGCGTCACGCGGAACGTCGTGCCTTGGCCCAGGACGCTGTCGACGTCGATCCGGCCGTGGTGTTTCTGCACGATCCCGTACGACAGCGAGAGACCGAGGCCGGTCCCCTTGCCGACCGGCTTGGTGGTGAAGAAGGGCTCGAAGATGCGCTTGAGCGCGTCCGATGGAATGCCCGATCCGGTGTCGCCCACTTCCAACCAGATGTTGTCGTTGTCGACCGTGACCCCGGTGCGGATCACGATGCGGCCGCGCTCCTCTCCCATCGCTTGCGCCGCATTGACCACCAGGTTCATCACGACCTGATTGATCTGGGACGGCAGGCACTCGACGTCTGGAATCACGCCGTATTCCTTGACCACGTCCGCCTTGTACTTGACCTCATTGGCCACCACGTTCAGTGTCGAGTCGATGCCCTGGTGAAGATCCGCCAGCTGGAATTCCTGCGAGGAATCCGCCCGTGAGAAATCCTTCAGGTCCTGCACGATCTGCCGCACACGCACGATGCCTTGCCTGGACTCCCGCATCAGCACCGGAATGTCCTCCTTCAGGAACTCCAGCTCGATGTCGTCGCGCAGCTTTCGCAATCGCGCGGTGACATCCGGTGCGCCAACGTGGACCTCGGCGGCTTCGTAGGCTGCGAGCATCTCGAACAGCTTGCCGAGGTAGTCCTCCAGCGTGCCGAAGTTGGAGAAGATGTAGCCGATCGGGTTGTTGATCTCGTGCGCCACGCCGGCCGCCAGCTGGCCAATGGAGGCGAGCTTCTCCGACTGCACCAGCTGCCCCTGCAGGTGCTTGCGCTCGACCACCTCGGCCTGCAGCGCCTCGTTGGTGCTCGTGATCTCACGCGTGCGCTCGACCACCGCGTCTTCCAGCCGGGTGAGCTGCGCCGTCGCGTCCTGCGTCATCTGCCATTTGGCGGTCAGCATGCTCGCGAGTTGACGCACCTCGATCGCGTCGAAGGGCTTCTTGAGGATCAGCAGCCGGTCGCGCACGTCGAGGGTCGCCAGCACCTCGTCCCACGAGGTGTCGGCATACGCGGTGCAGATGACGACCTGCAGCCGCGCATCGACCTGCCACAGGCGCTCGATCGTCTGCACGCCGTCCCACCCCGGCGGCATGCGCATGTCCACGAAGGCCAGCGCATAGGGCAGGCCCGCCGCCAGCGCCGCCTGCACACGCGCCAGGGCCTCCTGCCCCTGGTAGGCCGAATCGAGTTCGAATGCGATCGCCACCGCCGGCGGTTCGTCGCCGAACAGCGCTGACTCGACGGCGCCCAGCCCGGCGTCCGCCGGTTGCGGCACGAGGATCTTGCGGAAGTCCTCGTGGATCGCCGGCATGTCGTCGACGAGCAGGACGCGCCGGTTCAGCCCGTGTGTCATGGCAGCCCTTCCTGCGGGCCGAGTGGAATCTCCAGCATGAAGGCGGCGCCTTGTCCGGCACCGTCGCTGCGTGCGCTCAGCGTCCCGCCCATCTCCCGAGCCGCGATGGCGCAGCTGTGCAGGCCGAAGCCATGACCGTTGCTGCGCGTGGTGAAGCCATGAACGAAGACGCGGACCAGGTTCTCGGCCGCGATTCCCTCGCCGTTGTCGGCCACCGTGATGCGCAGGACACGCCCATCCGCGGCTGGCAGCAGCGCCGCGCCCAGCGTGATGCAGGGGCTCTGGCCAGGGGGCACGGCGCTCATGGCGTGCTTGGCGTTGCTGATCAGGTTCACCAGGATCTGCAGGATGCGGTGGCGGTCCAACGGCAGCTCAGGCAGATCGGGGATCCGCTTGACGACGTCGACCTTGTGCCGGGTCAGTGCACTGGCGTTCATCCGCAACGCATCGTCGAGCAGTTCGTCGACCTTCACCGATTCGACGACGCTCGATGCGCCCGCATGCGATTGCTGGGTCGCGACGACCTCCTTGATGTGATCGACACTCTTGGCGAGCAGGCCCAGTTCCTCGGCGACAGCCAGTTGCTCGGCCTCCAGCGCCTGCGCCAGCTCGCGCAGGTAGCCGGGCAGCAGCTTTCCGCGGGCGTCGCGCGTCAGGAAGTCGCCCAGATCGCCGGCGTGCTCGTCCATCAGGCCGACCGCGCGCCTCAGCCCCTTCAGCTTGGAGGCGCGAAGCCGCTCGGCGATCAGGCCCGCGGAAATGTTGACGCTGTTGAGAACGTTGCCGACGTTGTGCAGCACATTGGTGGCAATCTCGGCCATGCCGGCCAGGCGAGAGGCTTCGACCAGTTGCCGGTGCACCTCGCCGATGCGGCGCTCGGCCTCCTTCAGGTCGGAGATGTCCTTCGTGATGCCGAAGGTGCCGATGATCGCGCCGTCCCGGTTGCGCAGCGGCATCTTGGTGGTCAGGGCCCAGGTGTCCGGCCGCCCGTCCATCCATGTTTCCCGCTCGACCTTGCCGACGATCGGCAGACCGGTCCGGATGATGTCCTGCTCGTCTTCGAAGGCCGGCCTGGCGTGTGCCTCGGAGAAGACATCGAAGTCCGACTTGCCGACCAGGCCGTCAGGGGTCGCCATCCCGAACTGGAATGCCTGCGCGGCACTGGACTTGATGAAGCGGGACTGCCTGTCCTTGAAATAGATGTGATCCGGCGAGTTGTCCAGCAGCGCGCGCAGCAGGTCGCGGTCATCGACACCCGCCGGAAACTGCTCGGGCGCGGCCGTCACGGACGGACCCCCTGTGATGCAAGACATGGCTGCTTCCCTGGCACTGTGCGTGCCTTCTGTGGCTGCCATGTTCCAGCGGACGCCGCCCCCGCGGTCTCTCGAACAGGATGGCGAAGCAGGAGCATTTCCGCCGTAGCCAGCTCCCTGCCCGGCGTACTCTCGGGCGATAGCATTTGCTTCGGTGTGGCCTGCCCGTCGAGAGGCTGTGCGCCGCGACCTCGCCCAGCGACAAACACCGAACGGGATATGGCGCTAGACGAAGATGCCAAGCGGCGGGCGAGTCGGCACCGGTGCGCGCGCACCGGACCACATGCCGACGTTCGGTCCGACGACGCGGCTCAATCCGAGACCTTCACCCAGTCGTAGTAGGCCGGGCCGCCGCCACCGTTGTAGGTCCCCACGAAGCCGACCGCGTTCGCCGAGTTGTTGCCGACCCAGTGGTTCAGCATCAGGCGCATCGGGGCCGAGATTGCCGTGTTGACGCGCCGGAATTCCATTTCCACGCCGGCGTCGTTGACGTGGAACCAGCGCACGTACGTCGGCCGCCATTCGAAGCCGATGGTCCGCCAGCCCGCGGCGATGGCGAACTGCTGGTAGTTCTGCTGTCCCGCCCGCCACACGTTGGTGTGCAGGACGGTGCCCGCCTTGATGAACTCGATGTCGATCTCGAAGTGGTTGGACGTGCCCGCGTTGCCGGTGTACAGGAAGAACGAGCTGTTGCCGCCGGGGATGGTGCCGGGCTGCAGGCGGGTCACGAACTTGCCGTACTGGAAGCTTTGCCAGGTGCGCACCTCGGCGCACTTCACCGCGTTGCGGTTGCTGCCGTTGACGTTCAGGTCCAGCCCGCCCCACCCCGTCAGCCACACCTCGCTGTAGGCGAAGCTGCAGCCGAAGATGTCGCCGTTGAACCAGTTGGCGGTCTCCCAGGCCGATCCGTTGGGACCGCCCGAGCCGTCGAATCCGTCGAAGAAGCTGGTGGCCTGCGCGCTCAGCTGCAGGCCCATGGCCAGCACCATGGCGACGGCGCCCTTCACGATGGAAGTGATCATTCTTTTGTCTCCTCGTTGTCGGTGGTGGTCGTGATCAGGGGGCGAGCTTCACGGTGCCCACGCTCAGGTTGTGGGAGCCGGTGCCGGTGGCGCTGTTGATCACGTCGACCGCGAACAGGCCTGCCTTGAGGGCCCCGACTTTCGAGCCGATGCCATTGCAGTAGTCCGGCAGCGGAAACATCGTGTCGTCCAGGTCGATGACGAGTTCCGACAGGCTCGAGTTGACGATGGCCTGGGCCGTTGCCGTGCAGCCGTCGCCCGCCACCGGGCTCGGTTGGAGCTTGATCGACAACAGGCCGTCGCTCGACGACTTCAGCTGGATCTTCAGCTTCGTGAAACCCGCGGCATTGAAGGCAGTGACCGGTGCCGCGCCGGTGTTGCCGGGCGCGTAGAGCCGGATGGCCGCACCGGCGTAGGCCTGGCTGCCCGACAGCGTCGCGCTGAAGCCCACCTCGCCCGGTGCGTACGTCGCCGCACCGGCCGCCAGTTCGTTGCCCTTCTCGGCAAACGAGTACGTCTCGATCTTGCCGGCCTCGCTGGTGTCGGTCGCGCTCGAAGGCGTCGCGAACGCGACGTCGCTCGACGACGGGCCCGCGGGCGGCGACGGCACGGGGGTCGATGGCGGTGCAGAGGCGGCCGGCGTGGGGGTGCTGCTCCCTCCCCCACCGCAGGCCGTGAGCGCCACCGCGCTGAAGAGCGCCGTCAAGGCGGTGCATGAACGCCGATAGATCTGATCCACTGATGTCTCCTGTGAAGTGACAGGTGGATGGTGTTCTTGCGCTGCCATCGGCGCAGTCGCGTCTTTGCGTTCGAGCGTGCCGTTCTTGCGCTTGGCGCTCAGTAGCACATCATCAAGCCGAACTTGTTGCGCTCGCAGGTGACGACGCGCGCACGCGCGGCCGGCTCGGCGGCCTTGCGCGGCGGCGCCGGCCTCGCCGCGGGCCGGGGGGCTGGTGCCGCGACGTTCAACGCATCGTCCCGGCCCATCGCCGTCTTCCAGGCCGCGAGCCGCTCGCGCGACGAGGCGGCAAGCTCGTCTTTCTGGTAGATGCGCACATGGTCGACGAGCATCGGCTCGGGCCCCGCGCCGACTTCCAGGTTCAGCAGGAAAGGCCATTGCTCGAAGACCTCTCGAGCACCGGCGGGCAGATCGGCGCGGAGCACGGTCTTCACCGCCACGTCGTCGACGGCCCATCGGATCTTCACCGGGTCCCAGTCGAGCGAGAGGCGGTGGAAGCCGTCGTTCGAAGGCGTCATGTCGATCGCCGTGCGGAAAGCCGGCTCGTCGCCGATCCCCGGCGCAGACAGGCCCAGAGTGAGTTCGGCGCCGTCCTTTTCGAGCAGGCTGATCTCGCCGGCTTCCAGCCAGTCGAGCGATGTCAGCGGCGCCCCTTGCAACGAGATGCGCGCGGCACCGGCCGGCAGCTTCACGCGCAGCTCGATGCGGCCGTAGATCATCGCGCCGGCCGGACGCACGCGCAGGCTGCTCGCGGGCGGCAGCAGCAAGCGGCCGTTGCCGTCGAGCTGCGGGCCCGCGCCGCCGGGCGCCTTGTGCACGCGCCAGCGCTTGTCGTCGACCCGCACGTTCGCCGCCGCATCGAACTCGTCGGCCCATGCAAGGCGCCATGCGCCGTCCCGCGCCTCGCGGGGAGCGGCCGCTGGCAGCAGCGGTGGCGTCGGCGCCCCCGCCGCCGCGCTGGCGGCATTCAGGAACTCGATGCGCCCCACCTCGAAGCGCACCGGCTCCTGCGACGGTTCGTTGGCCGTGACCTCCACGCTCGCGACGGCCGGCAAGGTCTGCGCGATGCTCGCGCCGTTGCCGGCGCAATAGGGTTCGGGCTCGAAGACCGCCAGCGGGATGTCGAGGTCCATCGTGCCCCGCACCCGCTGCAGCAGCACCGGGTAGCAGCCGGTGTTCTGCAGCCTCGGGTTCGTGCCCTTGATCCGGATGCGAAGCACCTGTTCGGTCGGTGACACGAGCCGGATGCGCAGGTTCTGGAAGGCCGACAGATCGATCGCCGCCCCGCCCCGGCCTGCTCCCACGTCCACCCCCAGCGTGCTCCAGCTGCTGCCCTGCGCACGGCCCAGGCGGCCGGACACCCGCACCCCGCCGTCGTACACGCCGAGCGGGTCGGCCGCGACGTCGCCGGGTTTCTCGGACATCTCGAGAAGACTCACCGACGGACGTGCGCGGCCGGGCGGCGTGGTCCTGAAATCAGCCCACACCACCGGCGGGGTGTCGGCGCCCCAGGCGGGCAGCGACAAGCACGCCACGGCCAGCGCCGCCAGCTGCCATCGTGCGCGCGTCATCAAGCGCTTCATCACGCCCTTCATGCCGCGCTGATCGGCATGCACAGGTCGCAGCGCACGATCGGCGAACCGGGTGGCGGCGAGCCGGATTCACAGCGCTGGAAGAAATGCCCTTCCGCGAGCTCGAAGGGCGACGTCGGCAGCCATTCGGTGAGCAATGCGTTCCAGCCGCGGCCGATCTCGCTCGACGGGCCTTCGTACCGCAGGCATGCCGCCCAGTGCGCCGGCAGGATCTTCCGCATGGCCCGCAGGCCCGGGTCCTGCCAGCCCGGCGGCAGCTCGACGCAGGCATCCATGCGGCACTGTGCCGCGAGCGTGATCGTCGGGTCGTCGAGGCCGATGGCCAGCATCGGCTGGTCCGACAAGCCCATGCTGTCGACCCAGGGCACGAAGCGCGTGTGCAGGATCTCGGCGCAATGGCCGTAGTCGCCCCGCTCGCGCATGTAGAGGCATTCCTTCGCCTCGAAGTGCCTGAGTTCGACCCGGCAGCTCGTCGTGGGCCGGCTGTCGTCGGCCGGCGCTCGCCAGTCGATCCACCCGCCCGCACGCCATCGGGACGGCGTCATGCCGAAATGCTCGCGGAAGGCGCGGGCGAAAGCTTCCGGCGAGGCGAAGCCGCAGTTGAGCGAGACGGCCGTGACCTTCTCGTTCGGGCAGTGGCGCAGCCGGCCAGCCGCCGTCTCGAGCCGGCGGCGGCGCACGAACTCCTTCGCCGTCTCGCCGCTCCACGCGAGGAAGAGCCGGTGGAAGTGAAACGGCGAGAACGCCGCGCAGTCGCTCAGCCGCTCCAGGCTCAGGTCCTTCGACAAGTGC
>Ga0247784_1000406_pt1 | contig 11742 bp, 10 predicted proteins | sample UWRJL169409R5_FD_179909 | JGI IMG/M metagenome (GOLD analysis project Ga0247784, IMG submission 179909) | Plant litter microbial communities from Arlington Agricultural Research Station in Wisconsin, United States - UWRJ-L169-409R-5 | ecosystem: Environmental > Terrestrial > Plant litter >...
GCGGGCGCTTTGGCGCTCTCGGTCCGGGCCAAAGCGCTGGTTTTCGAAGATCCGAAGTCGGTGGCGCTGCTGGAGCGCGTGCGGGAGATCGCGCCGCGACCGGGCAGCGTTCTGATTTCTGGCGAGACGGGTACGGGGCGTGAGCTCGTGGCGCGCCACCTGCACGAGTTGAGTCCACGCGCGGGGCGCCCCTTCTTGGCGGTCAACTGCAGTGGGTTCGCGCGCGACGCGGCGGACAGTGAGCTGTTCGGGCATGCCAAGGGCGCCTGCGAGGGCACGACCAGCGCCAAGGCGGGCTGGTTCGAAGCGGCGCACGGTGGCACTCTGTTCCTCGACGAGATTGGCGATCTATCACCCACGCTGCAGCACAAGTTGCTGCGGGTTTTGTCGGCGGGGGAGGTGCTGCGGGTCGGCGCAGAGCAAGCAACACCAGTTGACGTTCGCTTGATCGCCGCTACGAATCTCAACCTGAGCCAAGCGGTCCGCGCAGGTCACTTCAGCCAGGAGCTGTTGGAGAGTTTGAGCATCGCTACGCTCGAGCTTGCGCCGCTGCGCGAGCGCGCGGGCGATATCTTGCCATTAGCGAGGCATTTCTTGGAGTTTTATCGTCAGCGTTTGGACCTCGGCCCGACCGTGCTGGGCGCGGACGCGGCGGCGCGGCTGCTCGATCATTCCTGGCCGGGCAACATTCGCGAGCTGGAGAATGCGATGCACCATGCTCTGCTGCTCTGCCACGGGTCGCAGATCACTCCTGAAGATTTGCGTTTGAGCGCGCTCGACTCACGGGCCAAGGCCAGCGCTCGCCACGCATCGGGCGCATCGGGCGGCGTTCCGGGCGCTGAGGGCGAGCGAACTTCTTTCGAGCAAGCCTTGGTCGAGCTGTTCGATCAAGAGTTGCCGAATTTGTTCGAGCGGATCGAAGATCTGGTGCTGAAAACCGCGTATCGCCATTGCTCGCAGAATCAGCTGCAGACGGCGCGGCTGCTCGGTATCAGCCGCAACGTGGTGCGTGCGCGGTTGATTCGGTCTGGTGAAATTTTGGGTTCGCTGCGCGGCTCGCGCAACTCACAACAGGATCGAGCGCCCGAGGCTCGGGGAATTACAGGATAAATGGCATCCGATAGCGTCGAAGCAGCGATCTCTGCGATTGCAAAAGGTGAGATCGTGGTGGTGGTGGATGACGCCGCCCGCGAGAACGAAGGCGATCTGATCCTGGCCGCTGAGCACGCGACAGCCGAAAAGCTCGCATTCATGGTTCGCCACACGAGCGGCGTGATCTGCGCGACCGTTCCGCACGAGCGCGCGCGCGACCTCGGCTTACCGTTGATGGTGGCGGACAACACCGAGTCGATGCGCACCGCGTTCACGATCTCGGTAGACGTCACCGTGGGCACCACCACCGGCATTTCTGCAGCCGACCGCAGCGCGACGCTGCGCGCGCTGGCTGACCCCCTGCGCAAGGCCGGAGATTTTGCGCGGCCAGGGCACATCTTCCCGTTGCGTGTGCGTGAGGGTGGCGTGTTGCGCCGTGAAGGCCACACCGAAGCGGCTTCGGACTTGGCTCGCCTGGCCGGGCTCGCTCCAGTCGGCGTTTTGGCCGAACTCGTGAACGACGACGGCAGCATGAAGAACCCAGAGCAGGTCGCGAGCTTCGCCCGAGAGCACGGGCTGGTTCGCATCAGCATTGCCGATCTGATCGCCTATCGAAGGCGTACGGAGGTGCTGGTCGAGCCGGTGGCTGACGCGCGCCTGCCGACGCGGCACGGTGTGTTCAGTGCGCGGGTCTACCGTGGAGTGTTGGATGGCATCGAGCACGTGGCGCTCGTGCGTGGTGAAGTGCGCGGCGCGCAAAACGTGCTCGTGCGCGTCCATTCGGAGTGCCTCACGGGCGATATCTTCGGAAGTACCCGCTGCGATTGCGGCAGCCAGCTCGACTCTGCGTTGGAGAAGATCGCGGCCGTTGGGCAAGGCGTGGTTGTCTATCTGCGCGGTCACGAAGGGCGCGGCATCGGCTTGACGAGCAAGATGCACGCCTACAAGTTGCAAGACCAAGGTCGCGATACCGTGCAGGCCAACCTCGATCTCGGGTTGCCCGTCGACTCCCGCACCTATGATGTGGGCGCTCAAATCCTGACCGATCTGGGGGTCACCACGATGCGCTTGATGAGCAACAATCCGGCAAAGTTCAAGCAGCTGGAAGGTTACCAATTGCGTATCGTCGAGCGCGTGCCGTTGCTCACTCGGCCCACACAAGACAACATCGCGTATCTCAGCGCCAAGCAGCTGAAATTGGGCCACACCTTGGGCGTGTTGCCCTGCCCGGCCGTGCCGGCGAGTTGAGAAGCGTGGGCCCGCGCTCGCTGGCGCGCGCCGACGCCTGCTGGCGCTCGCCCGCGCTAATTGACGATTGAGCGTTCCGGTCCAATAATTCAGGGGCAAGTTGTCAGATTCAGTCGTTGTGAATCCGAGCGCGGCTGCGCTCACCGAGCCCAACATTTGGGGCGTGCGCGGCTTCCGCGAGTTCATGGCCTGCATGGTCTTGGTCACGCTGGCCAACCAAATTCAAGGCACGGTCGTCGCGTATCAGATCTACGAGCTCACTCGTGATCCACTGTCGCTCGGCGCAGTCGGTCTGGCGGAAGCCTTGCCGTTCGTGGCCTTCGCGCTGTTCGGCGGCCACGTGGCAGACGCGCGCGATCGCCGCCGTGTGTCGCTGGCGGTGCTGTACGTCATGGTGGCCGTGTCGGCGGGTTTGCTGCTGCTCTCGCTCGAACACGGAGCGCTGGGCGCGGCGCGCCACAAGTTCGCGATCTATTCGGCGATTGTGATTCTAGGCGTGTGCCGCAGCTTTTTGCAGCCTGCGCGCGCCGCGTTGAATGCGGAGCTGCTGCCTGCCTCGCTGTACGCCAAAGCGATCGCGATTCGCACGAGCTTCTTCCAACTGGCCATGTTCGCGGGGCCTGCGGGTGGCGGCTTGCTGTACGCAGCCATTGGTCCCCAGGGTGCGTATCTCTGCGCGGGCCTGCTTTTGGCGGTGGCGTGGGTGGCCATGTACCGCGTGCCGAAGGACCGCCCCACGCGAACCCAGAGTAGCGGGTTATCGGTCGCGCGCAGCATCCGCGAAGGCTTCAGCTACTTGGCCGCTGATCGCCTGCTCTTGTCCGCGTTGCTGTTGGATTTGTTCGGCGTCTTGTTCGGCGGGGCGGTTGCGCTCTTACCAGTGTTTGCCAACGAGATTTTGGCGGTCGGCTCGCGCGGCTTCGGCATGCTGCGCGCCGCGCCTGCGGTCGGTGCGCTGGCCGCGTCCATTTTTCTCGCATCCCGTCCGCCCCTTCGTCGCGCGGGGCCGACGCTGCTCGTCTCGACCGCGGGTTTCGGGCTAGCCATGGTGGCGTTCGCGCTGTCCAAGAGCTTTGCGCTTTCTCTCGGGCTGCTCGCAGCAAGCGGCGCGCTCGATATGGTGAGCGTCGTGGTGCGTAGCACCTTGTTGCAGCTGCGTGTGCCCGGGCGCCTGCTTGGTCGCGTGGCCTCGATCAATCAAATCTTCATCGGTTCGTCGAACGAGATCGGCGCCTTCGAATCGGGTGTTGCAGCCCGCCTCTTGGGCGTGATTCCATCGGTCGTATTCGGGGGCGGCATGACCCTGCTCGTTACCGGCGCGACCGCATGGTTGGGACCTGAGCTCAGGCGGCTCGGGCGTCTCGATCAAGTCTCCGAGTAAGCGCAAGCAAGTCTCCGAGTAAGCAAGTTTGCCTCAAATTCGGCTGCGTTTACGAACCGCGTCAGTCCGACGATGAGCGCGAGCGCCGCACAGCGCAGATGGAGAGCTTTGCTTCCGAGGTAACCTCGACGCGAAGGACGCGCAGACGTGCCGCGAGGGATGATGGCATTATCCGTGCCAATGTGAGAAGATGTGCGCGATGTCACTGTCTGGGCTCACCGAACGAGATTTGGCCGCGCTGCCGATCTTTCCCTTGCCCAATGTCGTGCTGTTTCCCGGTGCTTTGTTACCCCTTCATGTGTTCGAGCCGCGCTACCGCGAACTCGTGCATGAGGTGCTCGCCGGTCGCAAGCTGATGGGCGTCGTCCGGCTCAAGCCGGGCTTCGAAGCAGACTATGATGGCAGGCCTCCGGTGTTCGACGTCTGCGGTGTAGGCGCAGTGATCGATTCCGTGGAGCACGCCGATGGTCGCTTCGACATTACCCTGCGCGGCCTGGCTCGTGCCCGTATCCTCGAAGAGCTGCCACCAACGCGCTCCTTCCGTGAAGTCCGCCTCGAAGAACTGAGTGACGGCTTTTCCGACGCAGGCGTGACCAGCGCGTGGCAACGTAAACTGATCTCGCTCTGGTCCACACTCGCTCCCCATCTGCCCGAATCGGTGCGCGATCTACGCGCCCTCACTCGCGGAGCAGAGGGCGCTGGCGCTTACGCGGATCGACTGGCCGCGGCGTTGGTCGGTGATCCGGAGGCAAGTCAACGCTTGCTCGCCGAAACCGACCCCACCGAACGCCTGCGTTTGCTCGCTGAAAAGCTGCAACACGTCCACGACAGCGTGGCCCCGCCCAGCGGCGCGCGGCGCACGGACCTCAACTAGCGCTGATGCCCGAGGTTGCACCCATGGCAGGTTCGGTGCGATGGGGCTTCGAAAGCGTCGACGAACGCGCTATTCGCTGGGCGGATACAAACACTCGAAAACGGCGTGGAGCTGCGGCTGGCAGGTCGGCTTCATCAATGCGCGCGTCCGTATTGCGGCGGTACGACGGGCTTGTGACCGAGCGCGCGGGCGGCGTTGATGGCGAAGTACGGGTCGCGCAGGAATTGGCGGGCGAGAAAGACGAAGTCTGCTTGGCCCTCGGCGATGATGGCGTTGGCTTGGTGCGCTTCGGTGATCAGGCCAACTGCGGCCACGTGCAGCTGGGTGGCGCGCTTGACGGCTTCGGCAAAGCCGACTTGGTAGCCGGGGGCGGTGGGGATGATGGCGTGGGCTGCGCTGCCGCCGGCGCTGCAGTCGATCACATCGATGTCTTCACGTTCGAGCAACGGTGCGAGTTGCACGGTGTCTTCGAGCGTCCACCCGCCGGGCACCCAATCCGTGCACGAGAGGCGCACGCCGAAGACGCGATCGTGCGGCCAGACGGCGCGCACGCTGCGCACGGTTTCGAGCAGAAAACGGGCTCGATTCTCGAAGCTGCCGCCGTAGGCGTCGGTGCGTTGATTGGATAACGGAGACAGGAAACTGTGCAGCAAGTAGCCGTGCGCAGCGTGCAGTTCCAGGTAGCGGAAGCCAGCGGTCAGGGCGCGCTTGGCGGTGGCCACGAATTGTTCACGGATCCCGTTGAGCTCTTCGATCGAGAGTTGATGCGGAACGCGGTACGATTGATCGAATGGGATCGGACTTGCGCCGACGACGTCCCAGCCGCCCGCGGCGTCGGCGAGGGGCTTGCCGCCTTCCCAAGGGCGGCCTGTGGCGGCTTTGCGACCAGCGTGTGCGATCTGAATGCCGGCGACGGCGCCGTGCTCTTCGAGGAAGCGGGCGATGCGTGCTAGCGGCTCGATCTGCGCGTCTTGCCATAGGCCCATATCAGCCGGAGAAATTCGGCCGCGCGCTTCGACCGCGGTGGCTTCGACGACGACCAGCGCCGCGCCGCCGACAGCGCGTGAGCCCAGATGAACCAAGTGCCAGTCATTCGCGAAGCCGTCTCGTGCGCTGTACTGGCACATGGGTGATACTGCGATGCGGTTTCTGAATGTTACGCCGCGTATCACGAGCGGGTCGAAAAGCTGCGCCATGGTACATCCTCCTAGAGCCATTCTGCCGCGCGCCAAGCCGGGGATACACGCTTGTTTTGCGCTGTCTATTAAAGTAGAAAGGTCGTAATCGTCGATGACCCACGTGAATCTCTCGCCCGGAACGTCTCGTCGCCAAGTGCTGGTCCAAACCCTGAGCACCGGCTTCGCGCTCGCAGTCACGCCCATCTCCGCTTCCGCTCTCACTACCGATAGTGATGGGCTGACCGCCGGCGAAGTCGGGATTGCGACCAGCTCGGGTGACATTCCCGGCTACCGCGCGCTCCCGCTCAAACCCAAAGGGAAGCTACCCGTGGTTTTGGTCGTGCACGAGATCTTCGGCGTCCACGAGCACATCAAGGACGTTTGCCGGCGCTTCGCTAAGCAGGGCTACTACGCGATCGCCCCCGAGCTATTCGCGCGTCAGGGTGATGTTTCGAAGCTGGCCGACTTCAAAGAAATCCAGAGCAAAGTCGTGTCCAAGGTACCGGATGCGCAGGTGATGTCGGATCTAGACGCCAGCGTGGCCTTCGCCAAGAAGGATGCGCACGCGGATGTTTCGAAGCTGGCAATCACCGGCTTTTGTTGGGGTGGGCGCATTACTTGGCTGTATGCAGCCCAGCAACCGGCGCTCAAAGCCGCGGTCGCCTGGTACGGCAGAATCACGGGCGAGAAAGACGAGCTGCACCCGCGCTTCCCGGCTGATGTGGTGACCCAGCTGAAGGCTCCGGTGCTGGGTCTCTACGGCGGAAAAGATCAGGGCATACCGGTCGATACCGTGCAGCAACAGGCGCAGGCGCTCGCGGCGTCTTCGAACGCGGCCGCGAAGGCTTCGAGCATTCACGTTTATCCGGAGGCGGGCCACGCTTTCTTCGCAGATTACCGCCCGAGCTTTCAGCAAGAGGCCGCTGAAGACGGCTGGAAGCGCACGCTCGCTTGGTTCAAGAGCCACCACGCCAAGTGAATGAGTGCCAGAGCAATGAAGACCAAACGATTGGGCCGTACCGGCCTCAAAGTCAGTGAGATTTGCCTGGGCACGATGACCTTCGGCAATCAATGTGACGAAGCGGCTTCGTTCGCGATCATGGACAAGGCCTTCGAAGCAGGCGTGTTCTTCTTCGACACGGCCGACGTGTATCCGCTCGGCGCGACGCCGGAAATGCGCGGCAGCACGGAAATCATCGTGGGCAAGTGGCTCGCCGAGCGCAAGCTGCGCGACAAGATCGTGCTGGCCAGCAAGTGCCGGGGGCAAATGGGTGAGGGGCCGAATGACGTGGGCCTGTCACGCAAGCACATCATCGCCGCTATCGAAGACAGCCTGCGTCGCTTGAAGACCGACTATCTCGACCTGTATCAGACGCATCAGCCGGATCTGGAAACACCGCTCGAAGAAACGCTCGGTGCGCTCGATGATTTGGTGCGCCAGGGCAAGGTCCGCTACCTCGGCTCCAGCAACTATCCCGCACATTTACTGGGCAAAGCACTGTGGACGAGCGACAAGCACGGGTACGCTCGCTACGAGAGCAATCAGCCCCGATACAACATTTTGTATCGCGAAATCGAAAACGAGATCGTGCCGCTGTGCCGGGCCGAGGGCCTCGGCTTGATCGTGTACAATCCGCTGGCGGGCGGCTTTCTGACCGGCCGGTACAAGCCCGGCCAAGACGTTAGCCAAGGCACGCGCTTCTCCCTCAACCAAGCCGGCAAGTTCTACCAACAGCGCTACTGGCAGAGCGCCCAGTTCGAAGCCGTCGAGAGTCTGAAACGTTTCTTCAGTGAGCGCGGCCGATCGCTTACCGAGGTCGCGCTGGCCTGGGTTTTGGCTCAACCGGGCGTCACTTGTGCGATTCTGGGTGCGAGCCGCGCCGAGCAACTCGACCAGAGCCTGCCGGGAATCGCCATCGAGTTGTCAGCGGAGGAACTCGAATTCTGCGATCGGATCTGGTTCGATTTGCCGAGACTCAAAGATCCGACGGTCGCTCTGCGTTGATCATCCGTTGGTAGCCCCGTTGCATCTTAGTTAGCGGAGAAAAGCAACGGCCGGGGGGTTGAGCGAGCGGTAAGCAATTGCGCCCCGGCGCGCGCGGAGGCAAAGGTCTGTGGCGCGCGGGGGTCATTCGCCGCGCGCTCCCCGTATTGGAGAAGCAATAGATGTCCGGACCTACCCCTACGCTTGGCGCGCAAGGCGCCCGCCAGCTTGCAAACACCACTAAAACGCCGCCGCAATGGATCGGCACGACACCCCGCTGGCTCGTGAGTCTATTGCCGTGGACGCCGGTCGAAGCCGGCACGTACCGCGTCAACAAGGTCAAAGAGGGCGGGGAAGACAACATCGGCATCGAGTGCAGCCCGAGCGATGGCGATGAGCTGCCCAAGGCATTCGTCGACTACGAAGAGCACCCGCGTGAATACACGCTGAGCACCGTCACCACCACGCTCGACGTGCAGACCCGCATCTCGGACCTGTACCGCAGCCCGATGGACCAAGTACGCGAGCAGCTCGCCGTTTTGGTCGACATGGTCAAAGAGCGTCAAGAGCGCGAGCTGATCAACAACCCCAAGTCATCCCGTCCCAGCGCATTTCGACCCGCGTTGGTCCGCCCACCCCGGATGATCTGGATGAGCTGATCACCAAGGTTTGGAAAGAGCCCGCGTTCTTCCTCGCGCACCCCAAGGCGATCGCCGCGTTCGGTCGCGAATGCACGCGCCGCGGTGTCCCGCCACCAACCACCACCCTGTTCGGTTCGCCGTTCCTCACCTGGCGCGGTCTCCCGCTGATCCCGAGCGATAAGCTGGACGTGTACCAGAACGACCAGGGCCGCTACGTGAGCAACATCTTGCTCCTCCGCACTGGGGAGCGGAAGCGCGGCGTCGTGGGCCTATTTCAGCCGGGTGTCCCGGGTGAGGTGAGCCCGAGCTTGTCGGTGCGTTGGATGGGCATCAACGATCGCGGTGCCGCTTCCTACTTGGTGTCGCTGTATTGTTCGGCCGCCGTGCTCGCTCACGACGCCATCGCCGTGCTGCAGAACGTGGATATCGGCAACTATCATGAGTACAAGTGATCCGCGCGGCGGAGTAACCTCGGTCGAGCCGCTCGGTTCGAACGCGGGCTCCGCCTTAGATTTCGCGGCGATGGTGGGCGAAGTTTCGCGCATCGCCAACGAGTTCTTCTCTGCCTTGCCTGGCGGCACTCCGCTGGGCGAGGCTCCGCCGACGACGTTGGCGACGCCGGGCGCAGGCGCGCTCGCACCGGAGGTGATCGTGCCTCCGGTGTCTGGGCCAGTACCGGTGCCTGGGCCGTTGCCCCCGCCACGCGTCGGGCCGAGCGCCGTAAACGTCGGCGGTGGTGGGCTGTCGGGCGCCGCGGCTCAGCCGCCCGTCCCCGGCGTCTTTCACACGCCGCCTTTGGCCGCGAGTCCGTTTCCCAAAGAGGCGGACGTGCGCCCCGCGCCCACGCTGTTCGCCGAGCTGTTGGGCACGCCCACGCCGCTCGAGCTGATGCTCAGCGCAGATCGCACGCCCAGCGCGACCCCGTATTTCCTCGATCACGCCGGCTTACCGAACGCTCCTGGCGGAGCTCCGCCCGCGCCGGTTCCGTCCGCGTCCGCGCCGGTTCCCTCCGCGCCGGTTCCCTCCGCGCAGCAGCCGTCTGCGTCGGTGCCGTCCATCCTTTCTGGTCCCTCGGGTTCGGCTCCGTCCGTGCCCTCGAGCGCAGCGCCCTCCGTTCCTACGTCCCCTTCTATTCCCGCAGGCGCGACTCCTGCTGTTCCCTCCGGAGCGCTTCCATTCGCCTTGCCGCCGCAGCCTGGTCTCGGCGGTGCTCCGTCGGGCCTGCCGTATGCGCCCAGCGCGCCGCCACAAGCCCCCGGTGGCTTCCCGGGCGGCATGACGCCACCGGCGCCCGATTTCGCGCGTCTCGTAAACGGACCAAGCGCGGCCGTGCCGAATCTGCCCGCGCCCGAATCTGTGCCGTTCGCGGTGCCCGAGCGCGTCACTCCCGAAGCGCTGGCGCGCCCCGCGCTGTCCAGCGAAGTCTTTTCGAACGACGGCTATAGCCCGGAGCTCGTGCCCGACCTCGGCGTGTCTCCCGGCATCTTCGACGCGCACGCCATCAAACAAGATTTCCCGATCTTGGAAGAGCGAGTGCACGGCAACAAGCGGTTGATTTGGCTCGATAACGCCGCCACCACGCAGAAGCCACGCGCCGTGATCGAGCGGCTCAGCTACTTCTACGAGCACGAGAATTCCAACATTCACCGCGCCGCGCACACCCTCGCGGCCCGCGCCACGGACGCTTACGAAGGCGCGCGCGAGCGTGTTCGGCGCTTCCTCAATGCGTCTACCGCAAAAGAGATCGTCTTCACGCGCGGCGCGACCGAGGCCATCAACTTGGTGGCCAAGAGCTGGGGTCATCGCAACGTCAAGGCGGGCGACGAGATCGTGCTCACGGTGCTCGAGCATCACGCCAACATCGTGCCTTGGCAGCAGTTGGCCTCGGAAAAGGGCGCCAAAATTCGAGTCGCGCCGGTCGATTCGAACGGCCAAATCATCCTCGAAGAGTACGAGAAGCTGTTCAACCCGCGCACGCGCATCGCTTCCTTCACGCAGGTGTCGAACGCGCTCGGCACGATCACGCCCGCGCGCGAGATGGTCGAAATCGCCCATCGCCACGGCGCGCTCGCGCTGGTCGATGGCGCGCAGACCGTGTCTCATCAGCGCGTGGACGTGCAAGCGCTGGATGCCGACTTCTACGTCTTCTCCGGTCACAAGGTGTTCGGGCCGACCGGCATCGGCGCGCTCTACGGCAAGTCCGGCGTGCTCGAGCACATGCCGCCCTGGCAAGGCGGCGGTAACATGATCGCGGATGTGACGTTCGAAAAGACCGTCTATCAGCCGCCCCCGTTCCGCTTCGAAGCCGGCACCGGCAACATCGCGGACGCGGTCGGCTTGGGCGCGGCCATCGACTACGTGATGGGCATCGGCCTCGAGAACATCTCGCGCTATGAGCACGAGCTCTTGGTCTACGCGACCGAAGGCCTGTGCCGCATCCCCGGCCTGACCATGATCGGCACTGCCCCGGACAAAGCGGGCGTCTTGTCCTTCGTCCTAGACGGTAAGCGCACGGAAGACGTAGGCGCCGCCCTGGACAAGGAAGGCATCGCCGTCCGCTCCGGTCACCACTGCGCGCAGCCCATTTTGAGACGTTTCGGCCTAGAAGCGACGGTTCGCGCCTCGCTCGCACCCTACAACACCAAAGAAGACATCGACGATCTGGTGGCCGCCGTTACCCGACTGCAGCATCGATAAAATAAGTGATTTCAGCGACTTACCTGCATATCTCAGGTAGGTTGCTGGTCCATTGAAAGAGCGCGTTGTCTTTTCTCGCTTGCGTCGTTCGCGAAGTCTCTTATAGTGGACTTCGTGATCAAGACATTGTCGCCAGAGCAAGCACAGGAACTGATTACCAGCGGTGAATGCGACATCGTGGACGTTCGCGAGCCGCGTGAATGGTCCCGCGGTCACCTCCCCGGCGCCCGCCTGGTCCCCTTCGACCGCCTGCGCCAGAGCCCCAAGTCTACCCTGACCCGCGACAACGTGATCTTCGTCTGCGCCGCCGGCGTGCGTAGCCAAGCGGCCGCTCAAGTGGCTGAAGAATCAGGCTTTTCCAACGTCTACAACCTGAGCGGCGGCACCCGCAACTGGGTCAACTCCGGCTACAAGCTCGTCGTCGGCGAGTGATTCGCCGAGGTTTTTGGGGGTAGCGGGCGCGCCACGCCGCTGCCCGTCGCGTAGCTCCCATCCCGTCGCCCAGCGCAGCTTGCGCGGTGGTCTATTCCGTGAGAACGGCGGGGGGTGACCAGGCGTTGGGCATGAGCGCAGCCGACGAGTCGCCCAGCTCGGAGCGTACGACTCTGCGCGAACTCGCGCTGCTTTTCTTGCGGCTCGGTGGTACC
>Ga0247784_1000407_pt1 | contig 11719 bp, 10 predicted proteins | sample UWRJL169409R5_FD_179909 | JGI IMG/M metagenome (GOLD analysis project Ga0247784, IMG submission 179909) | Plant litter microbial communities from Arlington Agricultural Research Station in Wisconsin, United States - UWRJ-L169-409R-5 | ecosystem: Environmental > Terrestrial > Plant litter >...
AAGCTCGACGACGGCACTCGCGCGCCGCCGACGCGCTACACCCATATTCGGTGGCGCCTGCGGAATCCGCTGGCGCCCGGCGCGGTTGCTCTCGCGCGTTTTCGCGCCACGTTTCTCTAATGCAGGACTTTGAAGAAATCTTCGGCTCCGAAGGGCCGCTGGCGACAGCGATCCCCGGATTTGCCACGCGCGACGAACAGATCGCGATGGCCGAGCACGTGTGGCAGGCACTGCGCTCGCAGGGACGATTGATCGTCGAAGCGGGCACGGGCACCGGCAAAACATTCGCGTATCTGGTGCCCGCGTTGTTGTCGGGCCGTCGAGTGATCGTTTCGACCGGCACTCGCAATCTGCAGGATCAATTGTTCCATCGCGATCTGCCGACGGTGACTGCCGCAGTCGGTCGACCCTGTCGAGTCGCTTTGTTGAAAGGGCGCTCGAATTATCTGTGCGTGCATCGTTTGGAGCTTGCCGAACAACAGTCACTCTCGCGTGGCTTGAAGCGTGAGGTCGCGGTCGCACTCTCGAAAGTGCGCGCATGGTCGAAAGTGACCAAGCAGGGCGACATCTCCGAATTGGCGCAGCTCAGCGATTCCGATCCAGTGTGGCCTTGGGTGACATCCACGCGCGATAACTGTCTCGGTCCCGATTGCCCGTCGTTCGATCAATGTCACGTCGTGAACGCGCGACGCAATGCTCAGGGCGCGGACATCGTGGTCGTCAATCATCATTTGTTGATGGCCGACCTGGTGCTGAAGGAAGAAGGCTTCGGCGATCTGCTGCCCGGAGCGGACGCGATCGTCATCGACGAAGCGCATCAGTTGCCGGAAGTCGCGGCGAATTTTCTGGGCTTCACGGTGTCGAGCCGGCAAGTGCAGATGTTGGCTCGCGATCTGGCGAGCGAGTTGTTCGCGAGCGGTCCGCAGCAGTCGGTGTCCGCGGCGTTTTCGCAAACCATCGATCGTCAGCTGGTCGATCTGCAGGACTCGTTGGGCACGGTGCGCGACCGCTGTGAATTCAAAGATTGGCCGTCGCTGGTGATCGAATCGCTCGGCGCCCTGAAAACATCGTTGGACGATTTAACCGAAGCGCTCGCCGAAAGCGCGAAAGACAGCGCAGGGCTCGCGAACCTGCGCCGTCGCAGTGTCGAGCTGTCGAATCGCTTGAGCTCGATGATGGAAGAAGACGCGGCTGCCGATGTGCCGAGCGTGCGTTGGGCGCAGCTGGCGCAAGGCGGGCAGGGCGTATCGTTTCATCTCGTGCCGCTCGACGTGGCCGAACAGCTCGGTAACCTGGTTGGCGCGCATGCGGCAGCTTGGGTTTGCACCTCTGCGACGCTCGCAATCGGCGAGAGCTTCGATCACTTTGCTCAGCGCATCGGTATGCGCGACGCGCGCACGGCGCGATTCGGCAGTCCGTTCGACTACGAATCGCAGACGCTGATGTATCTACCCAAGAACCTGGAACAACCGTCGTCGCCGAGACACACGGCCAGTGTGATCGAAGCGGCGATTCCAGTGCTGCGCGCGAGTGGCGGGCGAGCGTTTCTTTTGTTTACGAGTCATCGCGCGCTGCGTGATGCGGCGAACTTGTTGCTTGCAAAGCTCGGCCCGGCGCTGCCTTTTCCGGTGCTCGTACAAGGCGATGCACCGCGCGAAGTGTTGCTGACGAAATTTCGCGAGCGGGGCAACGCGGTCCTGCTCGGCACGAGCAGTTTTTGGGAAGGCGTCGATGTGAAGGGCGCGGCGCTGTCGGTCGTGATCATCGACAAGTTGCCGTTCGCAGCGCCGGACGATCCGGTGCTCAAAGCACGACTCGAAGCGATCGAGCGTCGCGGCGGCAATCCGTTCTTCGAAGAGCAGGTTCCGCAAGCGGTGATCACGTTGAAACAAGGCGTCGGCCGATTGATGCGCGATCCGAGCGACTTCGGCGTGATCATGTTGTGCGATCAGCGGTTGCGCACCAAAGGTTACGGCCGGATCTTTCTGGAGAGCTTGCCATCGATGCCACGCACGGAGAATCTGGTCGACGTGCAACAGTTCCTGCACGAGCGCCTAAGCGCGATCGGCCTCGCGCCCGATCCGGATGCGATGGACGCTTCGAACGCGATCGATTGGTAAGCACCGGGCTTTTCCGACCAGTCAGTAGTCACTAGTCAGCAGTCACTTCGAATCTTATGCGCTTGCTCGCCATCGACACCGCCACCGAACGTTGTTCCGTCGCTTTGCGCATCGACGGACGGACGATTGAGCGTGCCATCGAGTTGCCCCGCGGGCACGCCGACTTGGTGTTGCCGATGGTCGACGAAGTATTGAAAGAAGGTGGACTGCAGCTACGAGACCTGGACTGCATTGCTTACGGGCGCGGTCCTGGCGGATTCACTGGCGTGCGGATCGCGGTCGGCGTCGTTCAAGGGCTGGCGTTCGGAGCCGATCTGCCTACGGTGGGAATTTCCAACCTCGCGGCTGTGGCACAGCAGGTGGCTCACGAAGGCGACCGCATACTGGTTTGTATGGATGCACGCATGGACCAGGTGTACTGGTCCGAGTTCGTTCGTGAACCGGGCAGCGAATTGGTGACCTCGCTTGGCTCCGAGCGGGTAGATGCACCGGATGCCGTCGCAGGTGGAAATTACACAGTGCTCGCCGGAACCGGGTTCAAGGCCTATCCCGCGCTGGCAGCTCGGCTGACGCAACCGGATCGCCGGATTGCTTCAACAGCACTGCCACGGGCCAGCGATATTGCCCTGCTGGCCGAAGCGGAGTTTCGAGCCGGCCGCACCAAACCGGCCGCCGAGGCTGAGCCCGTGTACGTCCGCGACCAGGTCGCCCATGTAAAGAGCCCGTAACAGAAGCGGCGATTGTCATCGTACCGTCAGTTTTCGTGACCCTTTTCCGCCATCTATCTGGGGGATCGTCATGGGACTGTCATACTTCGTTGCTGTAATGTGCCGCGAATGTTCAGGTCGTTGCATTTGCGCCTCAGTGGCGCACCGTCGTGGTCACCTTGCAAACCTCAATGGCAACCAAGCAGATTCTGATCGTCGAGGATGAACGCCCCATCCGCGAAATGATTGCATTCGGATTGCGGCGGAGTGGCTTCGAAGTTCGCGAAGCTGCCGACGTCAGCGCCGCCCGGGCCGCCATCGCCGATCAACGCCCGGACCTGGTGTTGATCGATTGGATGTTGCCGGACATGAGCGGCCTGGAGCTCACGCGCGCTTTGAAGCGTGACAAGGAAACGCAGGAAGTGCCGGTGATCATGTTGACGGCGCGTGCCGAAGAGCAGGATAAGGTCCAGGGTCTGGATAGCGGCGCGGACGACTACGTCACCAAACCGTTTTCGCCTCGCGAGCTTCTGGCGCGCATCAACGCGGTGCTGCGCCGGTCGACCAACGGCAGCGGCGAGGAGTTGATCGAAGCCGAAGGGTTGGTGCTGGATGCGGCAGGCCACCGGGTCACCGTGGGTGACCGCACTGTCCAGCTGGGGCCCACGGAGTATAGGTTGCTGTCATTCTTCATGACTCACGCGGAGCGGGTGTACAGTCGTGCCCAACTCCTGGATCGAGTTTGGGGCGGCAATGTTTATGTGGAAGAACGAACGGTCGACGTGCACATCCGCCGCCTGCGCAAGGCGCTTGAAGCATTCAACTACGACCGTTTCATCCAGACCGTGCGGGGTTCGGGGTACCGATTCTCAACGCGCGCGGAGTAAGCGTTGAAGAAGATAGTCAGCGCCTTTTCGCCCTCGGGCTGGCAATCCGTTTCCCGGCTCGGGATGGCGCTGTTCTTTGCATTCATCGTCGGCTTGATGACGGGACGCGTGGCGCGGGTCATGGCGATCGTGCTTGGCGTCTATTCGGTCGTGCAGCTATGGAACGTGCTGCGGGTGGAGTACTGGCTGCGACATCGACGCGTCGAGTCGCCGCCGGACATCAGCGGCGTATGGGGTGAAGTGGTGACGATCATCAGCCGCATCTATCGACGTAAACAGTTTCATCGTGGCCGGGTCACGGCACTGTTGCGCGAGTTCCGACGCCTGACCACGGCATTGCCCGAAGGCGCGGTGCTGCTCGGACCGGATCACGAAATTCTCTGGTTCAATCGTCTTGCCGCCGACTGGCTGCGTTTGCGACGTAAGCGCGACGTCGGCATTCGCATCGAGAATCTGGTGCGCCATCCCGCTTTCATCGAGTACCTGCAGACCGGCTATCCGACCGACGGCGCGTTGGTGCAGGACCTGGAAGGCGATCGCTGGCTCGCGTTCAACGTGGTGCGCACCGGCACGGCCGAACGTCAATTGCTCATGGTCCGAGACGTGAGCCAGGAGCAGCAGCTGCAGTCGATGCGCAAGGACTTCGTCGCCAATGCCTCGCACGAGCTGCGCTCGCCGCTCACTGTCATCAGCGGTTATCTGGACGCGCTCGCCGACGACGAGAATCTCGATCCGACCTGGAACACGCCGGTGCTGGAGATGCGTCGCCAGGCCGAGCGCATGCGTACCATCATCAAGGATTTGCTGGAGCTGTCGCGGCTCGAATCCGGCGAGCACACCCAGGAAGAGCAGCCGGTCGATATCGGCGGCATGCTGGCGTTACTGCGCAAGGAAGTGATGGCGCTCGATCAGCGTCCGCGCAACGTTCGTTTGCAGCTGGAGAGCGACGCCCTGATCAAAGGCGTCGAGTCGGAGCTGCATTCGATCGCCTCCAATCTTATTTCCAATGCCGTCAAGTACACGCCGCCGGAAGGCGAGGTGGAGCTGCGCTGGTGGACCGACGACGCCGGGGCGCATCTGTCGGTTCGCGATACCGGCGTGGGTATTGCCGAAGAACACATTCCGCGCTTGACGGAACGTTTCTATCGCGTCGATCCGGGCCGGGCGCGCAGCATGGGCGGTTCAGGTCTGGGGCTCGCGATCGTGAAACATGCATTGCAACGGCATGACGCCACGCTGGAGATCAAGAGCGAAGAAGGTGTGGGCAGCACATTCACTTGTCACTTCCCGCGTGCCCGTGTGATCCCTCGCAACTCGGGAATTCTCGCCACTGCCTGAGTTGTCACGTCGCTGTAACGCACAGTGGCCGGGGCCATGACTTAATTCAAACCCTGCAACATTACTGTAATAACTCCTCCGTATAACGCATTTCCGAGAACAGTTTTAAGGGCGCGGAGCAGCTTTCTAGTTGCTGTATCCGGATTGCCATACAAACGAAACGGAGATGCGACTCGTGAAGAACCTCATCCTCGCCGCCGCGGTGGCGACTGCTTTATCAGTGTCTGCGCAGGCTGGTGCCGCCAGCCCGAACAGCGAATTGAGTCAAATCCGCGAGCAGCTGGAATCGCTCATGCAGCGGGTCGACAAGCTGGAGCAGGAAAACACCCAGCTGAAGTCGGAGAACGAAGCGCTCAAAGCCACGGATGAGAAGCTCGAAGCGCAGGGTGATTATCTGAAGTCCGAAGCGCGCGGCTTGCGTAAAGAATCGGCGCAGGCTGCGCTGGAAGTCGGCCGGGTGAAGGATGCGAGCAAAGTCGCGATCACCGGCGACGTGCGCTACCGCTACGAAATGATCAGCGATGAAACATTGGCCGCCGGTGGCGTGCAGAGCACTGCCGATCGTTATCGCGATCGCATTCGTGCGCGTCTCGCCGCGACCGTGAAGGCGACGGACAACATCACCGTCGGCATCGGCATGACGACCACCGAAGCCAACGATCCGCGCTCCGGCAACCAGAGCTTGACCGGCTCGTTCTCGAAGAAGTCGCTGGACCTGGATCTCGCGTACTTCGACTGGAAGTTCGCCAGCTGGGGCAACCTGATCGGCGGCAAGATGAAACAGCCGTTCATCAAGCCGGGCCAGAGCCTGTTCTGGGACAACGACATCACGCCCGAGGGCCTGGCGCTGAATTTCAGCAGCGGCATGTTCTTCGGTACCGCATACAACTATTGGATCAACGAAGTCTCCGGTGCTGAGAACACTCGCACGGCCGATACCATGTTGCGTGGTCTGCAGGTCGGTGCGCGTTTTCCGATGGGCGCGAACACGTTGATGCTCGCGCTTCACTACTACGATCTGAGCGCGGGCCAGGGTCGCGCGCCGTTTTATAACAACAGCTCCAACGGCAACACGACGGTCAACGTCGGCACGCCGGCGACGGCTGTGCTGGCGTTCGACTACGAAGTGATCGACCTGAGCGCCGAGTACAACATGATGTTCGGCCAGACGCCGTTCCAGATCTGGGCGGATTACGCGCAGAACCAGGATCCGAGCGATCTCGATACCGCCTGGGCGGCGGGCGTGCTGTTCGGCAAGGCGGGCAACTACCGCACGTTCGAAGTGGGCGCCGGTTATCAAGTGGTCGAGAAGGATGCATTGTTCGGTCAGCTGATCGACTCGGACTTCGCCGGCGGTAACACCGACCAGGAAGGTTGGGTGCTGCGGGCGGCGTACGCTCCGGTGCGTAACTGGACGCTCAACACCACTTACTTCCTCAACAAGCGCAACGTCGATCGTCCGACCAGCCTCGGTCAGCGCGACATCGACTACGATCGTCTGCAAGTCGATTTCAACGTGAAGTTTTAACGTCAGCGAAAGCGAATGCCGGTACAAGGAAGTACCGGCTTGCCTGACCCTCGCTCTTGCAGCCGGTTCCGACCCCGGGTATACAGCGATCACATATGGAAAAGTCAGATCTCTCGCATCACATCCTCAGTCGCTATAACGACGATCTGGAGCGCGTGCGTACCAACGTGCTGCAGATGGGCGGCTTCGTGGAAGAGCAGCTCAAGCAGGCGGTCGCGGCGCTAGTGCAGGGCGACAGCCGGTTGGGCGAACAGGTCGCGCGTGGCGACGCCAAGGTCAACGCCATGGAAGTGGCGATCGACGACGACTGCAGCCGCATCCTGGCGACGCGCAGTCCGGCGGCATCGGACCTGCGTTTGATCGTGGCGGTCATCAAGACCATCACCGATCTGGAGCGCATCGGCGATGAGGCCGAAAAGATCGGTTACATCGGTTCGCGCCTGGCGGCGGTGGAGCGGCCGGCGGATCGTTATCGCGAAATCAAACATCTCGGCCGCATCGTCGGCGACATGGTGCACGACTCGCTCGACGCGTTCGCGCGGCTCGATCCGGAAGGCGCGGTGGCCATTGCCAAGAAGGATCGCCTGGTCGACGAAGAGTACGAGGCGATCCAGCGCCAATGCATCACGTTCATGATGGAAGACCCGCGCACCATTCGTCGTGCACTCGACGTGCTGTGGGTGGCGCGAGCGCTGGAGCGCATCGGCGATCACGCCAAGAACGTTTGCGAATACGTGGTCTACATGGTCCACGGCAAGGACATTCGCCACCTGTCGATGGAAGACGTGGAGAAGCACCTGCAGTCGCGTTCCTCGCAGAAACAGCAGGACCTGCCGACGCCACGTCAGTCCTGACCTATAATCGAGGGCATGACGACGCTCCCGATCAGCCGCCGCGCGGGCAACGCGCTGGGTTTTCTCGCCTGCGTGGCATTAATGGCGTACGCGCTGTATGCGCAACACGTGCTCGGACTGGAGCCGTGCCCGCTCTGTATCTTTCAGCGGGTCGCCGTAATCAGCGTCGGCATCCTGTTTCTGATCGCCGCACTTCACAATCCCGCTGGTAAAGGCGCCTTCGTGTACGGCGCATTGATCGAGTTAGCCACGCTGGCTGGCATCGGCATTGCCGGCAAGCATGTGTGGATTCAGGCGCAACCTCCGGGAACTGTGGCGGCGTGCGGCGCCGATCTCGACTACATGCTCGACATCATGCCGGTCAGCGAAGTGATCAACAAAGTGCTGTTCGGCTCGGGCGAGTGCGGCAAGATCGACTGGACCTTGCTCGGCCTGTCGATGCCCTGGTGGGTGCTGATCTCGCTGATCGGCCTGAGCGTGTGGGCGCTGCTGGTGAACTTTTTTTCGAAGTGACTAGTGACTAGTGACTAGTGACTAGGGACTAGTCAGAAAGCCACAGTGGCTTGCCCGGGCAATTTCTGACCAGTCACCAGTCACTAGTCCCTAGTCACTTCTAATTTCACTTCGCCAGCATCAACTCCATCGAACGCTCGTAGATGCTCGACAACGTGACGACGTCGTCGACACGCACGTTTTCGTTCACCTTGTGAATGCTGGCGTTCAATACGCCCAACTCCACGACCTGCGCTCCCGTCGGCGCGATGAAGCGGCCGTCCGAAGTGCCGCCGGTGGTCGACAACTCGGGGGTGCGCTTTACCTTCTCCTGGATCGCCTGCACGACCGCTTTCGACAGCGCGCCGGGCGGGGTGAAGAACGGCAGGCCGGAGACGAACCACTCCAGCGTGTAGTTCACCTTGTGGCGATTGAAGATCTCGGTGATGGTCTGCTGCAGTTTCTCCACCGTCTGTTCGGTCGAGAAACGAATGTTGAAACGCAGCTTCAGCTCGCCGGGAATGACGTTCGGCGCGCCGGTGCCGGCGCTGATGTTGGAGATCTGGAACGTCGTCGGCTGGAAGAATTCGTTGCCTTTATCCCAGGTGCGGGCAGCGAGCTCGGCTAGCGCCGGAGCCACGGCATGCACCGGGTTGTCCGCGAGGTGCGGGTAGGCCACGTGACCTTGCACGCCGTGCACCGTCAGCTTGCCGGAGAGCGAGCCGCGACGGCCGATCTTGATGACGTCGCCGAGCCGGTCGGTGCTGCTGGGTTCGCCGACCACGCAGTAATCGATCTTCTCGTGACGGGCTTCGAGCACTTCCATGACCCGACGGGTGCCGTCGACCGACGGACCTTCTTCGTCGCTGGTCAACAGGAAGGCGAGGGTGCCCTTGTGATTGGGATGATTGGCGATGAAGCGCTCGGTCGCGGTGATCATCGCGGCGAGACCGCTTTTCATATCGGCGGCGCCACGGCCGTACAGGATGCCGTCGCGAACCACCGGCTCGAACGGATCGGTCGCCCACTCCTCGCGCGGGCCGGTCGGTACGACGTCGGTGTGGCCGGCGAAACACAGCAACGGCCGTTCAGTTCCGTGCCGGGCCCACAGGTTCTCGACCGGGCCGAACGGCATCCGCTCTATGTGAAATCCGATGGCCTCCAGGCGCTGCGCGATCAACCGCAGGCAGCCCTGGTCCTCGGGGCTGACCGACGCACGCCGGATCAGGTCTTGGGTCAGGAGCAGGGTGGGATCATCGGCGGCAGTCGACAAGGGCGTGAACTCCTGACGGACGGTAAGCGGGAGGCGCGGTCTTATAGCCAAGGGTCGCCACCCTCGCAAGGGGTTGCAAGTGTGCGGACAGGGTCCCAGTCCATGCAACGCGTGTTACGCCTTGATGACGGCCGGCCGGAGAAACCTTTCGGCATGTAACACGACTGTCATCGAACGCCGTCACACTGCGCCGGAGTTGAGTACCGGGTTCACCCTCACTCCTATAACGAGGTTCAAGTCCATGAAGTTGTGGCACAAGTTGGGCGCGTCGGTGCTGCTGACGAGCTTTGCCGCGGTGTGCGCGCCGCAGTTCGCGCAGGCGCAGGCCGTCATCAAAATCGACGGTTCCAGCACCGTGTTCCCGATCGCCGAAGCGGTCGCCGAAGAGTTCCAGATTTCCAAGAAGGGCAAGGTTCGCGTCACGGTCGGCATCGCCGGCACCGGTGGCGGCTTCAAGCGCTTCTGCCGCGGCGAGACCGATATCTCCAACGCGTCGCGCCCCATCCTGAAGGAAGAGATGGATCTGTGCAAAACCGCTGGCATCAAGTACCTCGAATTGCCGGTCGCGTTCGACGCGCTGACTGTCGTGGTGAACCCGCAGAACACCTGGGTGAAGTCGCTCACGGTCGCCGACCTGAAGAAGATGTGGGAGCCGGCCGCGCAGAGCCGCGTGACCAAGTGGAATCAGGTGCGTTCGGATTGGCCGGCGCAGCCGCTGATGCTGTTCGGCCCTGGCGCCGATTCAGGCACGTTCGATTACTTCACCGAAGCGGTGAACGGTAAGGCGAAGGCCAGCCGCGGCGACTACACCGCCAGCGAAGACGACAACACGCTGGTGCAGGGTGTGGAAAACAACAAGAACGCGCTCGGCTACTTCGGCTACGCGTACTACATCGCGCACAAAGACAAGATGCGCGCGATCCCGGTCGTGAACCCGAAGGGCAAGGAAGTGGGCCCGAGCATCGAAGCTGTGAACGATGGCAGCTATGCCCCGCTGTCGCGCCCGCTGTTCGTCTACGTGCGTGACACGGCTGCCAAGCGCGCCGAAGTCGCGGAATTCATCAAGTTCTTTCTCACCGACGGTGCGCAGCTGACCAAGGAAGTGGGCTACGTGCCACTGCCGGCCGAGGCGTACAAGCTGGCGTTGGAGCATTTCACCAACGGCAAGATGGGCACCGTGTTCGGTGGCGTGCCGGAAGTCGGCGTGACCATCGACGCCTTGCTGGCTCGCGAAGGCAAGCTCTAAGAACTGCGCTACAGATGATGTGAACGGGGCGGGGTTTCACGGTCGAATTCCGGAGAAACCCTGCCCCGACGTTTGAACGACGGCGGCATACCACTACAATGCGCCCGTCCGTGGGGGGACCCCCTCGGCGCGAGGCGAGAAAACGGCGGGTGACGGGCAGGCGTATGAGCTCCAGTGCGGTAACATCTTCGGCGGATCTGGTTGCGCGTAGCGGCTTGCGCTATCGCAAGATCCGCGACCGGATCATCGAAACCTTCCTGCTCGCGGCCGGTTTGGTGGCGGTATTCACCACCCTGGCCATCGTCGCCATTCTGTTGGTCGAGTCCGCGGCGTTCTTCGAGCACGTGTCGCTGAAGGACTTCCTCACCGACACCATGTGGACCCCGCTGTTCGCGGATGCGCACTACGGCATCCTGCCTCTGGTCTCAGGCACACTCACGACTACGTTGGTCGCGTTGGTCGTCGCGGTCCCGGTCGGAACCATCATTGCGATCTACTTGAGCGAGTTCGCGTCATACCGGGTGCGCGAAACCGTCAAGCCCATTCTTGAATTGCTCGGCGCGGTGCCGACCGTCGTGTACGGCTACTTCGCGCTGATGGCGGTAACCCCGCTGCTACAGAAAATCTTCCCCGAGTTGCCGGGCTTCAACATGCTCAGCGCGGGCCTGGTGATCGGCTTGATGATCGTCCCGTATGTGAGCTCGGTGAGCGAGGACGCGATGCGCGCGGTGCCTCGCTACATGCGTGAAGGCTCCTACGCGATGGGTGCCACTCGATTGCAAACGGCGCTTCGCGTCGTGGTGCCAGGCGCGTTCTCCGGCCTGGCTGCGGCATTCATTCTCGGTATCTCACGCGCTGTCGGTGAAACGATGGTGGTCGCGATCGCCGCGGGCATGCAGCCGAACTTCACTTTCGATCCGCGGGAACAGGCCGCAACCATCACTGCTTATATCGTGCAAGTGAGTCTCGGCGATCTGCCCCACGGCAGCATCGGCTATCAAAGCATCTTCGCCGCCGGCCTGGTCTTGATGTTGATCACGCTGATCTTCAACGTCATCGGCTTCTCGCTGACTCGCAAGTTCCGCGAGGCTTACTAATGGCAACTCCCGCAATGACTAGCGCCGCGGCCGCATATTTGCAGCCGGATGCAATTCGCGCCGGCCTGACCCGCCGCAAGGCGCTCGACAAGGTCTTCGTGATCGTCGGCTTGATCCTGATGCTGGCCTGTCTGGGCATCCTTGGCGTGCTGTTCCTCGATCTGGTGATTGACGGTT
>Ga0247784_1000408_pt1 | contig 11717 bp, 6 predicted proteins | sample UWRJL169409R5_FD_179909 | JGI IMG/M metagenome (GOLD analysis project Ga0247784, IMG submission 179909) | Plant litter microbial communities from Arlington Agricultural Research Station in Wisconsin, United States - UWRJ-L169-409R-5 | ecosystem: Environmental > Terrestrial > Plant litter >...
AGACATCGGCAAGATGCCGGACAAGAACGTCGCCGATTCGCTGCAGCGCATCCCGGGCGTCAACATCAGCTCGGCCGGTGCCGGCGAAGGCGGCTTCGACGAGGCCGACCGTGTCAGCCTGCGTGGCACGAACCCCAGCCTGACGCAGACGATGATCAACGGCCACATGGTCGGCTCCGGCGACTGGTTCGTGCTGAACCAGGTCGGCACGGTGGGTCGCAGCGTGAGCTACTCGCTGCTGCCGTCCGAGCTGGTCGGTGCCGTCGTCGTGAACAAGAGCTCGCGCGCCGACCTGGTCGAGGGCGGCGTGGCCGGCACGGTCGACATCCAGACCCGCAAGCCGCTGGACTTCAAGAAGCAGATCACGCTGGAAGCCACCGTGGGTGCGGTGTATGCCGACCTCCCCGAGAAGACCGATCCGCAGCTGAACGCGCTGTTCAACTGGAAGAACGAGGCCAACAGCTTCGGCGTGCTGATCCAGGCGTTCTCCGAGAAGCGCCACCTGCGTCGTGACGGCCAGGAAATGCTGGGGTACACGGCCATCGCCCCGGGCAGCGCGATCGCCTTGTCGAACCCCGACCTCGCGGGCGTCCTGTACCCGAACGGCATCGGTTCGGCCCTGTTCGAGCAGGAGCGCAAGCGCGAAGGCGCCTTCATCGACCTGCAGATCAAGCCGACCAACGACGTGACGCTGGACCTGAGCGGCTTCCGCTCGAAGATGGAAGCCACCAACTACAACCGCAATTACCTGATCTTCCCGTCGAAGATCCTGGACGGCGGCAACGGGCAGGCGCCGGATCCGGGCTACGTCGTGCGCAATGGCACGCTGGTGTCCGCAACGTTTCAGAACATCGGTGTGCCCGGCCAGACGCCGGCGCAGGACAAGCAATACGGCATCGTCGACCAGATCTACCGTCCGGGTGCCAACGCCGTCAGCGACTTCTACAACCTCGACGGCAAGTGGGTGGTCAACGACAAGCTGACGCTGCTGAGCAAGATCGGCACGTCCAAGGGCAAGGGTGAAACGCCGAAGCAGGCCGTCTACGAGCAGGACATCCTGAACACCGGTGCCAGCTACACGCTGCATGGCATCAGTTCGCCGGCCGATGCAGCCTTGCCGGGGATCAACCAGGGCAGCTTCAACGTGCCGGGCCAGACCCGCCTCGACTGGGTCTTCGGCGCCAGCCCGGCTGCCACGAAGGACAAGGAGAACTGGGGCCAGCTCGATGGCGAATATGCCCTCGAGGCAGGTGCCGTCACCGGTCTGAAGTTCGGAGCCCGCTTCGCCGAGCACACGCGTGAGTCGACCTGGACGGCCCAGGGCCCCGGCCCCGGCGCATTCGACAACCTGCCGGCCTGGAATGGCACGACCTACCCGGGCAATTTCGGCGGTGGACTGGGCGGCGGCAACTTCCCGCACATGCCGTGGCAGCTCGATCCGGCTGCGCTCGAGGCCTGGGGTGACCAGTATTCGAACCGCGATCCGGCGTCGCGCCAGTACTGGCCGGGTGAGTTCTCGATGCGCGAGAACAACAGCGCGGCCTACGTGATGGCCAACCTCGAAGGCGACCGCTGGAGCGGCAACGTCGGCTTGCGCCTGGTCCGCACCAATGAAAAGGTGTTGCAGAACGTCGCGATTCCTGGCGGCGTCGACCCCGCGACAGTGCCCGGCGCGATCACCTCGTCGGCCTTCGGCCCGTTCTATCGCAACGAGGTGAGCAACACCTACACGGACGTGTTGCCGAGCGTGAACCTGAAGTACGACGTGTCCAAGGACCTGGTGGCGCGTTTCGGCATCGCCAAGACCATGGCGCGCCCCGACTACAGCGCGCTGGCCGGCTCGGTGAGCCTGGATGAGCTCACGCACACCGGCAACGGCGGCAACCCGAACCTGGAGCCGATCCGCTCGACGAACGTGGACCTCGGCCTGGAGTGGTACTTCGCTCCGCGCTCGCTGTTGTCGGCCAGCCTGTTCTACATGGACCTGAACAACTACGTCAGCTTCGGCAAGGCGCAGACGCAGTACATGAACGTCAGGACGGGCGTGCTGGAGACCTTCACCATCAGCTCGCCGACCAACAGCAGCGGCAAGGTCCAGGGCTTCGAACTCTCGTACCAGCAACCGATCGGCGCCGGCTTCGGCACCATCGCGAACTACACGTACGCCGATGCCGAGGAAACCGGTGGCGGGCCGCTGGTGGGTGCCTCGAAGAACACCTACAACCTGACCGGCTACTTCGAGAACGACAGCTTCAGTGCCCGCGTGAACTACAGCTTCCGCTCGAAGTTCTACAACGGCCTGGACCGCAGCACGGCGCAGTACCAGGACGACACCGACAACGTGTCGGCGTCGATCGGCTACAAGATCAACGACAGCCTGACCATCACGCTGGACGGGATGAACCTGAACAACCCGAAGCTGAAGTACTACGCGAACAACCCGGACCAGCCGACCGCGTTCTACGTGAACGGCCGCCAGTACTACCTCTCGCTGCGCTTGAAGATGTAATTTCAGAGGACGTCGAAGACAGCCCCGGCCCCGCAAGGGGACCGGTGCTTGGGGACCGAGGGTGGGGCAGCGATGCCCCACCCTTTTTTCTTGGGCAGAATCCTCGGCTCGTGAGGGGTCGAGGAGTCTGGTTTGAAGAGAAGAAGCATGCTCATGCTCGCAGGATTCGGGCTCGGAGGCATTCCGGGCCTAGCGACTGCGAGGCAACCGGTCGAGCGTTTCGCGCGGCTGCCGGCGATGCAGGATGTGAGGCTGTCGCCGGACGGCCGGCAGTTCGCCGCGTGCCTGAACCACGGCGATGAATCGATCCTGGTCACGCGGGCGGTGCAGGGTGGCAAGGCATCGGTGCTGGGCCGGTTCGACAGCCTGCGGCATCACCTGGTCTGGTTCGGCTGGGCGGGCGACGAGCGCCTGCTGGTGCGCGTGCTGCACCTCGAGCCGCGTACGCGGGGCGACGGTGAGGCCACGGTGTCGAGGGTGCTCTGGTCGGTGGCACCCGACGGCAGCGACCAGGTCCAGCTGCCGTATGACTTCACGGTGTTCGACATCCCGCGAGACGGGCGCCACGTGCTCGTGAACGACGGCCGCTGGCCGGCACCTGGCGTCCATCGCCTGGACATCCGCACCGGCCGCCACTCGTTGGTGCAGGCCGGCCGCACCGAGGTCGAAAGCTGGATGGTCGACCAGGCGCATCGGGTGCGCATCGGCCTCCGGCGCAACGGCGCGACGGTCAAGGTGATCTGCCGCGACCCCGATGGCGAGGCGTGGCGCACGCTGTGGTCGTTCGAGACGATGGAAGGAGGCGAGGTCTGGCCGCTGGGCTTCGGGCCCGGCGCGAACGAGCTCTACGTGACGGCGCAACACGAGGGGCGTGACGCCGTCTTTTGCGTGGACCTCGCTGATCCGGCGCTCGCGAAGCGGCTGGTCGCGAGCGATCCGCGCTGGGATGTCAGGGGCTCGCTGATGCTGTCGCCGCTGGACGGCCGCGTGCTCGGCGTGCGCAGTGCCTCGATGGGCGACTCGGGCATGCTGGTGTGGGATCCGGATCTGAAGGCCCTGCTGGCGCGCATTGACCGCGGGCTGCCGGAGCGCGCCAACCGGTTGTTGCAGTGGAGTGCCGATGGGCGGCGCTACCTGCTGCACTCCAGCGGCAACGCGACGCCGGGCGAGTACTTCATCGGCGACGTGCAGAGCGGTGAACTTGCGCTGCTGGCGCAGGAGTACCCCGACCTCGATGCGGGGCAACTCGTGCGCAAGCAGGCGTCGGTGATCAGCGCGCGCGACGGGCTGAAGCTGACGGTCTTCGTCACGCTTCCGAAGGATGCCGAACCCGGCGCCGCGTTGCCGACGGTGCTGCTGCCCCATGGCGGCCCGCAGAGCAGCGACGACGCCGACATCGACCTGTTGCCGCAGTTCCTGGCCGACCGCGGGTACGCGGTGCTGCAGGTCAACTTCCGCGGATCCGACGGACGCGGCCATGCATTCCGTGCCGCCGGCTTCGGCCAATGGGGCAAGGCCATGCAGGACGACCTGACCGACGCCGTGCAGTGGTTGATTGCCGAGGGCGTGGCCGACGCGCAGCGCCTGGCCATCGTCGGCGGCAGCTACGGTGGCTACGCGGCGCTGATGGGCGTGGCGACGACGCCGCGGCTGTATCGCTGCGCGGTCAGCTTGGCCGGTGTTTCCGATCTCGGCGCGATGGGACGTCGCGCGCATCTGTTCTCCGACAGTCCCACCTGGCTCGACAAGCAGCTGGGATCGCCCTTCATCGGCGGACCGGACCTGGATGCCATCTCGCCACGCTACCTGGCGGATCGCATCCGCGTTCCGGTGCTGCTGATCCACGGCACCATGGACGGCATCGTGCCGTTCGAGCAGGGGCAGTGGATGGCGGACGCGCTGCGCAGCGCTGGCAAGCCGTTCCGATTCATCCGGCAGGAGTTCGCCGGTCACGCGCTGGCGCATCAGCCTTACCGCTTGCAGTACTTCCGCGAACTGGAATCGTTCCTCGCGGAGAACATGGCAGCGCGTTGAGCCGCAGTCACCCGCAGCCACTTACACCCCGCCACAACCCCGCACCGTTGTTTCGGGTTTCCCTCTATCCCCAAGCGCCCTGCTTGGACTAATCTCACGCCTTGGAACCGGTTCCAAGTGGCCTGAAGAGCAACTACAGCCGTCAAATCCCGCCGCAAGCACCACCGCGCCGGTTCCTCATGCGGCGGGCGCAGCCACTGCGCCCGTGAATTCCGCCGACCCTCGGGGCCGGCCTTTGACGGAGATCGACATGTTGACTTCAACAGGGATGCACCACGTCCCCCGCCCGCGCGCGACCCGCGCCGGGGCGTGGGTGACGCTCTTCTTGTGGGCTTGCACCGCGCTGCTCGCGGCCATCGCCCTTCCGGCCCGCGCGGCCGACTACACCCAGGGCGTCGCCGTCTCGGGCAGCACCGCGACGATCTGGTTCAAATCCAGCGTCAGCACGACCTGGGTCGACGCGCACTACACCGTCAACGGTGGCGGCCAGCAGAACGTGCGCATGACCTTCTCCAGCGCCAACGCGCGCTGGGAGCAGGCCGTGGGCAACGCCGCGCAGGGCACCGTGCTCGGCTACTCGTTCACCTACAACAACGGCAACCCGGCCTATGACACGCCGGCGTTCAGCTACACCGTCGGCGGCACGACCCCGCCGGTCGACCCGGTCCCGACCGGCATCGCCTGCTTCTACGAGAACGCGAACTACGCCGGCGCCGCAACCTGCGCCGATGCCGACAGCAGCTGGGTCGGCGGCACGTGGAACGACCGCTTCTCGTCGGTGAAGGTGCGCGCCGGCTACAAGGTGCAGCTCTTCAACGACATCAACTACGGTGGCGGCTCGGTCACGCTGACAGGCGACACGCCGAACCTCGGCACCGTCGGCTTCAACGACCTGGCCTCGTCGTTCAAGATCACGACCAACGGCAGCACGCTGCCGACGTCGGACTCGCCGGACTTCGGGCCGAACGTCTCGATCTTCGAGCCGTCGACGCCGATCGACACGATCCGCACCAAGGTCAACAGCGCCTTCGACTCGATGAACAAGAGCTCGACCGCCCAGTTCGGCGGCCAGCGCTTCACCTTCCTGTTCAAGCCGGGCACTTACAACGACCTGTGGATCAACCTGGGCTTCTACACGACGGTGGCCGGCCTCGGCCAGAACCCGGACGACGTGCGCTTCCAGAACGGCGCGATCAACGTCGACAGCGGCTGGAACCTCGGCGACGAGAAGAACGCGACGCAGAACTTCTGGCGCTCCGCCGAGAACCTGTCGATCGTGCCGAACGGCGGCACCAACCGCTGGGCCGTCTCGCAGGCCGCACCGATGCGCCGCATCCACGTGCTGGGCAACATGACGCTGGGCCCGTCCAACATGGACGGCGGCCAGGGCTATGCCAGCGGCGGCTACATCGCCGACAGCAAGATCGACGGCCAGATCAGCTCCGGCTCGCAGCAGCAGTGGTACACGCGTGACAGCAACCTCGGCAGCTGGACCGGCGGCGTCTGGAACATGGTGTTCTCCGGCGTGCCGGGCGGCCCGGCCGCGACCACCTTCCCGCAGCCGGTCTACACGGTGCTGGGCACGACGCCGTTCTCGCGCGACAAGCCTTACCTGTACATCGACGGCGCCGGCAAGTACCGCGTGTTCGTGCCGTCGCTGCGCACCAATGCGTCCGGCGCGAGCTGGGCCAACGGCGCGACGGCGGGCACGTCGATCCCGATGAGCCAGTTCTACGTGGCCAAGCCGGGCGACAGCGCCGCGACGCTGAACCAGGCGCTGGCGCAAGGCCTGAACCTGTTCTTCACGCCGGGCACCTACCAGCTGAACGACACGGTCCGCATCACGCGGGCCAACACCGTGGTGCTGGGCCTGGGCTTCCCGGCCCTGGTGCCGACCGGCGGCGTCGTGCCGATGAGCGTGGCCGACGTCGACGGCGTCAAGGTCGCCGGCCTGCTGTTCGATGCCGGCACCGTGAACAGCCAATCGCTGCTGACGGTCGGCCCGACGGGCGCCGCCAACAACCACGCGGCCAACCCGATCAGCCTGCATGACATCTTCTTCCGCATCGGCGGCGCGGTGTCGGGCAAGGCGACCAACAGCCTGATCGTGAACAGCCACAACACGATCGTCGACCACATCTGGGCCTGGCGTGCCGACCACGGCATCGCCGCGACCGGCTGGGGCATCAACACCGCCGACACCGGCGTGGTCGTGAACGGCAACGACGTGCTGGCCACCGGCTTGTTCGTCGAGCACTACCAGAAGTACGAAGTGATCTGGAACGGCCAGAACGGCAAGACGATCTTCTTCCAGAACGAGTTCCCGTACGACCCGCCGAACCAGGCCACCTGGCGCAGCGACGCACTGGGCTATGCCGCGTACAAGGTGGCCGACTCGGTGACGACGCACGAGCTGTGGGGCGGCGGCGCGTACTGCTTCTTCAACATCAACCCGCAGATCCACGCCGGTCGCGGCTTCGAGGTTCCGGCCACGCCGGGCGTCAAGCTGCACAGCGTGATGACGGTCTCGCTGGGCGGCGTGGGCGTGATCGACCACGTGGTCAACAACACCGGCGGCCCGGCACAAGGCGTGTCGACGATCCCGGTGAACGTGATCAACTTCCCCTGATCGACTTCGCTCGATGAAGGCCCGCCGCTGCAGAGCGGCGGGCTTTTTTCATGGTGCCGGCGGAAAGCGCCAGCAGCTGCGCGTCGATCAGGGCCTGGCCTTCGTCTTCGAGGAACTGCTTGAAGGCCGCGCTGACCCGTGGCAGGCGGCGTGTCGCGAGGTGCATCACATACCAGTCGCGCTGTAGCGGGTTGCCGGCCATCGGCAGCAGGTCCAGAAGGCCGGCGGCGAACTCCAGCGCGCAGGTGTGCAGCGACAGAAAGGCCACGCCGAGGCCGGCCGCGCACATGTGCTTGATGGCCTCGTTGCTCGACAGCTCGGAGCCGATGCGCAGCGGCACGCCGGCCTCCTTGTAGAGCCGCTCCAGCGTCGTGCGCGTGCCGGAGCCGCGCTCGCGCGCCAGCAGGTTGGCGTCGACCAGGTCGGCCAGGGTCGGCCTGCGCCGGGCCATCAGCGGGTGCTTCGGTGACGCGATGAAGGCCATCGGGTGCCTGGCGAACGCCACGGCGCTCGTCTTCAGCTCGGCAGGCGGCCGGCCCATGATCGCGAGATCGACCTCCTGCGCCGCCAGCATGCGCACGATCTCGTCGCGGTTGCCGACCTGCAGCTTCATCTTCACGTCCGGGTGCTGCCCGGCAAAGGCCACCAGCAGCGGCGGCAGCAGGTACTCCGCGGTGGTGACCGCGCCGACGCGCAGCGTGCCCGAGAACAGGCCCTGCTGCGCCGCCATCTCGTCGCCGGCCTCGCGCCACAGGTCGAGGATGCGCGCCGCGTAGCCGGCCATCAGCTCGCCCGCCGCCGTCAGGCGCACGCCGCGGCCGGCCTTCTCGAGCAGCGGCGCACCGGCGGTCTCTTCCAGCAGCTTCAGCTGGATCGACACCGCCGGCTGCGTCAGGTGCATCTCGCTCGCGGCACGCGACACGCTGCCCAGGCGCGACACGGCATGAAAGGCGGCGAGCTGGCGGAAGGTGGCGTTCTTGAGCATCAGTCAAAGCTTATGAGTTGACGAAAAGAATTCACTTTTTTGAATGCGTCGAGGTTCCTACAGTCGGTCCATCAGCAAGGAGAGTGCCCATGGGCCACATGAAAGATGCCACGCAGATCACCGACGCGAAGAAGCGCTATTCGGCCGGCGTCCTGAAGTACGCCCAGATGGGCTACTGGAACGCCGACTACGTGCCGAAGGCGACCGACATCCTCGCGCTGTTCCGCATCACGCCGCAAGACGGGGTCGACCCGATCGAGGCCGCCGCCGCGGTGGCCGGCGAGTCGAGCACCGCCACCTGGACGGTGGTCTGGACCGACCGGCTGACCGCTTGCGACATGTACCGCGCGAAGGCCTACCGCGTCGAGCCGGTGCCGAACAACCCCGGCCAGTACTTCTGCCACGTGGCCTACGACCTGAGCCTGTTCGAGGAGGGCTCGATCACCAACGTCGCCGCGTCGATCATCGGCAACGTGTTCAGCTTCAAGCCGCTGAAGGCCGCGCGGCTCGAGGACATGCAGTTCCCGGTCGCCTACGTGAAGACCTTCGCCGGCCCGCCGACCGGCATCGTGGTCGAGCGCGAGCGGCTCGACAAGTTCGGCCGGCCGCTGCTCGGCGCCACCACCAAGCCCAAGCTCGGCCTGTCGGGCCGCAACTACGGCCGCGTGGTCTACGAAGGCCTGCGCGGCGGGCTCGACTTCATGAAGGACGACGAGAACATCAACTCGCAGCCCTTCATGCACTGGCGCGACCGCTTCCTGTTCGTGATGGACGCGGTCAACAAGGCGAGCGCTGCCACCGGCGAGGTCAAGGGCAGCTACCTGAACGTGACCGCCGGCACGATGGAGGAGATGTACCGCCGCGCCGAGTTCGCGAAGTCGCTCGGCTCGGTGATCGTGATGATCGACCTGGTGGTCGGCTACACCGCGATCCAGTCGATGAGCCACTGGTGCCGGCAGAACGACATGATCCTGCACCTGCACCGCGCGGGCCACGGCACCTACACCCGCCAGAAGAACCACGGCGTCAGCTTCCGCGTGATCGCGAAGTGGATGCGGCTGGCCGGCGTCGACCACATCCACGCCGGCACCGCGGTCGGCAAGCTCGAGGGCGATCCGATGACGGTGCAGGGCTACTACAACGTCTGCCGCGACACGCACACCGTGGTCGACCTGCCGCGCGGCATCTTCTTCGAGCAGGACTGGGGCGCGCTGAAGAAGGTGATGCCGGTCGCATCGGGCGGCATCCACGCCGGCCAGATGCACCAGCTGCTCGACCTGTTCGGCGACGACGTGGTGCTGCAGTTCGGCGGCGGCACCATCGGCCACCCGCAGGGCATCCAGGCCGGCGCCACCGCCAACCGCGTCGCGCTCGAGGCGATGGTGCTGGCGCGCAACGAGGGCCGCGACATCGCGAACGAAGGGCCAGCCATCCTGGCCGAGGCGGCCCGCTGGTGCAGCCCGCTGCGCGCCGCGCTCGACACCTGGGGCGAGGTCAGCTTCAACTACACGCCGACCGACAGCTCCGACTACGTCCCGACCCTCGCGGTCGCCTAGCCGCTCACCTCCGGAGACCCGCATGCGAATCACCCAAGGCACCTTCTCGTTCCTGCCCGACCTGAGCGACGCGCAGATCACCGCCCAGGTCGAGCACGCGCTGCGCCAGGGCTGGGCCATCGGCATCGAATACACCGACGACCCGCACCCGCGCAACACCTTCTGGGAGATGTTCGGCAACCCGATGTTCGACGTGTCCGACGCGGCCGGCGTGATGCTGGAGCTGCGGCAGTGCCGCAAGACCTTCCCCGACCACTACATCCGGCTGGCCGCGTTCGACTCGACGCACGGCACCGAGTCGGTGGTGCTGTCCTTCATCGTCAACCGGCCGAAGCACGAGCCGGGCTTCCGGCTGATCCGCACCGAAGAGGCGGGACGAAGCTTGCGATACAGCATCGAAAGCTACGCCGTGCAGCGCTCGCCCGAAGGCGAACGGTACGGATTGCGCCAGGAGTGAACGCCGCATGAACGAGGACCGCGACAGTCTGTGCCAGCCGCCCGGCGAGATGCCGGAGGCGTCGGCCGCGCGCGCGATGCTCGACCAGCTCGACGCCGAGCTGATCGGCCTCGCGCCGGTCAAGGGCCGCATCCGCGACATCGCCGCGCTGCTGCTGATCGACAAGCTGCGCGCCGAGCAGGGGCTGCAGTCGCAGCCGCCGTCGCTGCACATGTGCTTCACCGGCAACCCCGGCACCGGCAAGACCACCGTCGCGCTGCGCATGGCCGAGGTGCTGAAGCAGCTCGGCTACGTGCGCAAGGGCCACCTGGTCGCGGTGACGCGCGACGACCTGGTCGGCCAGTTCATCGGCCACACCGCGCCGAAGACGCGCGAGGTGCTGAAGAAGGCGATGGGCGGTGTGCTCTTCATCGACGAGGCCTACTACCTCTACAAGCCGGAGAACGAGCGCGACTACGGGCAGGAGGCCATCGAGATCCTGCTGCAGGTGATGGAGAACCAGCGCGACGACCTGGTGGTGATCCTCGCGGGCTACCGCGACCGCATGGACAGCTTCTTCTCGAGCAACCCGGGCATGGCCTCGCGCATCGCGCACCACATCGATTTCCCCGACTACAGCGAGGCCGAGCTGATGCTGATCGCGCGGCTGATGCTGACCCGCCTGAACTACCACTTCGACGCCGCTGCCGAGCCGGCCTTCGCGCGCTACCTGAGCCTGCGCCGGCAGCAGCCGCATTTCGCGAATGCGCGCTCGATCCGCAACGCGCTCGACCGCATCCGGCTGCGCCATGCGACGCGGCTGTTCACGGCCGACCTTCGCCTGACGCGCGAGCAGCTGTGCACACTGCAGGCCGAGGACGTGCTCGCGAGCCGCGTGTTTTCCGGAACCGGACAAGGAGCATCACCATGAGCGTGGAAGCCCTGATCTTCGATGTCGACGGCACGCTGGCCGACACCGAGGAAGCGCACCGCATCGCGTTCAACGGCGCGTTCGAACAGCACCGGCTCGGCTGGACCTGGTCGCGCACCGACTACCGGCAGCTGCTCGAGGTGGCCGGCGGCAAGGAGCGCATCGCGTCGTACATCGCGTCGCTGCCGCTGGGCGCGGCCGAGCGCCAGCGCCTGCTGGCCCTGGTGCCGCAGCTGCATGCCGACAAGACACGTTTGTACGGCGAGGTGGTGAACGCCGGAGGCGTGCCGCTGCGCGACGGCGTCGAGCGCCTGCTGAACGAGGCGCTGGAGCAGGGCTGCCACCTGGCCATCGCCAGCACCACCACCGCCGCGAACATCAACGCCTTGCTGAACGCCACGCTGGGCCCGCGCGGGCTCGACCTGTTCGCGGTGATCGCCTGCGGCGACCAGGTGCGCGCGAAGAAGCCCGCGCCCGACATCTACCGGCTCGCGCTCGACACGCTGGGCCTGCCGCCCGAGCAGGCGCTGGCGGTGGAGGACTCGGCGCACGGGCTGCGTGCCGCCACGGCCGCCGGCCTGTGGACGCTGGTGACGCCGACCTTCTGGACGCAGGACGGCGATTTCCGCGCGGCCGG
>Ga0247784_1000409_pt1 | contig 11710 bp, 11 predicted proteins | sample UWRJL169409R5_FD_179909 | JGI IMG/M metagenome (GOLD analysis project Ga0247784, IMG submission 179909) | Plant litter microbial communities from Arlington Agricultural Research Station in Wisconsin, United States - UWRJ-L169-409R-5 | ecosystem: Environmental > Terrestrial > Plant litter >...
AGCTGGCCTGGGTCGCTCGCATGCGCGTGGCCCGTTTGCTGATTCAGCAAGGCAAGCACGACGATGCGCTGAACCTGCTCGATGCCGAGAAAGCCGGCGCGTTCGCCGCCCAGGTTCGCGAGATCCGAGGCGATGCGCAGGTTGCGAAAGGCAATCCGACCGCCGCCCGGGCCGAGTACGCGGCTGCCCTGGCGGATAACATCGACGGCAAAGCCGACCGCTCGGTCGACAAGACTCTCCTGGAAATGAAACTTCAGGACGTGGGCGGCGACAAAACTGAAGCCGCGGCGTCCGATGCGAAGGCTCCGCCGGCGGCAGACGCAACCAAACCGGCGAAGGCTGAAGGTCAACCATGATCGAACCCAACACGTCCTTGACTCGCTTGTATCGTGGCGCACGCGTTGCTGTCGCCACCACAGCCTTGCTGATCCTGCTGGGCTGTGGCGACGACAAGGACGTCGATCCGCCGGCCGAGCTCACCGACATCTCGACTACGCGCGAAGTGCATCGTGTATGGAGCGCGGGTTTGGGCGGCGATGCTGAACGGCTGCGGCTGGCGCTCAAGCCGGTGATCGTCGAAGGCCGCGTGTACGCGGCTTCTCACGATGGTGAAGTGATCTCCTTGAATGCCGACACGGGCAAGCGCGCATGGGTCGTGAAGACCAAGTTGGCGCTGTCGGCGGGTCCGGAAGTCGCCGGCGGCCTGGTGGTGCTGGGTTCAAGCGACGGCGATCTCATAGCGCTCGACGCGACCAACGGTGCCCAGCGTTGGCGCCGAGCCATCGCCAGCGAAATCCTCGCGCAGCCGCTGATCGTCAACGACGTCGTGGTGATTCGCACCGTCGACGGTCACGTCGAAGGTCTGGCGGTCGCGGACGGCAAGACGAAGTGGGCAGTGGACGAGCAGGTGCCGAGGCTCACGTTGCGAGGCACGGCGCCGCCGGTGCTCGCGGGCGATCGAATCATCGCCGGTTTCGACAACGGCAAGGTGCTCGCCATCGATCCTCGTAACGGCGAAGTGATGTGGGACACGATCGTCAACGCGCCGCGTGGCCGTACCGAGCTTGAGCGCCTGGCGGATATCGATTCGCCGGCCCGCATCGCGGGCGACGATATTTTCGTGGTCGGCTTCCAGGGGCGCATCGCCATGCTGGCGCGCGACTCCGGACAGATCTGGTGGGCACGCGACGCGTCGAGCTATCGCGGCTTCACCATGGACGACCAGAATTTGTATCTGACGAATTCCGACAGCGTGGTGATTGCCATGCGCCGGACCGATGGCGCCGTGCAGTGGGAAATGAGTACGCTGCGACGTCGCGGTTTGACGGCTCCCGCCATCGACGGCGATGCGCTGGTGGTCGGCGACTTCGAAGGCTATTTGCACTGGCTCGACAAAGCGACCGGCACCATCGTCGCTCGTCAGAAGGCCGGCGGCGAACGCATCACCAATGCGGCCATCTCCGGGGACACCGGCGTTTACGTGCAGACCGATTCGGGCAAGCTGCTGGCGTATCGCAGCGCTGCGCGAGCAATCAAAACTGCGGAAGGTGCTCCAGATGCGCCTTCCCCCGATGGCGGCCCCTAACGGGCCGCCTCCACGTGACTTGCTGACCGGTCAGTAGTCACTAGTCAGTAGTCACTTCTCTCCTATGCTTCCTGTCATTGCGCTCGTCGGTCGTCCCAACGTCGGCAAGTCGACGTTGTTCAACTTCCTGACGCGCACTCGCGACGCGTTGGTCGCGGATCTTCCCGGTCTCACTCGCGATCGTAATTACGGCTACGGCAAAGTCGGATCGATTCCCTATCTGGTGGTCGACACCGGCGGCCTGGTCGTGGACGCGCAAGGCGTCGAGCAGCTGATGGCGAAACAAGCATTGCGCGCCATCGAAGAGGCCGACCGCGTGTTGTTCCTCGTCGATACGCGTGAGGGCGTGCAGCCGTCCGATCATTTCATCTCGCAGACGCTGCGCAAGCTCGGCAAGCAAGTCATCGTCGTTGCCAACAAGGCCGAGGGCGTGGACTGGGGAACGGCCGCGGCAGACTTTTTCCAGCTCGGGTTGGGCGAGCCCGAGTCGATTTCCGCAGCTCACGGCGATCGCGTGCGTGAGTTGATGGAGCGCGCGCTGGATGGTATCGAGGTTGCGAACAAAGAAGGGCAGGTCGGCGGTGGCGACGACATTCGCGTCGCTGTGATCGGTCGCCCGAACGTCGGCAAGTCCACGTTGATCAACCGGCTGCTCGGCGAAGAACGTTTGATTGCATTCGACCAGCCGGGCACGACCCGAGATGCCGTGTTCGTTCCTTTCGAGCGCGATGGTCATCGCTACACGTTGATCGATACAGCGGGTGTGCGCCGTCGTGCGCGTGTCGAAGAAGCTATTGAGAAGTTCAGCGTCATCAAGGCGCTGCAGGCTGTCGATTCGGCCAACGTCGTGATCGGCGTTATCGACGCGCACGATACGGTGGCGGAGCAGGACGCGAGCTTGTTCGGCATGGTCGCGGAGCGCGGTCGCGCGTTGTTGATTGCTGTGAACAAGTGGGACGGCATTCCCTCGGACAAGCGTGATGAGATCCGCATGGGGTTGGATCTGCGCCTGCCGTTCTTGGATTTCGCGCCGGTGCATTTCATCTCGGCGCTACATGGGACTGGCGTCGGCGAGCTCATGCGAGCTGTGAAGCATGCGTACGACGCGTCGATGCGAGAGATGGCGACGCCAGAGCTGACTCGTGTGTTGGAGACGGCGATCGTGCAGCACCAGCCCCCGCTAGTCCGCGGCCGTCGCATTCGCCTGCGCTACGCGCATCAAGGCGGACGCAATCCGCCCATCATCGTGGTTCACGGCAACCAAGTTCAGCACGTCCCTGATGCATACAAGCGTTACCTGGCCAACGTGTTTCGTAAGAACTTCCGGCTCGAAGGCACCCCCGTCCGCGTCGAGTTCCGTGCCGACGACAATCCCTTCAAGGGCAAGCGCAATCCTTTGACACCGCGACAGCGGCGGTCTCGTGCTCGCATGATGAAGCGGGTGAGGAAGTAAGGGTCAGAGGCGGCGGTGGCTGGCCTCAGTTTCAGCGGCGAGCGGTCCGGACTCCGAATCGTTCCGTCCTGCCAAACCGCTTACTCTTTGCCAGGGCATCAACACATAGCGCTCCGCGATTTCACACGCCCTGAGAGGCGATTACACTGTCGGTAACGAAGCGGTATCCCCACCTCTTATGGCGACAGCACGCAAAATCCTCAAACTCGCTCGGCCGTTCCCGATGCGTCGGGGTGGGGCGCTGCCGGACGTGCAGATTGCGTACGAAACCTGGGGCGAACCCAGTTTCTGTAACGATAATGCCATTCTGATCTTTACAGGCCTGTCGCCCTCGGCTCACGCCGCATCGTCGACCGACGATCCGGCGCCGGGTTGGTGGGAAGACATGATTGGCCCAGGCCGCCCCATCGACACGCGTCGTTTCTTCGTCATCTGCGTGAACTCGCTTGGCAGCCCCTTCGGCTCCACATCGCCGGCCTCCATTAACCCAAGCACAGGCCGAGCGTACCGACTCACATTCCCCGTCCTTACCGTAGAAGACATCGCTCGCGCCGGCCACGAAGTCGTTGCATCGTTGGGTATCAAGAAACTCGCCGCAGTCGTCGGCCCATCGCTGGGCGGCATGACAGTACTGGCGTATTGCGCGCTGTTTCCCGACGAAGCTCGCGCACTCGTATCCATTTCTTCCGCCGCTCGCTCGACGCCGTTTGCCATCGCCTTGCGCTCGTTACAACGAGAGATGATTCGCAAGGACTCCGCGTGGCTCGAAGGCAATTACACCAACGACGCCATCCCCGTGCAGGGGATGCGCCTCGCGCGCAAGCTCGGCATGATCACCTATCGCTCGGCGAAGGAATGGTTGCAACGTTTCGGCCGCGAGCGCGCGAATGCCGAACGCAAACCCGGCGACCCGTTCGGTATCGACTTCGAAGTCGAATCGTATCTGGAGAATCACGCCGTCAAATTCATCGGCCAGTTCGATCCCAACTGCTATCTCTACATCTCGCGCGCCATGGATCTCTTCGATCTCGCCGACCACGGCGGCTCCGTAGCCGAAGCCCTGCGACGCTTCACTGTCGAGCGCGCACTGATCATCGGCGTCGAAACCGATTTGTTGTTCCCCATCGACCAACAACAAGAGCTCGCCGACGGCCTCACCAACGGCACCCGCACCGTCCAATTCGCTCGTCTCCCATCCCTGCAAGGCCACGACTCCTTCCTCGTCGACATGGACCGCTTCCGCCCCATCGTCGCTGAGTTCCTCGACACGTTGAAACTGGCGACGGCGTAACGGCCTTCAGAAATGACGCGAGTCGTCCACGTGATCCAAGGCCTGTCGGCAGCGGGCTGTTTCTGGGCGGATGGTGTGGATGTCTGGCTGAGTTACTTCGCAGCCGACGATCTGGAGGAATGGGTCGAGTTCCTAAAGCCGCGCCTGGAAACTCTCATCCGCACCGCGACCGACGAGCCAACTAACGGTGAATCGCCTCGGCGACCGGTCTGATTTAGAATCGGGCGGCACGGTTCCGAGCTGTGTCCCAATCCGGAGTCGACCATGCAGGAATGGCGTTCACTAATCAGCACCGATCCCGCGATATGCCATGGCAAGGCTTGCATCAAGGGCACCCGGATCATGATGTCCGTGATCTTGGACAACCTCGCTGCCGGGAGCTCGATTGTCGAAGATAACCGTATTCGCATTCACGAATAGTGGTCGGAGCCAACTAACGCGCCTCCTTCGGCATCTCGTGAGCACGGAACGGTTTCGTCGTCAGTGTCCGTTGCCACGCTGAGGCGAGGTCCGAGCCGCTGGCGTATTGCTCGAAGATGCGGTTGAAGATGGCGTTGGAGACCGACATGTCGCCGGCACCCAGGACTCCCGCAGGATCGAGAGAAGAGCGGTTGCTGTTTTGCGCGACCCACTCGCGGATCGCATCCATGCGCTCGCGATCGATTGGGTTGAGCAGTACGACTGCTCGCATCGTCACATCGCTATCCGCAGGCACAGCGCTCATCGAGAACAACTCCGGCAAGCGGATCTCCTGAAGTCGCTGGATCACCTGTTGAACATCTGTGAGATCGACAGTGTCGGCGCCGACGCCGTCGAGTTGCGTGGTGACGATGAACTTCTCGTCCCAGAGATCGTAGCGGACGGCGATCTGAACGGAGCGCGTGTGGAGCTGCTGAGTCGCACGATGCAGCGTCACGCGAATCATCAACCGATTCGTCAGCCCACTGGTGAGATCGCGACGGAAGCCATCCGGAAGCTCGTTAGCTTGAACGCGCGCACCCAAATGTTCGTTGTGTCGAAGCGGCACCAACTCCGCGGCGAACGAGCTCGCCGCGAAGAATACGAATAGAAACGGGATCAACACCCTCATCGTTGAGGATCCCGCGTACCCATCAAATACAGATCGACGATCCCAAACGAAGTCGTGTCCAGGCGCACCCCGGCCTTGATGCCAACCTCGTAGATCCTATCTCCGTCGGGTGTGAATCCGGCGGTGTAGCCAACACCGGGCTCGACATACCAACGCCCGCGCTTGAGATGATCGCTCGCCTGCAGTGCCTGCGAGTAACTCACCGAAAGCAGCTGGCTCTCTTCGAACGACGTCCGATACTCCGGACTGGGCGACCCGCCTAACTTCAATGTGAGCAAGCCGTCGTTCACATGCCAGGTCTTGCGGTACTGGATGTGCGAGCGATTCGCGGGCGAGCCCGAGCCGAAGTCCCATCCCGCGCCGACATGAAAGCTGTGACCCCGGGTCGGAAAGTAGAGATCGTCCTCCGTATTCCATCCGTAAATAATATTCAGGCCGTAATGGTTGTGGCGGACGTTGACGTCGAAGTCGCCGGGGCCGTCCCACTCTCCCGTCGTAAAGTCGAGCTTCGGCCGAAACGTTGCACCGAAGGTGACATATGAGAAAGCGCCGAATCGATGCCCGACACGAAGATCGATCTCGGGACCTTCGAAGTCCGAGAAGTTGCCGTAGATGTCCTGCCGGCGCGTGTTCATCCAACTGAGCCGGGCGATGCCGAAGAAATGATCCGCTCCGAACAGGTTCGGGTCGGCATAACGAAGGTGAACCTGGTAGTCCTCGTCGTGCGCATCGCCGGCGAACGGCGTCACCGCCACGCCGGAGAGATCGATCGTCTCACCACCGCCAAACAAATTGTGATGAGCCACGCGAGTCGCGAAGACACTGCGTGTGGAATCGAGGCGCGACGACAGACCCGCGACGGATTCCGTCGTGATCAAGCTCGCCTCGGTGACTTCGATCACGACGATGGCCGCAGCCCGTTGCGTCCCTCGTTGCAGTCGTACATCGACTGCTTCGAAATTCCGCACCGACGACAGCCGCAGCTGCGCGTTGCGAATCTCGGCCTCGTCGACGGGCATGCCGGCGGCAAGGTTCAGATGACTGCGAATGAATTCGCAGGACGTCGAACGATTGCCGCGACATTCCACGCTCTGCACGACCAGCGGGGGATCGTTTGTGGTTTGGGCGCTGCTGGCCCCGCTGGCCAGCAACAGCAGCGTCGCTACACCTGAGACTTTCATGGTCCCTCTAGCTGCGCGTCAGAAGCGGAAGACCGCGTTGATGGACAGCAGGTTGAAGTCGGCGTTCGAGACGTCGACCACTTCGTATTCCCCGCGCAATTGAAATGTGCGACCCAGCTGCAGTTTGGCGCCGGCTCCATAGAGCAGATCCTCGTCGCTGTTCTTCTCGCTGGCGCGCAAGTTCCCTTGCTTCGCGGTCACTTTTTCGTCGTAGAAAGTGTAGCCCAGCTTGGCGAACAACGAGAATGCATCGTTGAGTGGCAGCTCGCCGAGCGCCGCGACGGCGAAGCCGTCGCTCTCGACTTCGAAATCGACGCCGTCGATGGTGTCCTTGAGCACGCCGGCATAGATGTATTCGACTTCGGTCGCGAAGTATTTGCTGAATGCGTAGCCACCGAAGAATTTGACGCCGATGCCGTCGGCCTCGAACTCGCCGGCTTCGTCCTTGACGATGCCGAACCCGGCGCCGGCGTAGAAACCGGAATCGTCGTCGGCTCGCACATCGACACTCGCGGCCAAAGCAAAGATGGACAGCGCGCTCAGCACGTAACAACGTTTCATCGTGAATGCTCCCTGATGGAATGTATTGCGACACTCAGAGGGAGCAAGCGACGTGCCACGCGCAAGCGGACGAGCGAGCGGCGCAGGTGGCTGATTTAGTTAGATGTTAGAACGCGTGTTGAGCACGGGAGTGTCCCATTTCGTGGACACCTGTCTGCGCGCTGCAGCGTGCCTTTCCGGATCCGACGTGTGATGCTGCCGCCCATGAATCGCACCAACACGAAACTCGTGCTGGCAATCGTCGCCGCGTTGGCGATCTCGCCCGCGATCGGTGCCTCTGAAACAGAGCAGCCCCACAAGGCAGCAGCGGCCCATGAGTCGTATGCCAACGATCGATACGGATTCAGCTTCGAATATCCCGCGTCGTGGGCACTGGTGGAAAAGCACGAGGCACAGTCGGGCGCGGCGCTGCTGACGCTGAAACTGTTGAGCCCGGACGAGAACATTCCGGTGCGTCGTGATTATTCTCCGGGCAGCGTCAGTATCGAAGTGTTCTCGAATTCAAAACAACAGCCGCTGCGCGAATGGCTCGATGCAAACGGCTGGCCCTTCGAAGCGGCGGACCGTTCGGTGACATCGACGGCTCTCGGTGGCCTGCCAGCGCTGGAAGTCTCGACCGGGCGAATGTTTGCTCCGAATCGCTTCACCTATGTCGCGAACAAGACCTGGGTGTTGCGCTTGAGTGCGGTCGCGCCGGACTCGCACACGGTGTTACAGAGCTTTCGTTTCAAACCGTAAACGCAGCGACCGATCGGCGTACCGATCGGTCGCGTGTCGCCTTGAGTCTCAGGCACCCCCGGCGCCGAAGCACACCTGCAGGACGTCCTCGGACTCGTCTGCTGCCGCGGTGTTCATGAAGGGCGGCGAAGTCATTTCCTGCCAGAACACGCCGGAAGTCGTGGTGGGAGGAGTATTGCAATTGATCGAGCAGCGCTTGTGGCTGTTCACGCCGTTCACCCAATTGCTACCCGGATCGGTTGCCGAGCTCGCATCGGTGTCGGCGAACTCCGCGCCGGCCCAACCGAGAATCCACGGCCCGCCGCTGGATCCACCGGTCAAGTCGCTGCCGATGATTTTCGAGACCTGTCCGCCGGCGGTGAAGTCTTGTGTGTACCACTCGGTGGACGCAGTGGTAATCAGACGATTGCCGTTGAACGGCGACGCTTGCGGATAGCCGAAGGTCCGCTCAGCCTGGTTGGCGCTGAAGTTCCACGCGCGACCCAGCCAGCCTGTAACGTTACCAATGCTGTTGGCAACCACGGTGCCGCGAGTGCTCATGATCAAACATGCGTAGTCGCGATCGGGATCGCTAGCAGTGTGCCAACCGTTGGAGGTCTTGCTGTTCGTGACCGTCCAGCAGCCACGGCCCGGATTCTGTCCGTCTTTCCAGCTCGGGCAGAACAGGCGGTTGGTAGCAAACGTTCCGGCACCGTTCGAATTGCAATGGCCCGCCGTGATCACGGTATTGCGATTGATCACCGATGCCGAGCAAACAAAGTTGCCGACGCCGGGCAACGTGAAGAACAGTTTGCCGATCGTGGATTTCGGAAACGCCGTGATGGGATCGTGTTCGCTCCAGCGTTGGAACGGGCCGTACGGGCCGTTGCGAGGATTGGTCGGCTTGGTGCCGTGCTGCGGCTGACCCAGTCCGGTGGCCACTGCATAGAGCGGGCTGTCGCGACTGATGCTTTGTTCGCGACTCTGGCAGTTGTCGGCAGGAGGCTTACACCCTGTCGCGTAACCTGGGTCAGCTCCCGAGACGGCAACCTCATCGATGCCCGATGAAGCAGAGAGCTGACTTGCCGATATGACGCGCGTGGGCAGTTGCATTTCCTTTGCTGTGCGCATGCGCTCGGCCGTCCAGTAAGCAGCCGTCGCCGCAGAGGCCATGCTCGTGCGCGACTGATCCTGTAGGGGTTGATCGAGCTCATAAGCGCGTTGCGCGTGTGCGGCGCCGGTAGCGAGCGTGCCTATACAAAGCAAGGCGCGAATCTTGTGAGTCATTGCGGTGATCTCCTCGGTGATGAAGCGGGCCTCGACATGCGGCTGTGCGATCAACTGCATGTCGAAACCGAGGAGACTATTGCGGAGTCAACATAACTTAGACATCGGCCGTTAGTATGCAGAGTGAAAACGGCTTAGGGGCGCGACAGCGCCGCGAACGTCGGCTGAAATGTTTGCTCAGGGAGACGTGGTCTTCGCGTCGACGTCGAGAAACAACGCCGGATCCACCATCGCACGATTCAACGCCACGCCCCAATGCAAATGCGGACCGGTGACGCGGCCGGTTGCGCCGACGGTGCCGATCACGTCACCGGCAGCGAGTTTATCGCCGAGTTTTACTTTGATAGTGTCGAGGTGGCAGTACATCGTGACGAGGCCCTCGCCGTGATCGATGTACAGCGTATTGCCGTTGAAAAAGAATTCGCCCGCTTCGACGACGGTGCCGGCCGCGGGAGAATGAATCGGCGTGCCTTTCGATGCAGCGATATCCATGCCGGAATGCGGATTGCGCGATTGACCGTTGAACACGCGGCGCGAGCCGTATGAGTCGGAGCGCACGCCTTCGACAGGTGATAACAGTTGCAACGAAGGTGCGGTTGTCACGGTGAATTTAGACAGCGCGGCGTCGGAGCGTTTGGTTTCGCCGGCAATGCGCTTCAGGTCGTCGGGATTCGGATCGACGTGCCGCTGATTCTTCACCGTGATGTTTTGCGTGCGATATTTCTTGTCCGTGATGGTGAACGATACCTGCGTCGTGCCGCTCGGCGTGCTCACTTTCAAGCTCAAGTCGCCGGGCTTCTCGGCCAGCGGAATGCCGACGACGGCGATCCACTGGGTGTCTTTGCGTACGACAGCGACACGATGCGTGTTGAAGATGACCGTGGGCGCGATGTCACTTCCGGGCACGGGCACCAGCGCGATGCCGCCGGGCACACGGCTTTCTTTGGGTAACGCGACGGCGGCTTCGGCCGCACCGATCATCGAGAGCCAGACAGCGGAGGCTGCGATCAGCAGAGACTTGAGCTTCATTGTTTCTCGTCGTCGATCTTGGGCTGGGTCACTTGCTCGACCCTCGCTTGCACTGAACCGCGCGACAGTCGCGCATGAATGATGTCGCCGTTGTTCACTGACGTTGCATCCGTGATCACGTGCTCGTTCGCATCGGTCACGATTGCATAGCCCCGTTGCAACGTGGCCAGCGGGCTCACGGTGTTCAACTTTCCGGCTGCCAGTCGCAGTCGCGTGTCCAAACGTGAGAGCCGTTTGTGAAGGGATGTATCGAGGCCCCGGCGAGCAACTTCCACTCGGCCTCGCAGATCTGCAACGCGCAGTGCAGGAGAGTGATGGCGCAGGTTCGCTTCTGCATCTCGCAAACGCGCGCTCAGAACTCCGATCTGCCGTTGCAGCGAGGTGCCTAAAGTCTTGCGGGCGACTTCCAATCGTCCGCGCGCGTCGGCGACACGAACGGCTGGAGATCGGTGGCGCAAATGGGCGGCGAGCTCGACCAGCGTGCTTCGACGCTGCGACAGGCCGTGCCGGACGCAACGAATCAGCCGTTGTTCCAATTCGTCCAGGCGCTGGGCACGTTGTCGAAGCTCGACGCCGGGATGCATTTGCGCGAGCCGCCGTTCCAGATAAACAAATGTTTGCTGACGAGAGGCCAGGCTGCGAATCATCGCCGTTCTTACGCGACGACCGAGCAGGTCGACACTGCGAGTCCACTCGTTGCAGTCGGGTGCGACCAGCTCAGCGGCACCGGATGGCGTTGGGGCGCGCAAGTCGGCGACGAAGTCTGCGATGGTGAAATCCACTTCGTGGCCGACACCGGAGACGATGGGGAGCGTGCAATCGTAGATCGCTCGCGCGACGACTTCTTCGTTGAACGCCCACAGGTCTTCGAGCGAACCGCCGCCGCGCGCGAGGATCAATACGTCACATTCGGCTCGCGCCGACGCCGCTCGAATCGCGCCTGCGATTTGTCCCGCTGCGCTCGCGCCTTGCACCTGAACCGGGTAGATCAACACCGGGATCGTGCAGAAGCGGCGACGTAGGATGTTCAGCACGTCGCGTACCGCCGCACCGGTGGGCGAGGTGATCACACCGATACGTTTGGGCAGGCGGGGCAGCGGTTTTTTGCGAGCCGCGTCGAATAAACCTTCCGCCGCGAGCTTGTTCTTCAGCAGCTCGAACCGACGGCGCAGCACACCTTCGCCGGCTTCCTCCATGTGATCGGCGATGAACTGATATTCCCCTCGCGGCTCGTACAAACTAATTCGCCCGCGCGTCAGGACATGCATGCCGTCCTTGGGTGTGAACCGCGCCATCAGATTGCGCTGACGGAACATGGCGCAGCGCAGTTGCGCCGATTCATCTTTGAGTGAGAAGTACCAGTGGCCGGAGGAAGGGCGAGACAGGTTGGAAATCTCACCCTCCAGCCAACATGAGGGCAGCCCTCGCTCCAGTATCGCGCGCGCCTCGCGGTTCAGGCGCCCCGGCGTGTAGACGTCCCGTTCAGGCTCCTTCGTCGGCTCCGGCGGTGTTTCCT
>Ga0247784_1000412_pt1 | contig 11691 bp, 8 predicted proteins | sample UWRJL169409R5_FD_179909 | JGI IMG/M metagenome (GOLD analysis project Ga0247784, IMG submission 179909) | Plant litter microbial communities from Arlington Agricultural Research Station in Wisconsin, United States - UWRJ-L169-409R-5 | ecosystem: Environmental > Terrestrial > Plant litter >...
GCCCTCGGCCCAGGCGGGTATCAGGCCCCAACGCATCACGACACCTTCGATCTCCCCCTGGTGCAAACGGATCGCAGGCACATTGCGTTGCGTGGAAATATTGAAGCTGGGAGAGAACCTCCACCACGAATGCGTCAGCCGGAACTCCTGTTCGACTTCCGCCTGCTCCGCTATGACATATCGTTCGCACATCGCGCCGCGAGAATACAAATCGCGCGCGGGAGAAAACGTGACGCGTTGCCGCTTCTACTACGCGCGCAACGTGATGAAACGCAAAGAGTTCGATCGCGAAACCGACGCGCTCGCAGCGGCGAATCAGCTCAGTTGGACCGGCGTTCTGGCGCAGCGCCTGCAAGTTGACTACTCTGTTTGCCGCCAGCCTTCCCGTCACTCCACGGTCCGATCCATGAACACATTGCAAAGCTCTCTGTACGCCATGGCGATCATGAGTTGCGCGCTGTATTCGTTCCTGGCGGTGGACAACAGCGGCAAGTCGCGACGCCGCTGCGTTTATCTCGGCGCCTACCTGGTCGCGGAATCGCTCGGCTTCGTGTTCGAATGGATGACCTTGCATCCGACCTCGCCGGGCAAATCCCTATGGCTTGGATCGTTGATGGCCATCTCGTTCCTGCCCGCGCCATGCCTGTGGCTGTATGCCCGGGAAATCACCGAACCGTGCCGGCCGACGATTCGCCTGCTGCCACCTGTGCATCTCGCGGTCATCGCCGCCGGCATGGCGCTCACGCTGCCGCTCATCCAGACAACTCACCTCGGCCCCGACTACGCCGACCCGGCCCACATCGCCAGCCGCATGCACAGCCTGTTCATTCACGGGAGCATGCTGGCGGCGGCCGCTCTGTTCCTGGTGCAGGTGCCCTGGTATCTGCGGGCCTGCGTTCGCATTTTGGTCAGCCATACAGGCAATCGACGCGCGCTGTTCTCCACCATCGAACCGAGAGCGCTCGACACACTGCGCATCCTCTGTTTCGTCGTCTTCACCAATTGGTTCGTGAGCCTGCTGCGCGTCCTGCATTGCCTGATCCTCGGCAAGGACAATGGCCTTGGCGTCGTCTTCGCGTTCCTGGAAGTGATGGTCACGGTGGGCGCGATACTCGCCTTGATCCGCTCGACCACGGTGTCGAGTTTGGACGATGAGCGCGTTCCCGATCTTGCAAGCGACGGCGTGCCGGCAGCCCCTGCCGAAGCAAAGTATGCGCGATCGTCGCTGGATGAAACGGCGCGGATGAGAATCCAGCGCAAGCTGCACGAGGCCATGACGGCGCAACGCCTGCATTGCGACAGCGCACTCAGCCTCCAGGGCCTGTGCCGGCACATCAAGGAAAATCCTCACTACGTCTCCCAGGTCATCAACCAGGACCTGTCGAGCAGCTTCCACGATCTCGTGAATCGGCACCGCATCGAGGAGGTCAAGTCCGCGCTGGTGGCGGCGCCCGACAAGACCGTACTGGAGATCTGCCTGCAGGCCGGCTTCAATTCCAAGTCCACCTTCAACGCCGCCTTTCGCCAGCACACGGGGATGACGCCCAGCGAATACCGGAACCGTCACGTGCAACGTAGAGAGTAAGACTTCGCCGGTAGATAGACTCCTCGCCCATCGAGCTTACAATCGACGTCGAGGCAACACGGAGGTCGATCCATGGCAATCCAGCTGAACCACACCATCGTGCCGGCAAATGACGCCAAGGCATCCGCCGACTTTCTCGCCGACATTCTCGACGTCGGCCCGCCGACTCCCTTCGGCCCCTTCTGGAACGTCGCGCTCGACAACGGCGTGACGCTGGATTTTCAGAACGCACACGGCGAGCTGACGATCGGGCACTACGCCTTCCTGGTGAGCGAGGAGGAATTCGACCTGATCTTCGAACGCATTCGCGCACGCGAATTGCCTTATTGGGCCGATCCCAGGCACTCGCGGCCGAACGAGATCAACCGCAACGACGGCGGCCGGGGCCTGTACTGGAACGACCCCAGCGGACACTACCTGGAGATCCTCACGCGTCCTTACGGCAGCGGATCGGGATGACTACTTCGCCGGCTGCAGGTTCGGATAGCCGATGCCGAGCTGCTCGAGGTAAGTCTTGTACTTCTTCGGGTCGTAATAGAACTTCGTCATCTGCGGCCGCATCTTTTCCATGATGTCGGTGTTCAGATGAATGCCGGGCTTGTCGTCGGGCGTCAGCACCGGATCGTACTTCGCATCCTTCAACTGCACATTGTTGAAATAGTCCTTGGCGCTGGCCAGCAGCTCAGGCGTCGTCATCAGGTCGAGCACCGTCATCGCCGTAGCCTTGGCACCGGCGATGACGCCCTTGTGCGCGATTGGCGTGGTCATTGCGATCGCGGCGGTGACGTTATGCGCGATGGTGTTAGGAATGTTGGATGGATAGCGAATGGTGATGGTCGGCACCGTCCACATGATGTCACCTATGTCATCGGAACCGCCGCGCGCCGAAGCGTCGCTGTTCTCCCGAGTAACGATAGGTTTGACCTCGCTCGCGAGCGGCTCGATCTTCAGCTTGTTCGCTTCCTGCACGGCTTTCGCAAAAGCCTGGTCGTCCGCACTCCATTGCGGCATGCCCACTGCCTTGATGTTTTCGTACGCCGCTTCGGCAAGCGGTTTGTTGCCATAGTTGGGCGCCGCATAGCCAAGCACCTGGCGCGTCACGGTGGTTTCCGTCGCCATCGCTGCGGCGGTCGCGATGGTGTTGCCTAGTTCGTATAGATTGCGGATGCCCGCGAAATCCTGCTCACGGAAGTAATACCAGACGGCGGCGACATCGGGCACGACGTTGGGCTGGCCGCCGCCGTTCGAGATGATGTAGTGAGACCGTTGCGACAGCGGCAGATGCTCGCGTCGCATGTTCCAGGCGATATCCATCAGCTCGACACCATCCAGAGCGCTACGACCCGCCCACGGCGCACCGGCAGCGTGAGCGCTCTTGCCGTGAAACGTGTACTCGACCGATACCAGGCCGTTGTTGCCCGCCGGTCCGTAAGACGTCGAGAAATCCTTGCTGACGTGGGCGAAGATTGTCGCGTCCACACCCTTGAAGACGCCGTCGCGAACGTAGTACGCCTTGGTGGCGAGCAACTCCTCGGCAACGCCGGGCCACAGCATCAGACGGCCTTTGATGCCATTCTTCTGCATCACGTCCTTGGTCGCGAGCGCGGCGATCACCATCAGCGGCATGCCGGAGTTATGACCCTCACCATGGCCGGGTGCGCCTGGCACCTGCGGCGTGATCGTCGGCGAGCCAGGAACCTGCGACAAGCCCAACAGCGCGTCGATATCGCTGCCGAGTGCAATCAGCGGCCCTTCCGATCCCCAGGTAGCGGTCCACGCCGTAGGAATTCCCGCGATGCCTTGCTTGATGACGAAACCGTTGCTCTTGAGAATGCCCGTGATGTATTCGGACGTCCGGAATTCCTGGAAGCCCGGTTCGGCGAAACTGAAAATCGAATCGACCATCTCCTGCGCAAGCTTGGTCCGCTTGTCGACGCCGGCGGCGGCGGCCTGCTTCAATTCCGCACTCGCTGCTGCCTGGGTGGATGAGCCGTGGAGCGCCGTAACGGCGGCAACACACAGCGACAGGAATCCGCGGCTCAACCATCCAGTATTCGCCTTGTACAAGGTCTCGTCTCCGTTTCGCATCCGTGGCAGGTAATACACAGACGCAGGGACACTGCCTCCCCCGACGCTCCCATGTCAAATCAATCGCGGTGCTTAGCGCGAGTGAGGGTCTCGCAGCGAAGCGCGCTCTTACTTCAGCACCATCGCCGTGATCTCCCTGTAGATATCGTCCAGGTTGCGCCGGCGTTCGTTGGTGTCGGGATGTCGATCGGCCGGTGTGGCCACGATGGTGTGCGCGGTGGCGGCGAGCTCTGCCTCCTTGGTTTGTGGCGCTGTCTCCGGGATGACCACTCGCACCGGCGGCAACTCCTTCAGGAAAGCATCGAGCGTGCCGGCCAGGTCGCGTGGTTCGGGGTAGACCGTACTCAACAATCTGGCGGCACAGGAATCCGCCTGCAGTTCCTGGTCTGCGTGGTGCCGCGAGTAGATATCCTTGCCGACTTTGATGTTGTCCAGCAAGGCGCCAGGCTCCTCCTTGGCTTTGGCGATGGCCTTCTTCATCTGGTCCGCAGCGGTGAACGAATCGACCACCATGCTCTGCAATTCCTTGGTTTCGTGCCGCTGCAATACATGGGCGATCTCGTGCGCCAGCGCGAAGTTCGCTTTCCGGAACGGCGGCTTGTCGTCGAGCAATCCCTGGTCGATGTAGAGAAACCCGCCCGGACGAGCAACAGCGTTGCGCGTGGCATTCTTGAGGATGAACAGCTTGAACTCGTAGTCGTAGGGCTCACCGACCCCCGCGAGAATGTTCGACAGCAGCGTGTCCGCCACCGGGTACAGCTTCTTACCCTGTTTACTTTCGCGCGCGAGGATCTTGGTTTCCTGCGCATGCGCCCGCTCGCCATACAGCACCTCGGTCTGCATCGGTAGCCAGTTGAGGCGTTTCGCCGTGAGCCGTGCATCGGCGGAAATGCCTTTCGTGTCCACCGCCTCCGCCTTTTTCGGGTAGAGCTTGTTCCATACTTTCTTGCCCGCGACCGAGATACCGTTCTTGACAGCTTGCGTGCCGAGCACGAGGGCGTTGCCGGTCATATCGTACGGCTGCACGATGAGTGGGCAGTTCTGGTCCGCCACGACCAGGGCGATTTTCTGAGTCTTGTCCGCCTTGGCCTTACTGGCGTATGCCACGATGGGCGTAACGCCGAGTACCAACGAAACCGCGAGCGCACAGAATGACTGATTGTTCTTTTCCATTTCATCTCCCCCGGCAGGCGTTATTTCAATTGCTGCAGCACTTGACTGATGCGCAGTTCACGGGCGTTGTAATAGCCCTCCGAATCCAGAACCACGGCCTCGTACACGAGACGCACGTTCTCGTCCGCGATGTCCTTCTGCGCCGCTTCGAGCCGGTCGCGCACTGGCGCGTCCTGCAGCGCCTGGTTGAAATTTTTCTGCGCTTCGGCGATATCCAGCGGGCGTTCTTCTTCGAGCTGCCGGCCACTGCCACTCTTGCCATTGAAGAGCGCGCCGAGAACGGAGGCGTACGACTCGCATTCTTCGGGAGACGCTCTTGCCATCACTGTGCGCAGGTTCTGCAGGAACGTATCGCTGACATTGCGCGTGCCCTTGGTGGGTAACTTCTCGATAGCCGCACATCCGTCGGCGTGCGCTACGCCAACAGCACCAGCGATGATCAGCAGCGACAGAATGGTGGCCGACGATTTCAAGATAGCTCTCCTGCGTGAATGGACATTCACAACCAATTACCCATGAGAATGAATGGCGCCCAGTAGTACGGATGTGCGTAAGGGGCAGTCGTTGCAGCCGAGGTTGAATTGCCGGTTGCTCCAGTCAGCAACGCCATCTGCGCCTGGCGCAGTGCTTCGACCTTCGTCATGTCGTGTCCATGTCGCAGACCGTCCTGGCGCGTCCAGTAAAACTGCCGCATGAGCACGCCGGTGCTGTCATCCGCCACCGGCCACAAGGTGGCCAGCACTGCCTTCGCACCTTGGATCTGGGCGAGCACGCCGAGCCCCTCGACTTCCAGTCCGTTCTCACCGCGACCGCCGCCGACAGCTGTTTCGCAGGCGGACAACGTGAGCAGATCCACTTTGTCGAAGCGCAGGTCGCGGGCAGCGATGTCCTGCAAGCTCAAGGGCGTGCCATCCCCCAACAACAGGAAAGACGTGTTGCTGCCGGCCACGAAATGAAAGTGGCTCGCGACATGCACCACTGGAGTGTCGAGCGCCGACTCGAACGTATCCAGGTCGAAGCGTTCATCGAGGTACGCCTGTCCCGGCAAGACGTCGGGACGAACGATGCTGTCCAGTTCCGAGCGAACTGCCGGCAACGCGGAGAATCCCTGCTCTGGAAACCCGCGCGTGACGCCATAGGCAGCAATCTGCCACTGCTGTTGCGGACGTTGGGCAACAGCGCTGCGTGCGGCCTCGGTATAGATCGGCAGGCGGTATCGCTCGACCAGGTAGCGACCATCGTCCTGCACCAGCGCGCCGAACGGCAGGTAACGCAGAGCGCCGTCGAGAAACAGCATGATGGTGTGAACACGCTGCGCTTCGAGATCGGCACGCAACGGCGCAAACAGCAAGCCATACAACTCGCGACCGAGCAGCTTGGGATCGGAATCGGGATCCTGGACCAGCTCCCGAAACGCCGTGATTTTCCTGCTGAGTAGATCGCGTTCTATGGCTACCTCGTGGGCAAGCTGTACGGAGGCGGTGGTCAGCACGATATGCAAGCGCCGCTCCCCTGCAATGAACTGCACCGTTGCCACGCCCTGCTTCGCTTCGCCCAGCGTTCCCAGCAGAGTTCGATGGGTCTGGATCTGCCGCTGCACGGCGGTCACTGCTTTTGCCTGCTCGGCATCGCCGGCGAGCAACGTCGTCAATCCCACAGTGAATGCATCGAACGCCTTGCGTGCCGCGCTGAGTTCCAGCGTGAGCACGTTGCGGCGTGCGTCGTCCGCCTCGGAAGCCTCGCCACGCTTGTGGCGGATGTTGAGCTGCTCCTGTTCGCTCGCCAGCGCCGCGAGATTGTTACGAACCGCGTAGAAACGTTCGTGTGCCACCCGCTCCACGCCGGTGAGTGGGATCTCGGTGGTGCGTGCGTCGACCGAGGCGTTGCGCTGAACGAAGTCGAAGTACTCCTCCTCCTTGAGCATGGCCATCACCTGCTGCGCTTCCGGAATGCGACCCTCCCGGATGAGCAGGTCCGCGAGTTCCGTGTATGCGTAACGCTTGTCCTGCAGGAAGCTGCGTTGCCATTGACGGTCCAGGCAGGCGAGTCCGGCGCGCAGATGCTGGAGCGTGTTGATTGCCTGCTTGCCCCAGAATATTCCCAGCTCCGGTTGGCGACGCGCGGTGTGGACGACGCGCAGAGAGTTCTGCACTCGCCACGCTGTTTCCGGATCGTCGCCCGACGCCACGATCTTCTCTGCTCGATAGAGCAGCGGCAGTGCCTGCTTGTAACGACCCAGTGACCCCTGCAGGACCGCGAGATTGTTCAGGCTCGTCGCCAGTGCCGGATGCTGGTCGCCGTAGACTTTCTCCAATATGGCGAGACTACGTCGATATAAAGGCGCGGCCTGCGCCTGCCGACCTGTCGACTGGTAAAAGCCCGCCAGGTTGTTGAGACTCGCAGCGACGTCCGGATGCCAGGAACCCAGGCGCTTTTCTCGGATCGCCAGGCTGCGTTCATATAGCGGCAGCGCTTTCTGATACTCGCCGGTCAGCTCATACAACCCCGCGAGGTTGCCCAGGCCCGTGGCCACTTCCGGGTGCTCCGGATCGAACACCTTCTCCCAGATCGACAGACTTCGCCGGTACGCAGCCAACGCTTCGTCGTACCGTCCCATCGATTCATAGAGCGCGGCGAGATTGTTTACGCCTCTCGCTACGGCGGGCTGATCCGCACCGTGCGCCTTTTCGAGAATAGCCACACTGCGCAAGCTCAACGGCAACGCCTGGGCGTATCGACCCATCGCTCGATAAGTGAGTGCGAGGTTGCTGAGACTGGTGGCAAAGTCGGGATGGTCTGGATCGAGCGCCTGCTCCCGGATCGCGAGGCTGCGTAGATGCAACGGCAATGCTTGCGCGTGCTGTCCCAATGCTCCGTGGCACAACGCGAGGTTACTCAGGCTCGTGGCCACTTCCGGATCGAGGGTGCCTTTCGCGCCCGAGCCTTCGCGGATCGCGAGACTGCGTCTAAACAAGGGTAACGCCTGCGCACAATCGCCCATCGAGCGGTAGGCAGATGCTAGATTGTGCAGGCTTGCAGCTACATGGCGATGCTCCGGGGCTAGCGCGCGTTCGCGAATCGCCAGGCTTTGCTTATAGATCGGCAATGCCTGTGCATACTCTCCCTTTGCCTCGTACAACACACCGAGGCTGTTCAGGCTCGGCACTGTATCCAAGTGCCCCACTCCGCGTGTTTTCTCCATGATGTCGAGTGCCCGGTGCAGGAGCGGCTCTGCTTCGACGTATCGCGACACCAGCATGAGCGTATTGCCGTGACTGCGCAGTGTGCGCGCTACTTCGATTTTGTCCGCATCTTCGGATTCTATTAAGTCGAGGCCGCGACGCTCGGCGGCGAGACAGTCTGAATACTTGCGTTGTCCGCAGTACAGCTCACCTAGAAACATCCAGGCGCGGCCTGTCGTCAGCGGCGAGATTGGGTTTACTGCAACAGCACGCGACGCGTCGAGCAGCATTTTCTCGAGCACAGGCGCGGCACGTTCATAAAGCAGTACGTCGGGATGCGGCGATCGATTCGAGAATTCGGCGAAGGCGGCATCCAGCAGTGCGCTTGTCCGGGCATCCGCCCGCTCCCGCCAGAATTCCGGCCAATGATCGCCAGCGGCGGTGGCGCACGCAACGAACATCGTTATAGGTAGCGCGATACAGAGAAGTGACAGCCGGCGTACCGCTACATTCGACCTGCCAAGGTGCTTACACATATCCACGCGCACCTTCGCCCTTCACTGTTGCTCATTCAACTATTCGTAACATCTACAATTTCTCACGAGTTATGAATAAGTACAACTATGGATGACGGCAGCGGACCGCGCGGCGAACTGATCATCGTGGCGTCGATGTCATGTCTATGTTGGATTGGATACAGCATTTCATCACTGCGACTACGCCGGAAATCTCGCGTAGCAAAAAACAGCGGTGACTGTAGTTCGCGAGGAAGGATTTCTTCGCTATCGCCTGACGCGCCTGCGAAGCCAAGATGGCTCCGGATTCGAGAAGCGCCGAACCGCGATCAACCCGCCTGCGCCAATCTCCTGCAAACTTCCGCCGTCGCCTCATCCGCCGGAAACATGCTTTCGATCCGCAGCTCATCCAGCGTCACGTCGTTCGGCGTACCGAACGTAGTCAGCGTCGAAAAGAAACGCAGCTCCACCTCGGCGTTCCCCAGTAACGTAGTCAACAACGGCGTTGAAGTTACGCCCGGCTCGCGGGTACGCCACCGCACCGGCACGTCAGGATAAGCAAGCACTTCGCTCAACAGTTCACGCAACCTGGCATCCGCTGGAGACGCCGCCACTTCATTGTGAAGGTGCCGGATCAAATCACCCGCCACTTCTTCCCAGTTCACGACGATGGTGCGCATGTCCGCAGGATCGAAAACCTGGCGCAGCACGTTGTCATGCAACGGCGGCGACGACGGTCGCAACAGGCCGAATACCCGCATCAAAGCCCGATTCGTCAACTGGATATCCCAGTAGCGATTCGTGACCAACGCCGGATACGGCTCGTGATGGTCGAGAATGAAATCGATGGCCTGCCTCACCAGCGCCATTTCCGGTGTGCTCAGTGCGCTCTCGCGGTAGCTCGGTGCGTATCCGCCGGCGATCAACAACCCATTGCGTTCGCGCAGCGGAATATCCAGCGCATCGGCCAGGCGCACCAGCATGTCCCGACTGGGCTGGGCCCTTCCTGTCTCTACGCAACTGAGGTGCCGTGTCGACACGCCGGCATCGAGCGCGAGATCCAATTGGCTGAGACGACGCGCTGTGCGCCATTCGCGCAGCAGCGTTCCGGGGTGAGAGGCAGGCGGATGAGTGGAGTTCACGCCGCCATGATACGGACGACGAGTGCGATTTCCATGACCTCGCAGGTCATTGCCGGCATGTCGGCCGTGGGCGTATCTATGCCGCCCGAACGAGGATCGTTCCTCCCAAGGAGACTGGAAATGCAACGCAGACAATTTGTCGAAGTGGCTTTTGGCGTGGTGGCCGCGAATTTTCTTGGCGGGTGCGCGACCGGGACTGCACGACCTGGTGCAACCTCGGGCGCGCCCGGCATCACCACTGCCGAAGGCTTTGACGCAGCCCGCCGCTATATGGAAATTCCCCAAGGCCACATCGCTTACGTGGAGCGCGGCAGCGGCGACGCCGCCCTGTTCTTGCATGGATTCCCACTGAATGGATTTCAGTGGCGAGGTGCGATCGAGCGGCTGTCGTCGCATCGCCGCTGTATCGCGCCGGATTTCATGGGCCTGGGTTATACGAAGGTTGCGGATCGGCAGAGCGTTGCGCCTGCTGCTCAGGTCAGCATGCTCGCCGCGCTGCTCGACAAGCTATCCATCGAGTCCGTCGACGCGATCGCAAACGACAGTGGCGGTGCCGTCGCGCAGTTATTCATGCTGCGCTATCCGCAACGCGTCCGCACCCTGCTGCTCACCAACTGCGATGTCGAACCGGACAGCCCGCCGCCTGCTCTCAAACCCGTCATCGAGATGGCCCGCGCCGGTACGTTTGCCGATAAGTGGCTGGCCGCATGGGTGGCGAACAAGGAACTCGCACGCTCACCCTCGGGACTGGGCGGACTGACATACACCTATCCCGAGCAACTCAGCGACGAGGCGATCGACTACTACCTGGCGCCACTGGTGAGTTCGCAGGAACGCAAAGCGCTGGTGCATGCGTACACGCTGGCGCTGGATCCCAATCCACTGGCAGGCATTGAAGCGGAATTACGGAAGTCGCGAACACCCACGCGAATCGTCTGGGGAACGGGCGACGACATCTTCTCGCAGGACAGTCCCGCCTATTTAGACCGGATACTGCCGGGCTCGCGCGGCGTGCGACGAATCCAGGGGGCGAAGCTGTTTTTCCCGGAAGAGTTTCCGGATGCGATCGCGCAGGAGGCGCGGCAGCTGTGGAACGTGGGCTGAACAGTTCGTGGAGTAAGTTCTCCGACGCTGCGGCCCATCTGCATCGAAGGCATCGCTGCCCGGCGCAAAGGCCGGGCAACGATGTTGAACGACAGGATCAATACGTGATCGTATCCTCTGCGAGTGCCGGCGTGGTCTTAGGCTGAGTCAGCGCCTTGGTGGCCTGCTCGAAGTCATAGGCATAGCCGAACAGCTTGGGTTCGGTCCAGGCCTTGCCGAAGAACGAGATGGTCACGGGCAGGCCTTCCTTGGTCATGCCGGCGGGCACGATCAGGTCCGGGTAGCCGGTGAAGTTCGCGAAGCTCGTTGCCGAGTCCGTGCCCGCACCTGGCGTCGGCGGCTTGTCAGGCTTGATCAGCGTGGCCGGACGAGGCGACGTCGGATACACGATGGCGTCGAGCTTGTACTTGGCGAAGATCGCATCGATACCCGCATCGACCGCGGCCAGCTGCTGGTTCTTCAGTGCAAGGTACTGAGGATCGGTCAGCGGCAGTGCCTGCGACGCCGTGTACTTGAGCGCGAACGCCTTCTCCGGAGCGCGATACTTGGTGGCAGGATCGTTCGCCTTCGCCACGATCTCATCGAAGCTCTTAGGGAAGCCGGGCTTGGTGGTCTGCAGGTACTGCGTGAGCTGCGCCTTGAATTCGCTCGCCACCAGCAGGTTGTAGATCGGCTGCTTCGCCATGATCAGGTAATCGGGATACTTGATCGGATCGACGACGGTGGCGCCGAGCTTCTTCAGAGTCGCGATTGACTGTTCAACGACGGCATCGGTACCCGCATCCTTACCCATGAAATCACGCGCAATGCCGATACGTGCGCCCTTGAGGGAGCCGGCCTTGAGGTACTGCGTGTAATCCTTCTTGAAATTACCGTCGCTGGGCTTGGTCGCCGCATCGCCG
>Ga0247784_1000415_pt1 | contig 11667 bp, 10 predicted proteins | sample UWRJL169409R5_FD_179909 | JGI IMG/M metagenome (GOLD analysis project Ga0247784, IMG submission 179909) | Plant litter microbial communities from Arlington Agricultural Research Station in Wisconsin, United States - UWRJ-L169-409R-5 | ecosystem: Environmental > Terrestrial > Plant litter >...
CGCGACACGGTCGCCCAGCTGGCGGCCGATCACCGCGGCGTACTCGGCGAAGCGGTACGCGGTGTCGCGCACGCCCCAGCCGCCGAGGTCCTGCAGGCCCTGCGGCAGGTCCCAGTGGTACAGCGTCAGGTGCGGCGCGATGCCGCGCTCGAGCAGGCGGTCGACCAGCCGGTCGTAGAACGCCAGCCCCTTGTCGTTCCACGCGCCGTGGCCGAGCGGCTGCACGCGCGGCCACGCGATCGAGAAGCGGTAGCTGTCGACGTTCAGCCCGGCGATCAGGTCGACGTCCTCGGACCAGCGGTGGTAGTGGTCGCAGGCGACGTCGCCGGTGTGGCCTTCGAAGGTCTTGCCCGGGGTGTGCGAGAAGGTGTCCCAGATCGACGGGCCGCGGCCGTCTTCGTGGGCCGCGCCTTCGATCTGGTAGGCGCTGGTGGCGACGCCCCACGCAAAGCCGCGGGGAAATTTCGGGTCGGTCACGGGTCGGGATCCTTGAATGAGAGAGTCAGCGTCTCAGGCCTTGACCGCGCCGGCGGTCAGCCCTTCGATCAGCCGGCGCGAGGCCAGCACGAACATCACCAGCAGCGGCAGCACCGCGATCGACGAGCCGGCGCAGATGGCGCCCCAGGGCGTCTGGCCGGTGCCCTGCAGCGAGCGCAGCGCGAGCGGCACCGTGAACATCTCCATGTCGCGCATCACGATCAGCGGGCCGAGGAAGTTGTTCCACGCACCGATGAAGGTGACCAGGCCGAGCGTGCCCAGCGCCGGGCCGATCAGCGGCACGATGATGCGCAGGTAGATGCCGAACTCGCCGCAGCCGTCGATGCGCGCGGCGTCGATCAGGTCGCGCGGGATCGCCGAGCCGATGTACTGCCGCATCATGAAGATGCCGAGCGCGCCGCAGGCCGCCGGCACGATCAGCGCCTTCGGCTGGTTCAGCCAGCCGAGCCAGCTCATCGTCAGCGCGGTCGGGATCATCCCGACGAAGCTGGGCAGCAGCAGCGTGGCCATCACGAAGCCGAACAGCCGGTCCTTGTGCTTGAAGTCGTACATCGCGAACGCGAAGCCGGCGAGCGAGCAGAACAGCAGGTTCAGCGCGGTGATCGCCACCGCGATGTAGACGCTCCAGCTCAGGTTGCGCCAGAAGAACGGCAGGCGGTCGAGCAGCAGCTTGACGTTGTCGATGAAGGCGTCGCCGAACCACAGCGGCGGCGGGACCGACAGGATCTCGCGGTTCGAGTGCGTCGCGAACACGAACATGAAATAGAACGGCGCCAGCATCAGCAGCGCGCCGCCGAGCACGATGGCGTAGGCGCTTGCGGCGGTGGCCGGGTGGGCGAATCGGATCGAGGTCGAGCTCATCGCGTCAGGCCTTCTTTTCGCCGAGGATGCGGTTGTTGGCCCAGGTCACCAGCGCGATCACCATGAACAGCAGCCAGGCGATGCTCGACGCGGTGCCGAAGTCGTTGTCGATGAAGGCGGTCGCGTACATGTGCATCGCCGCGGTCTTGCCGGCCTGGTCGAGGCCGCCGGTGCCGCCGGTCAGGATGAAGGGCTCCTCGAACAGCTGCAGGTTGCCGATGATGGTCAGCGTGACCGCGAAGAAGATCATCGGCTTGAGCATCGGCAGCGTCACGTAGCGGAACTGCTGCCAGGCCTTCGCGCCGTCCATCGTCGCGGCCTCGAACAGGTCCTTCGGGATCGTCTGGATCGCCGACAGGTACAGCACGGTGTTGAAGCCGACATAGCGCCACCACACGACGAACGAGATCATCCACTTCGTGTAGTACGGCTGCCCCCAGTCGATGTTCTGCGCCGGGAACAGCCAGCCGAGCACCGGCACCTGCGACATCGCGCCGAGCGCCGCGTTGACCACGCCGTAGTCGCGCGAGAACAGCGACGAGAACACCAGCGAGATCGCCACCGTCGAGGTGATGAACGGCAGGAAGTACGCGCCGACCACCGCGTTGCGCCAGCGGCCGAACGCGGTGTGCAGGAAGAACGCCAGCGGCAGCGCCACCGCATGCTGCGGCACGCCCGACACGATCGCCATCCACACCGTGTTGTAGAGCGACTTGCGGAACCAGTCGTCGTTGGTGACGACGTAGATGTAGTTCTCCAGCCCCACCCACTGCATCGCGTCGAGGCCGGCCGCCGGCTCCCAGCGGTGGAACGACATGAAGATCGAGAACAGCAGCGGAAACAACCCGAACACCAGGAACAGGATGAAGAACGGGCTGATGAACACGTACGGCGCGTAGTCGCGGAAGCTGCGGCGGCGCTTGCGCGCGCCGGGCTGGGCGGCGCCCGCGCCGAGCGGCGTCGTGGTCGTCGGGACCGTGGATTTGGGCATGGCCTGCATGGTGTCGGGTGCAGCCGGGCACGGCGGCTCGCGCCGCGCCCGGTCTGTCGGTCAGCTGGGGATCAGACGTGAGTCAGAGACGCAGCAGGTCAGCGGCGCACGCGCTTCTTGACCTGTTCCTGCGCATCCGCCAGGGCGGTCTTGATGTCCTTGTTCTGCTCGAGCACCTTGTCGAGCTCGGCATTGACGACATCGTTGGCCACCGGGTCGTACTTGTCGACCGCGATCGCCTTGATCTTGTCGGCCGAGACCTTCCACATCTGGCGCGCCTTCTGGCCGCCCAGGTACTCGATCGGCTGGTCGAGGAAGGGATCGCTCTGCGCCTCGATCAGCGACGGGAAGGCGTCCAGGCTGCGGAAGGCTTCGATCTGCATGCCCTTGTCGAGCGTCATGAACTTGATGAAGTCCCAGGCCGCGGCCTTGTTGGCCGCCTTCTTCGGGATCGCGTAGAACGAGCCGCCCCACGAGGCGTAGGCGCCGTTGGGCAGCTGCGCCGAGCGCCACTTGCCCTTGGACTCCGGTGCCAGCCAGTTCGACAGGTGGCCCGCCAGCCAGGCGCCCATCATCTGCGAGGCCACCTTGTCGCGCTTGAAGCCTTCGCTCCACTCGTTGGACCAGGCGGTGATCTTGCCGTCGATGCCGGCGGTGCGCGCCGCCTTGGCCAGCTGGAAGCCCTTCTCGAAGCGCGGCGTGTTGATCAGCGGCGTGCCCTTCTTGTCGAAGAAGATGCCCTCGCCGTCCTTCAGGCCGGAACGGATGTAGATGTCCTTGATGTCGACCGCGCTCGCGAGCAGGTAGGCGCCGGTCGCGGCTTTCACCTTCTTGCCCGATTCGATGTACGACTCCCAGCTCTTGGTCAGGTCGGCTTCGCTGACGCCGGCCTTGTCGAGCAGGTCCTTGCGGTAGAAGAGGGCGCCCGGGCCGATGTCGGCCGGCATCGCGGCCAGCGCGCCGCTGCCGCTCATGCCCTGCGGCACGGTGAACTTGGCGATCTTCGACGTGGCCTGCAGGCCGTTGTACGGCGCCTTGCCCAGGTCTTCGAGGCCGCCCGATTCGGCGAACTTGCCGATGAAGCCCACTTCCACCGCCATCACGTCCGGCAGGTTGGCACCGGTGGCCAGCGCGGTCGTCATCGCGGTGTGGTGGTCGCCGAAGGCCAGGCTGGTCAGCTTGATCTCGATCTCGGGATGCAGCTTCTTGTAGAGCGGAATCGCCGCCTTGATGGCCAGGTCGAAGCTCGGGAAGGACGCCACCGTCAGCGTCGTCGTGGTCTGGGCCGAAGCGGCCGAGGCCATTGCCAGCGCCGCGCTCAGCAGCAGGGGTTTCATCAGTCGTGTCACGTCGGGTCTCCTAAGGTCTTTGTGGACGCCGGGCGGGCTGCCTTTCGCTCCGTCGGCTGTTGTACAGGCTCGTGCCTGACGGGGGTCGAACTTCGGCCAGAACGGCTCGGCTGAAATCGATTTCACATCTGCAAACGATTTCAACTGTGCGCCAACGGGGTGTCAATCGACAAAACCCGGGCCGCTGCGCCAATGAGGGAAAGTCCTCTCCGGAGTCACCCTGAGGGAAATCCGGACAGTCCTGGCTCGCCTGAAACGGCTGCATTTCTGAAATCGATTTCAAGACAGAACGGATTAGAAACGCCACGCAAGCGTCGGTCAAGATGGTCGGACCTGGGGAAATCCCCGAGTTGGCGCAGCTTGTTCCGGGCATGTAACCTGGTGCCAGATAGCGCTGCAAGCCAGCATTGGCGCCATTCCTGACTCACGTCATGGCAGTCAGCCAGAGCGCCGACGCACTTTTCGCCCGCACGGGAGCGAGCCATCTGTCCCGCTCATGGTGCCATCTGGCTTTGGCAAGGTCATGAAAACGTTGCCATACTTGAAACCCCATGCAAAATCGCGAATCGCCCTCTCGCCACAGCCCACCGTGACCCGTCCGAATGTCCGTTCGCCCCTGACCGTCCCGGCTGCCGTGACCCTGCTCGACGTGGCACGCGAGGCCGGCGTCTCGCCGAGCACGGTGTCGCGCATCCTGAACGGCACGGCCCGCGTCACCTCCGACAAACGCCAGGCGGTTGAAACCGCCATCAGCAAGCTCGATTTCAAGCCCAACCTGTTCGCGCGCAGCCTGAAGACCGGCACCACGATGACCATCGGCATCCTGGCGCAGGACATCGAGAGCCCGTTCTACACGCGGGCGATGAAGGGCATCGAGACCGGGCTGCTGGGCAGCGGCTACGCGCCCATCATCGTCAGCGGCCACTGGGATGCGCGCGAGGAAGCCGAGCGGGTGCGGCTGCTGATGACGCGCCGCATCGACGGCGTCGTGATCCTGACCGGCCACATGGACGACGCGCAGATCGTCGAGTTCGCGCGGCACCAGCCGATCGTCGTGACCGGGCGCCACCTCGACAGCCACAACATCATCGCGATCAAGCTCGACCAGGTGCGCGGCGGCTACCTGGCCACGCGCCACCTGATCTCGCTCGGGCACCGGCGCATCGCCCACATTGCCGGCGTGCGCGACCACGACGACGCGAAAGACCGCTACCAGGGCTACCTGCAGGCGCATGAAGAAGCCGGGCTGACGCCCGACCCCGAGCTGGTGGTGCAAGGCGATTTCACCGAGCCGGGCGGCCTGTTCGCGATGACGCGGCTGCTCGACGGCGGGCGCTCGTTCACCGCGGTGTTCTGCGCCAACGACCAATCGGCCTTCGGTGCGCGGGTGGTGCTGTACCGCCGCGGCATCCGGGTGCCGGACGACGTGTCGCTGGTCGGTGTCGACGACCTGCCGGCCGCCGCCTACCTGACGCCGCCGATCACGACGGTGCGCCAGCCGATCTATGAAATGGGTTTGTATGCGGCGCACGCGCTGCTGGGCATGCTCGGGCACACCGCCGAAGAGGTGCACGTGCCGCCGCTCGAATTGATCGTGCGGGAGACGACGCGGCGCGTGTGAGCGCCTGCCGAAGCTAGCGCGCCTCGGCGTCCTCGATCTGCTGCTTCACTTTGCGCGCGCCGCGCAGCACCAGCGTCTCGTCGAGCAAGGCCTGCGGCGCCACCGCGCGCGCCACTTCCTCGAGCGAATCCGGGTCGGTCATCAGCGCGTTCGCCAGCGCCGACAGCGCGCAGATCGAACGCCGCGGCACCTGCGGCGGCAGTTCGCGCGTCGCGTTCACCGTCACGTGGTGGCGCACGCTGGCCACCGCCGCCTGCGCCAGGCCCCAGCTTTCGCACAGTGCCGCGCCGAGCAGGTCGTGGCTGACGCCGAAGGCCTGGCTCTCGAGGTACATCAATTCGGTGTCGTCCGCGGCCGAGGCCAGCATCGGCTGGTAGATCGCCTGCGCGTGCTTGAACAGCACCGCCTTGCCGCATTCCTCGAACAGCCCGGCCGAGTGTGCGCCCCACGGGTCCACGCTCAGCACCTGGCCGATGCGGCCCATCAGCAGGCCGCGCACGCTGGCGCGCTGCCACAGCGGTTCCAGTTCGGGCGCCGCCGGGAACACCGCGCGCAAGCCCATCTCGAAGGTGACGGCCGCGACTTCGCGCGTGCCGAGGTAGGTGACGGCCTGCTGCACGCTCTGCACGCGGCCCTTCAGGCCGTACAGCGACGAATTCACCGCCTTCAGCACGGCCGAGGCCAGCGCCATGTCGCTCTCGATCAGCCGGGCCAGCGCCTGCAGGTTCACGTCGTCCTCGGCGAGCAGCAGGGACAACTTCACCAGCGCCTCCGGCTGGGCGGGCACGTCGATGTTCAGTGAACGCAGCTTGGGATCGATGACAGGCATGGCGGAATCCGGGTGGTAGAGCAGTTCTTCACGCTCCATGCTACGCAGCCGACCCGGCGGCGATCCATCGAACAACGCCGGAAATTCGCCTTTTTCGGGCGCCTTGCCTTATTTCAGGAAGGCATCCCAGCCCGTCTTGAGGATCAGCGCCGACACCACCGCGATGAACACCCCGCGCACGAAGCCCGCACCGTGCTTCAGCGCGAGGCGCGTGCCGAGCAGGCTGCCGATCACGTTGGCCACCGCCATCGTCAGCGCGATGTGCCACCACACGTGGCCCTTGATCGCGAACAGCGCGAGCGCGGCGAGGTTGGTCGCGGTGTTCAGCAGCTTCGCACTGGCGCTGGCGTTCAGGAAGTCGTAGCCGAGCAGGCGCACGAACAGGAACACGAAGAAGCTGCCGGTGCCGGGGCCGAAGAAGCCGTCGTAGAAGCCGATCACCAGGCCGATGCCGCTGGCCAGCAGCGCCTGCCTCTGCCCGGTGTGCAGCGGTGCGTGCGTGCGGCCCATGTCCTTGCGCGCCAGCGTGTACGCGAGCACCCCGATCAGGATCAGCGGCAGCGCCTTGCGCAGGCCGTCGGCGCTGACCAGCGTGACGGTCCAGGCGCCGCTCAGCCCGCCGACCAGTGCCGCGCCCGCCGCCGGCAGCAGTGCGCTCCATTGCAACTGCACGCGCTTGGCGAACTGCGCCGTCGCCCAGCCGGTGCCCCAGACGCCCGCGCCCTTGTTGGTGCCCAGCAGCGTGGCCGGCACCGCGTTCGGGTAGACGCTGAACAGGGCCGGCACCAGGATCAGTCCGCCGCCGCCGACGATGGCATCGATGAAACCCGCGAACAGGGAGGCGAGCGTGACCGTGACGAGATCGAGCATGCGGGGGATGGAAAAGAGGGGACCCAGAATGGGAAAGGGCGCCAGGTGATCCTGGCGCCCTTCGCATTTTGTCATCGGTCCGGTCGCTCTCTGGAGTGCCGGCCTGTCGGTGTGTCGCAGCCTCGAACGCGTGAATGACGCGACCCTTGGATGCGTTGTGTCTGTCTCCTCAGTCCCCCGCCCAGCCGGTCATCCGGGGATGTCGGCCGCGAGTGGGCGGATTTTGGGAGCAGGGCAGCACGCACGCACTAGGTGTTTTCCTGCACCGTTACAGGGCAGCGCTGTCCCGCCGCAAAGGGATGCGAAGGGTCACGCGCGTGCCCGGTGTGCCGGTTCCGGCCGGGCTCTCCACGGCCACCGTGCCGCCATGCAGCTCCGCGATGCGCTTGACGATCGCGAGGCCCAGGCCCTTGCCGCCTTCACCGGTGGCAGGCGCCACCTTGGTGCGTGCCTGGTAGAAGCGGTCGAACAGATGCGGGAGGTCGACGGCCGGGATGCCGGGCCCGGTGTCGCTGACGCTGACCTCGGCCTGCGTGCCGACGCAAGCGGCCAGCAGCGTGACGCGGCAGCCGCGGCCGCAGAACTTCAGCGCGTTGTCGACCAGGTTCGCGATCGCGCGCTCGAAGAGCTCGACGTCGACCTGGGCCGGCACCGGCGCATCGCCGAGCTCGGCCTGCAGCTCGACGCCCGACTGCGCCGCGCGTTCGGCGAAGCGCATCTGGATGTCGTTGAGCAGCTCGCGCAAGTCGACCTGCTCGGCGCGCAGCTGGAAGCTCGGCTCGTCGAGCGTCGCGAGATCGCCCAGCGCCTTCACGAGCCGCGACGCATTGCGCGTGTTGCGCAGCGCGACCTCGACCAGCCGGCGGTCTTCGGCGCGTGCCGCGTCGCCGGCCCAGCGCGCCTCCAGCGTCTCGAGGCAGGCATCGGTGGCCGTCAGCGGCGAGCGCAGGTCGTGCGACAGGTTGCTGACCGCCTCGCGCCGGAAATGATCGAGCCGGCTCAGCGCGTTCCATTGCCGCTGCAGCGTCGCGAGCATCGCGCCGAAGGCGCGCGTCAGCTGCCCGAACTCGTCAGGGGTGGCGGGCGGCAGCAGCGGCTGCGCGTCGGCCGCGCCATGCTGCAGGCCTTTCTCGGACAGCATCGCGACCGCATCGGTGAGCCGCCGCAACGGGCGCGTCACCGACGCGATGACCATCGCCGCGAGCAGCGTGGTGAGCATCACGATGCCGGCGATCACGCCGAGCGCCGGCCGTGCGACGCTGGCGCTCAGCACCTGCCAGCGGTCGGGCGGCAGGTCGGCCTTGTGCGCCACCAGGTAGAGGTAGCCGGCGAGGTTGTCGCCGGCGCGGATCTGCGGGCGGCCGACCGGCCGCGCGGCGATCACCGCATCGGCATCCATGCGCTCGGGGTCGTCGCCCATCACATACGACGAGCCTTGCGACGACACCGCCTGCCGCACCGGGTCGATCGCGACGCGAAAGCCCGGCGCGAGCTTCGCCGAGCCGGTGCTCGCGAGCACGGTGCCCTGCAGGTCGAGCAGGTAGAGCTGGGTGTCGGGCTCGAACAGCACCAAGTTCTTCAGGAAGGCGCCGAAATCTTCCGGATGCCGCTCGTGCATCTCGAAGAGGTTGTCGTACATCGCGACGACGCGGCCGAGGAACAGCGTCGCGCGCTGGTAGGTGGTCTCGTGCTCGAAGCGCTGGAACGCGAAGGCCACGGTCGCGATCACCGCGAGCGCGGTGACCAGGCCAGTCGCGAGGATGGTCAGCGCGATCTTGAGGCGGACGCTCATGCTGGGGCGTCGCGCATCTTGTAGCCGGCGCCGCGGACGGTCAGGATCAGCTGCGGGCGCATCGGGTCGGCCTCGAGCTTGGCGCGCAGCCGGTTGATGTGCGTCGTCACCGTGTGCTCGTAGCCGTCGTGCGTGTAGCCCCACACCGCGTTCAGCAGCTGCCCGCGCGAGAACACATGCCCCGGGTGGTTGGCGAAGTGCAGCAGCAGGTCGAACTCGAGCGCGGTGAAGTCGATCTCTTCGCCGCGGTAGCGCACCTGGCGCTTGGTCGGCAGGATCTCCAGGTCGCCGTTGCGCAGCGTGCCGGCCTGCGCCTGCGCCCCGGCTTGGGCGGCGCGCAGCAGGTCGGCACGGCGCAGCAGGGCCTTCACGCGTGCCAGCAGCTCGGCCAGCGAAAACGGCTTGGTCAGGTAGTCGTCGGCGCCCAGCTCCAGCCCGAGCACGCGGTCGAGCTCGGTCGCCTTCGCGGTGAGCATCAGGATCGGCGTGCTGCGGCCGCGCGCCCGCAGCGCCTTGCAGACCTCCAACCCGTCCAGCCCCGGCATCATCAGGTCGAGGATCAGCAGGTCGCTCGCCTGCTCGTTCTGGCTGGCCAGCGCCGCGATGCCGTCGGCCACGGCCGTCACCGCATACCCCGAATTGCTGAGGTTCAGCACGATCAGGTCGCGGATGTCGGTCTGGTCTTCGGCGACGAGGATGGTGGCGGGCATGGGGGCATTGTCGTGCGGGGCGGGTGGCTTCTTACGGCCCTGCGAAACCGAGTCCTGAGGCAAATGTGATCTTCCTGTGATGTTGGGCGAGGGGGGCGCGAGGTGCGCTGGCCACAGTCACCCCATCGACAACGACCGATCCCAGGAGCCCCCATGCAAGCCAACGCCCACGCCACTGCCGCCCCGACCGCCTTCCTGCCGGCCGCCGTGTCCTGGTCGGAGATGGTCTCGCACCGCGGCTACCTGGTGCGCTTCGCGCAGCGCAAGCTGCACGACCCGATGCTGGCCGAGGACGTGGTGCACGACGTGTTCGAGGCGGTGATCTCCGGCCGTGCGAGCTTCGGTGGGCGGGCCGCGCTGCGCTCGTGGCTGACGGCGGTGCTGAAGAACAAGATCGTCGACCTGGTGCGCCAGCGTGCCGGGCACGACAGCCTGGACGCGCAGTGGCTCGACGACGACGGCGAGGCGGTCGGTGCCGCGGCGCTCGAATGCCCGCAGGCCCGGCCGGACGAGGTCGCCGAGCAGCGCCAGCAGCTCGACCGGATGCTCGAGCGCATCGAGGCGCTGCCGACCGGGCTGCGCGACGTGATGCGGCTGCGCGTGCTGCACGACCAGCCGACCGAGCAGGTCTGCGCGGCGCTGGCCATCACCGAGGACAACCTGTTCGTCCGCTTGCACCGGGCGCGCAAGCAGCTGCTGTCGTGATCCCGGCGCGAATATGGTCATAAGGAATCATTCGTTGTAGGAGAGCGGGGCGCTCAGCAGAATCACGCACCTACTCATGCGCATGCCGCGCCACCCCCGCGGCCGCGCCCACGCGAATGAATTTCCAGCAACTGCGGTCTGTCCGCGAGACCGTGCGCTGCGGCTTCAACCTGACCGAGGTTGCCGCGGTGCTCCACACGTCCCAACCGGGCATCAGCCGGCAGATCCGCGAGCTCGAGGACGAGCTCGGCATCGAGATCTTCGTGCGCGCCGGCAAGCGGCTCACCGGCCTGACGCCGCCCGGCGAGGCGGTGCTGCCGATCGTCGAGCGGCTGCTGCTCGACGCCGAGAACCTGCGCCGCGCCGGCGATGAATTCAGCGCGCAGACCAGCGGCCGGCTGTCAATCGCGGCGACCCATTCGCAGGCCCGCTATGCGCTGCCGGCCGTCGTGCGCGACTTCCGGCAGCTGTACCCGCAGGTCACGCTGAACCTGCACCAGGGCTCGCCGAAGCAGGTGGCCGAGATGCTGCTGTCCGGCGAGGCCGACATCGGCATCGCGACCGAGGCGCTGGCCAGCTACGAGCAGCTGGTCGCGCTGCCGTGCTACCGCTGGACGCACAGCGTGGTGGTGCCGATCGGCCACGACCTGCTGAAGCAGGAGGGGCCGCTGACGCTGCAGCGCCTGGCGCGCTACCCGATCATCACCTACGACGTCGGCTACACCGGCCGCACCCACATCGACGAGGCCTTCGCAGCCGAGGGGTTGAAGCCGAGCGTCGTGCTGACCGCGATGGACGCCGACGTGATCAAGACCTATGCCGAGCTCGGCATGGGCGTGGGCATCGTCGCGTCGATCGCATTCGATTCGGAACGCGACCGGCAACTGCGCGCGATCGATGCGCGCGACCTGTTCGCGGTGAACCTGACGCGGCTCGCGGTGCGACGTGGCACCTGGCTGCGCGGGTATGTCTACTCGTTCATCGAGGCGTTCGCGCCGACGCTGACGCGCGAGACGGTGGAGCGCTCGTTGAACGGGGAAGCGGTCGAGGAATAGCCAGGCGCGTTGACTGCGCTGGCCTTCGACAGGCTCAGTCCGACCCTTCGACAAGCTCAGGGCGAACGGTTTTCTCCGTTCGGGCTGAGCCTGTCGAAGCCCTGCGCAGTCCTCAGATCATCGCCGCCGGGTCCGGCAGTTCGTCGCTTGCGAACCGCTGCACCCGCCGCGGCTTCAAATGCACCCGCGAGCCGGTCGCCAGCTGCAGCTTCTCGCGCAGCCCCTGGTACTCCGAGCGCGGCAGCTCCACGTCCACATAGCTGCCGTCGTCCTCGCGCTTGAACTCCAGGCGCGTGTTCGGCCCGACCGTCAGCGCCTGCGACAGCGTCACCGCCAGCGTGCCGTCCTCGGCGCTGCCGAGGATCTGCAGCTCATGCGGCCGCACG
>Ga0247784_1000417_pt1 | contig 11653 bp, 9 predicted proteins | sample UWRJL169409R5_FD_179909 | JGI IMG/M metagenome (GOLD analysis project Ga0247784, IMG submission 179909) | Plant litter microbial communities from Arlington Agricultural Research Station in Wisconsin, United States - UWRJ-L169-409R-5 | ecosystem: Environmental > Terrestrial > Plant litter >...
TCCTCCGCCGCCGACATCGCAATCGAAGGGCGGCAACAGCATGGGGCGCTCGCGCACCCCTTATGTGAAACCGGGCGAAACAGCCCGCTGACCAGGGCAGCAGACGTTCAGTTCAAGCGGCCGGGACCCGAGGGGCCGCTGAACTCCGCCGGCAACGACGGGCCGGGATCCTCGCCTTCGGCCACTTCCGTCAGCAGCGCTGCGGCGCTGCGCACCAGCGGCCAGGCCAGTGTCGCGCCGGTGCCGTCGGTGCTCTCCATGCCCAGCTCGAGCAGCGCGAGCGCATGGAACAGGCCCAGCGTCTGCGTCAGGCCCGGATGGCTGTGGCTGCGGGAGAAGACGCAGTAGTCGGTCACGGTCGGCGCGATGCGCGAGGCCACCATCAGCGCGGCGCAGGCCGGCACGCCGTCGGCCATGATCAGGTGGCGCTTGCTCGAGGCGACGAGCATCACGCCCACCATCATCGCGATCTCGAAACCACCATATGCCGCCAGCACCTCGACCGGGTCGGTGACGTCGCGGTGGCGCCCCTGCGCGCCCTGCAGCACCATCAGCAGGCGGGCCTCATGCTCGGCCCGCGCACCAGGGCCGCCGAACACCAGTTCGCGGATCGGTTCGCCGGACAGGCCGGACAGCACCAGCGCCGCGCTCTCGTGCGAGCCGACGCCGACGCCGGCGCAGGCGATCACGTTGCCGGGCAGCGCATCGGCGATCTCCATGCCGGCGCGGATCGCGGCATGCGCCTGGTCGAGCGTCATCGCGACGTTGACCCGCGCGTTGCGCGTGCCGTGGGCGATCTTGCGGGCCATCAGCCGCGGGTGCGGCGCCACCGCCTCGGCGACGCCGCAGTCGACGACGCTCAGCTCCAGCCCCTGGATGCGCGCGAACACCGACACCGGCAGCTGCGAGGCGAGCAGGTTCTGCACCAGCTTGGCCGTCGACGGCTGGCCGACCGGGCTGATGCCGTCGACCGCCAGGCCGTGGTCGGACGCGAACAGCGCGATCTGCGGCGAACTGAAACGCGGCTTCAGCGTGTTCTGGATCAGCCCCAGGCGCACCGCCAGCGGCTCGAGTTCGCCCAGGTTGCCGGTCACTTCACTGCGGCGCTTGAGCTTCTCGCGCAGCGCCTGCTCGAGAAGGGGATTGGCCGTGGGAGAGATCAGTGATCGGTTGACGGACATGGGCAGGTTGTTGGGTCGTGCCGGAGCGGTCATCATGCAATTCGCCTCGGCGTCACCGTCACTTCGCTGGCTTCGATTTCGACTGTCGAGCGTGGATTGTGGGGCAGCGTTCGCCGCCTCGGCAATGCCGTGTCACCCCTAGACTGCATGGGCTGCGTGCGCACGGCGGCTCTCAGCGCAGGAACAGGCGGTAGACCGGGTTGTCGGTCTCGTCGACGCACGGGTAGGCCAGGCCTTCGAGGAACTCCTTGAAGGCCTTCTTGTCACCGCGCGGTACCTGGATCCCGACCAGGATGCGGCCGTAGTCGGCGCCCTGGTTGCGGTAGTGGAACAGGCTGATGTTCCAGTCCGGGTGCATCGACGACAGGAAGCGCATCAGCGCGCCCGGGCGCTCGGGAAACACGAAGCGGTACAGCCGCTCGTCGCGCGCGAGCTCGCTGCGCCCGCCGACCATGTGGCGCACGTGCTGCTTGGCCAGTTCGTCGTCGGTCAGGTCGACGTTGGCGAAGCCGTGCTTGTCGAAGCTGCGCGCGATCTTCGCCGACTCGCCGCGGTTGCTGGTGGCCAGGCCGACGAACACGTGCGCCTGGTTCGCGTCCGAGATGCGGTAGTTGAACTCGGTGACGCTGCGCGCGCCGATCAGCTCGCACAGGCGGCGGAAGCTGCCGTGTTCCTCGGGGATCGTCACCGCGAACAGCGCCTCGCGCTCTTCGCCGACCTCGGCCCGCTCCGCGACGAAGCGCAACCGGTCGAAATTCATGTTCGCGCCGCAGGTGATCGCGACCAGCGTGCGGCCCTTCAGCTTGTGCGTCTCGGCGTACTGCTTGATGGCGGCCACGCCGAGCGCGCCGGCCGGCTCGAGGATGCTGCGGGTGTCCTGGAACACGTCCTTGATGGCGGCGCACACCGCGTCGGTGTCGACCAGCACGAAGTCGTCGACCAGCTCGCGCGTCAGCCGGAAGGTCTCTTCGCCGACCAGCTTCACCGCGGTGCCGTCCGAGAACAGGCCGACGTCGGTCAGCTGCACGCGCTTGCCGGCCTTGACCGAGCGCAGCATCGCGTCGGAGTCGGTGGTCTGCACGCCGATCACCTTGATCTCGGGCCGCACCGCCTTGATGTACGCGGCGATGCCGGAAATGAGGCCACCGCCGCCGATCGCGACGAACACCGCGTCGATCGGGCCCTGGTGCTGGCGCAGGATCTCCATCGCGATGGTGCCCTGGCCGGCGATCACGTCGGGGTCGTCGAAGGGGTGCACGAAGGTGAGGCCGCGGCTCTTCTCGAGTTCGATCGCGTGCAGGTAGGCGTCGGAGTAGCTGTCGCCGTGCAGCACGACCTCGCCGCCGAGCGCCCGCACGGCATCGATCTTCACGCGCGGGGTCGTCACCGGCATCACCACGACGGCGTGGCAGCCGAGCTTGTGGGCGCCCAGCGCCACGCCTTGCGCATGGTTGCCGGCCGAGGCGCAGATCACGCCGCGCTTCAGCGCCGCGGGCTCCAGGTGCGCCATCTTGTTGTACGCGCCGCGCAGCTTGAAGCTGAACACCGGCTGGCTGTCCTCGCGCTTCAGCAGCACCTGGTTGCCGACGCGCTTCGACAGGCTGCGCGCAAGCTCGAGCGGGGTCTCGACGGCCACGTCGTAGACCTTGGCCGTCAGGATCTTCTGCAGGTAGTCGGAGAGGCCGAGCGGCGAGCCGGCGGCTTTGGCGGGCGCGGGGCGCGACGATTTCTTCGGGCGAGCGGCGCCAGCCATCGGGGGACTCCTCGGGGGGTTGTTCTGGGGGGCGCCGGATGATACGTCAGTGGTCGCCAACCGCAGGCTGGGTGCACCGGCAGGAACACGGCAAAGAACACGGCAAGAACACGGCAAAAACAGGGCAAGAAAAAAGCCCAAGTCATTGCTGACTTGGGCTGAATCCACCAATGGAGGAGGTGGAGGAGACAAACGGTGATGTCCCGGAAGACATCGATTGCGCGAGTGTAGCCGCAGTCATGTTGCGCTGCAATATCCGCGCGGGGGTTTCGGCCCGTCGAGGCCCGCGTCGCCGTGACGGGATGCACAATGCCGGGCGCCCGCTGGGGCGGTTTGTCGAAGGCCTGGAGTCAGACGATGGAATGCACGATCAACTGGATGCCCGCGACCGGAATGGGCATGGTCGCCGAGACCGGCAGCGGCCATGTGCTGCTGATGGACGGCGCGCCCGACGGCGGTGGCCGCAACCTGGCGCCGCGCCCGATGGAGACGGTGCTCGCCGGCACCGGCGGCTGCACCGCCTACGACGTGGTGCTGATCCTGAAACGCGGCCGGCACGAGGTGACCGGCTGCCAAGTGAAGCTGCAGGCCGAGCGGGCGCCGGCCGATCCGAAAGTCTTCACGAAGATCCACCTGCACTTCACCGTCAGCGGCAAGGGCTTGCCGGCGCAGGCGGTCGAGCGCGCGATCCAGATGTCGCATGACAAGTACTGCTCGGCGACCATCATGCTGGCCCGCACGGCCGAGATCACGACCAGCTTCGAGCTCGTCGAAGCCTGATCCCGCGGGGCCGCATCGCGTCAGATGCGGTGGGCGGTGGCCGTCATGACCCGGGCGGCCAGGCGCATCGCGGCGCGCACCGGCCAGGGCAGCGCGGCCCCGCCGGCCGCGCGGGCGTCTTCGGCGTGGCGCGCTTCGTCGTCCTTCATCTGCTGCACGATGGCGCGCGATGCGTCGTCGGCGGCGGGCAATCGTTCGTTGTGACCGGCCAGGTGCGCCTCGACCTGGCGTTCGGTCTCGACGATGAAGCCGAGGCTGACGCGGTCGCCGGCCAGGCCGGCCACCCAGCCGATGCCGAAGGCGCCGGCGTACCAGAGCGGGTTCAGCAGGCTGCGGTGCGCCTGCAACTCGACCAGCCGCTGGTGCGTCCACGACAGGTGGTCGGCTTCCTCGCGTGCCGCGGCCTCGCAGTGCGCTCGCAAGGCCGGGTCCCGCGCCGTCAGCGCCTGCGCCTGGTAGAGCGCTTGCGCGCAGACCTCGCCCACGTGATTGACGCGCATCAACGCGCCGGACAGCTGCTGCTCGGCGCGCGTGAGGGCTGGCAGCGTGCGGGCCGGTGTGGGGTTCGACGCGGCGCTTGGCGTCGACGCGGCCAGGGTTCTGAGCGCGCTGTCCGCCGCGCCCAGCCATTGGTCGGCGCGCGACATCGAGCGGCCGGAAGTTGCAAGGGAATCCATGGGCGCAGGATACCGAACGAGGGCTCGTGCTTGCACGCGCTGGCGCAGCAAGCACGCTTTCGTGTCGATTCCGTGCACGTTGTGCTCAGACAACAAATGGCCCCAATGCATGGCCACGAGCCTTTGCTTACATGCCGCGCTCTGGTGCAATACGGCAACTTCCACTGAGGAGGTTGGCTCGGTCTGTCCCCGGCGGGGATTCTGGTGACCGGGACCTCTTGTTCAACTTAGGAGATCGTCGCAATGAAAAAATCTCTACTCGTTCTCGCAGCTCTGGGCGCTTTTGCCGGTGCAGCTTCGGCGCAGTCGTCGGTCACGCTGTTCGGTATCGTTGACGTCAACGCCCGCTACACCAAGAACGGTGACGTGAAGATCAAGTCGCTGAGCACCGACGGCCTCAACAGCAGCCGCCTGGGCGTCCGCGGCGTTGAAGACCTGGGTGGCGGCCTGAAGGCCGGCTTCTGGCTCGAATCCAGCCTGTCGGCTGACAGCGGCGCTGGTGGCTCGACCAACAACGGCACGAACCGTTTCTGGCATCGTCGCTCGACCGTCAGCCTGCTGGGCAACTTCGGTGAAATCCGCATCGGCCGCGAACTGACCGCGACCTTCACGGGCTTTGCTGACTACGACCAGTTCGGCACCAACGGCGTGGCCGACGTCAGCCACTTCAACGCCGCGACGACCGTCGGTGTTCCGGTGACTGCTGGCTACACGAACGTTGACACGGTGACCCGTGCCGACAACATGGTCAGCTACTACACCCCGGCGCTGGGCGGTTTCTACGCCCGCGGTTCGGTTGCCGCTGGTGAAGGCACCCCTGGCAAGAAGCACCTGGCTGGTCGCGCCGGCTACGCCGCCGGCCCGCTGGACGTGTCGGTCACGTATGGCACGACCGAGTCGGTCCTCGAAGAGAAGTACAAGAAGGCCATCGTCGGCGCTTCGTACGACTTCGGCGTGTTCAAGCTGACCGGTTTCGGCGCTCAAGCCAAGTTCCGCGATGCCAAGCAGAACGTGATCCAGGTCGGCGGTTCGGTGCCGGTCGGTGCGAGCACCTTCCGTGCTGGCTACACCCGCGTGGACGCCAAGGGCACGATCGGTGGCGCCAGCATCGATGCCAACGACGCCAACCAGTTCGCGATCGGCTACCAGTACGACCTGTCCAAGCGCACCGCGCTGTACAGCACGTACGCCCAGATCAAGAACAAGGGTGCCGCCAACTTCGCCGTGGCAACGCCCCCGGCAGCTGTTGCTGGCCAGAAGTCGCAAGGCTTCGAAGCTGGTATCCGCCACTCGTTCTGATCGCAGCGGCACGGCTTGCCGTGCCACTCTGATGCAGACCGTTCAAAGGCCGCCTTCGGGCGGCCTTTTTCATGCGCGTGTCGCATGAGTGACACGAATTGACACAACAAGGACGATCAGCGCTTTGTCGCAATCAAGGTTTACGCCAGTGAACGTGTAGCAACACGGAAGCGCACGATCGTGCTGCTTCCATGACAATTAATTCAACAAGAATTCGTTCGCTACCGACAACAGGAGACAACTGTGAAAAAGACGATCTTGGTGACTGCGGCACTCGCTGCCATGGGTTCTTCGGCATTCGCGCAGTCGAGTGTCACGATCTACGGCATCGTCGACGTGGCGGTGCGCCACACGTCGAACGAGCAGAACGCCGGGAGTGACGAGGGCATGTGGCGCGAAATCGGCGGCGGCATGTCGCAAAGCCGCCTCGGCATCAACACCGTCGAAGACCTCGGTGGCGGCAACAAGGCGCTGGTCAACCTGGAGCACCGGCTGTTGCCCGACAACGGCACGACGGCCGCTGCGCAGTTCTGGCAGCAATCGTGGGTCGGTCTGCAGACCGGCTTCGGTCGCGTGACGCTGGGCCGCCAATACAACGTGTTGTTCGACGTCGTCACCAGCACCTACGCGTCCTACCCCTATTCGCCGTATTTCGAGGCCTACAAGCCGGAGATCGGATTCGCGCTGGGCGCCCGCGCCGACAACATGGTCAAGTACCTGATCGAAGTCGGTCCGGTGCGCGCCGCGCTGCAGGTCTCGGCGGGTGAGGGGTCGGCTACCGGCGGGAAGACCGTGGGCGGCTACCTGCGCTACTCGGCCAGCGGCATCGGTGCCGGCCTGGGCTACGAAGAGTATGAATTCGCGTCGGGCAAGAAGTTGAAGGGCGGAACCTTCGGAGCGTCGTACAAGACAGGCCCGTGGTACTTCAATGTCGGCTGGGGCGAGAACAAGGTCGACTCCGGCCTGACGGCCACCGACAGGGCGGTCCTCGGCTCGTTCTGGACCGGCAGCGCCAACGGCGGCTTCGGTGGCCCGGCCTTCCTGGCGGCCGACAAGCGCCAGATCTGGAGCGTCGGCACCAACTTCCAGGCCACGACCGAGTTGAACCTCGGCATCCACTACTTCCATGCGAAGCAAAGCGGGCCCCTGGCATCGGCCGATGCCACCGCGAAGTTCCTGACGGCGGCTGCCGACTACGCGCTGTCCAAGCGCACGGATGCCTACGTCGAGGCCGACACCACCAAGTTGAGCGGCAACGTCAGCCTGAACGGCAACGGCGGTGCGGCCAACGGCGCCCAGAAGCGCAACGGCTTCACGATCGGGCTGCGCCACCGCTTCTGAGCGGCACGTCTTTCGCAAGCCAGGGCCGCCTTCGAGCGGCCCATTTTTTTGCATGCGCGCATCCCGGGCCCCTCGTTTGCCCGAGGCGGTTCGGAAGTTGCTTCGGAAGTAAAGTCACGCGGGATCCCCTCACGCACGCATGCTTGCCTTCATCATTCGCCGGTTCCTTCAAGCCATCGTCGTGATGCTGTCGGTGGCCTTCATCGCCTTCATGCTGTTCCAGTACGTCGGCGACCCGGTCACCAACCTGCTCGGCCAGGAGGCCACGCCCGCCCAGCGTGCACAGTTGCGCGCCGATCTGGGGCTCGACAAGCCGTTTCCGATCCAGTTCGCACGCTTCGTCGGCAATGCGGTGCAGGGCGAGTTCGGGTTGAGCCTGCGCCAGGGTCGCAAGGTCTCGTCGCTGATCGTCGAGCGGCTGCCGGCAACACTCGAGCTGTCGCTGGTGGCGGCGGTCATCGCGCTCGCGGTCGGCATTCCGTTCGGCGTGTATGCCGCACTGCGGCGCGGCGGTGCGCTGTCGCAGGCCCTGATGACGCTGTCGCTGCTCGGCGTGTCGCTGCCGACCTTCCTGATCGGCATCCTGCTGATCTATGTCTTCGCGGTCACGCTGAAGTGGCTGCCGAGCTTCTCGCGCGGCGAGGTGGTCGCCTTCGGTTCGTGGACCTCGGGATTCTTCACGGTCGACGGCTGGCGCCACCTGATCCTGCCGTCGATCACGCTCGCAGCCTTTCAATTGACGTTGATCATGAGGCTCGTGCGTTCGGAGATGCTGGAAGTTCTGCGGGCCGACTACATCAAGTTCGCGCGGGCGCGCGGCCTGCCGAACCGCGTCGTCTATTTCTCGCATGCGCTGCGCAACACGCTGGTGCCGGTGATCACGATCACCGGCCTGCAGCTGGGTGCGCTGATCGCCTTCGCCATCATCACCGAGCAGGTGTTCCAGTGGCCCGGCATGGGGCTGCTGTTCATCCAGGCGGTGACGTTCGCCGACATCCCGGTGATGGCCGCCTACCTCTGCCTGATCGCGTTGATCTTCGTGGTGATCAACCTGGTCGTCGATCTTCTCTACTTTGCCGTCGATCCGCGCCTGCGCGTGGAACGGGCGGCGGGAGCCCATTGATGAGAGAAACCGCACCGCTGGCCGCATCGGGGGCCTACCAGCGGTTGGCCGGCTGGCAGCCCGAACTGATGGCGTTCCGCCGCGACCTGCATGCCCATCCCGAGCTGGGCTTCGAGGAGGTGCGCACCGCTTCCAAGGTGGTCGAGGCGCTGCGCGTGTGCGGCGTCGACGAGATCCACACCGGGATCGGCAAGACCGGCGTGGTCGGCGTGATCCGTGGCAGCCGCCCGGCCGGTGCGAGCGGCGCTCAGGGGGCCAAGGCGATCGGCCTGCGCGCCGACATGGACGCGCTGCCGATGCGCGAGGAAAACGACTTCCCGTGGCGATCGGCCACCCAGGGCCTGATGCACGGCTGCGGCCACGATGGCCACACCGCGATGCTGGTCGGTGCCGCGCGCTACCTGGCGCAGACGCGGCAGTTCGCCGGCGATGCGGTGCTGATCTTCCAACCGGGCGAGGAAGGCTTTGCCGGCGCGAAGGCCATGATCGACGATGGCCTGTTCGACCGCTTCCCGGTCGATTCGGTCTACGCGATGCACAACTGGCCGAGCATGCAGCCCGGCTGCATCGGGCTGAACATGGGCGCGATGATGGCGGCGGCCGACCGCATCGAGATCACCGTCAACGGCCGCGGCGGCCACGGTGCGCACCCGTACATGGCGATCGACCCGGTGCTGGTCGCCGCGCACATCATCACCGCAGCGCAAAGCCTGGTGTCCCGCAGCGTCAACCCGCTCGACAGCGCGGTCGTGAGCCTGTGCGCGATGCAGGCCGGCGACCTCGGTGCGTTCAGCGTGATCCCGCGCCAGGCCAAGCTGATGGGCACGGTCCGCACCTTCAAGCGCGAGGTGCAGGACATGATCGAAGAACGCCTCGGCCGCCTGGCCGAGTCGATCGCACTCGGCTTCGGCGCGACCGCGAGCCTCGACTACCAGCGCGTCTACCCGGCGACCGTCAACACGCCGCGCGAGGCGGCCTTCGCGGCGGACGTCGCTGCCAGCCTCGTCGGCGAGGACAAGGTGGTGCGCGAACTGGTGCCGAGCATGGGCGCCGAGGACTTCTCGTTCATGCTGCAGGCGCGTCCCGGCGCCTACCTGCGCATCGGCCAGGGCGGCGAGGGCGGTTGTTTCCTGCACAGCACCCGCTACGACTTCAACGACGAGATCCTGCCGCTCGGCAGTGCCCTGCTGGCGACGCTGGTCGAGCGCGCGATGCCGCTGTAGCCGCCCACTCTTCTTCGGCCACGCCGCGGGCCGGCGCACCCGATGCACGACGTTCGTTCCATCCCCAAGGAGTCCACGATGAAGCTGAATCCCACCCTGCTCGCGGCTGCGCTGTTCCTGTCGTGCGGCATGGCCGGTGCCGTGACCTTGCGTGTCGCCAACCAGGGCGATGCGCAGTCGATGGACCCGCATTCGCTGAACGAGACGCTGCAGCTCACTTTCACCGGCAACGTCTACGAGCCGCTGATCGGCCGCGACAAGAAGCTCGCGTTGGCGCCGATCCTCGCCACCGAATGGAAGCAGACCTCGCCGACGGTGTGGCGCTTCGAGTTGCGCAAGGGCGTCACCTTCCACGACGGCACGCCGTTCACGGCGGACGACGTGGTGTTCTCGCTGAAGCGCGCGGCCGGCGAGGGCTCCGACATGCAGAGCTACACCTCGCCGTTCAAGGAAGTGCGCAAGGTCGGCCCGCTGACGATCGAGATCGAGACCCTCGCGCCGTTCCCGATCCTGCCGGACGTGCTGACCAACGTCTTCATCATGAGCAGGAAGTGGTGCGAGGACAACAAGGCCGTGATCCCGGTCGATCGCCGCAAGGGCATCGAGAACACCGCGAGCTTCAAGGCCAACGGGACTGGCCCGTTCCGGCTGAAGGAACGACAGCCGTCGGCGCGCACCGTGCTGACCCGCAACGGCACCTGGTGGGGCAAGGTCGAAGGCAACGTCGACGAGGTGATCTTCACGCCGATCGGAAGCGCCCCCACGCGCGTCGCGGCGCTGCTGTCGGGCGAGGTCGACGTGATCGAGCCGGTGCCGCTGCAGGACATCGAGCGCATCAAGTCGTCACCGAACCTGAAGGTGTCGCAAGGCCCCGAGCTGCGCACCATCTTTCTCGGCATGGACCAGAAGCGCGACGAGCTGCAGTTCTCGAGCGTCAAGGGCAAGAACCCGTTCAAGGACAAGCGCGTGCGCCAGGCCTTCTACCAGGCGATCGACATCGAGACGATCAAGAACCGCGTGATGCGCGGTGCGTCGCTGCCGTCGGCGCTGATGGTGGGGCCGGGCATCCGCGGCTTCACGCCGGAGCAGAACAAGCGGCTGCCGTACGACGTCGATGCGGCGAAGAAGCTGCTGGCCGAGGCCGGCTACCCCGGCGGCTTCGAGATCGGCCTGAACTGCCCGAACGACCGCTACGTCAACGATGCCGACATCTGCCAGGCGGTGGCCGCCAACCTGGCACGCGTCGGCGTGAAGGTCAACCTGCAGACGGAGACCAAGAACACCTACTTCCCGAAGATCCTGCGCCGCGACACCAGCTTCTACCTGCTGGGCTGGACGCCGAGCACCTACGACGCCCACAACGCGCTCACGTCGCTGATGGCCACGCCGACCGACAAGGGCCAGGGCCAGTTCAATCTCGGTTCGTACAGCAACCCGAAGGTCGACGAGCTGACGCTGAAGATCCAGAGCGAGACCGACCAGGCGAAGCGCAACGCGATGATCAAGGAGGCGTTCGAGCTGCACGCCAATGACGTCGGCCACATCCCGCTGCACCAGCAGGCGCTCGCGTCGGCGATGAAGAAGAACGTCGAGCTCACGCAGCTGCCCGACAACTTCATGCCCTACAAGTGGGTGACCGTGAAATGACGTCCGCGCTGCGGCGGTTTCTTGATGGCGACCTCTGGTACAGCTTCCGCCGCTCGCCGACCGCGATGGTGGCTGCGTTCGTGGCCTTCGTCTGCATCTTCTGCGCGCTGTTCGCGGAGCTGGTCGCGCCGCACAACCCGATGGACCTCGCGACGCTCGAGCTCGCCGATTCGCGGCTGCCGCCGGCCTGGCTGCCCGAAGGCAGTTCGAAGTACCTGTTGGGCACCGACGACCAGGGCCGCGACATCCTGTCGGCGCTGATGTACGGCTCGCGCATCTCGCTGCTGGTGGGCGTCGCGTCGGTGCTGGTGTCGCTCGCGGTCGGCGTGTCGCTCGGGCTGCTGGCCGGCTTCGTCGGCGGCAAGACCGCCGCGTTCATCATGCGGCTCTGCGACGTGATGCTGTCGTTCCCGTCGATCCTGGTCGCGCTGCTGATCGACGGCATCGGGCGCGCGGTGTTCCCGAATGCGCATGAAGGGCTGGCGTTCGCGGTGCTGATCATCGCGATCTCGCTGACCGGCTGGGTGCAGTACGCGCGCACGGTGCGCGGCTCGACGCTCGTCGAGCGCAACAAGGAGTACGTGCAGGCCGCGCGCGTGATCGGCGTGCCGACGCTGCGCATCATGCGG
>Ga0247784_1000418_pt1 | contig 11629 bp, 11 predicted proteins | sample UWRJL169409R5_FD_179909 | JGI IMG/M metagenome (GOLD analysis project Ga0247784, IMG submission 179909) | Plant litter microbial communities from Arlington Agricultural Research Station in Wisconsin, United States - UWRJ-L169-409R-5 | ecosystem: Environmental > Terrestrial > Plant litter >...
CCCTTGCCGGGGATCGGCTCGCCCATGATCACGTCGAAGGCGCTGAGCCGGTCGCTCGCGAGCATCAGGATGCGATCGGTGCCGACGGCGTAGTTGTCGCGAACCTTGCCGCGCGCGAGCAGGGGCAGGGAGCTGAGGGTCGAATTGAGGACGGCGTTCATGGAGATCCGGCGCAGGAGCTGAAGCGCAGGATTGTAGTGAGCCGCGAATGGCGAAGCCCGGCGCGGCCGGGCTTCATCAACAGTGGGGATGCGGGTGTCAGACCACCATCTGCGCCAGCTCGCCCTTCGCGTAGCGCTGGGCCACGTGCTCCAGGCTCTGCGCCTTGATCTTGCTCGATTGCCCCTCGCAGCCGAACTCCAGGTAGCGCTGCTTGCAGATCGCCTTGGCCGCTTCGCGCGCCGGCTTCAGGTACTCGCGCGGGTCGAACTTCTCGGGGTTCTGCACGAAGAACTTGCGGATGGCCGCCGTCATCGCGAGGCGGATGTCGGTGTCGATGTTGATCTTGCGCACGCCGTGCTTGATGGCTTCCTGGATCTCGCTGACCGGCACGCCGTAGGTTTCCTTCATGTCGCCGCCGAACTCGCGGATGGCCGCCAGCAGCTCCTGCGGCACGCTCGAGCTGCCGTGCATCACCAGGTGGGTGTTCGGGATGCGGGCGTGGATTTCCTTGATGCGGCTGATCGCGAGGATGTCGCCGGTGGGCTTGCGGGTGAACTTGTAGGCGCCGTGGCTGGTGCCGATCGCGATCGCGAGCGCATCGAGCTGGGTGCGCTTGACGAAGTCGGCCGCCTGCTCCGGGTCGGTCAGCAGCTGGTCCATCGTCATCGTCGCATCGGTGCCGTGGCCGTCTTCCTTGTCGCCCTTCATCGTCTCGAGCGAGCCGAGCACGCCCAGTTCACCCTCGACCGTGACGCCCACCCGGTGCGCGATGTCGACCACCTTGCGCGTCACGTCGACGTTGTAGTCGTAGCTGGCGATGGTCTTGCCGTCGGCCTGCAGCGAGCCGTCCATCATCACCGAGCTGAAGCCCAGGTTGATGGCGCCCTGGCAGACGTCCGGGTTCTGGCCGTGGTCCTGGTGCATCACCAATGGAACCCGGGGGTAACTTTCGACCGCCGCGAGGATCAGGTGCTTGATGAACGGCTCGCCGGCGTACTTGCGGGCACCGGCGCTGGCCTGCAGGATGACCGGGGCGCCGACCTCGTCGGCGGCGCTCATCACGGCCTGCACCTGCTCGAGGTTGTTGACGTTGAAGGCCGGAATTCCGTAGCCGTTCTCGGCGGCATGGTCCAGCAGCTGACGCATCGAAACGAGTGGCATGGCGATCTACCTGGAAGTGAAGAAACCCTTCAGGCGGCATGAAACCGCGCTGTAACTCGCGGCATTGTACTGAGCCTCTCCACGGGAAAACCCCGTGGCCACCATGCCCTCCCCCCAAGCCCGGGGGCGGAAATGGCGGGTGTTCCCGCCGTTTTTCGCGCTCAAGTCGCCCGGCCGGCGCGGGACACTGGTTTCAACAACCGACTGTCCCGCTGGAGGGAGACCCGTCATGGCCCGACTCGACCTGAATGCACTCACGCTGTGGATCACCGCGGCGGCCCATCAACAGCCGCAAGACCTCGCCTCGCAGGTGGCGGAGCGGGCCGGCGTCTCGCGCGCCACCGCCAACAAGGCCTTGCGCCGGCTGACCGAGATGGAATGGCTGGTGCGCGAAGGCAGCGCCTCGCGCCCGCTGTACCGCCCCGGCACGCTGCGCCAGGTGGTGCAACGCTACCCGCTGGACGGCCTGTCGGAAGACCTGCCGTGGTCGCGCGACTTCGCGCCGCACTTCGCGTTCCCCGATGCCGTGCGCCGCATGGTGCACCACGCCTTCACCGAGCTGCTGAACAACGCGATCGACCACAGCGCCGGCCGCCAGGTCACGGTGTCGATGCGCCAGACCGCCAGCCATGCGCAGCTGCTGGTGTCGGACGACGGCCGCGGCCTGTTCGACAAGATCAACGAATCCTTTGCGCTCGACGAGCCGCACCTCGCGATGCTCGAGCTCAGCAAGGGCAAGCTGACCAGCGCGCCGGACCGCCATTGCGGCCGCGGGCTGTTCTTCACGTCGAAGCTGGCCGACGTGTTCGACCTGCATGCGAATGAATCGGCCTTCCAGCACCGCGGCTGGGAAGCCGGCCGCTGGCGCGAAGGCAAGCCGCTGAAGCACCCCGGCACGTCGATCTACGTGGCGTTCGCGCTGGACAGCACGCGCACGCTGGAGCAGGTGCTGCAGGCGCACAGCGCCGACGGTGCCGGTTACGACTTCGAGCGCACCGTGGTGCCGCTGCGGCTGCTGACGACGACGCAGTCGGGCCTGGAATCGCGGGCCCAGGCGCGCCGCGTCGGTGCCCGCCTGAACCAGTTCCGCCGTGCCGAGGTCGACTTCAGCGGTGTGACGAGCGTCGGGCACAGCTTCGCGGACGAGCTGTTCCGCGTGCTGGCCGCGGAGCAGGACGCGCTGGAGCTGGTGCCGATCAACATGGCGCCGGCGGTGGCGGCCATGGTCGGCAGCATCCGCCGCTAGCCGATTCTTTCTGCGCGGTAACCCTGGGCGCGCATCGCGGCCAGGATCTCCTCGATGTGCGCCACGCCGCGCGTGTGCACCACCACCTCGATCTCCGCGCGTTCCACCGACAGCGAGCTGAACGCCCGCTGGTGCTGCACCTCGTCGATGTTGGCGCCCAGCTTGCCGAGCAGCGTCGCCACGTCGGCCAGCGCACCCGGCACGTCGCGCACGTCCATGCGCAATCGCGCCAGCCGGCCCGACTTCACCATGCCGCGCTGGATGATCTCGCCCAGCACCAGCGGCTCGATGTTGCCGCCGGAGAGGATCAGCCCGACCTTGCGCCCGGCGAAGCGGGCGCGGTGCTTCATCAGCGCCGCGAGGCCGACGGCGCCCGCGCCCTCGACCACGGTCTTCTCGATCTCCAGCAGCATCAGGATCGCCTGCTCGATGTCGTCTTCGCCGACCAGCAGCACGTCGTCGACGTGCTGCTTGATCAGCGGCGCGGTCAGCACCCCCGGCACCTTGACGCCGATGCCGTCGGCGATGGTGGCCTGCGCGCTCTCGCGCTGCTGGTTGTGCACGACGTTCCAGACCGCGGGGAAGCGCTCGGTCTGCACGCCGATCACCTGGATGCCCGGCTTCAACGCCTTGGCGGCGCTCGCGATGCCGCCGATCATGCCGCCGCCGCCGATCGCCACGACCAGCGTGTCGAGGGCCGGCTGCTGCGCCAGCATCTCGAGCGCGATCGTGCCCTGGCCGGCCGCTACATCGAGGTCGTCGTAGGGGTGCACCAGCGTCAGGCCGCGCTCCTGCGCGAGGCGCAGGCCGTGCGCGCGTGCGTCGTCGAAGGTGTCGCCCTCGAGCACCACGGTGGCACCGAAGCCGCGCGTGCGCTCGACCTTGACGGCCGGCGCGAAGCGCGGCATCACGATGGTGGCGGGGATGCCCAGGCGCTGCGCGTGGTAGGCGACACCCTGCGCATGGTTGCCGGCCGAAACGGCGAGCACGCCGCGCGCGCGCTCGATGTCGCTCAGCTGGGCGATCTTGTTGAGGGCGCCGCGCTCCTTGAACGAGGCGGTGAACTGCAGGTTCTCGAACTTCAGGAACACCTCGCAGCCGGCGATGGCCGAGAGGGTTCGCGAAGGGACGCAGGGGGTGTCGAGCACCTGGCCGTGCAGGCGCTCGGCGGCAGCACGGATGTCAGCGAGGGCGAGAGTCATGCAGTGATTGTGGCTGGCTTCGACAGGCTCAGCCCGACCCTTCGACAAGCTCAGGGCGAACGGAGGTCGTTCACCCGACGCGGCACACCTTCAGCATGTTGGTGCCGCCCGGGTAGCCCATCGGCTCGCCGCAGGTGATCGCGTAGGTGTCGCCCGGCTTCAGCACGCCCTTCTCGATCAGCAGCATCTCGGCGCGCTTCAGCGCCTCGTCGCGGTCGCTGAAGTTCGGCATCAGCAGCGGGCGCACGTTGCGGTACAGCATCATCTTGCGCTGCGTGACCACCTGCGAGGTCAGCCCGTAGATCGGCACGTGGATCTTGTGGCGGCTCATCCACAGCGAGGTCGAACCGGATTCGGTCAGCGCGAGGATCGCCTTGCAGCCCAGGTGGTACGCGGTGAACAGCGCGCCCATCGCGATCGACTGGTCGATGCGTCCGAACTTCTTGTTCGTGAAGCCGGCGTCCAGCGAGATCTCCTCGGCGCGTTCGGCCTCGATGCAGATGGTGGACATCATCTCCACCGTCTCGACCGGGTACTTGCCGGCCGCTGTCTCGGCGCTCAGCATCACCGCGTCGGTGCCGTCGAGCACCGCGTTGGCCACGTCGCTCACCTCGGCACGCGTGGGCACCGGGTTGACGATCATCGACTCCATCATCTGCGTCGCGGTGATGACCACGCGGTCCATCTCGCGCGCCATCTTGATCATGCGTTTCTGCAGTGCCGGCACCGCGGCGTTGCCGACCTCGACCGCCAGGTCGCCGCGCGCGACCATGATGCCGTCGCTCGCGCGCAGGATGCTCTCGAGCGCCGGAATGGCCTCGGTGCGCTCGATCTTCGCGATCAGCGCCGGCTTGTGGCGCCACGGCTCGCCGGCCACGTTGGCCAGCTGGCGCGCCATTTCCATGTCGGTCGCGTTCTTCGGGAAGCTCACCGCCAGGTATTCGCACTGGAAGCTCATCGCGGTCTTGATGTCTTCCATGTCCTTGGCGGTCAGCGCCGGGGCGGTCAGGCCGCCGCCGGCCTTGTTGATGCCCTTGTTGTTGGACAGCTCGCCGCCGATCACGACCGTGGTGTGCACCTGGTCGCCGCGCACCGCGTCGACCGTCAGCTTCAGCAGCCCGTCGTTCAGCAGCAGCGTGTCGCCGGGCTTCACGTCGCGCGGCAGCTCCTTGTAGTCGAGGCTCACGAGTTCGTTGGTGCCGAGCGCGGTGCTGCTGGCGTCGAGCACGAACTTCTGGCCCGGCTCGAGCATCGTCTTGCCGCCCTCGAACTTGCCGACGCGGATCTTCGGGCCCTGCAGGTCGGCCATGATGGCCACTTCCTTGCCGGCGGCGCGGGCGACCTCGCGCACGAGGGCGGCGCGGTCGATGTGGTCCTGCGCCTTGCCGTGCGAGAAGTTGAGCCGCACCACGTCGACGCCGGCGCGGATCATCTGAGCCAGCACCTCCGGCGAACTGGAAGCGGGGCCGAGGGTGGCGACGATCTTGGTGGCGCGTGGCATGGGAGTCTCCGGTCTTGTCGTTGTGTGCGGCGCGATGAGGGCCACGGGGGCGGCCTTGCGGCCGGTATCAGCCCTGGGCACGGCGCTGCAGAATCTCGAAGGCGGGAAGAGTCTTGCCTTCAAGGACTTCGAGGAAAGCGCCGCCGCCGGTCGAGATGTAGCCGACATCCTTTTCGATGCCGTACTTCGCGATCGCGGCCAGCGTGTCGCCACCGCCGGCGATGCTGAACGCATCAGACGCCGCGATCGCGCGCGCCAGCGTTTCGGTGCCGTGGGCGAACGCATCGAACTCGAACACGCCGACCGGGCCGTTCCAGACGATGGTGCCGGCGGCCTTCAGCTGGGCCGCGAGCTTCGCCGAGGTCTCGGGACCGATGTCGAGGATCAGGTCGTCGGGCTCGACGGCCGACGCCGCCTTCACGGTGGCCGGCGCGTCGGCCGCGAAGGCCTTCGCGGTGACGACGTCGGTCGGGATCGGCACCGCGGCGCCGCGCGCCTTCATCGCCTCGATCACCGCCTTGGCCTCGCCGACCAGGTCGGCTTCGACCAGCGACTTGCCGATCGGCAGCCCGGCGGCCAGCAGGAAGGTGTTGGCGATGCCGCCGCCGACGATCAGCTGGTCGACGTTCTTCGCGAGCGACTGCAGGATCGTCAGCTTGGTGCTGACCTTGCTGCCGGCGACGATCGCCACCAGCGGCCGCTTCGGGTCGGCCAGCGCCTTGGTGATCGCGTCGATCTCGGCAGCCAGCAGCGGGCCGGCGCAGGCGATCTTCGCGAACTGCGCGATGCCGTAGGTCGAAGCCTCGGCGCGGTGCGCGGTGCCGAAGGCGTCGTGCACGAAGATGTCGCACAGCGCGGCCATCTTGCGCGAGAGTTCCTCGCTGTTCTTCTTCTCGCCCTTGTTGACGCGGCAGTTCTCGAGCAGCACCACCTGGCCGGGCGCGACCTGCACGCCGTCGACCCAGTTCGCGATCACCGGCACCTCGCGGCCGAGCAGCTCGCCCAGGCGCTTCGCGACCGGCGCCAGCGAATCCGCCGGCTTGAACTCGCCCTCGGTCGGGCGGCCCAGGTGCGAGGTCACCATCACCGCGGCGCCGGCCTTCAGGGCCAGCTCGATGCAGGGCACCGAGGCGCGGATGCGGGTGTCTTCGGTGATGCGGCCGGTGTCGTCCAGCGGCACATTCAGGTCGGCGCGGATGAACACGCGCTGGCCTGCAGCTTTGCCTTGGGCTGCAAGGTCTTCAAAACGGAGGACGTTCATGGGCGGGCAAAGTTAGAGGGGGAATTCTAGGGATGCCGCAAGCGCAAAAGTTACGAAGCGGTTCCGAGATCCATTGGACACCAGCCGGGCCTTCCAGCGCCAGCGCCATGGGGGCAGGCCAACACGACCCTACCAGCCCAGCAGCAGTTTCAGCGGCACCAGCACGGCCATGCCGACGACGATGGTGCCGAGGATGCCGCGGCGCCAGAAGAAATACGCCGTCGCGGCCGGCACGGCGTAGAGCCGGGCGTCCTGCCAGGTGCTGATCAGCTGGCCCTGGCTCATCAGGAGTTCCGGCACGACGACGGCCGCCAGGGCGGCCAGCGGGGCGTAGCGCAGGCCGCGCTGCACCCAGCCGGGCACGCGCAGCTCGCGCTCGGAGATCAGGAAGAAGCAGCGGGTGACGACGGTGATCGCCGTCAGGCCGATGATGACGATCAAGGCTTCGAGATTGCTCATCCGGTGACTCCATCGCGCGGCTTGCTGCGCATCAGCGACGCCAGCACGCGCCGTCCGGCATCGCCGCCGCCATCGATCATCAGCCCGACGCACACCGCCGCGGCGATCGCGACCACGATGTTCAGCCGGTACGGCAACGCGAACGCCGCCACCGCGGCCGCGCCGGCCACCACGGCCGCGAAGCTGGTCGCCTTGTCGGACAGCAGCGAGTAGCCGAGGCCCAGCAGCGCCAGCACGCCGGCGAAGCCGAGGCCCCAGTGCGTCGGCACCACGTCGGCCAGCACGATGCCGAGCACCGAGGGCACCTGCCATGCCACCCAGCTCATGAAGCTGCTGCCGAGGAAGTACTCGATCTGGCCCTCGTCGTCGCGCGGCTCCTTGAACTTCTTCATGAAGAGCACGTAGTTCAGGTCGGCCGTCAGGTAGCCGAGCAGCATCCGCTGGCCGCGCGGGAAGCGCATGAAGAAGGGCCGCCAGTGGGCGCTGAAGATCACGAAGCGCAGGTTCACGCACAGCGCGGTGGCCCAGATCACCCAGGCGGGCGAGCCGGCGCCCATCAGCGGAATGGCGGCCAGCTGCGCGCTGCCGGCGAACACCGCGAAGGTCATCAGCAGCGACAGCGGGATCGAGAGACCCGCCTTCACCATCGCGACACCGGTCACCAGGCCCCAGGCGGCGATGCCCAGGCTGACGCCGGACATCTCGCGCGCGCCGGTGGCGAACTGGGGGTGGCGGACGAGGGCGCGCAACGAGGAACTCATGCGGGCATTGTCACCGCATGCGGGTTTCCCCGCTGTCAGGTGTCGCTGTGCTTGGCGGGCTTCGCGCCCGGCGTCTTGGCCGGCCGCTTCTCGAGGGCGGGGGTGGCCGCCTCGGCCGGGGCCTCGCCTTCGGGGGCAGCCTTGGCGTCGGATTTCACGTCGGCGCGCACCTCGGCCTTGGTGTCGGCCCTGCCTTCCGGCCTGGCTTCGCCGCGCGATTCGCTCGACTTGGCACTGCCGGCGATCTGCGGCACCACCGGCTCGATCTTGTTCTCGCGCATGTAGTCGTTCATGTCGCGCCAGCCGGCGAACACCGAGGCCTTGTCGGCCTTCTTGTTCAGCGTGTAGCAGTCCTCGATGGCCCGGTTCGCGTGGCGGCATGCGCCGCCGATCGCGCGGCCATCGGCCTCGCGCGCCGCGGCCAGCTTCTCGGCCGAATCGACGCCGAGCATGTCGCAGCCGGCGAGGGCGGCGGTGCAGAGCAGGAGCGCGGGGATCAGGTGGCGTGGCATGGCGGGCAGTGGTCGGGGGACGGGTCTGTTGTCGCAGTGTCCGCTGCTTCGCGACCGGGGCAGGCGTGAAAAAGCCCCTCGAAGAGGGGCCAGTTCAAGGCTTTGCGGGGTCGGCTCAGGCCGGTCGCATCGCCATCAGGCGGGCCACACGCTCTTCCGTCGACGGGTGGGTCGAGAACAGCCCGCGCAGCCCGCCGCCGGACAGCGGGTTCATGATCATCATCTGCGCCGTCTCCGGGTGGCGTTCGGCGGCCTCGAGCGGCATGCCTTGCGCGTAGCGGTGGATTTTCTGCAGCGCGCTCGCCAGCGCCTGCGGGTCGCCGGAGATCTCGGCCCCGCCGCGGTCGGCCTCGAACTCGCGGGCCCGGCTGATCGCCATCTGGATCAGGCTCGCCGCCAGCGGCGCGAGCAGCATCACCAGCAGGCCGACGATCGGGTTGTGCGGCCGGCCTTCGCTGTCGCGGCCGCCGAAGAACATCGCGAAGTTCGCCAGCATCGAGATCGCGCCGGCCATCGTCGCGCTGATGGTGCTGATCAGGATGTCGCGGTGGCGCACGTGGGCCAGTTCATGGGCCATCACGCCGCGCAGCTCGCGTTCGCTGAGCACGCGCAGGATGCCGGTGGTGGCGGCCACCGCCGCGTGCTCCGGGTTGCGGCCGGTCGCGAAGGCGTTCGGTGCGTCTTCGTTGATCAGGTAGACGCGCGGCATCGGCAGTTGCGCGCGCTGCGCGAGGTCGCGCACCATCCGGTAGAACTGCGGCGACGAGCTCTCGTCGACCTCCTGCGCGTTGTACATGCGCAGCACCATCTTGTCGGAGAACCAGTAGCTGAAGAAGTTCATGCCGACGGCCACGACCAGCGCGATCATCATGCCGGCGCGGCCGCCGATCATCGCGCCGATGGCCATGAACAGCGCCGTGATGGCAGCCATCAGCACCGCGGTCTTCAACAGGTTGAACATGGGGAACCCTTTCTCTTGCTACAGGGCCTCAGATGAGGTCCGGTGCCCCAAGTTCAATCGACGTGTGCGAAGGCGCTGCCGGGGGCGACCGGCCGTGACTGCAGCCAGGCCGCGGCCGGCAGCCGCTTGCCGCCGGGGCGCTGCAACTCGGTCAACAGCAGCGAGCCGGTGCCGCAGGCAACCTCGAGGCCTTCCGGGCCGCTCGACAGCACGGTGCCGGGCCGGCCGCTGCCGGAACGGACCTCGCCGCGCCAGAGCTTCACCGTCTCGCCGTCCAGCAGCCCGGTGGCGCCGGGGAACGGGTCGAAGGCGCGCAGCCGGCGCTCGAGCCGGTCGGCGAGCAGCGCCCAGTCGACCGCCGCCTCCGCCTTGTCGATCTTGTGCGCATAGGTGACGCCCTCGGCCGGCTGCGGCGTGCGCGGCATGCCACCGCAGGCGGCCAGTTCGAGCGCCTCGACGATCAGGCGCCCGCCGAGCGGCGCCAGCCGGTCGTGCAGGCTGGCGGTGGTGTCGCCGGGCTGGACCGGCAGCGTCTCGACCAGCAGCATGTCGCCGGTGTCGAGCCCGGCATCCATCTGCATGATCGTGATGCCGGTCTGCGGGTCGCCGGCCTCGATCGCACGGTGGATGGGTGCGGCACCGCGCCAGCGCGGCAGCAGCGAGGCATGGATGTTCAGGCAACCGCGCGCCGGCAGGTCGAGCACCCACTGCGGCAGGATCAGCCCGTAGGCGGCGACGACCATCACGTCCGGGCGGGCGGCCTGCAGCGCGGCCCGAGCGGCGGCGGCATCGTCGGGGTACTTGCCATCCAGGCGCAGGCTGCGCGGTTGGGCCACCGCGATGCCGTGGCTTTCGGCGAAGGCCTTCACCGGCGACGGTTGCAGCTTCATGCCGCGGCCGGCCGGGCGGTCCGGCTGGGTCAGCACCAGAGGGATCTCGAACCCGGCGGACTGCAAGCGGGCCAGCGCGACCTGCGCGAACTCGGGGGTGCCGGCGAAGACGACGCGCATCGGGGGCATCAGGCGGGGCGCCGGCTCAGGGCCGCTGCTCGTCGCGGGTGCGCTTCAGCATCTTGGTCTTGATGCGGTCGCGCTTCAGCGGGCTCAGGTACTCGACGAACACCTTGCCGAGCAGGTGGTCCATCTCGTGCTGCACGCACACCGCGAGCAGGCCTTCGGCGTCGAACTCGACGCTTTCGCCGGCGCGGTTCAGCGCGCGCACGCTCACGCGCGCGTGGCGGGGCACCTTGTCGTAGACCTGCGGCACCGACAGGCAGCCTTCGTCGCCGGTCAGCATCTCGTCGCTGAGCGCCGTCAGCTCGGGGTTGATCAACACGTGCGGTTCGTCACGGCGTTCCGAGGTGTCGATCACGATCACGCGCTCGTGGACGTCGACCTGCGTCGCGGCCAGGCCGACGCCATCGGCCTGGTACATGGTCTCCAGCATGTCGTCGACAAGCTGTCGGATGCGTGCGTCCACTTGCGTGACAGCCTTGGCAACGGTGTGCAGGCGGGGATCGGGGTAACGAAGGATCGAGAGCTTGGCCATGTGGGAAACGCGCAACGCCGGACGGCGTGACAGGACGCACACGAGGTGTGTCCAGTGGTCAATTTCGTTGCGATATCAAGGGTTTAGGGGCAGAATCTGTGAAACTGAATGAAGATTTTCGCTGAGTCGCAGGCATCGTGCCGCGGCCCGGTTCAGTTAACCGCACAACGCAGCATTGTGCTGCCTGAGCGCCCGGAGACTTACCTTCATGACCCGAAGCCACCGTATCGCCCTGTCGTTCCCCCGGGCTGCCGCCATCACCGTTGCGCTGGGCGTTTGCTTCGGTTCCGCGACCGCGAACGCACAAGCCGGCAACTACCCGATCACGCCCAAGCAGCGCAGCACCGCCAAGCAGGTGGCCGAAGCCGGCGTCGCGCTGTCCGAGCTGTCGCCCAACGCCCCCGATTCGTACACCGTGAAGAGCGGCGATACGCTGTGGGGCATCTCCAGCATGTTCCTCGTCAGCCCGTGGCGCTGGCCCGAGCTGTGGGGCATGAACCTCGACCAGATCCGCAATCCCCACCTGATCTACCCGGGCCAGGTGCTGTTCCTCGACAAGGCCAATGGCCGTGCGCGACTGCGCGTCGGCACCGGCGAGCAGGGCGGTGTCGTCAAGCTGTCGCCGCGCGTGCGTGAAGGCGATCTGTCGCGCGACGGCATCCCGGCGATCGCGCTGAACCTGATCGAGCCGTTCCTGAACGAGGCGTTGATCCTCGACGAGAACGAACTCGCGAAGGCGCCGCGCGTCGTCGCGACGCCCGAGGGCCGGGTGCTGCTGGCCCGTGGCGACAAGGCCTACGTGCGCGGCGACCTGGGCGGCGTTCGCAACTTCCGCTTCTTCCGCGAACCGCAGGC
>Ga0247784_1000421_pt1 | contig 11608 bp, 9 predicted proteins | sample UWRJL169409R5_FD_179909 | JGI IMG/M metagenome (GOLD analysis project Ga0247784, IMG submission 179909) | Plant litter microbial communities from Arlington Agricultural Research Station in Wisconsin, United States - UWRJ-L169-409R-5 | ecosystem: Environmental > Terrestrial > Plant litter >...
CCAGCAGGCCGACGATCAGGACGAACGCAACCCAGACGGCCGGCGTGGCGGTCAGCATCGACTGCAATGTTTCCAGCACGTCCGGCATGATCGGCTTAAAAAAACGCCGCGCTGAGCGCGGCGTTTCGTTGTTGTTGTGGCTACAAGGCGCGCGAGTTTACACGACCGCGCCGAGTTTGAAGATCGGCAGATACATCGCGATCACCAGGCCGCCGACCAGCACGCCGAGGATGGCCATGATCAGCGGTTCGATCAAGCTGCTCATCGCGTCGACCGCGGCGTCGACGTCGGCTTCGTAGAAGTCCGCGACCTTGGCGGCCATCGAATCCAGCGAGCCGGACTCTTCGCCGACCGCGATCATCTGAATCACCATGTTCGGGAACAGCTGAGTCTGCTCCATGGAGCGCTGCAGGCGCTGACCGGTCGCCACTTCGTCGCGAATCTTCAACACGGCTTCTTCGTACACGATGTTGCCGGTGGCGCCAGCGACCGAGTTCAACGCTTCGACCAGCGGCACACCGGCGGCGAACATGGTCGACAGCGTACGCGCATAACGGGCGATGGCGGCCTTCGTAATGATCGGTCCGATCACCGGCGCTTTCAGCAGCATGCGGTCCAGGACGCGACGCATCGGACGCGAACGTTTCTTGAAGTAGAAGAACGCGTAGCCCGCGCCTCCGATGACCAGGGCCAGTATCCAGCCGCTTTCCTGCACGAACTTCGACAGGTCGATCACCATCTGCGTGAACGCCGGCAGATCGGCGCCGAAGCCTTTGAACAACGATTCGAACTGCGGGATCACGAACACCAGCAAGATCGTGGTCACGATCACCGCCACGGCCATGACCGCGGCCGGATAGAACAGCGCCTTCTTGATCTTTTTCTTCAGCGCTTCGGTCTTTTCCTTGTAGGTCGCGATCTTGTCGAGCAGCGTTTCGAGAGCACCGGCCTGCTCGCCCGCTTCCACCAGGTTCACGAACAGGTCGTCGAAGTACAGCGGATGTTTGCCGAGTGCCTCGTGTAGCGAGGTGCCGGATTCGATGTCGGCTTTGATTGCCAGCACCAGCTTTTGCATCGAGGGCTTGTCGTGGCCGTTGCCGATGATGTCGAAACACTGGACCATCGGAATACCAGCTTGCAGCATGGTCGCGAGCTGACGAGCAAACAGCGCGATGTCTTCGCTGATGATCTTCTTGCCGCTCTTGAACAGCTGCGATTCCTTGCGCACGCTCTTGGCGAGCACGCCCTGGCGGCGCAGATCGGCTTTGACCGCCGCTTCCGACACGGCAAGCATCTTTCCCTTGATGCGCTTGCCTTTCTTATCCGTGCCTTCCCAGACAAACGGGAATTGCTGGCTGGATGCTACTTGGGCCATGGATAGGGATCCTTACTCGTCACTCGACCGTGCACGTATTGATTTCTTCCAGGCTGGTGATGCCGGCCTTCACTTTCGCGAGGCCCGACTTACGCAGATCCCAGATGCCTTCGGCCGCCGACTGGGCGGCGATGTCGACGGCGTTGCCATCCTGCAGAATGATGCGCTGGATTTCTTCGGACACCGGCATCACTTGATACAAACCGGTACGGCCTTTGTAGCCGTCGGTGCACGAGTTGCAGCCCACCGGCTTGTAGACCTTGAAGCCCTCGGCGATCTCCTCCGGCGTAAAGCCTTCCTTGAGCAGCGCTTCGGCAGGCATGTCGATCGTCGTTTTACAGTTGTTACACAACTTGCGCGCCAGGCGCTGCGCGATGATCAGCGACACCGACGTCGCGATCGCGTAGGGCTTCACGCCCATGTCGATCAGACGAGTCAGCGTCTTGGGCGCGTCGTTGGTGTGCAAGGTGGAGAGAACCAGGTGACCGGTCTGGGCGGCCTTGATCGCTATTTCGGCGGTTTCCAGGTCTCGGATTTCGCCGACCATGATCACGTCCGGGTCCTGGCGCAGGAACGCGCGCAGCGCGGACGCGAACGTCAAACCGACCTTAGGATTGACGTTGACCTGGTTGACGCCGGGTAGATTGATTTCCGCCGGATCTTCGGCGGTGGAAATATTCGTGTCCTCTTTGTTGAGGATGTTCAAGCCGGTGTACAGCGACACGGTCTTACCGCTACCGGTCGGGCCGGTGACGAGAATCATGCCGTGCGGCTGAGCCAGCGTCTTCATATACAGATTGCGCTGGGTTTCTTCGTAACCGAGCGCTTCGATGCCGAGCATGGCGCTGGACGGATCGAGAATACGCGCGACGATCTTCTCGCCGAACAGCGTCGGACAGGTGCTGACGCGGAAGTCGATGGCGCGATTCTTCGAAATGCGCATCTTGATGCGGCCGTCCTGCGGGATGCGGCGCTCGGCGATGTCGAGTCGCGACATGACCTTGATACGTGCGGCGAGCTTCACGGCCAGCTGCACCGGCGGGCTCGCGATCTCTTTCAAGAAACCGTCGAGTCGCAGGCGAATGCGATAAGTCTTTTCGTAAGGTTCGAAGTGAATATCGGACGCGCCTTTCTTGATCGCGTCCAGCAAAACCTTGTTGACGAAGCGCACGATCGGTGCGTCTTCGACATCGTCCCGACCTGCCGCTGCCGCTGCGTTTTCGTCGTCGTCGCCGCCGGTGACTTCGAGATTCTCCAGGTCGAAGTCGTCCTCGGACATCGCCGGCATCTGCGTGTCGACCTGCTCGCGAGTCTTGTTCGCGATCTTTTGCAGCTTGTCGTCTTCGACGACCACAGCTTCGATCGACAGGCCGGTCTGGAACTTGATCTCATCCAGCGCGTGCATGTTGGTCGGATCGGAGACCGCGACGAACAGACGCTTGCCGCGCTTGAGCAGCGGCAGGACGCGATGTTTGGCGAGCAGCTTGTCGGAGACCAGCTTGACGACGTCGAGGTCGAGCTGCACCGAATCGAGGTCGAGCAGCGGCACGCCGAATTCCTGGGCGGCGGCGATCGCGATTTCTTTCGCGTCGGCGATGCCTTGGGTGACCAGGTGCGATACCAGGTTGCCGTCCGCTTCCTTGGCGGCAACCATGGCCTGGGTCATGGTCGCTTCGTCGACCAGCCCATCCTGAATCAACCGCTGCGGTAGTCCCTGCAGCACCAGGCGCTGTGCGATCGTGGAGACGTTCTCAGCCATTGAATATGTGCCGGGTAGTTAACGCCCGCCGGTAAGCGGGGAATTGTCAAATCGTTCGGATGGTCTCACATCCTCCGCCGGCAGCTGCGTGACATGTCTCACAGCGGGCACCTGAACGGCCGAGGCCCAAGCGATGATTAGCTGACACTCGGCACGATACCGGAAACTTCCCTAGCGGGGCAGCAGTGCTCCCCCGCTAGGGTTGTAGCTAACTTAGCGACACTCGGACGGCGCGTACTTGGCCGGCAGAGTGCCCAGCGTGGGGCTGAAGTACAGGCTGCGTCCTTGGGCGGTTGCGGATGTCGTCGAAGTACAGGCCCACTCCAACGCGCCGGTCTGCACCCCGGCGAGTTGCGCACCGTTGATCGACGGTGTCAGTACCAGAGTTCTGCCGTCCAGTCCGGTCGGCAAACCGTTGCCGGCATTCGCAGCGAAACTCACGGTGACCTCGCCGGTGTTCGTGATGGTCACGTTGTTCACGTATTTGGATCGGGTGGTGGTCGGATCCCAGGACTCGAAGGCGCCCTGCAAGCCGGACATGAAGTTAGCCTGGTAGGACTCGCTGACATGCGACTTGGCCGCTGTGGCAGCGATGAGACCCTCGGACACCTTGGCGCGGACGGTGTAGTCCTGATAGGCGGGCAAGGCGATTGCAGCGAGGATGCCGATGATGGCCACCACGATCATCAACTCGATGAGCGTAAAACCACTCTGTAGCCGCGCGTACATGTGAAATCCTTTTTTTATTCAGTAGCAGATAAGAACATTTTCCCGGTGCTAAAAAAAAGGGGGGCATCGTGCCCCCCTTCCTCGCCGACTTTATTCAAGCCAGCGTTTCCGATGCGAGTATTAACGGCACTCGGACGGAGCGTACTTGGCAGGCAGCGTGCCAGCCGCGCTCGCGCCCAGCGGGAGCGAACGAGCGGTCGCAGTGGCGCTCGTGGTCGAGCGGCAGGCCCAGTCGATCGCGCCGACGGAAGTCGCGGCGATCACACCGCCGTTCACCGACGGGACGAACACCAGCGTGTTGCCGTTCAGCGAGGTCGGGAGACCGTTGCCCGCGTTAGCAGCAATGCGCACGGTGATGATACCGAGGCCCGTCAGGGAGACGTTCTGCACGTACTTGGAATTGGTGGACGTCGGATCCCACGCAGCAACCGCCGCGTTGACGCCAGCCAAGCTGTCCGTCTGGAACGCTTCGCTGACAGTGGCCTTGGCCGAGGACGCGCTGATGATGCCTTCAGACACCTTCGAACGGATGGTGTAGTCCTGGTAGGCCGGCAGCGCGATCGCCGCCAGGATGCCGATGATCGCCACGACGATCATCAATTCGATCAGGGTGAAACCCTTCTGGGTCTGCTTCGACATTTACGAATCTCCTCGGTGAGCAAAAAGGTGCGGCATTGCTGCCGGCAGCGGAAACATGAGCAAGCCGTGTGCCAAAACCTGAGGCGAGGGCACAAGTCGCTGTCGATCCTACGGTTTTGTCCAGAACCACGGATATCGTGGGGAGCACCGATCGGGGTCGTGGATGAGCACGCCGTGCCATAAATTGACAATCATTGTCACTTGGCGATGTCGTTCAGCGACGTGTCGCGTTGCGACGGATCGGGTGCCGCTGCTGGCGCAGTCGGGGCGTGGATCTTGTACAGCTTGGCGTAAGGCACATGGTCCGTGTGCCCGTCGGTTTTGACGTCGATCCGCACGTCGGCGCGCAGTTCGTATGCGGGCGGTACCTGTTCAGGCGGGCCTAGCAACAGCTCCTGTTCGAGTTTCGGGGCTGCGTTGCCGAACTGGAATTTGTATGTACCCTCGGCGCCGCGCGTGATGTTCACCGGTCGCACCAATACATATTTCACATACGGGGCCGCGGCCGGCATTTCGCTGGCGGGCAGCCCCAGCAGATGCTCCGCTTCGTCGGCTTTGCGGAACTGCTGCTCTGTCAACAAGAAGTTGTTAGCTATGACCGAGCAGTTGGTGTAGTAGCGGATGTAGTGTCCTGCATTGGTATCGGCTAGCACGACTCCAGGGTCTTCGGCGCAAACTCGCTGCAGATCCGGAACGATGTTATGGAACTGGTCGAACCACACGTCGGAGGCCCGAGGCACCTGCGCAATCAGTGTGTGTCGTATCTGCGGTATATACGCCAACAACAATCCCAGCGTCGCCAGCAGATACACGCGCTTGGCGAGCTCCAGGTGATTTGAGACGTAACCCTGAGCGAGCACCAGCCACGGCAGATAAAGAGCAAAAGCGCCGAAGTAATGCATGCGGACTTGCATAGCGAGCAACGCCAGACCCAGCACTGCCGTGACCCAAAACAACAGGCGAGTAGATTGCCGTTCGCGCCAGCATTGCAGAGCGCAGACAGCGAATGTCACCGGCGCGATCCAGATCAACAGCGAATAGAAATATGTGATCCACAGCGCTTCGCCACCGCGGACTCGCTGCAGCGGCGAGCGTACTTCGTCGATCTCGGCGAGATGATTGACACTGCCGGTCAAGAACGACTGAGCGATCGCGATCTCTTTGATCAACGGGATCACCAGCGCAATTCCCAGGCCGACCAGCGCGACGATGGTGTTGCGCGTCGGCTTCAGTTTGACCAGCAGCAACATCATCGAGGCGGTGATGCAGACGATGTAAAAGTGAAACCAGGAAAGCGTGTAGAACTCGAACAGGCCCATCTGAAACGGATCTGAAGGAATCAGCACTGCCACTGCCGCGACCAGCAGCGAGACGCTCAATGCGATCTGCGAGCGTAGCGGTGGAGAGTCGCCCTGCAGCCAGCGCACGAACAACGTCGCGAGCAAAGGCAGTTGCAGGATGAACAAGCCGTTATGAATCGCGAGCGAGACGCCGAGGATGGTTCCCAGCACGATCGCACTGGTAATCGTGCGCGTCTGAAACCACGTCAGCCCGGCCCAGAGCGAGGCCAGGAGAAAGACCTCCTCGGCGAAGTGATGATCGATCTGGCCGAAGCCGTGCAATTGCTGAGTGCTGGGGGCGAGCGCGAAGCACAGCGCGGCGAGCGCGCTTAGCCAGGTCGATAAACCCAGGCGCCGCGCGATCAGGATGACGAGCCCGGTCGATATAAATACCGCCCCAACCGGCATCCACAGCAGCGCCGTCAGCGGCTTCGCGCTCAGGCCGGTCTCGACGGCGAGCCGCACCAGGGTCGCCATGAAGTAGTCGTAACCCCACGGCCACACCAGCAAGCTGCCTTCGGGCGCATGAATCTTGGGGTCGAACTCGTAAAAGGCCGACAGGTTCGGGACGGCGTCGAGAATGCGGCGCGCGTGATAGAAGGCGTCGATTCCCATCGGCAGCAGTTCGTCGCCGATGCGCGCGCTCGGCATGTTGAGGCAGCAGGACACTGCGGCGATGCAGCCGACGATGACCCAGAGGATGAAGGTGCTCGCCCGGCTGCCCGTCACAGTCGCGCCGACCGGCGAATCGATGTTTGTTTGCATGGCATATGTTAAGCCGACTTGTTGTCGGAACTGTGTGACCGCTCTCGCGTGATTGCGTCGCGAATGAGATATGTTAAGCCAATGAGCGAAACCACCGAGCGGGCTCAGCCGCACTTATCGTCGCAACTCGCACAGACGTTTTCGTTGGGGAACGAACGCTTGTTCGTGGCGGCAGTGCTGCTGTCGATCGCGCCGCTATGGTTCGGGCAGAACTTGCCCATGGTCGACATGCCGCAACACGCCGCTCAGATCACGGCGCTGCGCGAGATCTGGGCCGGGAATCCAAGCTTTACCCAATTGTTCCAGGTCAATTGGTTCACGCCGTACCTGTTGGGTTACATGCTGTTGTACGCGGCGTCGCTGATCATGCCGGTAGCGGTGGCGTCGCAAGTGATCGTATCCGCGTCGCTGGTCGCTGTTCCTCTGCTGACCGGCTCGCTGCTGCGGGCCGCGGGTGCGGACGAGCGCTGGAAGTGGCTGTCGATTCCCGGTGCCTTCAGCTTCGCGTTCTACTGGGGATTTCTTTCGTTTCTGGTCGCGGTGCCGTTCGGCCTGTTGTTTCTGATCCAGGCGATTCGCTTTGCCGATGCGCCGACAGTACGTAAAGGTCTGGGCGTCGCGGCCGCATCGCTCGCGCTGTTCTTCTGCCACATCATCGTGCTGGGATTCGCGTCGCTGATGGCGCTGGGATACATCGCCGGCGCTCACTATCGCGACCGGAAGGCATTGTTTTTCAGAGCGCTGCCCTATACCGCGCCGTTGCCGGTGATCGCCGTGTGGCTGTTCGTCACCTATAGCAACGAAGCTCGCGTCAGCAGCGATCCGGTGGTGTTCGGTCCCTTCATCGCGCGGGTCTTTGCCTTGTTGTTGCAGCCGGCGGGTCGCGATTCGTTCGCTCCGTTGTGCTTTCTGATCGTCGGCTCGATCGCACTGTTGCCGTGGCTGATGGGATCCACGCTCAGTCGTCGTCCGCAGCGCTGGTTGCCTTTCCTGCTGGGCCTGGCCGTGTTCATGACGGCGCCGCATTTCGTGCTCAGCACGGCTTATTTCTATCAACGCCTCGGCGTTTTCCTGGTGCCGTTGTGGTTGTTGGTGTGGGACGCGCCCACCACGCCTGTCCGTCGGCCGGATTGGCTCGCGATGCCAATCGTATTGGTGTGGATGTTTCTAAATACCGGGCGTTTCGCCGCGTTCGCGCGAGAAACCGAATCCTTCGATAACGTCCTTGCGCAGATGGAGCCGGGCGGACGCGTTGCTTCGCTGGTCTACGACAAGGGCAGCCCGTTGTTTGCGTTGCCGGTGTACATGCATTTTCCCGCCTGGTATCAGGCCAAACGCGCGGGCGTGGTGGATTTCAACTTCGCGGATTTCTATTCGCTGATGGTTCGCTACCCAGCCACCGAGGGTGCCCGCATCAGTGAGCAAGTGACCTGGTATCCGCAGCTGTTCGATTGGAATGCCAACGGCGGTGCCAAGTATGACTACTTCATCATCAAGGCCAACGGCGATATCTCGCCGCAGATCTTCAAAGAGAAGCTCGGCTCGGTGCAACTGGTGGCGCGCAGCGAGTGGTGGTGGCTGTATCGAAACAACGAAAAATCAGCCGCTAAGACCGCCGGCGTGTCGAGCCCGTAGCGAATAGAACGAAAGGATCTCGCCGACGACGCTGTCGAGCTCGTGCTCCGTCAGCGTCGGGTAGAGCGGCAATCGCAACAGGCGGTCGCTGATGGATTCGGTGACCGGCAGCATTCCCTGCCGATAGCCCAGCGACAATCCGACCGGCGAAGTATGTAGCGGAACATAGTGGAACACGGCGAGGATGCCTGCGGCTCGCAGATGATCCAGGAGAGCCGTGCGCACCGCCAGGCTTTCGACCACCAGATAAAACATGTGGTAGTTGGTGCCGCAATGATCCGGGACGGTCGGCATCGTAGCGAGCCCGCGGTCGACGAGCGGTCGCAAAGCCCATTGATACGTTTCGTAGACGCGCCGGCGTTGTGTCGTGATCGCTTCTTTGTGCTGTAGTTGCGGCAGCAGAAACGCAGAGAGAATATCGGCGGGCAGATACGACGAGCCGACGTCCACCCAGGTGTATTTGTCGACCTGGCCGCGAAAGAACTGGCTGCGATTCGTGCCTTTCTCCCGCACGATTTCGGCACGCTCCACATCTTCGGGGCGGCTCGTGACCAGCGCTCCACCTTCGCCGCACACGAAGTTCTTCGTCTCGTGAAAGCTATAGGCGCCGAAATCGCCGAGCGTTCCCAGATACTCGCCACGATAGGTGGCGTTCACGCCTTGTGCCGCATCTTCGACGACGCGCAGGTTGTGACGTCGTGCTATCGAATTGATCGCATCCATTTCGCACGCCACGCCGGCATAGTGCACGGGTGCGATGACTCGTGTGCACTCGGTGATGGCCGCTTCGATCAGCGATTCATCCAGGTTCAGCGTGTCCGGCCGGATATCGACGAACACGGGCTTGGCGCCGCGTAACACGAACGCATTCGCGGTCGACACGAAGGTGTAAGAGGGCAGGATCACTTCGTCGCCCGGCTGCACGTCGCACAACAGCGCCGCCATCTCCAGAGCCGAAGTTCCCGAGGTCGTGAGCAGGACGTGTCGCGCGCCGAACTCCCGCTGCATCAATGCCTGGCATTCCTTGGTGAACCGTCCGTCGCCCGACAGCTTCGCTTCGGCCAGGCACTGCGCGATGTAATCGAGCTCGGTGCCGATCACATGAGGCTTATTGAATGGAATGCGATACGACATACGAAAGCTCGACGATACGGTCAGGCGGTCAACGCGGCGCGACCGGGAAATACCCAGTACTTCTGGGCCAGGAAAATCAGGCCGGCGCTGACTAGGATCAGCGCTGCCATTACCCAGCGATGCGGCAGGCCCGCCGCATCGACCAGGACCATCAATGTCACAAGGTTGAACACATAGGCGAGGGCATACGTCACTATGTAACGAAACAGCGCCGCCGGCACCGAGCCGCGATGCTCGAACGTCCAGCGACGATTGCCGACGAACGAGCAGGCGGTACCGGTGGCGTACATCAACGTCATCGCGAGCTTGGGTCCGATTCCGCTCGCGCTCAATAGCAGGTAACCGGCGTACAGCAATGCGTTGACGCTCAGGCCGATCACCGCGTAGCGCAGCATCTCCCGGCGAATTTGAGCGTGCGGCGACATACGGATCGTCGGCGCGTTCAGCGCAGGACGTCGCCGCCCGGCGGCAGCCATTGCAGCGTCATGGACGGAGCCGGGAAGCGGAAGCCCAGCGACACATACAGGTTGAGCACGACGACGTTGAGCGACGAAATACTGGTGCTGACGATCTGGACGCCGGCATTTCGATGATGTTGCAACATCGCGTTCCATACGCGTTTGCCGAGGCCCTGCCCCTGTAGTCCGGGCGCCAGCCCGACCAGCGACCAGAAACAATGGTCGGCAGCGGGTTGTTCGACGACGAAGAAGGCGACGATGGCACCGTCGAGCAGGCACTTCAGCGTTTGTTGTTGGGGGCGGCTGAATGCATTCGTCATCCACGTCCGATAGCGCTTGTCGCCCAGTGCGGGGTCGATGCGAGGGTCCTGGTGGAAGCGACCGATTCGCAACACTTGCGCAGCCATGTCGGCGAGCTGCTCGCGATCGGCTTGCTCAGCGGGTGCGATAACAATATTGGTTTCGGCGAATTGCCGTGACTGCAGCTCCGTCAGCCGAGGCAGATAGTTCAGCTCGACGAAGCGGAAACCCTGCGCTTCCAGGAACATCGAGTCCACCAATCGATCGGCGGGGACCCGGCATGAGCACAACTGCACGCCGTGGCGCTCACGCCAGCCGATGAATGTTTCATAGTCACGCGCCGCTGCAACGGGATCCTGGACGCGCAGTTCGCGGATCTGCGCTACGGGCTTGCCGATGATCTCCGTATCCCACGGCACCAGGTGATATTCCAGAGTCAGAGCCGGCGTGCGGATCGACTCGACCTGGTAGTCGAAGTTCATGGGCTCGGCCCGTCGCTGGTCTCCAGCACGACATACGCGGGACGTTCCATTGTCCGTCCATACATGCGCGCCAGATATTCGCCGAAGATGCCGAGCGTGAACATTTGCGCGCCCGAGAAGATCGCGATCAACGAGGCGAGGAACGGGAAGCCGGGCACGCTGGTACCCTGGATGAAATATCGGCCCAATACCCACGCCAGCACGCCGAAGCCGAACAACGTGAACACGAAGCCCACGATGCTCGCAAGTTGCAACGGCATGGTGCTGAAGCCGGTCATCAAGTTGAACGCGTGTGTGATCAGCTTGCGAACCGTGTAGTTCGATACGCCGGTGTGGCGGGGCGCATGTTTGACGGAGACGGCGGTGAACTTCGTAGTCGCCCACGTCAACAGCACATCGATGGAAACGGAGGGACTGCGATAGTCCTGGAACGCATCGCGCAGTCGCGTCGGAAACGCGCGAAAGGCGCTGACCTGTGCGGCGGACTTCGCGCCCATCGCACTCTGCAGCGCCAGCTTGGTCAGGCGCGACGCGAGGTTGCGCCACAAGTCGTGCTGGAATTCATCGGATGTTCCGTACACGACGTCGTGACCTTGATTCAGTGCTTGCAGTAGCAGGGGAATCTCACTCACGGGATGCTGGAGATCGTCGTCCATCGTGAGGACGACGCCGTACTTCGCTGCTCGGATGCCGCACAGGAGCGCGTTGTGCTGACCGTAGTTACGGCTCAGTCGCAAGCCGCGAATGCGCGAATCTTGAGCAGCCAAACCTCGTACCACTTCCCACGAGCGATCACGACTGCTGTCTTCGACGAAAATGACTTCGAAGCGCTCAACCAACGCTGCCATCGCCGGCATCAACTGCCGATACAACTCCGGCAGGCTCGACTCGGAGTTGAACACCGGAATGACGATCGAGACCTGCATCCGTCGAATGTCGTTGCTCACGGCACTGTCGCTCATGGCGCGTTCGCTGCTTGTTTCGTGCAGGCC